>Ga0310039_10000188_pt1 | contig 58557 bp, 49 predicted proteins | sample Sb_taG_4_FD_200460 | JGI IMG/M metagenome (GOLD analysis project Ga0310039, IMG submission 200460) | Peat soil microbial communities from Weissenstadt, Germany - Sb_50d_6_BS metaG (v2) (version 2) | ecosystem: Environmental > Terrestrial > Soil > Wetlands > Peat | place: Germany: Weissenstadt...
GCCGCGCATGGCGCCTTCGATGGAGGCTTCCAGTTTTTTGATTTCGTTCCAGCGTTCGGACTGACGGGTGGTCAGTGGCGGGACGTTTTCGCCCCAGGCTTTTTCGCGGTTTGCTTGTGGCGGATGGGCTGACGCGCGTTTGCTGTTGTGGGTCGGGTCGGAGGTCGCATGAGAGGTTCGCGCGACATCGGCGTCGGCCGGAAAGTGCATAGCTCCTTCGTTGGCAGGCCTTCGCTTCGCGAATGCCTGCGCTTCCTCAGGATGACAATCTTCCTGATGAAATTCTTTCTGACGATTTTCTTTGTTGGGAGCGGCGGGCGGCGGGGGTGGAGTGGGAACGGCGCTGGCTCTGGGTGGGTTGAGATCTTCGGTTTCAGGGGTTGGATTTTCGCGGGTTGGATTTTCGGGGGTGAGATCTTGGCTTGATGCTGCCGAGCTTTGCTCGGCTGGACAGCCGAGGCGGCTGTCCCCACGTGGTTCTGGTGGGTTTAGTTCGGGATGTTCTTCGAGGTATTGCTGGGCGTAGTTGGGGACTTCGCGGACCATGTCGTTCTGGCGGATGCTGAAATAGACGTTGCGGGAATTTCTTGTGGCGATGTGGAGGGCTTTGAGGACGATGGTGGCGCGCTTGTTGTCGATGGTGCCTTTTAGGACGGCGTCGATCATGTGCATGATGGCGGCCTGGATGGCTTCGGCGCTTTCGATCAGGGCGATGGGGTGGATTTCGGAGTCCACGCGAGTTTGCACGCCCTTGATCATGCGGGTGTGGAAGTAGCAGAAGTATTCTTGTTTGAGCGCGGGGGAACCGCAGCGGTGTCCGGTGACTTGAATGTGGGTGCAGCGACGAACGTTCGGATGTAGAGGCATGGGTATATACCGCGAAAATCGCGTTTTTCTCCTAAATCTATGATTTGATTGAGTTTAAAAAAGAGATACCCTGGTAAAATATCCCTTTTAAAGGACTTAGCTTGGGGATATGTAGGCGACTGCGAGGGCAGGATGCGCTCGCGACAGCCGGCAAGATGCCGGCGCTACATGGCCTGATTTATCCCACTATTTCAATGATAGCTGATTGAATAGGGTAAACCCGCCAAATTTGCAGAATTATATTTGCTTTGGGGAGAGCGGGTTAGGGGGAATTGGGTGGTTTAGGGGGCTTGACAAGAATTTTGGGGCCGGGGGAGACAAGCGCCCGCTTTAGCCTCCGGCAATGGCGCCGATGACGATGAAGGGCTCGGCGCCCGACGCGACCGCGTCGGGCAGCGGAGCGTCGGGAGGCTCATGGGACAGATCCTCCTCACAAGCGAAGAAGCGCAAGAACGCACGGCGCTGCTGGGTGTCGTGATCGCGGATCGTTCCGCGCAGCATGGGATAGCGGGCTTCGAGCGCGTCGAGCACCGAGCGCTGCGTGATCGGACCTTCGACCTCGATCGTCACTTCGGCGCCGACGTGGGCCAGGGTTCGGAGGTGTGGTGGCAATAGGACTCGGATCATCATTGTTGGCGGTTTCCTCGCGATTCAGGTGCACTCAGAAATTCCAGCGATGCGTTTAGCATGGCTCCATTCCTGCTTTAAGTCTAACTCGGAAATCCATCTTTCTAGATAGGACCGATCCAGCATTTCCCATCGCAGCCTCAATATTGCCGCCGCATCCTCAATCTGTCGCTGCGATTGCGCCAGCATTGACCATTCCAACTTCGCGATGACTACGTCTTCGGCGCTGGCCACGAAAAGAGGAAGGCCCTGCACGGTAACCAATTGGCGACGCTCGAATTCCTCCAGGCTGAAGGCGCGAGATTTGCGAATGATCAGGTCGATCTTCCAACCTGTTGCCAAGTCAATCAGGTTGAACAAGGACTGCCGTTTGTGGGCTTCGAGGGCAGCGTCCAAGTCGGAATAGTATTCAACGCTCGGCAAAGACTGCACAAACGTCCGCAATTGCGCAGGATTCGCCGCGATCACGATGTCAATATCCAGGGTTGAGCGCGGAGCGCCGTGGTGGGCGCTGGCGAACGATCCGGTCAGCATGTAAGCAATTCCAGCGCGATCCAATGCTGAGTTGATTCTTCGCAGAACTTCCAATGCGCTCATGGGATCCAGGAGGGAAGGGGGGCTGGAAAAAACGCCAACCGCAGTAGTTCTCGCGCGACGCGCGCTTCGGGCCACTCGGGATGCTCGCGCCGGATCCCCTCCGTGGCGAGTTCCCGGGCGAACAAGCTCATGTCAAACGCAAGCAGGAGCCGCTGTTCTCCTGACATTGCCCGCAGAATGTCGATGTGGACAGCTTGCGCCGCCGGGCTCGTGTCAGTGTGGGGCATGGGCGAATGTTAGCACGGCGTTCCCGCTGATTGGCGGACTGGGAAAAACTCTGTCCTGCGGGAACAAAACCGGGTTTCTGCTGATCCGAAGCGGCACGGATAAATCCGTGCCCCTCCCAAAACAGCGATGTGGCACGTCAATCACGGCAGCGTCTGGACCTCGACCGAAAGCACGCCCGGCAGATCGCGGACGATGGGAGCCCAGCTGTCTCCGGCATCGGCTGAGGCGTAGACCTGACCGCCGCTGGTGCCGAAATAGATGCCGCATTTGTCGAGCGAGTCGACGGCCATGGCGCCGCGCAGCACGTTGACGTAGCAGTTGCTTTGCGGGAGGCCCTTGGTGAGCGGCTCCCATTCGTTTCCTCCGGTGCGGCTGCGGTAGACGCGGAGCTTGCCGTCGGGAACAAAGTGCAACGAGTCACTCGTGATGGGGACGACGTAAATGGTCTCGGGCTCGTGGGCGTGGACGTCAATCGCGAAACCGAAATCCGTGGGCAGATTCCCGCTGACTTCTTGCCACGAGTCGCCGGCGTTGTCGCTGCGCATCACGTCCCAGTGCTTTTGCATGAACAGCACGCCCGGGCGCGAAGGGTTCATGGCGATGTGGTGAACGCAGTGGCCGATTTCGGCATCCTGGTCAGGGATGTATTGCGAACGCAGTCCGCGGTTGATCGGCTTCCAGGTCTTGCCGCCATCGTCGGTGCGGAACGCGCCGGCAGCTGAGATGGCGATGAAGATCCGTTGGGGATTGCTGGGATCGAGAATGATGGTGTGCAGGCACATGCCGCCGGCGCCAGGTTGCCACTTGGGGCCGGTGCCGTGTCCGCGCAGACCCGGAAGTTCCTTCCAACTCTCGCCGCCGTCGGTCGAGCGGAAGATAGCGGCATCCTCCACACCAGCGTAAACCGTGCCGGGGTCGTCGAGCGACGGCTCCAGATGCCACACGCGCTTGAACTCCCACGGATGCTGTGTCCCGTCGTAAAACTGATGCGTGGTAAGGGGCTTGCCGGTTTCGGCCGATATGTCGTAGACGAACTTGTTGCTCGCCTTAGCAGGCCATTGTGGGAGCGGTTCTCCCGGCGGCGTTCCCGGCTGATGCCAGGTTTTGCCTGCGTCATCGGAGCGCTGAATGATCTGTCCGAACCAGCCGCTGGACTGCGACGCATACAGACGATTCGGGTCGGCGGGCGATCCTTTGAGGTGGTAAATCTCCCAGCCCGCGAAATGGGGGCCACTGACATCCCAGTGCTCGCGCTTGCCGTCCGCCGTCAGGACGAACGCGCCCTTGCGTGTGCCAACCAGTACTCGTACGTTGCTCATGCTTACGCTCCCCTCGTTTACGTTTCGCTTCCACTCTACATCAACGGTGCGTCCGTTCCATCCGACCACTTGGCAACCGGAATCAGGAACACGGTCACCGGCTCGGGGGCGCCCTGAAATTGTCCAGCGAACATGACCGGGGAGCCGGGTAGATCTGCACCCCAGGTGGCGCCCTCTGTGAGAGGAGCGTAGATCATCAGATGGGACATGTTGTGCCCGTCATCATCGGTAAGATACGCTTGCTTCGACATCATGTAACTCATCGCTCCGGGTTCCAGAGCGGGCAGTTCTTTTCGGTCGAGTGCGGTTTTCAGGTTGTCCATGATTTGTGCTTTGGAAAGTCCGGCCAGTACCAACTCTGTGCGTTTGATCGAGAGCGGCAGGATGGATCGGGATGCCGCCGGATTGAAGCAGAGCGGCCCCCGCTCCTTGGGGTTCCAAAACTCCGGGTGGTTAGATGGGGACATCCACGATCGTTCCACGATACACACGAATCCGTTTTTGCCTTCGACTGCGGTTTCGTAGCCATGCCGCCCGAGAACCATGATCTTGGCGTCGCGGGATATGGCCTCTGGAGCTGCGCTACGGGCCAACGCTATCTCGGCGTTGCGATCCGTCATCAGGTATTGATCAAGCGGGGCCATGTTGGGGTAGGAAGCTTTTTCATCTCGGGCTTGCGCTTGCCATGACGCGCCCAACACTACGGCCACGAAAGTTCCCAATGCGATTGTCTTGGCCATCCTGGCTTTCATTGATCCCTCCTTCGGTCTTTCGACATGACATAGTCCTTGAACTAAATGTGAGCCTGCGCCGTGGAAAGCACGTGTGTTGGCGCAGGCTCGAGTCTCGCTGCTTCATCAGCTCTACGCGGCCTTTTGCAGCTGGCCACGCATTTGCTTCATGAAGTCGCGCATTTTAGCGATGTGACCGGGCGAGCGTTTCTCCATCCAGACCTCAAAGCGTTCCGCGGCCTTTTCCAGATGCGCGAGGAACTGCTTATTGGCCCATTGTTCTCGTCCTTCCGCGATAGTTGGCTTGATCCGTTCCCAGACACCGAAGAATTCGCCGCTGGTTTCGAAAAACAGATCCTCGTGAAGCAGGCCATAGTTCAGCAAAGCGCAGGTCTGTTCCCAATAGCTGACCACCATCATGAAGTTGGTGCCGCCTTCTGTTCCGGGTGCGGCGGCCCGCATGGCGTCGTTCCAGTTGTCTGCGAAATAGTTCTTGAAGAACCAGTCGCGGGCCTGTCGAAGCCGGGCCTCGCGGCGCTGTTCAAAAACCTGCAGGTGGAGTTGCGCTTGTTCGTGCGTTGGTTTGGTTTCCATTTTGTTCTCCTCATTCTTTCTTAGTTTCTTGTAAATCACCTACGTAGAGCGACTTCATATTATTCCGCTTCAAGCGGCGCCTGTCTTCCTGCGCCCTTGAAACGAAAAACTAGACTGCTTGCTCGCAGTTGACCATCCATGGGATGCCGAAGCGATCGACAACCATGCCGAAACGGGGAGACCAAAAGGTCTCCTGGATCGGCATCTGCACCGTCCCGCTTTCTGCTAAGGCGTGAAATTTGCGTTCTGCCTCCTCTGGGTCTTTGACGTGCAGCGCCACGGAAAAGCCTTGGGGTTTCTGATAATGTTCTGGGGGCGTGTCGCAACCCATTAACGTCTCGTTGCCGATGGCTAGGGCGGCGTGAAGCACCTGATTGCGCTGTTCCGCGGGCACTTGGGACGCGATTGGCGACTCGCCGTTAGTGAGGATGGTCACGATCTTGCCGCCCAGGCATTGCTCGTAGAATTTGAAGGCGGCCTGGCACTGGCCGTTGAACGTGAGATGTGAATTGAGTTTCATAGTGTCCTCCTTTTGGTTCGTGAATGTTCAAGAAATTCCCGATTGACGCGTGTACGGCCATGAATCGGCATGAGTCGCATAGTCGTTTCTCCTTATGGCTGCGCCGGCAGGCCCGGGATCTCCACCACTGGCCGGATTTCGACGGTGCCCTTGCGGGCGCCCGGAATCCGTCCGGCAATGTCGATGGCCTCGTCGAGATTTTTGGCTTCAACCATATAGAAACCGCCGAGTTGTTCGCGCGTCTCCGCGAACGGACCATCGGTCACGAGCCGTTTGCCGTTGCGTACCTGAACGGTGGTCGCGGTCGACACCGGCTGCAGCGGGGAGGCGGCTAGAAACTGGCCGTTCGCCTTGAGCGTGTGTGCAAGCTGCGTGGACTCCCCGTAACACTGCTGCCGCTCGGCCTCGGTCCAGGCGTGCTCGTCGGCGTAAATCAGCAACATGTATTTCATTTGCGTGTCTCCAATAGTGAGTAGAACGGCGAATGTGGAAATCGACAGCCTTTACGCCATCAGACCGTAGCATAGCAAGACATTGCCATTGCCGAAGGTCCGCGTCTTTGTCAGCTTCAGGGTGAGCTTCTCTTGGATGCCGTCGAACATCGTCCTGCCCTGGCCGAGAATGACGGGATTGACCATGATCTGGTATTCATCGATTAAACCCTGTTGCGCCAATTGCGAAACGATGTTGCCGCTTCCCAGAATCGCCATGTCCTTTCCCGGCTCTTTCTTCATCTTTCGTACTTCCGCCACCATGTCGCTCTTCATCACCCGGGCGTTGTTCCACGATGCCTGGTGCAAGGTTCTCGAAAACACGACCTTCGGAAGACTGTTCATCCCTTCGGCCACAAGAGGATCATTCTTGATCGCATGCGGTGTTGGCCAGTAGGCGGCCATGAGCTCGTACGTAATTCGGCCAAACACCAGCAGACCTCCGCCATTTGCATTCTCTGCGACAAACGCATTGAACTCCGCATCCTGGCTATCCTTGTGGGCCCAGCTGATGTCGCCGTTGCTGCCGGCAAAGTAACCATCGAGCGTGACATTGTTGAAGACGACCAATTTCCGCATGATTCTTCCCCTTTGTTGAAAGCGTAAACTGATCAAACAACCCTAGTGAAGGTCTGAATGCGTCTGTGCGGTTGGGATCGCATGTAAGCAAGGAGCGAGCCTCAGCGGCTGAAGCCGCATATTCATTGGGCGCGAGCGGCGCGGCTGAAGCCGTGTCCTTCCCCATCCGATGCCAGAACGAACCTTAATCAGAGTTTCCCTGAGTCGCGCGACGACTATCTCTTTCCCGCCACTTGCGGACGCAAGCGTTCCTCTTGCTCCCTGAGCTCGGGAGTGAGGTTGCAACCGAAGTCCTCGGGCTCGAACACCTGGCGAATCTCGACCTCGGTTCCGCTGTCGAAGGGAGCGCGCTTGAGCCAGTCAATCGCTTCTTGCTTTGACTTTACTTGCCAGAGCCAGAAGCCGGCGACCAGTTCCTTGGTTTCGGCGAACGGGCCGTCAATCACGGTGCGCTTTTGCCCCGAGAACCTGACGCGTGCTCCTGTAGAACTCGCCTGGAGGCCTTCAGCTGCGAGCAGAACGCCGGCCTTCGCCAGTTCTTCGTTGAACTTCCCCATTTCGGCGAGGATTTCTTTGGTTGGGAGAACGCCCGCCTCCGAGTCCTTGCTCGCTTTGACGATCACCATGAATCGCATGTTATGTCTCCTTTAGTTTTGAAGCACCTCTTTTGGATGCTTTCATCAGTAAATCGAACGGCGAGCGCCTAAATCGACAGCCTGGCGAGAAAATATTTACAATCGAGTATGTCTAGCGACGCCGCCCGTGCGGTCGAAGCAGTCTATCGCGCCGATTGGGGCCGGATCGTCGCCGCTCTGATTGGGCTCGTCGGCGACTTTGATTTGGCCGAGGAGTGTGCCCAGGAAGCCTTTGCCGCTGCGGTGGATCAATGGCAAGTTTCCGGCGTCCCCGAGTTCCCGCGAGCATGGATCATCCAGACTGCCCGGCACAAAGCTATCGACCGCATCCGGCGCAAAGCGCGGTTCGAGGAGAAACTCGAATCCTATGCCACCTCCGGCTTGGTACGCGAGGTGGTCGAGCCAGACTACGACACCGCCGAAATTCCTGATGATCGACTGCGGCTGATCTTCACCTGCTGCCACCCGGCGCTGGCCCTCGAGGCGCAGGTAGCACTGACCCTGCGCACGCTGTGCGGGCTCGAGACGGACGAAATTGCGCGGGCGTTTCTGGTGCCGCCGCCGACCATGGCACAACGGCTGGTGCGCGCGAAGCGCAAGATTCGCGACGCCGGCATTCCGTATAGCGTGCCCGAGAGGAATGAGCTGGCGGCTCGGCTCGACGCGGTTCTGACCGTGATCTATCTCGTCTTTAACGAAGGCTATGCGGCCACTCGAGGGGCGCCCCTGGTGAGAACCGATCTGTGCGTCGAGGCCATCCGCCTGGGGCGTCTGGTCAGGTCGTTACTGGAGCCGCAGCCTCCAGCGGAAGTTACTGCTCTGCTCGCCCTCATGTTGCTGCAGGACGCCCGGCGCCAGGCCCGGCTGGACGAGGCTGGGGATCTCGTTACGCTCGAGGAGCAAGATCGCAACCGCTGGGATCGTGGGCAGATTGTCGAGGCTCTACCGCTGGTCGAGGAAGCTTTTCGGGGAGGGCCGGGTCCATTTGCGCTGCAAGCGGGGATCGCTGCGCAGCATTGCCAGGCGGCGCGATCTGAAGATACGGACTGGCGCCAGATCGTCGGTCTCTACGATCTACTTGAGCGAGTACAGCCCTCTGCTATCGTTTCGCTGAACCGCGCGGTGGCTGTGGCGATGGCAGAGGGGCCCGGGCCGGGGCTTGCGCTGATTGATGGGCTGAGCGCAAGCGACGATCTCGCTAACTATCACCTGCTGCATGCCGCACGTGCCGATCTGCAGCGCCGCCTTGGATCTCTGGCCGAGGCGGCGAAGAGCTACCAGCGGGCTCTCGCGCTGGTCACCAATGACAGCGAGCGCCGATTTCTCGAGCGCCGGCTGCGCGAAGTTCAGACGCCGGTGGCGTGACCTGCATTAGACGTGACGCGTGCCCGCGATCTCGACGAGCTATCTTTCGACGGCCATGGCCACGGCGTTCCCACCGCCCAGGCAAAGAGCCGCGATGCCGCGGTGGACGTCGCGGCGGATCATTTCATAGATGAGCGTAACCAGAATGCGGGCGCCGCTGGCCCCGATGGGATGTCCGATGGCGACGGCGCCGCCGTTCACATTCACTTTGTTGGGGTCGAGGCCAAGTTCGCGCATCACGCCCAGGGCTTGCACCGAGAAGGCCTCGTTCAGTTCATAGAGGTCTACGTCTTCATTCTTCCAACCGGTCTTTTCCCAGATTTTGCGGACGGCGCCCACGGGAGCCATCATGACCCATTTGGGTTCGACTCCGCTGGTGGCTTGGGCCACGATCCGGACCATGGGCTTGGCGCCGAGTTCTTTCGCTTGCTTCGCGCTGGTGACTACAACGGCAGCAGCGCCATCGTTCACACCGGGAGCATTGCCCGCAGTAACGGTGCCATCTTTCTTAAATGCGGGCTTTAGAGCACGCAGCACCTCAATCGTAGTATCTTCGCGCGGTGATTCATCCTTGTCGAAGATGACCGGCGCTTCCCCCTTTTTATTGGAGGGCAATTCAATCGGGACGATCTGCGCTTTGAAGCGGCACTCCTTGATGGCGGAGATTGCCTTGCGGTGCGAATTCACCGCGAACTGGTCCTGCTCCTCGCGAGTGACGCCGTATTTCTCCGCCACGTTCTCGCCCGCAATCCCCATGTGGTAATTGTTGTAGATATCCCAGAGCCCATCGTTCACCATCGAATCGACGATCTGCGCGTTGCCCAGGCGATATCCTTTTCGTGCCTGCGGAAGCAGATAGGGAGCGTTGGTCATCGATTCCATCCCACCGGCGACAACTACGAAACTGTTCCCGGTCTGTATCGCTTGCGCTGCAAGCGCGACCGCTTTGAGGCCCGAGCCGCAAACTTTGTTTACGGTCATGGCACCTACCTCGGGAGCGAGGCCTCCGAAGATTGCGGCCTGCCGCGCAGGGTTCTGACCAAGACCGGCGGAGACCACATTTCCCATGATGCATTCGTCGATCTGCTTGGGATCGAGGTTGGCGCGCTTCACGGCCTCACGAACCGCGATCGCTCCCAATTGCGTGGCGCTTAAATCGGAAAGGCTTCCTTGAAATTTTCCTACCGGCGTGCGGCAGCCGGAGATGATCACAACATCGTCGAAAGCAGCCATTTATGTGCTCCTGCGATTGTTTCGTGCCTGTCAATTATAGATGTCCCAAGGCAAAAAAGGATGAATTCCGTTGCAGCGAGGGTCGCGGCTTACGCGTGGGTTTGTTTTGAAATAGACTGTCGACGAGAACCCGCATCGAGTACAATTCCGTCGAGCTTTCGCGCGAGAATTCTTTCCGCCGGAGACGATCAACAGGTTTCCACCGAAGAAATGTTCCGCTTGAGCTCTCTTCAGTGACTTTGGTGTATGGGTCGGATGCTCATCCGACATCATTTTTTTCTTGACTTCACTTTTCATTGACTCTATACATCAATCAGTTGCAACAAACGACCGTTGCATTCAAGTCCATGAAAAATGGAAAGGGAGAATAGATCAAATGGCAACCAAGAAGAAAGCAAAGAAGGCCGCAAAGAAGAAACACTAAGAGCCTTCCACGAAGGTAAGACAAGGGGACGCGAAAAGCGTCCCCTAAGTTTTTGGGGCAAACTGTTGGCAAAGCCCCAGTTGTTGTCATCCCGAGCGAAGCCAGGGCTCTGCAGTCCCTGGTATTCAAGCCAAACTGCAGTTTCCTCGTCGCCTTCGCTCCTCGGAATGACAAGACTATTTGTTCACCAACGCGCCGAGCCGACGAGAACAGTGTCCCCTAGGTTTTACGCTAGTTTCGACTGCTCGATTTCTTATCAACGGGGATTGCGTAGAGGCGTTTTTCCGTGGCTGGGCAGAGGCTGCGGTAAGCGCAGAAGGTGCAATAGAAACCGGGTTTGGCATTAAACTCTTCGGCGGCAATCTTTCGCGCGACTTCTTCCACTTTCTGCTTACACTCCTGCAGTTGGCTTTCGCTGCGGCGCGTGATCACCGAACTGTTTTCTTCGAGGTTGTAGAAGACGATCTGATCGGCGTGGTAGCCCCACTTTTCACGCGCGGCCAGAGCGTAGATCGAAAGTTGGAGGCTCTTGTCGGCATCTTCCTGCGATTTAGGCCTGCCCGTCTTGTAATCAGTAATTACAACGCTGCCGTTTTGCAGTCGATCAATGCGGTCGATGCGTCCGACGACTTGGGTTTGTCCGATCTGCATTTCGAACCACTCTTCGGTGTGCATCACCTGGGGCACGGGAGCGCGTTTGCAGTTGGCTAAAAATTCGCGCAACTGCTCGATCCCCTGCCGCTCGTAGAGTTCCTGCTGATATTTTTCTTCAATGCCCGCGGCCCTGAGGTCGATCTTGAACAGTTCGATCAGTTGATCGTCGTCGATGGTCCGGCCGAGGCGAACCGAAGCGTAATAAGCCAGCAGGATGCGGTGAATGGTGGCGCCATACTCCATGGCCGCAGGAACTTCGCCGGGGATCCTCCACTCGCGCTCCAGCTTGAATTGCAGCGGACAGATTTCGTAAGTCTGTACCGCGCTGGCGCTGAGCTTGGCGCCGAGATCCAACGCAGGGGGCAGTTTGAGCCATTCACTCACGGGGGAGCCGGGCAGTGCAGGAGCGGCCTCGGCAAACAAGTCGGTTTGGAATTCAAGCGGGGGACGTTGTCGGAGCCAGGGTTTCAAGCGGGCGTCTTTGAGCAGATCGCGCAGAAAACCATCCGGAGTGGGGTCTTTGCCTCGACCTTGCCGAGCGTAGATGGTGAGCGAATCCCGCGCTCGGGTCATGGCAACGTAGAATAACCGGCGCTCCTCCTGCCGGCATATTTCCTTGTCGTCGAAAAGCGACAGCGACCCTGCACCGTGCAATTCGCGGGGAAAGTCGACCAAGGGTTCCTTGTAGGATGACGGAAACGAATTGGAATTGGCTCGAATGATGAACACGTGATTGAACTCCAGCCCTTTGGCGGCGTGCGCGGTCATCAGCCGGATGGCGTTCTCGGTGCCCGTTGAGATCGGGATCACACCGCCGGCGGTGCGAAAATACTGGAGGTAGTCAATGAATTCAGCGATGTCGGCAGTTTTTGTGATGGCCTTCGGCTTCTCCTCCCATCGCTTGACGAACTCGAGAACGGCGGCGATTGCAGGCGACGTGCGGTTCAATCCGAACTGACGAATGATGAGGTTCAACACCCCGCTGCTCGTGGTCGCGGTCCGGGTCAGCTCATCCCGCACTTGCTGCAAAGAGTTCAGCACCGCGGGGCCATTTTCCATCTTGGCCAAAACCGACGCTACCCCGGACTTTCTTTCTTCCCTGGGAATCGCTTTTATCCCGGCGCGCAGTTTCTCTGGATCGATGGCGAACTGCGGGAAAGACGCGACTCGGAAAAGGCTGGCGCTGTCGTTCACCGAGACGACCGCTCCCAGGCAGGCGAACAGGTCGCGGGCTTCGGGCGTATCCACAACATCCATGTTTTCGATGGCGAAGGGGATGCCCTGCTCGACCAACTCCGCCACAATTTGCTCCCGATGAAAATGTTGGCGGTAAAGGATGGCGAAGTCGCTCCACTTGCAGCGTAATTTGCGTTGGCGATCACGGATGCTTGCCACCAAGTCGGAGCATTCGACCTCCTTGGCGGCGAGCACAACTGCGTCGACAGGGAGACTAGGCAACGGTCTCCCGTCTCGCGATGCTTCTTCTTCGCGGGCGGAAATCAGCGGGGAACGCTGGTAGGAGGAGGTTGGGCCTTGCCCGGGAGGAAAGACGTCTGGGTTTTTGCAAATTAGCGCAAAGGCGGATTTCAGGATCGTCGTAGTCGAGCGCCGGTTCTTTTCCAGCACGACCATCTTGGCTTCGGGGAAACGTTCCAGAAAAAGTGAGAATGCGGCGCTCGATGCGCCGCGGAAACGATAGATAGCCTGGTCCGGATCTCCCACGGCGAAGACGTTGCGTTCTTGTCCCGCCAATTTCTCGAGGATCTTGACTTGCGCGAAATTGACGTCCTGGAATTCGTCCGCCAGTATGAACCGGGTGAGCTGGCGTTCGGCAGTGAGCAGTTCAGCGTTCCCCTCCAGCAAGGCATGCGCGTGAGTGATCATGTGGCCGAAGGTACCGAGGTTGTCTTCACGCAGCATGCGCTCAACCGTGGCAAAGACGTTGGCGATTTCCTGGCAGCGGCCGATGACTTCCTCGTCTGACAAATCATCGGCATCTTTCGATTTGCTCACCCGCGGAATGGCGACCTCGCCCCGCTCAAGTTGATGGACGTAGGCGGCGTATTTCTCGGGGTCGACCAGATCGTCCTGGCAGCGCCGCATGAAACTGAGAAGATCAAGGAGAAACTGGCTGACATTGGCCGCACGCACGAAGTAGTTCAGGTGTAATTCGCGAATGCGCTTGCGCAGATAAATCCAAAGATCCTGGTCGTCGAGCACGCTGAACTGCTTGCCGTGCCGGCCCAGGAGCTCGTTGCAATACTCGTGAAACGTGGCGATCTGCAGGACGGATGTATCTGATCCGCGCAGTTCGTCGCGCACCCGCTGGCGCATCTCCTGAACCGCATTTTTGGTGTAGGTGACCGCCAGGATTTCGTTGGGTCGAGCGTGGCCGTCGCGGACTAAGCGCGCAATGCGCCGGGTGAGGACGGTGGTCTTGCCTGTGCCCGCGCCGGCGACAACCAGCATCGGCCCGTGCACATGTTCGATGGCTTCACGCTGGCGCTCATCGGATTCGAACGCTCGCGAAGCCGGGATGGGTTTCGAAGCAGCCACTGGGCAGGAGCATATCAGAGATGGGTGAGGATATTTTGAATGGATGGTGTGGCGCGGGTGCCCTCGCCCGCGAACATCGTGTCCTCTTGCACCAGGGTCTGCCTGGGATTCCACAACGCGGGCGGGGGCGCCCGCGCCACACGACATTTCGCCTATGCCTGCAGTTCAGCGAGCGCCACCGCCATGGCGGCAATTGCTGCGGTTTCGGCGCGGAGGATTGTGCTCCCGAGCGACGCTGAAATCCAACCTGCTTCCTGAAACAGTTTCAATTCCTCATCCGTCCACCCACCCTCGGGACCGAGAGCAAGGACAACGCTACCGTCATGAGAATGAAACTGGAGAACATCTTTCAGCGTTGTGTCGCTTTCGGTTTCGGAGAGGACAATACGCAAGCTTCCCGGCAGGGTGACGGCATCCTTCAATTTCAACGGCTGGGAGATTTCCGGCGGGGAGACCCGACGAGATTGTTCCGAGGCTTGCAAGGCAATCCGCCGCCAGCGGTCGACGCGCTTCACGGCCGCAGCCGCGAGATGAGCTTCGGTTCGCCGCGCAATCACTGGGACGATGCGTGCCGCGCCCAGTTCCGTGCATTTTTCGATGGCCCACTCCATGCGGTCGAACTTGAAGATGGAGAGGGCGAGCGCTACCTGAACAGTACCCGCAGCGGGAATCTCGTTACCCAGTTCAAATTCCACCCGGTCAGGAGTGATGGCGGTGATGTGCCCGCGGTGAACTTTGTCTCCCGCGCTGATATCGAATTCCTGGCCGATGCGGGCGCGAAGCACCTGGGATAAGTGCTGCGCATGAGCACCAACCAGGAACGCGTGAGTACCGGAAACTTCGTCGGCAATCCAGCGTCGGCGGGTCATGGATCTACCGACAAGAGCTTAAACCACTAAGGACACGAAGGTACACAAAGGAAATCGCGCGGAAGGAAACTTGGAAATCTGTTTGGAGTTGACTAGCCGAAGATATCTTTCACCTTACCCAACAATGTCCGGCGCTGGGGCTTATTTTCTACCCGCGCCATTCCTTCCAACTCCTGCAACAATTCACGCTGGCGCTTGTTGAGTTTGCCTGGCGTCTGGACGCGAACTTCGACGAACAGGTCACCTTTGCCGTGACCATTTAGCACAGGAACGCCTTTGCCCCGGATGCGCATCGTGGTGCCCGACTGCGTCCCTTCTGGCACCTTCAATGCGTGTTCGCCTTCCAGCGTCGGCACTCGAATCTCAGTGCCTAACGCGGCCTGGGTAAATGAAACCGGAATTACGCAGTGCAGGTCGTTGCCTTCACGTTCGAAAAACGGATGTTCTTTGACGTGCAATACGACGTAGAGATCGCCCGCTGGCCCACCATGCGCCCCGGCCTCGCCCAGCCCGGAAAAACGGATGCGGGTTCCATCTTCGACTCCGGCGGGGACCTTGGCGTCCACCGTCCTCTGACGCAGCACCCGGCCTTCGCCCTTGCACTTGGCACACGGATCGGTGATTACGCTGCCCGCGCCCTGACAGGTGGGGCAAGTGCGGGCCATACTGAAAAAGCCCTGCTGGTAGCGGACTTGGCCGCGCCCGCCGCACGATCGGCACGCAACGGGAGCCTTGCCCGCAGCCGCACCCGAGCCACGGCAATCCTCACAAGTCTCGTGGCGGCGAACAACAACATTGGTTTCGGTGCCGAACACTGCCTCTTCGAATTCCAGCGTGACATCTTCCCGCAGATCGGGACCGCGCTGGGCCCGGCTGCCCCGGCGAGTCCCGGCGCCGAAAAGATCTCCGAAGCCGAAAAAATCTCCGAAGATCTCGCTGACATCCTGAAAAACCGTGGGATCGAACCCGCCCGCGCCTGCACCACTGACGGCAGCGTGTCCGAAGCGGTCGTAGGCGGCCCGCTTGTCGGCGTCTGCCAGGATCGCGTAAGCCTCGCTGCATTCTTTGAATTTTTCTTCCGCGTCGGGATTGTTCGGATTGCGATCAGGATGAAACTGCAGCGCCAGCTTGCGATAGGCGCTCTTGATCTCTTGCTCGTTGGCTTCGCGGGCAACCCCGAGCACTTCGTAATAATCGCGTTTTACGTTGCTGGCCAGAATGGTCTCAAGTCCTTTCGAATTTATTGAGTCTTAGTGTTTGGGGTTGCGCGCAACTTTAACCATCGAGGGACGCAGCAGGCGGTCCTTCAACTTGTAGCCGCGCTGCAGTTCTTCCAGTATTTGATGATCGGCGGCATCGGTGGTATCCACCATCTCGATAGCCTCGTGAAGGTGGGGATCGAAGGGCTCGCCTTTGGCCGGGATGACGCGGAGGCCCAATTTCTGCAGTGCGTCCTGCAATTGTTTGTAGATGAGATCAACTCCGCTGCGGAACTCGGATTTCTCCGTCGATGCGGTCTGCAGTGCGCGTTCGAAGCTGTCGAGGATTGGCAGAAGTGCCTTGACCGCATCCGCCACGGCGTATTCGCGAAAGTCCTGCTGCTCGCGGGCCGTACGCTTGCGGGCGTTCTCAAATTCAGCCTGCAGACGGGCCAGCCGATCAATCAGCGTATCCCGTTCGACTTTAAGTTTCTGTAACTCGCTGCTTTCCGCCGATACGCGCGATGGAGACTCAATGGTTGCGGAATCGTCCCCCGCATTCTCGGATGCGGGCAATTCGTGCGCCACATCAAGTTCCTGGGGATCTACTTCCGATTTTCCGTTTGTTCTTGCCATAAACTTTGCGATTACTTACTCCGACTCATTCAAGATTTTGTCAAACAGCCGGGCAATATAGGAAACCGCCGTCATGGTGTGCTCATAGTCAATGCGCGTCGGTCCTATGACCGCAAGCGATCCCATCACTTCGCCGCCGACGCGAGCGGGCGCACCGATGAGCACGAAATTGCGCATGGAGGGCAATGCCTGGTCGAGTCCAATGACTACGCGCACCGCCTCCTGCTTGGCATCGAGATACGCGCCCAGCAGTCCGACAATCTTCTGTTTCTCTTCCAGAGTCTTCAACAATTCCTGCAAGCGCTGCCGGTCGCGCTCTCCGGCTACCAAATTGGAGGTGCCGTCGACGTAGACCGTCTGAGCGCCGTCGTCCGCGGCGAGTGCGCCTTGCTTATACAGTTGCTCGACCGAGGTCATCAAGCGGTCGTATTCGCTGCGCTCCTGCTCAAGCCGTCGAGCCAACTCGATCCGCATCGCTTCCATGGTCCAGCCGCGAAAGTTTTCGTTAAGGAAGCGCGCCGCCGCATCCAGATCAACCTGTGAAAGATCCAGTCGCAGCACCCGATCCCGCACCAAGCCTGACCGGGTCACCAGCACCGCCAGCACTTTCTGATCCCCCAGCCGGGAAAAATAAACGTGTTCCAGCGCGTTCTTGGGCCCTCCCAGGGCGACCGCAACCCCCACATTGTGTGAGATCAGCGAGAGCACGTGCGAAGTGCGCTCCATGAATTCCTGCACGTCGGAGACCCCGTGAAACGACTGCTGAATAATATTTTCATCGTCATTCGAGAGGCGCGCCTTGCCGCTCAGTTGTTCGACATAGTACCGATAGGCTTCGGTGCTGGGCACACGGCCGGCCGAGGTGTGCGGCTGCTCCAGGTAACCTGAATCCGCCAGGTCCGACATCACGTTGCGAATCGTCGCTGGGCTCAACCCTTCCCGGTTGGCGCGCGCAAGCGTGCGTGACCCCACCGGCTCGCCCGTGGCAATAAAGGTCTCCACAATAGCGGTGAGGATTTCGCGTTCGCGTTCGCCTATGGGCGGTCCCGGAGGCATACACTCCCTTGTATCACACTCAACCGGCGGGGCCAGCCGGCTCCAGTCTCTATTACCGCTAACTTATTCAGATGCAACACTTAACTTGGAGGATACAAAAACGCCTACTTTGATTCTAGAAAGCATGGTCAGGCCTGTCAAGCGTCGGCGACTCGTGCTCAGTGGTCTTCCGCAGCCAAGATGAATCAACGTTTTCTGCCCCAATACTTCAGCAGTTAGGTTTGTCGGCGCTCAGGCTGTCCAAGGGTTGACCAGCGGAACTGAGATATCGTCGAAGTGCGCTGTATTGCGAGTCGCCAGCGTCGCATGTTGGGCGAGTGCGATAGCAGCGATCATCGTATCGCGCAACTCGCCACGGCGGCCACGCTTGTGCCGGGACGCCATCAGATCCGATGCCTCTTGCGCTGCCGTTGTATCGAAAGCAGCCACTCGATAGCCGATCTTCTCGAGAACCCCCTCGAATGCCTGCATCAGCGCGGACCGCCGCTTCCCACTCGCCATGATCTGCAGCCCGAATCGGACTTCGAGAATCGTGATAGAAGTTGTCCAGATGGATGTTCGAGGCTGCCCGTCGAGCCAGGCGACCACCTCCTGGTTGGGCATCTGCTGCATCAGCGCCGAGAGCACGTTGGTGTCCAGAATGATCATTCGTCAAATGTGGCGGGCTTGATCTCGTGTCCCCGAAGCTCGGGAATGTCGCTGCGGAGGCCGGCTTTGGCAAACAGCGCAGAGATTTCCGTACCCAGTCCGCCCGCGGGGAGGTCCGGCTCGTTGACCGCGTTCCGCAGAATATCCCGCACTTCTTCTTCCATGCTCCGGCCATTTCGCTTGGCGCGGCGTTGCAGCCGTGCCTTCACCCCACTCTCAACATTGCGCACCACAAATTGCGCCATAGTTTGCTTCCGAGCCAGCGTACGATATCATGATATCATTCCCTCGAAGCCAGAGCAAGAATTTTTGGGGGCGCCGAGCCAGCCGCCTGGTGCCCCAGGTTCGCGTCGGTTTGTGACGCTAACCTGGGTTAGGAGACGCCGACGCGATGCCCAGGTTACCGCCCAAGAACAGGGCGGGAACCTGGGGCACCGGGCTTCAACGATCTTATCGCGTCGGCGAGCCTGCTTGGTTGCGGTTCGCTGAGCCGCAGGTGAACCTGCTCAGCCATGACCACATACCCGCAGACGCAGAGTTCGAAACTGCGGCGCATACGTTCCAACCCGGCCTCAAATACTTGCTTGGGTATGGGAGTCGTGACAAGGGACGGCGATGGTAGCAGCAGAACGTCACGAAGTGAGTCTGCCCGGACGCTTGGAATCGTTTCACTCCCCAGGGCACAAGGCCAGCTTGCGCCTGAGAGAATCCCCACTCAAGCCAAATAACAGCTTGAGCGGGCCACCGGCCAAATCTAATTTTCATCTGCTAAGGTCAGGGCAACCCGCCCATTCGCTACGCTGACCTCCGACCCTTCGGTTTCTTCTTAGCGTGTATCGTTGCGGTTTTCTGCGGAGGCTTTTCCAGCATCCGACGAAGGACTTCGTCGAATCCCTTGTCTGTTTTCATGATTCGGGTCTAGCACTCCTTTCATTGTGCGTCCCCATCGCACGCTCCAACGCACGAGGATCACGCTTTTTCTCTTCGATCTTCAGTCTTTCCTTTAGCCACTCAACGACCATTGCATCTGTCGACGTTTCCTCTCCAATCGCCGATAAATATTCCGCATGGCTGTTCAACCAGTGTCGCAGAGGCGTAGGGATGTACCACGCGACTCCTTTTTTATCCTTTACGGTTGTGGATGACTTCGCCATTTCGAAGGTGCTGTTGGCATAAACACTGTGCAAAAATAATAATTATTATTTCTATAATTTGTATTATCCTCAGACGAGCAAGGATACTCCGAAGTCTGGTATCGTAGGAGTATCGGAGAAGTAAACAGAGTGACCTTGACGGCCAGTGGTCGTTTGTGGGCTTGAGAATCCGCTGCACAGGGGATAGACTCTTGGACTTGATCTTTGAGATGGCTACAGAGGAGGCGGTAGGATTCGGACCTACGGGTCGGGTGTTTCCGGCTAAGGTGAGACTCGATCAGGCGAATATAAGTCGCCCGCATTATACCGCTCTGCCACGCCTCCGCGAGCAAAACCGTGCCGGGCACTGGAGTACCCGGCACGGGGTTAGCGCTTCTTGGGCGAACGCGAGAGAAGCAGAAAGCCTTCAATCCGTAGTCGGCAGCGTAGATCACGCGGCCATTTTTGAGTGTGATTTTCGGGCTGAATACAGCCCCGTTGGTAGGTTTAGCAGTACGTGGCTTTGCCACTTTGACCTCCGAAGATGGGCCTAAAGCCCATTGGTTAAGGTTGGCAACGTTCCCTCCCGGTTCGGCGCGTTAACGCCTCGCCGGGAGGGGCAATCTCACGTCCCGCTGGACGTGAGGAACTTAGTCTATTAACTCAGAAACAAACCTGTAAATCAAACAGAAACCGCAGCATCAAGGCCCACCTTTGTATAAATCGCTATATCTAGCGTTTGCAAACTGATAACCCCCACACCTTGGTGACCAAATCTTTACAAATCTCTGCTTGAATTTATAGCACACTTCGATTACAGTTGCATCAGTTATAGCGACTATAGCATCTGAGTAGTAGGTGACGCAAATGGGGTGTGAACGGTCCTGCGGGGACCGAATCTGGGAAAGGGTCTAGACGGGTGACCCAGAGGGATAAAACATGAATACCACGGAGGAAAAGAATGCTGCTACTGCTGCTGTTCCGATCTCAGGGAAGGATCAGCGTGAAATACAGGACATTTACGAGAAGCTCCGTACAGCAGATGCGAAGCTTGTCGGTCCAGACGGAAAAACACAAATTCTGCCCAGTACGTTGTACTCATTCCTTTGTACATTGCTTGCCGACCTGAAGGCGGGACATTCGGTAACCATACTACAAAGCAATGCATCGCTAACCACTGTCGAGGCCAGCAAGTTACTTGGCATGTCCCGTCAATTTTTGATTGGGTTGCTGGAAAAAAAAGAAATTCAGTGTCACATGGTAGGTACTCATCGGCGTTTGTATGCCCGCGATGTGCTGGCTTACAAAGCCAAACGCGATGCTGTGCGTAGCAAGACGTTAGACGATCTGGCCCGCGCAGAAGCGGAACAAGGAACCTACGACAAAGTGCCCGATGATTGTAAACCAGGACAATGAGTACACGGCTCTTTTAGACGCGTGTGTGCTCGTACCAATGTGCCTCTGCGATACGCTATTGCGCCTCGCAAAAGATCCGGCGCTGTACCGACCTATCTGGAGTAATCAAATACTTCAGGAGGTCGGTGACGCGCTGGAAAGTAAAGTCGGATTAACAAAACAACAACGCGATCACCGCATCACCCAGATGTCCGAGGCGTTCCCCGAAGCTTCAATACCCGTACCGTCTTGTTTGTCCGATCCATTACATGGCGTCCCGGATCCAAATGATAAGCATGTTTTAGCTGCGGCTATCACGGGGCACGCGCATGTAATCGTGACAAGCAACATCAAGGATTTTCCAGATAATTATCTTACCCAATTCGACATCCTCTGCCATTCGCCTGACGACTTTTTGATCCATCAATTTCATTTGAATCCGTATCAGATCCTCGAAAAGCTCAACGCTCAAGCCATTAACATCAGGCGACAAAGAGGGGAAATACTTTCCACTCTCAAACTCGTCGCTCCAAACTTTGTAGCATTAGTAGAAACCTTCCTGTAACGGAACCTGTCACGTCTGCTAAGGTTCGGGGCGTCCGCCAGACCGCGTGCCATAAAAAAACTCTGCACTGTCTCGCTTCGAAGTGTGGGGCTTTTAGGTGCCGTGACGACCCAGGTTGGGGAACTCTCCCGGGACTGTTTTCAAAGACCAGCTCCGCAGCGCGTCTCATCATTGACTGCCCACTTCAAATAAGATAACCTGCTACAAGATGCATTATCTGGAAGTAATGATCGATCTTTGACAATCTGACCCCCAGGCGACGGTGGACTTCTTGACCGCGGTCCAAATGCCTAACCATCCGTGGTTCCAAAGTGGGACGCTGAGACCCGTCACCCCCGCCCTAACTCCCATGTTGTCTAGATTTTGCGTGTAACTCCCCTAAACTCAAAGATCTAGCACATAGTCAAAATTTAACTCTCCTGTTTTCTAGATTTTGCAGACAAAGGGGGGAGGGGGGTACCCGGTACTAAACAGTAAACATTCCCAAAGTGGGAAAGGAGCCCGACCATCCTCGCCCCCGAGTTCTGCGGTACGTCGCACTTACCATGCAGCCGAAATCTCATGTCGCGGTAATCGGAGCGGGCGCCTTCGGCGGATGGACTGCCCTGTATCTTCTGCGCCGCGGTGCCCGAGTGACCCTGTTGGATGCGTGGGGGCCCGGCAACTCGCGATCATCCTCCGGCGGCGAAACTCGTATCATCCGCGGCACCTACGGACCGAGCCAGCCGTACACGAAAATGGCCGCTCACGCGTTGCGCTTGTGGAAGGAACACGAGACCCGCTGGGGGAGTCAACTTTTCCATCGTACCGGTGTTTTGTGGATGGCAACCTCCAGCGACGACCACTTCGAACGCGCTTCTTTGCCAATGCTGCGCGAGGCCGGCATCGCTTACGAAGAATTGTCCGGAAGGGAAGTCGGGAAGCGGTGGCCGCAGATCAATGTGGAAGACGTGCGCTGGGCAATCCACGAGCCCGAAGGAGGTTTTCTAAGAGCGCGGGTTGCATGCCAGGCAGTAGTCGAGGGATTTAGCGGCGAAGGCGGCGAGTACAAACAAGCAGCTGTCTTGCCGAGTGACCTTGAAACCGGAGTCCGTAATGGGTTGACCCTGTCGGATGGCTCCACGCTAATGGCTGACCAATATGTCTTCGCCTGCGGTCCATGGCTGGGCAAACTCTTTCCGGAGACGATTGGCGATCGCATCCGCTCCACTAAGCAGGATGTATTTTTCTTCGGCACGCCCGCCGGAGATAATCGCTTCTCAGAGGCCAAGCTGCCGGTCTGGGCCGATCATCGCGACCACTTCATCTACGGCATTCCAGCCGCGGACGGGCGCGGATTCAAAGTTGCCGACGATACCCGAGGAGCAGATTTCGATCCCACTTCAGGAGAACGGGCAGTGAGCGAGGATGGTCTGCGAGCGATTCGTGTCTATGTTGCCTTCCGTTTCCCCGCAATGAAAGACGCGCCGTTGGTCGAGACTCGTGTTTGCCAATACGAAAACAGCCCGGACAATCACTTAATCATTGACCGGCATCCAACTGCGAAAAACGTTTGGCTAGTGGGAGGCGGATCAGGCCACGGCTTCAAAAATGGCCCGGCGCTAGGCGAGATGCTCGCCGAGTTGGTGATGGAAAGAAAAGATCCGGAGCCGATATTCCAGTTGGCGCGGTTGGCGCGATAAGTGCCGGACACGTTGCGAGCGACGTCTCTACTGGATTTGGATGACGCTTGCCCCGGCGCTGGATTTGATCTCATCCACTCGCGCAATAACGTTGCGGGCAAAGTCGTAGAGCGACTTGGCATGGGGAGAGCTTTCGCCCTCGAGAACGGTGGGCTTGCCACTGTCCCCGGACTTGCGAATATCGGGATCGAGTTGAATGTTTCCGAGAAAGGAAACGCCGAATTGCTTCGCCGTCTTCTCTGCGCCGCCGCGAGAGAAAATGTCGATTTCGTGATTACAATGCGGGCAGACGAAGTAGCTCATGTTTTCCACCATGCCCACGAGATCCACTTTCATCTGGCGAAACATTTCGATGGCTTTGCGGGCATCCTGCAGCGAAACATCCGAGGGAGTGGAAACCACGATTGCTCCCGTGAGCGGCACGGTCTGAATGAGGGAGAGCGAAACGTCTCCCGTACCCGGCGGCAGGTCCACGACCAGATAATCGAGTTGCCCCCACACTACGGAACCCAAAAATTGCTTGATGATGGAGTGCAGCATGGGTCCGCGCCAGATCAGCGGCTTGTCCCCGGGATTCAGCAGACCGACAGAAATGACTTTCAGCCCGTGAGCGTCGATGGGCTCAATACGATTGTCCGCGAGCACCCTGGGTTGCGTGTTCAGGCCCAGCATGAGCGGCACGTTGGGGCCGTAAACGTCGGCATCGAGCAGACCGACTTTATGTCCGAGCTTGGACATCGCCAGTGCCAGATTCACCGCTAGCGTGGTCTTTCCGACGCCGCCTTTGCCGGAACCGACCGCGATAATCGTTTCCACGCCGGGAAGGGGCTGTGGGCCTTGCGGCGGTTGACCGGGACGAGGAGCCATGGGTGTGTTCAAGCAATCACCTTCCAGATGGTGGGATGAAGCGCAACCTCTGATTATACAGGCGCACAAGGATCAGCGAAGACGCGAAGCGTTTTCAAACTACCGCGCCTGAATGATCTCGCTCAGCACATCTGGCTTCGACTCTTGCCGCACCAGATGCGGATATTTTTCCCCACCGTGATAATCAAGTTTGTAAGTCTTGAAATAGTCGGTGTTCTCAACCAGCAACTCGATCGGTTCCGAGCCGTTCTTCGCGGCTTTCAGCACGTCGTTAAAAACATCTGCCGTAAAGCGTTTTCCATTCACCGCGGCCAGCTTCATTCCGGGACCGACGCCAGCCTTCGCCGCCGGCATTCCCTCGACCGTATCGATGATGTTTCCACTCTCGTCCAGCAGCAGTCCGATTGAGTATTCGGCGTTAACTTCCTTGAGTTCGCGCTTGCGCACTTTTATCAGTTCCGATTGGGTCTCGTCATAAACCAATTTCCAGCCGCTGTCCTCGATGCCCATAAGCGGCGCGCCCGGTTCGTGGTTGGTAAGCCGTTCTGTCCAGAATCCACGCCAGTCATAGGGAGCAACCTGATTCAGCGTGTTCACTACGTCATCAAACGTGTAGGTTTTGACCTCCGGCGGCCCGCTTTGCCCGCCGTGGAAAAGATGGCAGAAATCATCCATCGATTTCTGGCCATGGCTCTGCTGGCGGATGATGGTATCCACCCACAACCAGTTCAGAACATCTTCATCGTAATAATCCACTGTTCTTCGCCAGGATTCCCACTGATCCGGCGCACCCTGCATGGAAGGCACTCCATCCGCCGTATCCTGCAGATTGCGCCAGGTGCGGCCCGGAACGTGATCCAGCCGGGCCGCCATCAAAGCCAAATGGTCGCGCAACTGATCCGCGGTTCGAATTCCGCTGCGAGCACTCAGCACGTCGCCCAAATACGAAGTGAGCCCCTCGTAGACCCATAGCAAATCATCCTGCATGGGCTTCTCGTAATCGGGTGTGCTCAAGTCCGCCGGACGCCGGTACTTTCCGTTCCAGGAGTGAACATATTCGTGCGACAGCAGTCCGGAAGCCAGAAGCCGCGGATCGGCGTCCACCAGGGAGCGCTCCGGACTTCGGCTGTCATTCGATTCATGGTGCTCCAACCCGAAGTGCGCCACATGGTTGCTCAGGCTATAAATAAAATGGTAATCGCGAAAGTGCTGCGCCCCGAAAAGTTTCAGCGCTTGATCGGTCAGACTTTTGTAGTGGTCGAGAACCTCCTGCGGCGCATCCAGATCCCCGGCAGTATCGGCGACAATATCCATCTCCTGGCGTGGGTTCTCGCTCAAGGGCACCACGCGCAGGTGTTCGCCGGCGATCACGGGAGAATCCACCAGCGTGGTCAGCGATGCCGGATTAAACTTAATTTCCGTTCCCGACTGCGAAGCGACCGGCAGGGGCGTGCCGAACTTCCATCCCTCAGGCAAACGCAGGCTCGCCTGGTAGGTGAGTTCATCGGAGGTCCATCCCGCAGGATATAGCAGCACTGTGTTCCAACTCAAAACGGTCATCTTGTCGGTGGCGGAGGCGCCTGCGGTGAAAATGCCCTCCTGCTCGGCGGGTGAAGTAAAGTCCAACGATGCGTTTACAGCAGAGATTCCAGCCGGCACTTCGACGTGCATGGTCCATCCATCCAGCAGGTCTCGCCGCCACTTCAACGGCTGCCCGTTGGCGGTGAACTTCAGTCCGGTCAAATCCTGGATCGGGCCAGTGGGTCCGTGCTCGCCGGGAATCCACTTAGGATAGTAGAGCGTGAGCGTGCCCGGAGCCGCCGGAATCGTCAGTTGCGCATGGAGAATTTTGCGAGGAGCCTCGCTGGCATCCACGGAAATCGTGACCGTGGGTGGTGGGGCTTTCGGCGCTGGCCGGGTTTTCTGTGCGACGATGGGTGTGACCGCCCAGAACCAGAGAATTAGAACGAAAGCGTAGCGAGACGAAGAAGTCATCGCGAGGGGCTCCTTGCTCCTAGATTGTTAGCAGTGCTGAACGAATGAACGACTATATATCAGTTGAGGGAAAAAGGGGCACGCGGGCAGGTTTGTGGGAGACTGTGAAGATGCCGAAACGCACGGTTCGCATCGTGAAACATATTGGCTCTACACCCTGTGTTGCCGAATGCACTGCTTGCCGGCAGCAGTTTACGGCTCCGACGAGTACTCTGCGCAGCGTGAAGGAAGCGACGGAGAATCTGCAACGCCAATTTGACCGGCATGAGTGTGCCTCGACATGACTGGCTGGCGGTATGGCACGCGCGAGGGCGCGCGCGCCACACGAACACAGATGCTATGATGCTGCGCGTGCCCTCCCAAACCCAGCGCGGCCGATTCATTACCTTTGAAGGTCTCGACGGATGCGGCAAGAGCACCCAACTCGCGAAGCTGGCTGCGGTGTTGCGTGCTGAGAACCTGTCCGTGGTGGTGACCCGGGAACCGGGTGGCACGCCCACCGGAGAAAAAGTTCGCCAGCTTCTGCTCGATACGAAAACGTCCTCTCTTGCTCCGCTCGCCGAGTTGGCCCTCATGTTCGCCGCGCGCGTCCAGCACATCGCCGAAGTTATTCAGCCCGCGCTTGCTGAAAGTCAAATCGTGCTTTGCGATCGCTTTACCGATTCGACGGAGGCGTATCAAGGCGGTGGACGCAAGCTGGGACACGAGCCCGTGCTGGCGCTGCATCGAATCCTGTGTGACAATCTATGGCCTGAACTTACTATCCTGATGGATTCGGACGTAGCTGCGAGCGTGGATCGCGCCCGCCGTCGCAATAAGACTCAAACCGGCAAGGGTGATCGCGCGAAAAGCGACGAGAACCGCTTCGAGCAGGAGAGCCGCGCGTTCTTTGGACGAGTGCGAAATGCGTATCTTGCCATCGCGGCCCGCGAACCGCAGCGTATAGCCGTGGTGGACGCGCGTGGCACTCCCGAGGAGACGCACAGACGGATCGTCGACGTCGTGCGGCGCAAGCTGAAACTGGCAACTAAGATAGCTTGAATTCACCACCGAGACACAGAGTCACAGAGAAACCTTAAAGTACGGAGCCTGCCCCCCCTCTGAAGTCCGTAGTATCCTTCGATTGGTTGGATTCCGATTTTCTCTGGGGCACGGTGGTGAACAGGCTCTTATGGGTTTTTCTGATTTTTACGGCAACTCGGATGCGGTGGGTCATCTGCGCGACATGCTCGCCCGCAGCCGCTTTCCGCAAGCGGTGATCCTGGCTGGCCCCGCTGGTTCCGGCAAGTACACTCTGGCTTTGATGCTTGCCAAAACAATGAATTGCCTAACGGCGGCGACCACGAACAGTCTGCCCGACTTTTGCGGCAAGTGTTCGAATTGCGTTCGTATTGCGCAGGCGGAAGACCTCGACGCCCGGTTTGCCGAAGCCGTCGAAGCTCGCGAAGGGCTGCGCGAAACCGACAAGAAGGAGACGCGGCTCTTCGTCCAAACCCATCCCGATGTGCTGATCATTCCGCCCGATCCGCCGCAGATGATGATCAAGGTGGATCAGGTGCGGCGCGTGATTGAAACCATCTATTACCGGCCCGGCGATGCCAAGGAGCGGGTTTACATTTTTACCGACTCCGCGTTCATGAAAGAGGCGGCCAACTCTTTACTCAAGGTGCTCGAAGAGCCGCCCGAGTTCGCCACCATCTTCTTGTTGACAGAGAATGCGGGCGAGTTGTTGCCGACGATCCGGTCGCGTTCGATGATTGTCACGCTCAATGCGGTGCCCGCCGAGGAAGTCGAACAATATCTGGCGACCAATCGTCCCGACTGGAATCCGAAACAGCGCGCCCTGCTGGCTCGCCTTTCAGAAGGCGCCGTGGGCCGCGCCCGCAGCTTCGATCTTGCTGCCTACACCGCAGCCCGCGCGCACGCTCTTGCCATTCTCAGCTCCGCTTTGCGCGCCAGCGATCACAGCGAGCTTTTCAAGATCACCGAAACGTATCGCGCCGGCGCCGAGGGTCGCGATAAAACCGAAAAGCTGCTACGAGCAATCTACTCCCTGCTGCAGGACTTGACGTTCCTGAATTCCGGGACGCCGGAACTGATTCGGAACACGGATATCCAGGCCGAGCTGAAAGCTCTCGCCGAATCCGCCGACTTTGCCTGGATTACTCTCGCCTCCGACCGCCTCGCTGAAGTTGAGCGCGGCATGCGGCGCAACCTGTTGCGCTCGCTCTCGCTCGATGCCTTTGCTCTGGCGCTGGAACGGGGATGACTATCTCCGTTCGCTGGCGTCATCGGGTTATTTTGGCAGGACTAGAATTTTGTGCATCATGCCCAGATCCTCGTGCAGCAGAATATGACAGTGAAACACGAACGTGCCCGCAATCGTGGGATCGCGGAAATCAAACCGAGCCTTGAAGCTGTGGTAGGGATGACCCGGGCCTTCCCAGAAGGGAACCTCAATGGTGTCACGTAGGTCCTGATCCTTGACCGGCTTTCCGTCCACTTCCATCACCTTGAAGTGGATCTGGTGGATGTGGAAGTCATGGGTCTCGAGGGCATGATTTTCCACGATCCAGTCTTCCACCGCTCCGACATGAGTCGTGATCACGGGCTTCTCGTTTCCTTTGAAAACTTTCTGCTTCTGTCCGTCGACCGTGATGTAAAACTGAATGGGGCCGTTGGTCCCGCCGAATTCCTCCGAGAAATAGATTTTGCGCACCGCGGTTGGCTTCTGTTGGCCTAAATCGGCGAACTTAATATTTCGCATCGAAATGCGAGGCGAGCTGCGAGTCGCAGGTTCGGCGGGCTTGCTCTCTTGGGTTTCATCCGCATCCGCGAAAACATCGATACTCGCCAGTCTCTGTTGGAAATCCGGGTTGCCGGTCGGGCCGGTTGAGTAAAAATTCGTCACGAAATTTGCCGCCGGTCCTTTCGGCGGGGCTTGCACGATAAATTCCGCGCGCCCCGCCGGAGGCACCAAGATTGTTTCTTCGAATCTGGGATTGGCAAGGGGATAGCCGTCGAGCGCGATCAATTGCAGTTTCTGCGGGACACCATCAAACTGCACTTGCAACGGCATGAAATCCTGGATGGTAGCGTTGGCCACCCGCCAGAACTGCTTTTCGCCGGGTTTCATTTTGATGATGGGAGAAGGAGAACTGGGGAATGCCGCTACCTGGTAGTTAAGCGACAGCTGGTAGGGTCCAGGTACCCATGGAACCAGGTACTGCTGACGAATAATGAACACGCGCTCTTTCAGTCCCGCCACCTCTGGGCGAACCTTTCCCATGCCCTCGACAATCAGCGCCCCCGCCGCGCCGCCGTTCACCTGGAACTCGGTGAAGCCGTGCACATGCGGGTGGTACCAATACAGCCCAGGAGGCTCGTTCTTTGGAATCTGCATGTCGAATCGAAACGCGGATTTGCCCGGTTGAATCAGCGTATCGAGCACGTCATCTTGGTGGCAGATCGGCGGAACATTCAGGCCGTGGAAGTGCATGTTGGTCGAAGACAAGGTCGGGGTTCCGCTGTCACCGCAAATCCGCGAGCCAGACATATCCATCTGCTCCACACTTGAGGAGTCATCCTCGATGGCAATGCGGTCTTTGACGTCGAGCACCAGACGATCGCCCTGGTTGAGGCGCAAGGTGGGGGCTTCCACGTCACCTTGGTTCGTTGCGTAGTTCAAACAATAGTGGTTGTATCCGGCGCCGTCGACCGAATGTCGCATGGTGAGTTCGGCGTTGAGAGTGCCATTGACACTCGTGAGAGCCAGCGGGTCCAGAACCACAGTACCGGGGTTGGGGCGTGCGGGACACTGCGCCTCCAACCGCAAGAACGAAAATCCGCATACCAGGATCACAAACAAATACTTAGACACAGAGCGCATAATCAACTCCTTTGTCCCTCCAAATACGGAGGACGGAAAAAGTCCGATCGACAACAGCCTCGCATTGGTTGGGTTAGCGACGGGCGATTTCTGAACTTCCCCAAAGCGGCGCTCGGGGAGCCCGCCGTCTCTTTGGCGACCGCAAACCAGCGCGAACACTATACACCAATAAACGAATTACTACTCGATTGCGTCTTGTATTTGTTACAGGTCAATCGAGGCGTATTTTCGAGCCATATTCTGTTGCCAACCGCAGAACGATTTGTTACGATGGTCGCCCTGCGCTTCGTCTCCCAGCGCCGTACTTGCTGTCAGTTGTAGCTCTCCAAGAAAGGTGATCTATGCCAAAGAAACTATCGCTTGCAGTACTCATTCTTCTGCTTGCAGCGACCAGCCTCTCGCTCGCACAGACGTTGCAGACACTCACGAACCAGCCGCCAGATGGCGTCGGTATAAGTTTTCTACTGACCGATGGTACGGTGATAACCCAGGGCAATGGCGAGTCCGACTGGGCCAAGCTGACTCCCGACAAGTTCGGAAGCTACGTCAACGGGACCTGGAAATCCATTGCCAGCCTGCCTTCGGGGTACGTGCCTGACGCTTTCGCTTCCGCCGTGCTGCCTGATAGCCGCGTGATTATTGAAGGCGGCGAATATAACAATGGTCAATTTGCGTTTACTAATCTGGGTGCGGTTTACGATCCCGTGAAAGATACCTGGACGAGGCAGAAGCCTCCCGCCGGGTGGGGTTTCATCGGAGACTCTCCGTCGGCTGTCTTACCAAACGGCCATTTCCTGTTGGGAAGCAAGTTCGATAGGCGCGTTGCCGAACTGGACCCGGCCACTCTAACGTGGACCGACCTCAAATCGACAGGCAAAAACGACCGCAACGCCGAAGAGGGCTGGACGCTCATGCCGGACGGGTCGGTCCTGACTTACGATGTGACCAAAGCCCCGCATTCGGAGAGGTACGTCCCCTCGCAAGACAAATGGGTCAGCGCAGGCAGCACGATTGTGGACCTGCACTCGCCTACCACCATCACCGGCTGCATCCCCTACGGCAAACACGGTTGTTACTATCCGCCGGGAGAAGTGGGCCCGGGCATACTTCGGCCCGATGGCACGGTGTTCGCTACCGGTTCGGCATCGAACAAGGGGACCGGTCCAGGACATACCGCCATCTATCATCCCTCGACCAACAAGTGGACCGTAGGCCCCGACTTCCCCAACAACGACAATGCAGGGGACTCGTTCGCGGTGCTCCTGCCCAATGGGAATGTGTTGGTTTTGGGAGTCTCGGGAGCGCTTTATGAGTTCGATGGGACGAAGCTCACGATCGACCCGGTGGGAGGTGTCAGCCCTATTCTGGTGCTACCTACGGGGCAGGTGTGGGCCCCAGGCTTCACCGCCGAGGTCTACAACCCCAAAGGGAAATACCAGCAATCGTGGGCGCCGGTGATTACCACTTTCCCAAAGACGGTGACGCGCGGCTCCACGTATAAAATCTCCGGTCAGCAGTTCAATGGCCTGTCACAGGCGTCTGCGTTCGGGGATGAGTTCGAAACTGCGACGAACTATCCGCTGGTGCGAATTACGAACACGGCCAGCCACCATGTGTTTTACGCCAAAACCCACGACCATAGCACCATGGGCGTGGCCACAGGCAAGGCGAAAGTTTCCACCAACTTCGATGTTCCTGCGGGAATGGAAACCGGAGCCAGCACCCTGGAAGTGGTGGCCAACGGCATTCCGTCCAAGAAGGTGAGCATCACGGTCAACTAGGAACTGTAGCTCTCGACGTCGGTTCCAAGCGGAGCGAGAACTCTCTATCGCCGCCATGATACGGTGGCGGCGATAGAGATGCTCCGCTTTCTCTTTTCGACATCCGACACGGTCGAGGTGACGCGTCGAACGAGCCAGATCCTACTTCGCGCTCATCACCAGCTTCGCGATGGTAGCCAGCTGCATGTTCGAAGTGCCTTCGTAAATTTTGCCGATCTTCGAATCCCGCCAGTACTTCTCGACCGGATAATCTTTGGTAAACCCATAGCCGCCGTAAATCTCGATCGCCAGCGACGTGACCCGCTCGGCCACCTGGGAACAGAACAGTTTGGCCATGGCCGCCTCTTTGACGAACGCAATGCCGGCATCTTTCATGCGAGCGGCGTTGTACACCATGAGCCGCGCGGCTTCGATTTCGGTCGCCATCTGCGCGATCTGAAACTGGATGCCCTGGAAATCGGCAATCGCTTTCCCGAACTGCTTGCGTTCTTGCGCGTATTTTGCGGCACATTCCCAGGCGCCGCGGGCCACGCCCGCCATCTGTGCCCCGATCCCGATGCGGCCTTCGTTCAACGTTTCAATGGCGATCTTGTATCCCTTGCCCACGTCGCCGAGAACGTTCGACTTGGGCACGCGGCAATCCTCCAAGATCAACTCGCACGTCGACGAAGCGCGGATGCCGAGCTTGTCTTCCTTCTTGCCAACGGTGAACCCAGGAAAGTCCTTCTCGATAATAAAAGCGGTGATGCCCTTGTATCCCGCCGCTGCATCGATCGTGGCAAACAGAATAAAGACGCCAGCCTCTTTACCATTCGTGATCCACAACTTGCGCCCATTGAGAACGTAATCGCTGCCCTTCAGTTCCGCTTTCGTCTGCAACGCAAACGCGTCCGAGCCCGAACCCGCCTCGCTCAAAGCGTACGCGCCACACAAATCCGCAACCATACGCGGCAGATAGCGTTTCTTCTGCTCCTCGGTCCCCCAGCGCAGGAACGCGTTGTTAACCAAGGTGTTTTGCACGTCCACAATCACGCCCGCGGAAGCATCCACGCGGGAAAGCTCCTCAACCGCGAGAATCGCCTCAAAGAACTTGCCGCCCGCACCACCATATTGTTCGGGCACTTCAATGCCCATTAGCCCGAGCTGAAAAAACTGATGGATGAGCTCTTTGTCGAAGACGCCCTTTTCGTCCATCTCCTTAACCAGCGGGCGAACTTTTTCTTCGGCAAACTGACGGATGTTGTCGCGGAAGAGAACCTCATCTTCCGTGAAGCTGGTCAGAGGAGTCGGCGAGGGAACTTGCAGAACGTCGGGCATAAGACACCTTCAAACGAGTATGACGAACCAAGAATTTTAGCATCTTTGCGGCGAGGATTTTGTAGCGCCGGCATCTTGCCGGCTGTCGCGAGGGCATCCTGCCTTCGCCGGTGCGGGCGAGACGCCCAAACGGCCGCTGAGGTGGCGGCGTTACCCAGAAAGGTGTCGTCGAGGATTAGCTTTGCTTGTACACCAGCTTAAGCCCATCGGCCTGCAGAATCCGCTGGATCTGATTGCGCGCGTGCACCGCCCACGGCCCCGAGGTGTCCAACTTCACGTACGCGCGCCAGTGCTTCAAAGCCTTGCGCGGTTCCCGGACCTTCTCATAAGCCAGCGCCACATTGTAGTGGGCATCGCCGTAAGTGGGGGCGAGTTGGAGCGCGGTGTTGTAAGCCTGAATCGCCTCCGCGACCCGGCCAGTTTCATCCAGCACATTGCCCAAATCGAAGTAGGCCAGGGCATAGCGCGGATCGATTGCAATCGCAGCGCGGTAGTGCTGCTCCGACAATGTGTAATCCTGCCGGTTGTAGTGCAGCGTGCCCAGGTTGATGTGCGCGGCCGCGTGCTCCGGATCCAGTTCCACCACCCTTTGATAAGCTCCGATCGCCTGCGCCTGAGTATTGGGATCTTCCTCGAGCGCAATGCCCTGGGCGAAAAGCCCAGCCACGTCGGCGGGCACAGGCCCCGGCTTGATCAGCGGACTTGGGGTACGGGTGACCAAATTGTCTCGGGCGGAAAAGTCGAACATGAATTGCCCCGCGATCGGTTCCACCACTTTGCCTTGGTGGCGGAAAGCGATGCGACTTCCGGCGCTAAAAGTGCCGGCCTCCAGCAATGGATTCTCCATCCCCGCGGCCTGCTTCTGCATCGCATCGAGCGACCGCCGGATTACCGCCGGCCGTACTTTGTGAGCGCAGAGGTCGCGAATTTTCTTGATTTGCAGCAGGTCAAAAAAGGAATAGCTCTCAGCGGCGGCTACCAGTCCGGCTTTTTCCCAAGCTGCCAACTGACGCGCCGTGAGCCGAAGAATCCGCAGTAACTCTGCCCGACGATAGCGGTACACGGTTGTAAAGGAACGTTCGATGACCATTATCCGAAGTTGAGCCTGTGTTGGCAAGTGGAAATAAGGCTCTAAGGGAATCCGAAACAGCAACTTGCATCGCCCCCGGTGCAATTTCGAAAGGAAAGGTGTGACCAATGCACCCCTAGGCCCGGACGCCCCCGTCCGGGCGGCCGAGCAAAGCTCGCCGGGGCTTCGTGCGAAAATGGGGCTCCAACCCAGAGTGGCCGAGTCTGTCACAAACTTTTAATGTTCCCCAGGCGCAAAACTTTGCCATTCCAGCGATATCATTAGTTCCCGAGAACGTTCCAAGAACGCCCATGAAACGCAAAACCGTTCAAGAGTTGGAGTCCACCAAGGAAATGACCGGACTGGTGCAGCAAGCCTGCCTGGTCGCCAAGGATGCCGCCTTTAATCTGCGCGACTTTATCGAGAACTCTTCCAACATGGCTTTCATCGCAGTGAAGGACTGCGAGAAGGAACTGGACCGGGCGGAACGCAAGATCGATGACGGGATTACGCGCGCCATCACCCAAGTCAGTGAAGCCGAGGCACGAGAACTGCTCGCCTGCCTGAAATTTATTATCGATCTGGAACGCATCGGAGATCTGACCTGGTCGGTGACCCAACGCCTGCAACGCCTGGCCTCAAAAATCCTGCGCGACGATCGCCGGGATTTGATTGCCATGGCGGACATCCTGGAGAGAATGCTGGAAGTGGTGCACAAGGGGTTTGTAAACCGCGACCTGGAATCGGCAAATTGGATTTTGAAGACCGACTCCCAGATCGACCAAGTCTGCCGGGAGGTATTTCAGCGGCACCTGGAAAGCAAAAGCAAAGACCAGCGCCGCGACTACAGCACCAATCTGCTGCTCATGGCGCAGGCCTTCGAGCGCGCCGGCGACCATGCCAAGAACCTCGGCGAAGAGTTGGTTCATCTGGTGGAAGGCCGCAGCGTACGCCACGAGCCCAAACGGTCGAAGGGTTCACGCGCCGCAGAGGAAGCGTAGCCCAGACCGTAGTATCGGCCCGCGCTAACTGAGAACCGAGAACCGGGAACTGATTACTGGCTTTCCATTGCCTCGTTTGTCCAGCAGCCGATGATTTGGGGGTGCCTAATCCTTTTCGTGCTCGACCCAACGTGGCGGATTAATGCGGACCCGCGCCTTTTTTCTTTTCATCGTTGTCTGTGTAAACGGATTAAAATTCCGCCGGGCCCAGCTGTGGAAGGGCATGGCTTCAGCCGTGCCGCCAAGCCCTTCGATACGATTCACGCCCCGCACGGGCGCCACTCCGAACTCAGTTCTCCAATACCTTGCGGGAGAAGGGGTACTTCGGAGAAACCGAGTCATAGTCCATCGGTGGCTAGCGTAACCCATTTTTTTCTCATCAGTCCGCCCCGTGCTCATCTTCGTCGGCGAGCCCCCGACTACCCAATTCAGAACCAATCCACGCCAGCGCGCTTTCTCGTTGACGGGCCTTGCTTCAATCGGATAATCTATACAAGTAAGAATTATCTTCTGGATAATGCAAGTTCTTTGACAATCTGACCCGGCAATCGGGGGTTCCGGCAGTGCCCGAACCCGGCCCAAACATCCTCGTGCGAAACGGCCGATCCGCCCGCTGTCCAGGACCGAGGTCTAGTTCCAAAGCGGAACCGTCCCGCCGATGCCCCCGGCCATAACTCCCATGTTCTCTAGATTTTGCGTGTAAGTCCTGCAAACTCAAAGATCTAGCACCGCAAAATTGATCCTTTGTTTTTTAGATTTTGCAGCCGATAGGGGAGGGGGGGTACCCAGTACTACAAGGTAACCTCAGTCCGGATGTGGGACCGTGGCGCTAAAGCACCTCAGCGGCTGGCGCCCCCCTCGGCGATCTGCAAATCCAGGGCGACCCGTTCGCCATTGATGAGTACGCTTCCACCGTCCAGGAGTTGCTGACCGGTGCAATCGTACTTCTCGTAACAGCGCAGAGAGGAAAGCGGAAAGTAGAATTCCACAGCTTCGGATGTGCCGGCGGCCGCCTTGCCGGCCAGATGGACGGTCGTGCTGAAGCCGATCCCATCAAACTTTTGCTCATCCTTGAAATACGCCATTAGCGGACGAATAAGGTGGGCCACGTGGTCATCGAACGCCACGGCTGCCAGCTTGTACCGCGATCCCGCAGCGGATGCCGGCAAAGTGGAATTCAGAGAGAGCTCAAGATAGATTCCCTGACGGAAAGCCACAAATTTCGGCGGCGCATAGGAAACGAAGTGGACCTGAGCATCCAACTCTTTTACTAATTGATCGATCAATTGCTGGCTGGCGGCTTGCAAGGAAGATAAAGCCGCTGGGGAAGTGTCGCGCACCGGAGCCGGTGGCTCTTTTGGCTTAGCCAAACTCGGAGGCGCTATAGCGGAGGCTGGGAATGGTGCACCACTCTTTCCACCGGAAACGATTTCGACTCCCGCTTGGGCTGGACCGGTTGAACCAGATTGCCCATCGGTGGCATTGTCAGCCGCGGGGGCATTCGCCGCCAACTGCGGTCCGGTTCCGTTGAGCCAGATCGTAATGGGCTGAGCATTAAGGAAGCTCTGTCCTTGCATCAGCGCCGCTTGGCGCGTGTCATCATCTTTGGAAGCGAGCAGCCTCAAGGCAGCGCTCTGCGGCAGAAACACCATCAGGTTTTCGGGACGCTCCATGGAGACGCCCATCACTTTCCCCGTGATGTGGTGCGAAATCTCGACCGCGTACCCTTGCACCTCGTGATTGCTCTGAAAGCGCGGAACTGCGGCTTTCAGTAGCGGCACGACCGCGTTGAGAAAAGTGCTCCGCGCCCGCTGGTCGGGATTGATCTTGTCCGCAGAGTAAGCGGCATAGTAGTTGCCCGTGATCGCGAGCACAGTCTTGCCGTTATAGCTGTCGAAGCGGATGGAATGCTGGTCCGCGTGTACTTGCTGTGCCTGGTCAAGATCGAGCTTGCGGCTGAGGTAGAACGGATAGTCGAACTGGGTCGCGAGAATGTCCTGGCCTGTCTGCCGCAAGTCGTCCATGTATTCGAGTTGCAGAGCGCGCAATGAAGGATCTTTGATTTCGACTGGCGATACAACTTGAGCAAGTGAGGCGCTGGCAGCAAACAGAGCAAACAGCAAGAGGGCTAGCAAACCAGCCCTATTTTTGTGCATAGACCGTTCCGGCAGCATGATAGGGAGGATCTGAGATCAGGCGGATGTAAGCAATCAGCGCCTCGATCTCGGTCTTGCTGAGAGTATAGCCGTAAGGTGGCATCAATGCTGACTTGTTGAGCGCGGGTCCGCCGTGACTGATGATGGCGGTCAGTTCGGCATCGCTCATCTTGTTGAGCGTGTCGCCCTCGGTGAACGGGTGTGGCTTGACCTCAAGATTATCGTAGTTGGAAACGCGTTCCGCCGAGGATTCCGGGTTGTGACAACGGGCGCAATATTTGTCGTCGAGCTGAAATCCCAACTGCTGCTGATATCCCAGGGCAATTTCTTCGATCTTCAGTTCGACAGGTTTCATAGCTTTGGTACGTGTGCCCGCGGTGAGTTGATATCGGCCAGCCATCCCGCCAAGCCGGACATTGGTGGTGAATTGTCCGCTGGTATCGGTGGTGCCGATCGCGGGATCAAAGCTAACGCCGGCCGGACCACTGAAGATGACGGGCGCGCCAACCACCGCAGCTCCCTGAGCATCATTGACCTGCACGACCACCGGCTGAGCGAGGACCATGCCGGTTGCTCCGATCTGCTTGCCGCCGCTCGACTCAATTACCGCTGTCCCGAAATTTGTAACTAAGAGCGGCGTTCCTTTGCGAGAGCATCCGCAAAGCATCAGTCCCAGCAACGCAATCAGCATCGCGCGTGTCTTCATTTCTATTTCTTCGCCTCCAGTTTGCCGGAGCTTTTGAGCGTCATCAGGAAGGCGGTCAGCGCGCGCGCATCTTCGTCGTTCATGTTGCGGTTCGGTTCGATGGTGCCGGGTCGCATAGTCTGCGGGTCTTTCAGCCAGTGGAAAATCCAGGCAGCGTTCAGGCGTGAGCCTACTTGCGTGAGCGTTGGCCCGATGTAGCCCTTGTCAGCCTTGGTATCAATAATGTGGCAAGACTGGCAGGCATACTTGGAATAGAAAAGCTGCCTCCCCTGCTCCACCTGAGCCGCCGGATACCCGCTGGACGGCATCGAGTCGCGATCAAACGCCGGAGTTTGATAGACGGTCATGATGTAGTCGGTGAGCTCCGTGATCTCGCTGTCCGAAAGATTAAACCTCGGCATGCGGCGGATGAGCGCCGGGCGCAGCGTGCCGGGATTCTTCAAGAATGCCTGCAGCCACGGCCGCTGCACCGAACTGCCTTCCCAGGTCAAGTCGGGAGCCATGTCGCCGCCACGACCGTTGATGGCGTGGCAGCTGAAGCAGGCCATATCCGCCATGAGCTGTCCGGCCTTGCCTGCAGGCTGGTAGTTCGAAGGTGGTTGCGTTGGCACGGTTAGTGACTGCGGCAGATCATGTGCCCGATCCGTAAGCGAGAGCAACGCGGTCGTCAAAGCGTCAATCTGGGCGGGTGCGAACGTGTATTGCGGCATCTTCACGGCCGATCCGAACGAGCGCGGTTGCCGGATCTTGGCCGAGATGTAATCGGGCACGGTGTGCGCCATGCCTGGCAAGAAACTAATCTGTGTAAGCGGTTTACTTCCGATGCGAGTTAATTCCGGAGCGAAGTTATCCGGCTTCTTGATGCCGCTAATTTCGTGGCAGGAGGCGCAGCCGAACTCGGTCGCCAGAAGTTTGCCGTGCGCAATCTGCTCCGGCGTGGCAGCGTCGAGATGCACGTTGGCGAGCAGATCGGAATCAGTCTTGTTTCCGAGGAAGCCGGTCAGCAGGGAAATTTGCTGATCGGTGAAACGGTAGTGCGGCATGGCCGTTCCCGGATCGTAGACACGCGGGTTGCGTAACCAGGCGCGCAGCCATTCTGGCTTCGCCTTGGTGCCAATCCGAGTTAGCTCCGGACCGACATCCCCGCCAACCACATTCCCGGCGGCGTTCTGCACGGCGTGGCAGGAGGCGCAAAATGACTCTCCATACAAGCTGGCTGCAGCGGTCGGATCGGGTGCTTTCTGATCTTTCGCGACGGGCTCGGTGTCTCCATGGATCGAAGTGCTGTTCGCAACAAGGAAAGCCGAAATATCGCGTGCGTCGGGGTCGCTCAATTTGAAATTCGGCATTGTCGCAGTGACGGCGTAGGCCTGTGGGTCTTTCAACCAGGCATAAATCCATTCCCGCGTGGTCTTGTCGGCGATGTGTTCGAGAGATGGCGGATCATCCGTCGGCTTGATCGCGGTGCCATCAGGCAATTTGATGGTGTGACAGTGCACGCAGCCATATCGACTCAGCAGGTTGCGGCCTGAGTTCAGTTGTGGTGCGCCGGTTAAGGCTGATCGATGGCATTGCCCGCAGGAAGATTGCACATAGCGCGCGGGCAGAATTGGCTGCTCCCAGGCCAGTGTGCTGCTGTGAGCTTCTTCAACCGTCGTCGCGGCGCCTTGTCCACGATGACACATCACGCAACCGAATTGATCGGACGTGTGCGGGATTACCGGATGCTGGCGAAATGGTTGGGTGCTGACATCCGCGAGGCTGGCTTCCTTTAATCCGACGTGGCAGGTGGTGCAGCGATCGACAACTCCCAACTGCGGCAGCCATATTTGCTGGATTCCGTCGTGGAAGTGGCGCTGCAGTGTGACCGCGTCTCCTCGGGTCCGAATGAGGGCCAGATACTGTTTCTGGTAGTGGCGCCATTCGCTGAAGTGATTTTTCGCCGGTGCGATGGCCAGCGAAACCAATAGCATCAGGCTGACCGCGCCAAAGGCGCGAACCGGATGGCCGAATAACGTCTGCCACAGCGAAGACAACGCGTTCTTCGTGGATCGCAATTAGCTTCTCCAGGGCAACACCCAGGACCAGCCTGGGCCGCGAAAGAAAGTGCCGACCGCGGTGAGCACGGCCAGTTCGAACAGAAACCAGGTCATGATCCAGAAGGAAAGTGGTTTAGCAGCCAGATAACGCCGGAAAGCTGAAGTCGACTGCGGAGAACTCTGTGCCGCCAGCAACATGAATCCGGCGACGATCAAGGTCGGCACCAGCGCCACGATTACATCAAACCACAGCAGGAACAGAGAAAGGGCAGCAGTGGCCACGTAGAAAATAAGGATGCGTCGCCTGCGATCTTTCAGGAATACGCCCTCGGCCTCGACGTTGATGTTGAAATACGGAATCACAATCAGCGCGATCACGACCAGGGTCGGAACCATCACACCCGCGACCACCGGGGGAAAGTAGTGCAGCATTTCCTGCAATCCGAGGAAGTACCAGGGGGCTTTCGCGGGGTTGGGCGTATGCGAGGGATCGGCAATGCCCTCCAGAGGTGCGTTGAACAGAAGGGACACGACCACCAGCGCGATGGTCAGCACTTCGATGGCGACGAGGGCGCGGAAGAGGACTTCGGGATAGGTCTGAATCTGATCTTCGTCCGTAACCTTGACCTGCGCCGAGGTTCGGCGGGTGACGAAGACTACCCGGGTTGGCGACTTGCGGGCGTTCGAGTCCATGCCAGCAATGAAATCTTTCGGATCGCTCATTGTTTATTGCGCCCCCTTTGCCGCCACGGGAACCGATTGAGCTGCGACTGTTCTGGGCTCACTTTGATGCGCGTAGAGGCCGCCATCTTTGCGAATGCGCCAGAAATGTATTGCGACAAATAGCATCGCCACCAAAGGCAGAATCATGCAGTGCAGCACATAAAAGCGCAGCAGAGCGTTGGCATTCACCATATTTCCGCCCAGCATTAAGAAGTGAACTTTGTCGCCCAAGACTGGTACAGCGGACGCGATATTAGAACCCACCGTGATGGCCCAAAATGCCAGCTGATCCCAGGGCAGCAAATAGCCGGTGTAGCTGAGCAGCAGGGTGATCAGCAGCAGGATGACTCCGATGACCCAATTGAACTCGCGCGGGGGCCGATAAGCGCCGCGGTAAAACACTTTGAACATATGCGCGAACACCAGGAAGACCATGGCATGCGCGGACCAGCGGTGCAGGTTGCGTAGAAATAACCCAGAAGAAACCACGAACTGCAGATCCTTAGTGTCAGCATAGGCCTGCGGCACCGAGGGATGGTAATAAAACATCAGCGGAATGCCAGTGGCTACCAATATTAAAAATGTCCCGAAGGTCAGCGTGCCAAGATACCAGGTTGAGCTGAGACTGAGCATGCGGGTCCGCACCTTGGTGGAGAAAAGATGCAGGAACACATTTTGTTGCACGGCGAGGGCGCGGCGCAGAGTGCTGGATCCGGTGCCGCCGCGGAAAACCGAACGCCAAACCCGCGTGCCGCGCAATTCCTCGAAATAGTTCGCGATTGTTTTCGCCACGCTCACACCCTCACAAACTGCATGGGACGAATCGTGATGGAACGGTCCACCATGAGATCACCCTCGTCGCTGACCGAAGTTTGCAGCCAGGGCAATGGCCTGGGGGCCGGGCCTTCAATTTTTTCCCCATCGCGCTTGAACTTGCTGCCATGGCAAGGGCAAGCGATGATGCCCAACTCTGGTTTCCATGCGGTCATGCAGCCGAGGTGGGTACAGATGGCGCTCAACGCAAAAAACCCCTCCTGGGCATGGATGAGATAAATTCCTGAGTTCACGTCCAACGTCACCGAGTCGACCGCATAGTTTTCCGGCTTGCCCGCGTTAACGATGGGAGAGGGCTCGTACAAAACGTTGGGCGAGAGAAACTGATACGCGAACGCCACTGTGCCGGCAGCGGCGATGCTCAGCGATCCCAATCCCAGCTTCACGAAAAATGCGCGGCGGTCGAACTCTTTGTCTGGCTCCTGCGGCGCGATGTGTTTTTCTTCAGGCATTGGTTACTTTGGGCCTCCCACCGCGACTGGGGCTTTGGGTCTGAGTGGACCGTCGATGGATTCAACGGAAATCAATCCGGTCGGTTCGGCAGAAACCAGGTTGTAGGACTCCATGGTGATGGTGCCGACCGGACAGCGCATGGCGCACAGCCCGCAGCGGATGCAGCGCGTCTCGTCTTTCAGCATGGCTGAACCAGTCACGATGCCGAGTTCATCGGCTGCTACTTCGTCGAGTTCCACGCCAAATAATTCCTGATGTTCCCGGATCTGCTGCACGGTTTCCGGTTCGAATTGGATGCGATCCAGCGATACTAACTGAAGGCAGTTTTCCGGACACACATCCACGCAACCGGCGCAGAGGATGCACAAGCTGCCATCTTCCGGGCTGCCTTCAAAAACAGTATTCACCCAGCAGTGCAGGCAGCGCTGGGCTTCCTCCATGGCGGACGCAGCGTCGTAGCCGACTTCGACTTCGGTCACGCCAGTACGGCGCTCCAGCGGCAGCATTGGAATGGGCGGGCGAGTCAAATCCAATAATTCCAGCGGCATGCTGTGACGCTTGAACACTTCGACTTCGACGATGGGTTCGGGATGCTTGCGGCCGCGAAGGAACTCATCAATGCCCACGGCGGCGCGCTTGCCGTCAGCGACGCTGTCGATGATCAGACGTGGACCGAAGACACAGTCGCCACCACCAAAGATTCCGTTCGCCGAGGTCATCAGGGTTTGCGGGTTCACTGCGATCAGCCCGCGCGGAGACAGTTCCACGCTGTCTGCGGGCTTAAGAAAATCCAGATTCGGCGCCTGGCCGACGGCCATAATAATTGTGTCGCACTCCAGTTGGGTTTCGCTGCCCTCATAGAACGCGGGATTGAAGCGCTTGTTCTGATCGAAAACCCATTTCGTCTTCAGCGTTTCGAGCGCCACAACTTTGCCTTCTTTGCCGATCATGCGCTTGGGACCCAGCCCCGGATGCATGACGATGCCTTCGGTTTCGGCCTCTTCAATCTCTTCCAACGCCGCCGGCATTTCTTCGCGTTTTTCCAGGCAGACGAGATGCACTTCCTGCGCGCCCAAGCGAAGGGCGGAGAGTGACACGTCCACCATTTCCTTCGTGGCCACGGCGCTTACACTCTCGAGCGAAGGCTCGAGGTCTTCTACTCCGGCAACGTGTTGGCGGACGACTTCGCGAGCCGCGGAACGGGCCACGTCCATGGCCACGTTGCCGCCGCCGATTACGATGACCTTTTTGCCGATGGTGAATTTATATCCGAGATTCACATTGAGCAGGAAATCAATGCCCTTGTAAACGCCGTCCAATTCAACACCGGGAATTGTGAGATCGCGGCTGCGGTGCGCGCCCACGGCGATCAGCACCGCGTCGAATCCCTGGTGGCGCAGGTCGGAGATTGTGAAGTCGCGTCCGGCTGCCTGATTGAGTTTTAACGTGATGTCGCCAGTCGCAAGAATTTCTCGCACTTGCGCTTCCACCACGTCACGAGGCAAGCGATATTCGGGAATGCCGAGGTAAAGCATTCCTCCAGCGACGGGAGCGGCTTCAAAAATCGTGACCGAGTAGCCCATGAGAGCCAGGTCGTGCGCCGCTGATAGTCCTACTGGGCCGCCGCCGACCACGGCCACCTTGAATGGCAGTCTGTTCTGACTGCGTCCCGCATTGATGTCGACGGGATGCTTGGATTCCGGGCCGTGGCGCTCGGTTAGAAAACGCTTGAGAGCCCGGATTGCAATGGGGCGATCGATATCGCCGCGGCGACAGGCAGTTTCGCAGGGATGAGCACAGACCCGGCCGCAGATGCTCGCCAGGGGATTAGGATCGCGGGCAAACTTGTAAGCTTCCTCAAAGCGTCCTTCCGCGATGAGCGCTACATAACGTCCCGCGTTGGTGTGGGCTGGACATGCCATCATGCAGGGGAAATTGGTGTTCAACCAATCCCGGTCGACTTTTTTGTCTTTGTACCGTTTCAGCAAGATGGCAATTCCCTGTGTGTTTGTTGGATGGAAAGCATTGTACTCGCAGAAGGCGGGGAGCGGACGTAGCCGCCCGCTCCTTAAATTGTTGCCTTACTTGCTCAGGGTAAAGTCCGCTTTGCTGTCGCCCGCAACGGTAAGTGGCTTGGACCCGTTCTTGGCGCCCTCGTGCCACGCGACCACGGTGTAGCTGCCGTCGGGGACGTTCTCGATTTTGTACTCGCCCGACTTATCCGTGGTAGCGAAGTACGGCGTAGGCGCTACGACGACATAGCCGGACATCTCCGGGTGCACGTTGCACAGCAGCGGCACTGCCCCAGGATTATCAAACTTGAAGGCACGTTTTTCGCCCTTCGGCCAAGTGCCGAGGTTGTGGCCGAGTTTCTTGTTGCCGCCGACCGAAATCCAAAACACGTTGTGGGCAACACTGTCGCTGTTCAGGAATTCCACCGTCGTGCCTTGCTGCACAGCCACGATATGTGGCTGAAACATCAAACCCTTTTGGTCGATTACCGGCTGTTGCGTCGGAGCAGGGAAAGTTTTGCCCTGAATCGTATCGACGTAGACCACCGACTCGCCTGTGACGCCTGAAACTTTCCCGCTGATCGTGCCGGCTTGCGAAGTCACAAATGCTGTCATCACCAGGACTGCCAAGACAAGACTGCGTTTCATTATTTTTCTCCTCGTTGCAAAGAAATAGGGGGAGGCGGTCCTCCCCAAATCAGTACACGAATTCGAGTGCTGCGGTTGCCGTATTCGTGCGGAACGGGCTGACCAGTTGTGCGGTGGTTCCAGGGGCGTAGACCACCTGCTGGGGACGGATCTGGTATTCAAACGACGCTTTGATGTTGGCGTGAATAAGGAATTGTACGCCCGGAGTAAACCGGTTTCGGACCGAACTGAAGGGCGAGAAATAATTTCCTGGGGGCGGAGCCGAGGCGCTGGCTCCAATCCCGTTCAGGAAGTCGGAAGTCGAGCCCACTCGATCCCAGCGCATGATGGTCATCATCCACGGGTATGCAAGATAGTCCGCCTGGATGAAACCCCCCGAGAACGTAGCTGGTTTCCCCGAGATCACAGTCGTGGGGTAAGTTAGGCCGGCGGGAGTGAAGGGCAGCACGTCGTTGTCGTGCCCGTCCATGTAGAGGCCGTAGATGTTAAGTTTGCGATAGTTGAAGTCGAAGTCGCCTCCGAGACGATAGAAAGGCTCGTGAACAGCGAGAACGTCCGGAGTCGTGCCATTGGGCAGTAAGCCGGCCGTCCTCTGCACGGAACGCCCGTAAAGATAGTAGGTACCCAGGGTCAAGTAGGTATGATCGCGAGGCCCGGTCGCTCCCGCAGCCTGGATCTCATGACGGCTGGCGGGGTCGCTCTCAAGGTTGAAGCGATAAGCAAAGCGTCCATACAAATCCTTGAAGTTCGAGTCCGAGAAGAAACCGACTCCCCCGGCATTGCCTCCGGTTCCCGTTGGAACGTTGGGGTAGTTGGTGGGCGGCGTCCCACTGGTGTTTTGGTCGACGATCGCGATGGCATAGCGGTAGCCGCCGTAGTGGTGGCCTCCGCTGATTTCCACCCCTCGTCCTGGACCAGCCAGGGTGAAACTGTTGCTGACAAACTGCTGGGGATACGCCGGGTTCACGGCTCCGATATTGGCCTGCGTGTAGATGTCGTACGGACTGATATCGTAGGCGCGGGCCTGGGTAAAGGGTAAGTCGAGTTCAAACTGCCCAACTTTCAGGGTCAGCGAATCGGTCGGCAGTTTGAGAAAGCGGCTCAGGTTTACGAACCTCAGGTAAGCATCACCCAAACCTCCGTTAGCATTCGCGCCTGAGACGCTAATGTCGTCGTCCACCCAGAACGCGATGTCGCTTCCGAAATTTCCCGCGGTAAAGATGCTGAAAAAACCCGGCTGAAAGTCGGTGCGGGGAATGTAGGGGTTTATCGAGCCCGCGGTAAGCGGCTGGGCATTGAAGTTGTTGCGATTACCGCTTGTGACCTCGAAGAACTGATTGAAGCGCAGGCCAATGGGAGGCAGTCCGGGAATGGTTCCTGGAAAGACGGTGTGCGGCCACAGTTCCTTCTGAGCCGGTGCGCCCAGCATCGTCGGAGGGATCTTGATAAAGGTCTCATCATCTTTGGGAAACTTGAATCCGGCGTCTTTAAACGCCTTGCCAAAATCGTTGAGCTTGGGAAAATCCACATGACACGTGCTGCAGGAAGTGCCGTACTGGCGGGAGAAAGCCGGAATCGCGTAACTGCTTCCAGTCAGCACCAATGTCAGGATGAAAGCAAAGAATAGGGACATCCGACGCCGCGTATCCATCTGATCGCCTCCTTGGCGGTCCAAATTATGGGGTACTCGCCTCAAATTGTGTGGCGGGATTCGTCGGCTATTATTCGCGACCGCTTACGCGGTTTGCAGCGGCAAGTGTCACAAACATATGTGATCGTCGTCACATCTTCGGGAACAGTGACCCGCGACGACGCTCGATTGGCTCCGTGAAGGCCAACCTTCGCTTACCCGGGCAATCTAATAGGAGGGCATAAGCCAAGCACGAGCGCAGGCAGAGCCGGGATGCCGGCAATCCGTGGATGAACCGGGCACACTCCGGAGGGCTAGGCGCTTTCCGCTTCGGATTCGGGCTGCAATCCCGCAAGTGGAACTCGCAATGCTGGAGTCTCCGTCAAAACCACCGAGCGCGCGATCAGGTTCTCCAGTTGTCTGACGTTGCCGGGCCAGTCGAAATTTACCAGGGAATTCATGGTCTCGGCCGGAATCGTTTCGACGTGTTTGTTCATGCGGCGAGCGAACTTCTGCAGGAAATAGCGCGCCAACAAGGGAATGTCATCGCGTCGTTCGCGCAGCGGCGGAACCCGGATGGGGAATACATTCAGTTGGTCGTACAGATCGCCGCGAAACATTTGTTCCGCCACCCGCTCTCCCAGATCGTATCTGGTGGTCGCGATCAGGCGCAGATCCACCTTAATGCTATGCGCGCTTCCCAGTGGTTCAAATTCCCGGCGCTCCAGCAACCGGAGCAACTTGGCCTGAAGGTCTAACGGGAGGCGCGCGATTTCTTTCAAGAAGAGTATCCCCTTATTTGCCAATTCGAGCGGGCCCGTCTTCCGGCGCTCAGCTTCGGCTTCCCTGGCATGTGCGAATAGCTCGCTGTCGAGGACTCTGTCGCCAGCCGTGGCACAGTTAATTTTCACGAAGCTCTCATTCCTTCTGATACTTATACGGTGAATGGCCCGCGCAATCAGCTCTTTGCCCGATCCAGCCTCACCGAGAATTAACACCGGAGCGTCACTTTGCGCCACTTTCATTGCCAACTTCAGCACTCGCTGCAGCGCTGGGCTATCGCCGACGATCTCTTGAAAGCTGTTCTCCAAGTGCTCGTCTGGCATAGATAGACTCGTTCTGGCTATGCTTTCCCACCCCAAAAGGTTGATTTCTTGATGGGCCATAGCGCGCTCTGATAGACAGCTTTTTCGACAACCAGCAATTTCAGGACTTTCGTCCCGAGGCTAGCACCGCAATGGTTCCGAATCTATTCTGCGTTCGTGCGGACGAGTTCTACGTTAGCAAGCGGAAGCTTTACCAAGGTTTAGCTCGAGGGGGAGTTGCTGATTTCTCAACTCGAGGTGCAGCCGAACTTGGTTCCTGCACCGGGCTGCGCATGGCGAGTCAGGCAGGCAACGCCTACGAACCAGCTTCCAGCGGTAGACATGAATGCCGAGAAGAAAGTCTTGACAACGCGAGCTTTAGGTGTAGATTAGCCACGTCGTGTAGGAGTCTGTTCTACCAGTTGATTTAGGTTCTCGGGTTCAACTGGAGATCTGAAGCAAAGAGTGTGTGTCGTATCGGCCGGTTGCCGCGAGGGGGGGCAATGGCTTCGGAACAATGCCAGCATTCCAAGAGAGTTAGCGGTGTAGTGCGGTTAGACTTTGCGCGCCCAGATGCCCTTGACGGTCCTATGTACTCAGGAGCGGTCTCGGTGGGTGTATGTGAAGAGTGCGGACACATTGAGCTATACGCGAAGCTTCACCACTTGCTCGGTGATTGGCTACGTAAGACCTGATAGTTGACACGTCCCTGCCACTCGAGCGGCAGACGCATGAGTGTTTCTGCCAGATAGTTTGCGGTGGTGAAGCTTTCGCCTAGGTCATCGACTCCGGCACTATAGCCGTTAGTTCGTGCTTCAAGTTTGGAGTCGCCTCCAAACGGGCCCCGGGGAGATTCTTCATGACAATCTCCGCGCTCGCGCCGATGTGCCGGTTTATGCGACCTCCCTCGGGTCGCACTCTCCGTCTTAGTCGTTGTGTCCGCGTCCTACGCCGCACTCGATCCTGGCAGACGCGTTCGCAGTCGCTGGCGGTTGGGTTCGGGGGGGGCGGTTTCCCCCATCGCGCAGGCTACTCTATGCCGCGAGCGAACCGGGGCATCCTCAACAAATCTCTGGCGCGGCTCAATCAGGCTTATTGGGGTTTCAACAGGTTTTGTGTCGGGGTTCGGGGACGCGGACGGACCTTTAGACTTGCGCAAAGGAATTGGGATTGCCACTTTGAAGATGGAGCGGATCCTTCGTCGCTGCGGAGTTTTGTTCCAGAGAGCGGGGAATCATGAGGCAACGATTCCCGTCGAGTCTCGGAATGAGGCTAAGAATTTCTTTTTGGCCGGCGGCGCTCATCGGAATCCTAGTGGCCAAAACCTTCCTGTCGCTCGCGGCAAAGGGCTCTTGGGTGACTGCGTACAGCGCGGTCAGTTATTTCGTTCTCCTGCTTTTGGCCACCAGTTTCGCAATCCGCAACGGAGTGCAGAACACGCTGGGGAGTCGGCCATTCTGGGTCTTCCTCGCCATCGCTGATGGCCTCTGGGCACTAGACCAATGGCTTTATCTTTACTACGGCCTGGGTCTGCACATCGATGTGCCAGACAATTCGATTGCTGATCCAGTGCTGTTCCTGCATATCGTACCGCTCATGGCGGCTGTAGCAACCCTTCCACATCGAAACGTATCCGAGCGAAAGGTGTATCCGGCAACTTTGAATTTTTTGCTCTTACTGTTTTTCTGGAGCTTTCTTTACGGTTACACCGTCGTTCCATACCAGTACTTGTTCCCGAACGCCACCAGCTACGCGCTGCGATTTGACATTCTCTACCTGTTAGAAAATCTGGCGCTGGTTTTGGCGGTGGTTTTGTTGATCCTGCGCGCGCGGGGCGCCTGGAAGTCAACCTATCTGAATCTGTTGGGCGCGTCCGTGTTGTACCTCTTAAGTTCCACGGTCGCCAACATTGCAATTGACTCGGGAGGATACGTCAACGGAAAGCTCTATGGTCTGGGTTTGACCGCTTCGGTTTGCTGGTTTGTGTGGCTTCCGCTGCGGGCTCGGCAGTTAACGGGAACCGACGTAAACGCGGCCCGATCCGACGGCAGCCAAGACTCCCCGGCGTCGGTGTGGGCGATGATCGCGGTGGTGATGATCGCATTCCCAATCGTGTGGCAGCTGTTCCAGAGGAACGAGAACCCTGGGATGCAGACCTTCCGCCTGCTGGTCACAATCGCCACGATGGTGTGTCTGGCGAGTGCTGCCTTTGTAGAGGAGTATCTGGCCAACCGCGAACTGGCTTCACGCGTCGGTTTAGCCCATGACCGGCTTCGCTTGGTAATGGAATCGGGCAAGTCAGTGGGCTGGGATTGGGACGTCAAGAGCGGACGAGATACTTGGTTCGGCGACTTGAAGACGATGTTCGGAATCGCGTCCGATACCTATGACGGACACGTAGACGATTTCCTTCGTCGCGTACACCCAGACGATCGGGGGCAAGTCTGGAAAGCAGTCAACGATGCCATGCAAAGCCGCCAGCCGTATGCAGCGGAGTGCCGCATCCTCTGGCCGGACGGCACCGTGCGCTGGATCGCAACCAAGGGTAAATTCTACTACGCGACGGACGGCGAACCCGAGCGCATGCTGGGCATGGCGGTGGATATTACCGAGCGCAAAGGGACGGAAGAAGCCCTGCAGCGCAGCGAAGCCGAGGCTAAGGTCCGGGCGGAAGAATTGGCGGTCATCTTGGATGCAGTGCCGGGGATGGCTCTCATTGCCCGAGACCCCTCGGGCGACACGATCACGGGCAGCCGCGTCGCTTATGAGTTGCTGCGCTTGCCCTATGGCGCCAACGTTTCCAAGTCCGCGCCGGAAGGGGAGAGGCCTTCGAACTTCCGAATCTTTAGGGACGGACAGGAGCTTCCTCCCAGCGAGTTGCCAGTTCAAAAGGCCGCCATTACGGGACAGGAGGTTCGCGAATCCCAGACCACTCTGCTCTTCGACGATGGGACATCGCGCGATATGTTGGGCAATGCCGCTCCATTCCTGGATAACCAAGGCAGGGTCCGAGGAGCGGTGGGCGTTTTTGTCGACATCACCGAGCGCAATCGCGCGGAAGCCGCCCGGCGCGAGAGTGAAGATCGCTACCGGGACTTGGTCGAACACAGCCAGGACCTGCTGTGCACTCATGATTTGGAAGGCAAGCTACTGTCGGCGAATCCGGCTCCAGCACGGATTTTGGGCTATGAAGTCGCCGAACTGCTGCAAATCCCCATGCGAGAGGTGATCGCTCCCGAATATCGCGAACAGTTCGATGCGTACCTGGGCAGAATGAAGACAGTGGGCAAGGACCAGGGTCTGATGGCAGTCCTGACGCGGACCGGAGAGCGCAGGATTTGGGAATACAACAATACGCTTCGCACGGAGGGAGTTCCGTTTCCCACCGTCCGTGGCATGGCTCATGACATCACAGAAGGCATGCGAGCGGAAAAATCGCTGCGGCTCTTCCGCATGTTGCTTGACCAATCCAATGACGCGATTTATGTGATCGATCCGGAGACCCTGCGCTTCATCGATGTCAATGGGAGAGCGTGCCATTACTGGGGCTACACTCGCAATGAACTTCTGTCCATGAGTGTTTACGATATCGATTCGAAAGTCGAGGACTTTGCAAGGATTAACGAAGAGTTACGGAATTCAGGATCCGTGATTTTCGAGACTGCTCACCGGCGGAAAGATGGTTCGACATTCTCCGTCGAAGTCAGCATCAAGCAGGTGTACCTGGACCGAAGCTACAGCGTAGCCGTGGCCCGCGACATCACCGAGCGCAAGCAGGCGGAGACGGCTCTGCGGCGCAGTGAAGAGAACTACCGCAACTTCGTCGCCCAGAGTTCGGAAGGCATCTTCCGCCAGGACTTGGACGCCCCGGTTCCCGTGGACCTGCCGGAGGACGAACTGGTGTATCACATTCTCCACGATTCTTACTTGGCGGAATGCAATCACGCCATGGCCAAGATGTATGGCTTAACCTCTCAACAGGAATTTGTTGGCAAACGGCTGACCGACACACTCGACCCGAACGATCCACAGAATATCGAGCTGACCCGGGACTACATCCGCTCCGGTTTCCGCGTGCTGGAGCGGGAGTCGCACGAAGTCGACGTGCTGGGCAATCCCAAGGTTTTCCTGAATAGCATGATTGGCATCGTGGAGAACGGAAAACTGGTGCGAACCTGGGGCATCCAGCGGGACGTTACCGAACGAGTGAGGTTGGAGGAGGCCCGCAAACAGGCGGAGGCGGCACTGCAGGAATCTCAGTCCGCATTGGCTCGGGTGGCTCGCATCGCGACCATGGGCGAATTGACGGCCTCCATCGCGCACGAAATCAACCAACCCCTGGCGGCGGTGGCCACCAACGCCAGTGCCTCGCTGCACTGGCTCAATGTGGACCCACCGAATCTGGCCGAAGCACGGCAGGCCATGGCCAATGCCATGCAGGAAGCGAATCGGGCCAGTGGCGTGATCGAGAGAATTCGAACCCTGCTGAAGAAGGCATCCCCTGAGCTGCGCCCGCTGGATGTGAATGAGGTGATCCGAGATGTGTTGGCGCTCGCCGACAAAGAACTCATAACCGGCGGCGTTGCGGTGCGCACTGAACTGGCGGCCGATGCTCCCTGCGTGCTCGGCGACCGGATCCAGTTGCAGCAAGTAATGCTGAACCTGATCCTGAACGCCATCGACGCCATGATTATGATCAAGGACCGGCCACGGACGCTGCTCATCAAGTCTGCGAAGGATGCCGAGGGTGTGCTGGTCGAGGTGCAGGATTCCGGCAAAGGACTCGATCCCGAGCAAGCACCCCATATCTTTGATTCCTTCTTTACCACCAAGCCCGACGGGATCGGAATGGGACTGTCGATTAGCCGTTCCATTGTTGAAGCTCATGGCGGTCACTTGTCGGCCACCTCCGGGTCTTCACAGGGAGCAGTTTTTCAAATGATCCTGCCCAAGGCGGCGTAGCCCATGCCAGAAAAGCATTCCATCGTGTTCGTGGTCGATGACGACGTAGAGGTGCGCAAAGCCCTGGGGAGCCTGATCCGCTCGGTGGGTTTACAGGTCGAACTCTTTGGCTCGGCCCAGGAATTTCTGCAAAGCACTCGTCCAGAGGTGTCGTGTTGCCTGGTCCTTGATGTGAGGTTGCCAGGAATCGGTGGGCTCGATTTCCAGCGCAAGTTGACTGAGGCCAACATTCCGATTCCAATCATCTTCATTACCGGGCACGGTGACATTCCAATGTCAGTCCGGGCCATGAAGGCGGGAGCCGTCGAGTTCCTGCCCAAGCCATTTCGGGATCAGGATTTGCTGGATTCGATTCACATCGCGCTTGAGCGCGACGCGGCCCAACGCCAATATGAGGCGGAAATTGCCATCCTGCGCGACCGCTTTGAATGGCTGACACCTCGCGAGCGCGAGGTGCTGCCGCTGGTAGTGTCCGGCCTTCTTAATAAGCAAATCGCCGCTGAAATCGGAACCAGCGAAACCACGGTGAAAGTCCATCGTGGCCAGCTCATGCGCAAGATGGGTGCCGAATCATTGCCGGAGCTGGTAAGAGCGGCTGAGAAATTGGGAATCCCTACGGCAAAACCTAAACCTTCGTAAGGTTCGCCCCCACCAAGGCAAAGTACATCTGAACCAAGGGACATCCGATTCGCCATCAGAGCAATTACTTTCTTCCCGTGGGAAAGGCAGAATGCGTTGCAAGCGGAATTAGGTTGCTGAAAAAAGCGCCATGTTCGTCTTCGCGCCCGCCGTAACCCCTCTGCGGCGGGCCGTTTTCGTGACCTTCTCCGCGCGGGTATGATCTTGATCTTGCTTAGTGTTTTCGGCGCGGGCCACGTCGTTTTCATCCAAACGTTCAAGCCCCTACTTCGCTGCCCTGCTGATCGCAGCAGCGGTGGCCCAAACTAGATTCCGAGCAGGTTGGTTCTTACCTTCAGGTAACCATGCTGCTGCGCCCAGAGGTTGAGAGGGATGGTCGCCAGTTCGTCTACGACAGGCACGGCGCGGCCGTTCTTCGTGAGATCCACGGTCTTGATGTAACGTTGACAGGCGTCGCAGCCTTCAACTCGGACATGGCTGAACTCGGTTGCCGTGTAGACAGCAAGCTTGTCTGGGGCTTCTTCGCCGCACCCCGGACACAGAATCCGCCGGAACGCCCACTCCGTAGAGCAGAGCGCGCAAATCAGGAATCGCTTTGCCCCGTCCCCTTCGGGACGCAGCACCCCGGCTAACGGTTTTCCTCCGCAACAAGGACAGAATGCGAGGCCATCGTTACCGGGCTTGCGTTCGCTGTGATCGGCGAGGCACTCAGCGTAGGGCTGCAGAAATATCCAACCCAGCAGTCCTTCGGTTTCCCCGCAAGCGGGCTGAGAATCCGCTGCAGTCCGCCAATGAAAGGTGAGAAGGTCCTCGCATTGAGCAGGAGATTGCGACGTCAAATCGGCGGCAGCCTGGGCTAGTGGTCGAGGACTGAAAGCCCCCACGCGGGAAAGGAACTCTGGGAATTTGGGCAGTAACAGAGGAAGGTTGAGATCCTCGTCGAACAAACCCGCAACCTTTTTCTGCGATCCATTCCCGCGGGCCGCGTCAACGTAGGCATAGAGCTCCCTCTGGAAAGTCGCGATGCCTTTGTAGAAGCGCAATGCCTCGGCCGCAAACGGATACGCGGTGGCCAACTCATCGGCACGTTGAATTCGCCGGTCCCACTTAGATCGATTCATTTCCTTGCGGAGTTCTGCTTGGTCACCTGCTCATACCAGAGGCGATGGTGCGTCTTCGCCCACGCAGTCGAAACCTCACCGCGAATGATCGAAGTAAACCCGCCACGGACCATGGCGGTTCCCATGTAGACATGAATAATGAAGCCGCCGATGGTGGCGAGAGCGGCGGCGACATGCACAGTGACGGACAAATACCGCAGCCAGCGCAGGCTCCAGGGAATGGATTCCACGAACCACAAACCGAATCCGGACAGCAGGAGCAAAATCGTGCCATAAAACGTCAGCCAGAAAAAAAGTTTTTGTCCGTAGTTAAAGCGCCAGATGGGCGGAAGGTTCTCGTCTTCGTTGCGGATGTAATGCGGCATGGCCTTTTTCCACGCGAGGTCCTCGTTGGTCATGCGCATGTCGCCGCGCCAGATCTTGTACATCCAGAAGACAGAAGCGGTGAAGATCAAGCCGTACCAGGGATGCCAGAAGCGCGCGGTGGGCCCGCCGCCGGTCAACTCGTTTAACCAGGACATGTAAGGCGACCAGAACGCCAAGCCGGTTATCAGGCAATAGACATAGGTCAGCCCGGCAATCCAATGATTGATGCGCTCGCTCAAGGTGTAGCGAAGGATTCGCTCCTCGCCCGCGTCGCTGGCGTGTGAGGAAGAGATGACCTGCGAGGTATTCATGGCTGTCCTCCTCTCCCATTCTTTCGCTCGTGCACTTGTTTGGGACCATAGCGGAGGTAGTGCAGCGTTACCCCGATGACGCCAAAAAGCATGGCGAAATTGCCGATCCACTTAGCCGGTCCCTTCCAGAAGCGGACCACCCACGGGATTTGAGGATCCTTGGGCAGGCCTCCATACGCTTCCGGGTTGCTGACGTCATGCAGAACGTAGATCACGCCCGTCCCGCCGACACCCGCCGGATCGTAGACACCCGCCTTCTCCAGGCCATAGTTCTCGCGTAGTTGCCGGGCCCGGGCTTCGGCCAGGTCTTTCATGTCATCTTTCGTGCCAAAGTGCAGGCAGCCGGTGGGACAGGACTTGATGCATGCCGGCTCAAGGCCCTCACCCACCCGGTCCGAGCACAGCGTGCACTTGAACATCTTCTTGGTAGTCGAATTGAACTTGGGGATATTAAACGGGCACCCGCTGACGCAATATCCGCAACCGATGCAGTGTTCCTGCTGAAAATCGACGATGCCGTTGGCGTACTGCACAATCGCGCCGTCCGCCGGACACGCCGCCAAGCAGCCCGGTTCGGCACAGTGCATGCACTGGTCTTTGCGCATGAGAAGCGTGACGCTGCCATCCTCGCGTTCGTGCTCGTTGAACTTGATCAGGTTCCAGTAGTTCCAGGTTGTTTCCGGCATCGTTTGGTAGCTGTTGTCGAAAACGGTTTCGCTGAACGTGTAGCCGTTCCATTCCAGACAGGCCACTTCGCAGGCTTTACAGCCGATACAAGTTGTGGTGTCCACCAGCTTGCACACCTGCTCGGCTCGCTCAACGCCGGCCCCTGGAGCCGGTCCGGCATGGCCGGAGATTTTAACGATTTGCAAGCTTGCCTGGCTCATAACGTTGCCTTATGCTTTTTCGACCTTGACCAGAAATCCTTTGAATTCGGGAGTGTATGCGTTGGGATCAACCGCCGTCGGGGTAAGGCGATTGACGATCGTCCGCGCATTCCTATCGGCATCTTCCTGGATGCCACGGTAGCCCTGATGAATGGGAATGCCGATCTGGTAAACCTTCTTGCCATCGATCATCATCGGCTTGATACGTTTGGTGACGAAGGCTTTGGCAATATAGTAGCTGCGCGCGCTTGTCACTTTGACTTTATCGTTGCCCTTGATCCCCAGTTCCTGCGCGAGCTCGACGGGCATCTCCACAAAAGGCTCGGGGATGAGTTGGACACTCATGGGATTGTTCTTGGTCCAGTAGTGGTAGTGCTCGGTCAGACGGTAGGTGGTGCAGACCACATTGAAACCTTCGCCCGTGGTCCCATACTTGTCGGCCGGACCTGTGAACTTCTTTACCACTGGATTGTTCGACTGGTTGGGATGCAGTGGATTCTGAATCGGGCTCTCGATGGGTTCGTAGTGCTCGGGAAAAGGCCCATCCGCGAACGCGGCCAGCGGTCCAAAGATTCGGCCGACTCCTTCCGGCATCATGATGAATGGGCCCATGTGATCCTTGGGATGCGAGTCCGCTTTGAAGTCAGGTACGTCGTTTCCCACCCAGAGTTGCGCGGCTTCATTCCACCAGACCTGCCTGCGTTCCGCGTCCCAGGGCTTTCCGCTCGAATCGCACGATGCACGATTGTAGAGAACGCGACGGTTGGCTGGCCACGACCACGCCCAGTTCTGATAGATGCCGAGCCCGGAGGGATCGTCGGTGCCGCGACGTGCGAGTTGCGGTCCGGCCTCGGTCCAACATCCCGCGTAGAGCCAGTTGCCACACGATGTCGTGCCATCTTCTTTCAGCCAGGCAAAGCCCGGCAATTGTTGGCCGCGTTTGATGGTCTGCTGCGTCTTCGGATCCGTAAGATCGGCGAGCGCCTTGCCATTGAACTCCTTAGCCAACTCGCCGAGCGAAGGGTGCCGAGGATCGGTGTAAGCCCACGTCAGATTCAAGATCGGATCCGCAAACTTGCCGCCGTCCGCTTTGTAGAGTTCACGGACCCGGAGAAAGATCTGCGCGACGATGTCCTGGTCGAGGCGCGCTTGCCCGGGCACCGGAAGCGCAACGTTCTTCCATTGCAGCCAGCGAGCCGAGTTGGTCATCGATCCGTCTTTCTCGGCGAACCCGGCGCACGCCAGCCGATACACGGTGGTGTTGATCGTCTTCATATCCTCGGCGGAGATGCCGGGGGCCTTCCAAAATTCGCTGGTTTCGTCTGGATAGATCTCGCCGACCACAAGCCAGTCAGCCTTCTTGAGTGCGTCGATGTTCTTCTGCGAGTCGGGGCCAATGGCCACACCGTTCATGCCGAACGCGAACATGCCTTTTACCGAACCGCGATACATCTGGTCCCAAATTACTGTCCAGGAGTAATTGCGGTCCACCTTGGGCATGTAGTGGAAAGCGAAATCGTTTTCCTTGGTGGCAGCATCTCCGTACATCGCCTTCAGGAAGGAAACGGCAAACTTTGGCGTATTCGACCAGTAATTAAACGAATCCCATGCGGCGGGTTTGGAGGCTTTCGGCGTGATTCGATCGAGATAAGTTTTCAAATCGACATCGGTCGGGTTCGGCACTTTCAAATAGCCCGGCCAGATGTCGAACACGCCGCCCATGTCGGTGGCGCCCTGAATGTTGGAATGGCCGCGAAGAGCATTGACGCCGCCGCCCGCCCGTCCGACGTTGCCGAGCAGCAACTGCAATATAGCGGCGGCGCGGATGATTTGGGTGCCGAACGTATGTTGCGTCCAGCCCACGGCGTACATGATGGTGGCAACTTTCTTCATGTCGCCATCCTTGCGGATGGAGGTGAACAAGTCGGCCGCTTTCAGGAATTGATCCCTGGGTATGCCGGTGATGCGCTCCACCATCTCCGGCGTGTAGCGCGAGTACTGCTGCTTCAGCAATTGGAAGACGCAGCGTGGATGTTGCAGGGTGAAGTCATAGGCCACGTTGGGAGGGAGCATGGGCGGCGCAGGTTTTCCTGGCTCGCTGCCCGAGGAATGCGCAGTCGGCGCGACGACAGCACCGGCAACGCCGCTCAGGTCGCCACCTTGCTCGTAATTCCAGGTGGACTTGTCGTAAGTATGGGCCCCGGGGTCGAAGCCCGAGTACAACCCGTCTTCAGGCAGCTTGAAACCTTCCTTGACCACGAACGCAGCGTTCGTGTAGTTCGTCAGATATTCTTGAGCGATCCGTTTGTTTTCGATTGCGTATCGGATGACGCCGCCCAGGAATGCAATATCAGCTCCAGCGCGGATTTGCAGGAATAGATCGGAAGTGGCCGCCGTGCGCGTGAAGCGTGGATCAACCACGATCATCTTCGCGTTGCGCGTGCGTTTGGCTTCGATCGCCCACTTGAAACCGCAGGGGTGGTTCTCGGCAGGATTCCCACCCATGATCAAGATCATGTCGCTGTTCTTGATATCGGTGTAGCCATTGGTCATGGCCCCGCGTCCGAATGTTGGTCCCAAACTTGAGACCGTGGGCCCGTGTCAAACCCGGGCCTGGGTTTCGAGGTAGCAGACCCCCAGGCTGCGCATCGCTTTGCCGACGAGGTAGTTGAATTCGTTGGTGTCGGTGCAACCGCCGATCCAGGCGATGCCTTCACACCGGTTGACGGTGCGGCCTTGAGCATCTTTGTCCACGAATGTGTTGTCGCGAGTCTTCTTCACCCAGTGCGCGATTTCATCGATGGCCTGGTTCCACGAAATATCGTCCCAGTGATCCGAGCCTGGGCGCCGGACCTGCGGTTTCACCAGCCGGCGCTGGTTGACAATGTCCTGCTCGAGCGAAGCTCCCTTGGGGCAAAGCGTGCCGCGGTTGATGGGATGGTCGGGGTCGCCCTCGACATGGATGACTTGCGGCGTCACGTTCTTGGCCTTGTCGCCAATGGTGTAAATGATGACGCCACAGCTCACCGAGCAATACGGACACGTGGAGCGCGTCTCCGAGGCGCGCTCAATCTTGAGTTTGCGGAGTTGGGCATAAGCCGGCTCAAGGTCGAAGCCAAACAAGGAAAGCGCTGCACCTCCCAGCGCCGTGACCTTCAGAAAATCTCTGCGAGTGCCATCCATGGTGTCTCCCCTTTTCGCGGCAGGCCAACTGCGGTCTGAATCGCCATTGAAAGCAGGGTCAACAACCGCAGGTCTTGTCCCAGAGCAGCTGTTTTGCAATCGGCTCAAAGGATACTCGCGATGGTCCACAGCGTCAACAATTCCTTGTACGGGTGTTGTTGCAACGAGAAAATGTCGTATTAACTGCAACGAGACTCTGTCACCCCCTTTCTGGTTAAGTAACGGCGGCTAGGGCGGGGCGACCGCCCAGGTTGTAGATGCGGGGCATGGGGGTTTTTGG
>Ga0310039_10000201_pt1 | contig 57312 bp, 45 predicted proteins | sample Sb_taG_4_FD_200460 | JGI IMG/M metagenome (GOLD analysis project Ga0310039, IMG submission 200460) | Peat soil microbial communities from Weissenstadt, Germany - Sb_50d_6_BS metaG (v2) (version 2) | ecosystem: Environmental > Terrestrial > Soil > Wetlands > Peat | place: Germany: Weissenstadt...
CCACATTCTTCTGACTGGTCTTCATCGATTGCCTCCGCGCAATAAAAAACGCCTCGCTCCAGGCCGAAGCCCAGAACAAGGCGCTCATCTCTTGCGATTCCAGGAGCAAACTCCTGGCAGCGAAATTTAAGTTGTCATTCCAAGCTTACGCATCCAGGATGAATAAAGCAAGTGCCGCACAGTGCCTAGCGCAGCTGGCGATGCCAGCTGCGCTTGACTATTTTTCAGCCACTAGAATGGGAGCATCGGGACGGCCGGAGTAGCTACCGGCTTGGCTCGCTCAGCGCAGCGCTCTGTACTCCCGGCGCGTGCTGAGTGGGCGATGCCCGACAGGGAGTAGCGCAGTGAAGAATTTCTTTTACGATCTTGTAAGGTCGTTTCTGGGTTGTGGATCGTCTCTTACAGCCATGACAGCCATTGGATTGATCGCAGCTATTTTGTACGCAACTGCCGCGCCTGCGCCAGGCGCAGCTATTATTTGCGCCATTATCGCAGTCTTGGGCGTTGTCACGATTGCATACCAATGGCACCAAGCGTTTGTGAAACTTCGCGAAGAAGAGAAGCAGTACGGACATGCAAAGCGACTCTTCGATCAAATGCCAGATGAATGGAAACTCGCCGTCAGCGAGATTGCTAGTGGCCAGCGATTAAGCATGATGGCAAACGGCTACCTGTACGACCAGTTCAGGCAGGGTTGCCCGTTCGTTGTTGACGTTGGAATTGGGCGTCTGTTTTTGCACCAACAATTCGCCCATCTTGTGGCCAGATTGGTTAATGACTGGAAGGCTGAGCGCCGCCTACCTCGCGCCTCGTCATCCAACCCATAAGCCAGCGCTCATTAGATCCCAACGCATAAGCAAGCGCTTATCCCAGAAAAAGTTTTTTCAGATTAGGACACTACCGAACTATCGGTAGTGGTACAGTTTGAAAAAACTTTCTCTGGGATAAGCGGGCGCTTATGCGTTGGGATCTAATAAACGGCTACTTATACGTCCAAGTTACGAACACCATTGCTGCCGAAAACAAGCTGATGAATGCGACGAGCGAGAGCCCCCGAAGGTCCGCGCGCCGTTTCGTCCTTCGGTAAAATCGCACTAAGGCCAGAAAAAGGGAGAGATACACGATTCCATTCACGCCAGACAGGATGGGCAGACCAATCCAGAACATGTCGCGAATGGCCGCCACAACCCAGACGGAGATGGCCAGCAGGTAGACCAAAAGGATGGCAATGTTGTGCCAAGGCTTGATGATCGATTTAGGATTCTGGTTCATGGCAAAAGGATCTAATAAGCGGTGGCTTATGGGTTGTTGGCTTTTGCGGATCGCCACTCCTTTACCAATCTTGGGATAAGAAGCCTATAGTCGGGATGGAATCGAACATGCGCGGAGATCGGATCGCGTAGCAAGAACCTAGTCTCTTCCGCTGCCTGAGAAACTGTGGTAGAAGCTGCATCGTGATCCTTTGAAAGCTTCTCAAAGAACTCCTTTAGTCCATCAGGAAGCTTGTTGAATCGCTCCTTGGCGCTCTCGTAGAATTCGGCGCTGTAAGGGTGGGCCTCGTGAAAAGAGTCTCTCCAGACTCGGTAGGAAGCAAGCAATAGGCAAGCCGCTAAGGTTGCAAGAAAAAGCAGCAGATATGCAGGCCCCTGCCAAATCATTCCTCCGATCGCAAGCATCAAGGCGACAATCAGGCTGCCGGTCATTGCCGCTTCCCATTTTCCCCAAATAAGCGAACAGAACTCCTGCCAGTCATTCATTGCTTTGCATCCTTGATCGGGCATCGCCTGCCCGACCGCACCGTCAAGGATACAACCAATGCGAGCGGGCAGGCTCAAGCCGGTAGCTACTCCGGCCGTCCCGAGACTACATTTTCTCCTATTGCAGTCTTGATTAGCAAGACGAGTAGTTCTGTTTGGCGGGAAAAATGTCGGGCAATTGATTGGATAGATTCCCAAGTCGGGAATGCTTACTCCTCCAGCCGATCAAGCAATTCCTCCAGCGTCCAAGGATGCCCGGCCATCTTCGCAGCCATCGCCGGCGTCCCTGGCAACGAGCCGTGCATCCAGCAGAAGTTGTAACACGCGATGTACAGGGTCGTGCAGGCGAATACATGACGGTGCGTAATTCGGCAGCATTTGTGGGGCACGTTTTCAACGTGCCGGCCGGCGTCTGGGCACGTTACAAACGTGCCCCACAAACCGCAGCAGCCGATTCACGCACGGCCATATAGGTGCTCCCATTTCTTGGAGAAGCCCAGAGCGAGCCGGAATGCCAGTCAAATTGGGGCAGCTGGCGAAGGCGCTTCCGGCTAGAATTTACTTTGGTTCCTTGTTGCAAGTCACTTTTCGCTCGTGTACCCTTCCATCCGAGGTTCCTAGGCCCGGACTGGAACTGGAGCTTGCCGATGCCTACTGCCCCATTGACGATAAAGTTTGGTGACAAAAAGACGTACATGAGCATTGCGGCGCTTGCGCAAGCGCTGGAAAACGCTCTAGAAATGCTGCGCAGTCTGGAAGAAGACTTCGCTCCAAGAGGCTCTGACATTCGGTGGGAAATCGTTCGGGCTCGCATGCAGAGCCCCCTAACCTTGACCTTCTTACCCAGCGTGAAAGGAAAGCCAGCGCGAGGCATTGGGAATCGCATAGCCAAAGCTTGCGTGCGCGGCATCGAGGAGATGGAGAAAGAGCCCACGCTTCCGAAGCACTTCAAAGAGGAAACGCTTGATGCGGTTCAAAAGCTAATTAAGACCGTGAATGATGACGGGGGTAAAGTAACCTTTTCCTCTAACGGCAAGAAAGTAAGTCCGGGCGTTGAGGCGGTAAAGAATATCCACGCCGTCATCGAGACGGCTCGGCGTTACATCGACTATGGAACGATTGAAGGCCAATTGCAGACGGTCTCGGTGCGCGGAACGCAGCATTTCTTCACTTACGAAACTTTCACCGACAATAAAGTGATGTGCTCTGTTACCCCAGAGCAATTCCAGCAATGGATGTCCCTGTTGGGAAAACGAGTTGCTGTTACCGGCCGCATCCGCTACAGGAACCACCAGCCCCAGGGCATAAACGTAGAAAATATTCGAGTCTTGCGCGATAGCTCGGAGCTTCCTCAGCTTGCGGAAATCCCACCCATCGACATAACGTCTGGTCTGCCAGCGGAAGAGTATGTTCGGAGAATGCGAGATGCCCAGTAGCGCCTATTTTGATTCGTGCCTATTCATCGAACTTCTACAAAAAGGGAATCCTGGTCGATTTGGCGACTGCGAAGATTTATGGCAGAAAGCGGTGCGACACGATCTTTGGATTGTCACATCAGCGATTGCGATTGTTGAAGTTCATAAGCTGGGGAAAACGCCGGGCGACGATGAGGAGAGCAAGACCATTTTGAGATTCTTTGAGCATGAGCGGATTGCTGTTCGCCCGGCGGACAGGCAGACTGTCGAGATGGCTCACGAGCTGGCCAGATCGCACGGGTTAGCATGCATGGACGCGATTCATGTAGCTACAGCGCTAATTGCCAAGGTCCAAGTCTTCTACACCTACGATGGTCCTAAGAAGGGAAGAAAGGGCCTGCTCAAACAGAATGGCAAAATTGGCAATCCGCCGCTAAGCATCCAACAGCCACCAGCCAAACCCGTCCCGCCCGATCCGGACAAAGGAACCATTTTTGACCCTGAAAAGTTGGCGCAGAACGAATGAACTAGCCGCCCCGGTGGCGAAACTAGCGGACGCGCGGGCTTGCTTCAAGGCATTTGGGCTGAATGCGCTGTCAAACAGAGCGTAAACGAGGAATCATTGGTCAGACTGCAAGGCATTCTGTCGGGGCATGAGTATGGCATCTAGGACTGATCAAGACAAGAATCGGATTCTAATTGTGACCGTCCTCTGTTTCCTAGCAGTAGCGCTCCTTTCGCAGTTCAATCTCATTCTGGGCTTGGTCTGCTGGACCCTGTTGGCGAGCAAGTGCGGGTCGTCCTTCGCAGACAACAGCGGTGGTATGCTGTATCTGTTGCTGGCGTTGGTTCAGACAGGTCTATTTGCCTTGCTTTGGGCGCCGGTTAATTACGCGGCCCGAAGAAAACCTGTCGGGCTCCGCTGCGGGCTGGTCGTGGCTCTGACTGCAGCTTACATTGGCTTCTGGCTTGGATGGACGGACTGGGCCTTCGCTGAAATGGCGCGCACCGGACGGTGGCTATAGCGATGACAAGCGTTGGAATTGGCGGGCAGTTCCCATGCCAAATCCTATTTGCTACCTCAGTTATGGCTTGTCAAACTGTACCGCTACCGAAAAACGTGTCGCCAGGCTGCCCGCGGCCGTCAAAGCCGTTCGCTCCCTGCACATCCTCCTGGCGGAGGACAATGCTGTCAACCAACGCCTTGCCGTCCGTCTTCTGGAAAAGCAGAGCCATGCGGTCGTTGTCTTGGACACCAGTAAGGCAGCCGTCGCTGCCCTCGAGCGCGAAGCGTTTGATTTGGTAGTCGGATAGGAGGTTGCCGTCGTGTCGAGCCCCAGGATGGCCTCTGCCACGGCGCGGCTAGCCCAAATTCCCCAGATTCACCGAATATTCACTTGCCACGCCATTAAGTCTCTCGTAAACTCAACCTTCGTCCAATGGTCCCAATTCCAGGTATGCCAGATCCTAGTGAGGACACCCATGATGAAGCGCATGATCCAATTACTGGCTGCTGGAGCAGTGCTCCTTGGCGGCATAGCTCCCCAAGCTCAAGCGGGCCTTGTCACTTACACATGGGTGACCGACTCCACCACCCCCCCGGGCGGCTTGGTTCCCTCCACAGCGACCTTTCAGGTGGATCTGGCGAAGGTCCAAACTGGGACCTTTGGTTCATCCGATATTCAGAACATCAACTTCGCCTTCCCAGGCATAGGACCACTCTCATTTACGGGTGGAAGCAGCGGCGGGTTGGACAACGCAGCCTTTGTCGACACCACGACTGGATTGCCGACATTCCACGACGCAAATCAAGGATTGGCAGCAATCGCATACCAGAATAGTCTATTCAGCAATACCTTTCTTTCCATCACATTTGATAACCCTTCTGGCTCCAGTGTAGGTGATGAGTTCAACGCCATAAACGGGGGACCTGGATCGCTGGGGTTCGGTAATGGACACTGGACTGAGTCCGGGTATGTACCATCCAGCGGGGGTGGGACTGTCCCGGAACCTAGCGGTATCACTCTGCTCGCGCTCGGTGTCATAAGCACGATCGGCTATGGCTGGCGCTGCCGCAGGATCACTGCCTAAGTTCCCATTGCGGGACTGCCTCAGCTACTTCGAAGGTGCGTCTCATCGATGACTGCGCATCGAAAGCTACACAAGCCTGAAGCGCCAGCGAAGGATGCCGCTGTTCCTTCGCTGGCGCTTCAGGCTTGTGTGCCGGTGCGTCGCATTGGTTGCGCAGTCGTCTATAAGCCGATACGGCCAAAAGTCAGTCCGTAATCGTGGGCGCGTGCGCGGAGCAACACCTTCGCTACCGCGCGAGACAGTGTCCGTGATCATCACACCGAGCCTGTCTTCCGTGGTCCACAGGCATGTTACGTCTCCCAGCATTATACCGAGCTTTCCCGTGGCGGCCCGGGCGCTTACCGCGGGTGTAGGCTGCAGCAGTTTTGGATGCATTGCTGTCTTGCGCGACACGCTAGCCTGCCCGTCTCGACCGGGAGCATTTTGCTCGCGAAATGGCTGGGAAGCATCCAGAGCCCGCGCACACTTTGGCTGATGCTTGCAATCGTTTGGGGAGTGGGAGGGATTACCGGCGCTGCGGACCTCTTTGCACTACCGCTCCTGGTGGGAGCAGTGTTCATCTATGTTGGATTCACAGCCAGCCTGGGTCTTTTGCTTTCCACCATTTATCGCAATACCTTGCGCGCCAGTCTATTTTCCCTCTTGATCACCTTGGTTGTTTTCATAGGCTCGAGCGTTTTCTACCCGCTAAGGAACATCAGCGCATTCATGTTCGTGGGATCGGAATACTCCCCCGACTGGTCGTTGCTTCTGCGCGCACACGGGCTGAGCCCGCTGACAGGGCTGTGGGTGCTGACATACAAGAGGCCCGATGTCGTGCAAAGCTCGGCCACCATGCTTCCCTATTTACGCATCGTAGCCGTCGTGGCCGGCGCGCAAATCTATATCCTGATTTCGGCAGTGCTCTTGCTCACGGCCCGCGCGAGACTCGATGCCACACGGGGGCCTCGGCCACGCCGGCCCAGCGCCTAGGCACGTGAGACTCCGGAGACGTGCGAGACTTCTCCCTTGGCCGGCGAAGGGTCGCGATATCTATCCGAGGCAGCGCTCCGCGGATCCTGAAGACAAGGCTGCGCGTTCATGTGGAAAGTCGAGAATTATGCGGAATGACTTCAGGAATTCCACGCAGGCCTTGCCTCGACGCATTCATCGCCCAAGGGGTCTTCACGATCGCGTGCAAAGGCGGCCTAGTGCGTGCGCAAGTCTTGATTTTGGGGCAAAGGTATGTGCTCAGAATTCCTGGAAATGTGTACAAATGTACACATGACATTTGTCAGGTCCAACTGCCATTCGTCCAATTTCCTAGTTGCGATGTAATCCTTTGTAGAATAGTCACTTGCAGAATGCTCTTTTTTGTCAGACAAGTAGTCTGCCTACCCCCCTTTTACATGACATAACATGACATTGCTCTTCCGCAAAAGTTAGTCTTGAAGAGGCACTGAGGGCAAGAGATCACCGTGCCAGATAGCCGCCGTCGACCACCATCGTTTCCCCGGTGATATAGTCGCCGGCCGCGCTGGCCAGGAGCAGGGCGGGTCCAACTAATTCCTTCGGGTCCGCCCAGCGGCCCAGGGCGGTTCTCTTGGCAAACTCGCGTTGCTCCTGCTCGGAAAGGAGCCCGGCCGGCAGGTCGGTGAGAAAGGGGCCGGGGGCGATGCAGTTGGCGGTGATGCCGAAGGGCCCAAGCTCCAGGGCCTGGGAGCGCGCCAGCCCGACGAGCGCGGCCTTCGTGGCGGAATAAATGTGCCGGCCTTCCTTGGAGATGAACGCCATCACTGAGGAAATGTGGATGATGCGTCCCCAGCGGCGCGCCTTCATTTGCGGAATAAGTGCCCGCGTCAGGGCCATGATCGAACTCAAGTTGATCTCCAGGACCGCGTCCCAATCCTCGTCGCGAATCTGGTCGGCGGGCTGCGGCTTGTTGGTGCCCGCATTGTTGATGAGAATATCGACCCGCCCCATGCGCTCAAGGGCCGTCTGGGCAAGCTTGGCCGTTTCCGGACGCCGGCTCATGTCCGCGACGACATAGCAGCCGCGCCGGCCCGTGCCCTGCAGGATCTCGTCGAGTGCAGGGCGCAGCTCGTTTTCATGACGGCTTGAAATCACGATGTCCGCGCCGGCCTGTGCCAGCCCACGCGCCATCGCCTTGCCGAGCCCTTTACTTCCCCCGGTTACCAGGGCTACTTTGTCCGACAGGTTGAAAATATCCAGTGCCATCTGCCCATCCCTTTCTTCGAAGCAAACCAGTGGCTGCCAGAGCGCATGCGATCGAGGATTAGGATAGTGGATTCGATCGATCAAGGCCGCTGGGGAGAATGGGCAACGACAAGAATCTTGGAATTCACTTGACCGCGCCTGGAGGCTTGTCTATCGTCCCGTGGTTCAAAAAGGGGTCAAGCACCTTTGTGCGCAGCACCCTGCGGGCCGTTCCGGCAAAGGTGCCTGACCCCTTCTTGAACCATGCCTCTCTTGGGAACGGAATCCGGGATCACGGACAAGGATGTCGAACCATGCGTCATGCGCGAGCCCTCATGCTGGGGCTGCTGGCTGGGCTGCTGGCCGGATGCGCTGCCGGGCCAACCCCGCGCGCGAACTCCTGGTTCGAGCGGTTTCATGCCGCGCAGGCCGCCGCCGATTCCGACATCGTCCAGCTCGACGTGGCCCTGCTCGAGCGTCCCGTCGGCGACCCCTATGTCAACGGCGAACTGTGGAGCTACCTCGACGAGCAGGTCATACCGATCGAGCGCAAGCTTGCGCTGGAAGAGAATGGTTTCCGCCTGGGTGAAGTCGGCGGCGTCACACCTGCCGAGCTGCAATCCTTGCTGACCTCGAAACGCAGCAATCCTACGCCGCGGCGGCTGATGCTGCATGCGGGAAACTCGACCTCGTTGACCCTTGGGCCGCTGGCAGCGCGCTGCCGTTTCCTTGTGCAGCAGGGAGATCACGTCGAACTTGTTTCTCTGGAACAGGCCGAGTACACATTCGACGTCAGGGCGAGCCTGACGGAGGACGGCAAAACGCGCCTGCGCTTTACGCCGCAGATCCCCTATGGAGAGAAGGCCCTCACGGCAGAAGTCTCGGTGGATGGATCGGGGCTCGTTCTGCAACAGGAGCGGCCTAGCAAGTCTTACGCCAGTATGGCATGGGAAGTGACCTTGGCCCCCAATCGTTATGTGGTCATCGGCGCACGCATCGAGCATCCGGACTCGCTCGGCTATCAATGCTTCGTGCGTCGGGATGAGCCGGCCCCCGTGCAGCGACTCCTCGTGATCCGGACCGCCCGCGGAGTGTCGGACGCCCTTCCCGAACTTGCCGCGGAAGCAGCAGAAGAAGCTCCTACGGGCCGCCGGATGCCGGCCCTGGCTCTGCAGGCCGCCTGGACGACGCCTCCAGCGGGCAACCCCTAGGCTGTCGGCCTCCGGATTTCCGGCGAACTTCCGCCCGGCTCGTGCTCTCGTATATAACTGCGCTGCAAGAAAACGAGAGGCGGGATCGGACCCATGATCGAGATCGACGGTTCTGTGGGCGAAGGCGGCGGACAAATCCTGCGCACGAGTCTCGCATTGGCTCTTCTGACGGGGCGCCCGTTTCACCTGCGCAAGATTCGTGCGGGGCGGTCGAAACCGGGATTGCAGCCGCAACATTTGATGAGCGTGCGCGCTGCAGCGGCCATTGGTCAGGCCCACGTTCAAGGCGATGCCCTGTCCAGCAAGGAATTGGTCTTCGAGCCTGGCGCGGTCATTCCGGGCAAGTATACCTTCGCTATCGGCACCGCCGGCGCGACGAGCCTGGTGCTCCACACGGTTTATTTGCCGCTGGCCTGGCGTCAGACGGCGCCAAGCGAGCTGATTATCACGGGCGGCACGCATGTCACCGCCAGCCCTTGCTTTCATTTTCTGGACACGACCTGGCGTGCGTATTTGGAACTTCTCGGCCTGCACATTAGCTTGCGCATGCGCCGTCCCGGTTTCTATCCACGGGGTGGCGGAGTGCTGGAAGCCCATATCCAGCCGGTTGCAGAATTGCGTGGTTTGCAGGTTGCGGAGTCCAATGCGGCCGACCACATCAAAGGGATCAGCGCGGTGGCCGGCTTACCGGAGCAGATCGCGCAGCGGCAAGCAAGGCGAGCGACGTCGCGCCTGCGCGAGCTGGTAGGTTTGGAGGCGGACATCGAGGTGGAGGTTTGGCCGGGCGGGCCAGGCACAGTCTTGACGCTGGAATTGAACACCGCGCCTGTACCCACGCTGTTCTTTGGCCTGGGGGCACGCGGCAAACCGGCGGAGCGCGTGGCCGACGAAGCAGTGGCTCAGGCGGTCGCTTATCTCAACGCCGAGCCCGCCGGCGTGGACGCTCACAGCGCCGATCAGCTGGTGCTGCCGCTGGCCCTGGCACAGGGGGCTTCCCGCTTCAACGTGGCCGCGGTTACGACGCATCTGCTTACGAATGTGGCCGTCATTCGCCAGTTCCTGGATCGCACCATCGAATGTGTCGGCGAGGAAGGAGAGCCTGGGACCGTAACCATCTCTGGTTAAGAAAGCTACATCACCGTGCACGATTCCGCTGATACTAGCCCGAAGCGTCAGCGAGGACCTCGCTAACGCGTCGGGCTAGTATCAGCCGATTTGCAGACGGTAACTTAGAACTGATCGCATTCCCGCAGCGTATAGAGCAGCGTATAGATATGATAATCAAACTGGTGTGTCCGTGTTCCTGTTCACGAGGAGGTTAGTTTTACGATGAATCAGCGCATCGCAATCAGGGCTTCGCTGGCCCTCGTGCTGCTTGGCGGCAGCCTTTGGGCGGCCGAACGTCTCAAATCGGGTCCGCAGACCGGAGAGCAGATTCCCGGTCCCTTCCACCCGTTGAACGTCACGGGGGACAGTGCCGGCAGCAAAGCCTGCCAGGTATGAAAGAACGGCTCCAATCCGGTCGCGATGATTTTCGCTCGCGAAGTCAGCGACCCCTTGACCAGTTTGGTCAAGCAGATCGATGCCGCTACCGTCAAGCACAACGATTGCAGAATGGGCAGCTTTGTCGTGTTCTGCAGCGATGAAGAGGGCCTGGAAGCCAAACTGAAGGCTCTCGCCAAGGAACAAAAGCTAGATCACATCGTTCTCACGATCGACAATCCCCAAGGTCCAACCAGTTACAAAATCGCCAAGAAGGCGGACGTGACCGTCGTCTTGTACGCCAAGGGCAAGGTGAAGGCGAACTATGCCTTCAGCAAGGGCGAGTTGCACGACAAGGACATTGGCAAGATTGTCGGCGATGTGACAAAGATTCTGCCCAAGGAGGATGACAAGTAAGCGGTTGTGAATTTGTGCGTCCGGACTCGGGCACCCAATCGACGGCGCCGCGGGAACTTGGTGCTCCCGCGGCGCCGGTTCCGTTTCCCGTCGTTGACAGAATCCACCCTCACTGCTATTTTAACGGTTTCCATAATTGACCCAAAAAACGTGAAGTACTGAGGCGAGAAGATCAATGGTCCGTAAGAAGCTCGGACGGGGACGGAAGAATCGTTGTCGATTTTGCACGAAGGAAGGCTGCCCGCGGCCGGCTTTCGTGGACTACAAGGACGTGCAAGGCCTGAAGAAGATGTGTACCAGCCAGGGCAAGCTGTTCAACCGCAAACGCAGCGGCAACTGCGCGGCTTTCCAACGGGCAGTCAAGGACGCCATCAAGCGGGCTCGATTCATGGCCCTTCTGCCGTATGTCGGCGAATAGCGCCCATTCCCATTGTGTGGCAATCTTCGTAGGTCCGCCCGCAGGCGGAGTGAAGGACGGCCACCTCAAGTCGTCGGATCGTTTTGCACGTCGTAGGATATCCCGAGAAAGCAGGCCGGTGAACCAACTCTCCAGGGTTGGTGTCCGGTTGTTGGCGCACCTGTCGTAGTGGCGCGCCTCTTCCTTTTGCAGGGAGATTTCGCATATGGTTACCCTTCGCTTACCCGACGGCAGCACCAGACAGGTCGCTCAGGGCACCCGCCCTCGTCAAGTTGCGGAAGGCATCGGCAAACGTCTCGCCCAGGCTGCCGTGGCGGCCAAGGTCAACGGCGTCATCACCGACCTCGATCGGGAGTTGCCCGACGAGCACGGCGAAATGTCTTTCCAGATCCTGACCGACAAGGACCGCGAAGCACTCGACGTTCTGCGGCACAGCTGCGCGCATGTCATGGCCCGCGCCGTGATGCGGCTCTTTCCGGGCGTCCAGCTCGCCTTTGGACCCACCATCGAAAACGGCTTCTATTACGACATCGACGTCACACCTCCTCTCCGTGAGGAGGATTTCCCGCGCATCGAGGAAGAGATGCGCCGTATCGTCAAGGATGCGGAGCCGTTCGAACGCTTCGAACGACCAACCGCCGAAGCGCGGGCCCTCTGCCAGGATTTGGCGCAGGGCTACAAGATCGAACACATCGACGACGACCTGAAGCAATACCCCACCTTGAGTTTTTACCGGCAGGGTGAGTTCATCGACCTGTGCCGCGGTCCGCATATTCCCAACGCCGGCAAGATCGGCGCGTTCAAGCTGCTCAGCATCGCCGGGGCCTACTGGAAGAATGATTCGTCGCGCAAACAGCTTCAGCGGTTGTACGGCACTGCGTTCTTCAATCAGAAAGACCTCGATGCCTACTTGCACCAGTTGGAAGAGGCGAAGAAGCGCGACCATCGGGTGCTCGGCAAGCAGCTCCGGTTGTTCACGATCAGCCAGGTCGCCGGCAGCGGCTTGATCTTGTGGATGCCCAAGGGCGCGACCGTGCGCGGCATCCTCGAGACCTTCATCAAGGATGAACTGGTCAAGCGCGGCTACCAGCCGGTCTACACCCCGCACGTCGGCCGGCTCGAGCTTTACCGCACCAGCGGACATTTTCCGTATTACCGCGACGCACAGTATCCGCCGATGTACCATCACCCGGCCGGGTCCGCGCTGGATCTCGCCCAGCATCGACTGGCAGCAGGTCCCCTCGATGAGAAGCGCGAACTGGACATGGTTCAGTTCATGGCCCTCACTCAGTTCCACGTGCCCGGCTATGCGGAGGCGAAGGATCCGGAAGCAAAGCTGGAAACAGTGCACCGCTACGTTCAAGCCGTGCTGAGTGCGATGGATGTGGACGTGCCCGCCTATGGCGAGGCGAAGAGTTATTCCGAACGGGCCGAGGCGCTATTGAGCTGGCTCAAGGAGCAGGAGGGCTACCTGCTCAAGCCGATGAACTGCCCGCACCACATCCAGATCTACAAGGCCGAGCCGCGCAGCTATCGCGATCTGCCCGTGCGGCTGGCTGAATTCGGCACGGTTTACCGCTACGAACAGACCGGGGAACTGTCCGGGATGACGCGCGTCCGTGGTTTCACCCAGGACGATGCGCACCTGTTCATCACCCCCGAACAGACCGAGAGCGAGATGCGCGCGAACATCGATCTGGTGCTGTTCGTGCTGTCGAGCCTTGGCCTGAGCGACTATCGCGTTCGCGTCGGTCTGCGGGCGCCGGGCAGCGGCAAGTATGTCGGCAGCGAGGAAGATTGGAATAATGCCCAGCACGTCCTTGTGGACATCGTTCGCAACCTGGGCATGAATTACACGGCCGAGGAGGGAGAAGCAGCCTTCTACGGGCCGAAAATCGACTTTGTCGTGCGCGACTGCATCGGACGCGAGTGGCAGCTCGGCACCGTGCAGCTCGATTACAACTTGCCCAAGCGCTTCGAGCTGGAATATATCGGCCCCGACAATCGCCCGCATCGGCCGGTGATGATCCACCGGGCGCCGTTCGGCTCGATGGAGCGGTTCGTCGGCATCTTGATCGAGCATTTCGCCGGTGCCTTCCCACTCTGGCTGGCGCCGGAACAGGTGCGGGTCTTGCCGGTCAGCGAGAAATTCAGCGATTACGGCCGGCGCGTCGAAGGTGAGCTGAAATCCCACGGCTTTCGCGCGACCGGCGACTATCGCCCGGAGAAGATCGGCTACAAGATCCGCGAGGCCCAACTCGAGAAGATCCCCACCATGCTCGTGGTCGGCGAGAAAGAGCAGACTGCGAGCACCGTGGCGGTCCGCGACCGCGTTGACGGCGACATCGGCACCATGACCATGCCTGAACTGGTCTCCCGGCTGCAAAAAGAACTGCGAGAGAAGCGCATTCGCTAAGTCGACGTGCCTGAATCAGCAGCAGGAGATGGAACTTGCGTGGCATGCCTTCGCGGCCCGGCATCCCACATTGATTGGCAAACCCTGAGTAGTCGAAAAGCTAAGGGCGATCCTAAATCTTCCTCGCAGTGAAATCAATGAAGAAGCGCTCCAGGGGAAAGGGAACGCCGGGCCCGGAAGAGAGCGGACAGGACGTAGAATGCCAGGGCCACCAGCACCAGGTACCGGAAGCCGACAAGCATCGAGCTGTATTCCGCCAATCCGCCGGCCATGGCGCCGGCGATGTTGGCGGCGAATGCGCGATCGGGCTGAGCGCTGCCGGCAAAGGCGACGGCAAAGACTACCCCGGCGAACAGGATCGGCGTGAACACCAACACGCATGACCCGAGCACCTGCCAGCCCCGGCTCATTCCAAGGAAGAAATCGAGGGGGACGACGATGTTGAGCGCCAGCGCTGCGAGCAGACCCACGTAGTAGGGCCAGACGCGCACCGGCCGGACCGCCAGGACATAAAGATTAGCTGCCAGGATCATGATGAGCACCGCGAAGAATACGACGGAGTTGACCATCCAGGTGCTGCCGAAGAGCAATGCAAGATGCACCACCGCCTTCGTTTCGATCAGCATGAAGCCCGCCCCCAGAAAAAACAGTTGTCCGTTCAAGGCCCAGTCTCCGCCGGCCTCCTGCCGGCTGGGCAGGCACAAGAAGAGCAGCACTAGGGCCAACCCTCCCATGACTGCGGCGCCGCGCAAGCTCACGTTGGGAATGACGGGCTTCCGAAGGTAAAGGAACGGCCAATCGTCCGTTGACGGACGCAGAGCCTCTGCCGGTGCGATCACGTTAGCCAATCCGAGGCGCTCGTAGCTCTCGGCCGTCTGCGGCGTGGGCAGCGTAGCGAAGCCGTTTGCGCTCTCCCGAATGGGGGCAACGTCCTTGCGCAGCCAGTATTCGGGATGCTGCCCAAAGGCATCGCCCAAGCGCCTCGTCTCCCCGGCGAAGAACATCGTGAAGCCAGAGAAGCTCTGTTCCGGTGCCACAGTCTCCAGGTAAGGCAGCGTCAAAACCAGCGGCGCTGTCCCGAAGGCTTCGGTCAAGCCCTGATGCAGCCGGGCGACGATCCAGCCTTGCCGGAAGTAGTTGTACATGACGAAGAGCCCGTCCGGTTTCAGGTGGCGGCGCACGTCGGCAAACGCCTGCCGGGTGAACAGGTAACTCTCCAGGCGGATATTGCTGTAGCTGCTGTGCAGGACCAGCGAATCGACCAACGCGTAGACGATGAGGTCGTACTGCTTGTCGGAGGCGCGGAGGAAATTGCGGCCGTCGTCCAGATGCACGCGGACGCGCTCGTCTTCATAGGGCCGGTCCGGGTGGTTTTGTTGTCCCAACCGCTGGATGACCGGATCGATTTCGACAGCGTCGATGTGCTTGGCGCCCCACTGCAACGCTCGGCTGACGTCGTTTCCCGAGCCCGCTCCGATGATCAGCACGTCGCCGAAGGGCTGTCTTCCTGAATCGCGGGCCAGCAAATGAGGCAGCGCGTAGGCGAAGCCGGAAGCATCGTCGCGCGAAACCATCGTCTGGTGGCCGATCATGTTCACATTGATCGTCCGGTAAGGAGCGTTGTAGTCGACCCGGTAATAAGGGGACCAGAAATACTCGGCAACGAGCTGGCCATTGCTTGTCTGCCGACCCGTGGGAAAAGATGCCAGGGCCAGCGCGCACAGCACCACGACAAATTGCATCCCCAAAGGAACCCAGGCAGCCGGGGCATTGAGGCTCCGGCTGTCGCGCACCACAAAGTAGGCGATGGCCGAGAGGGCCGGCAGGAACCACCAAAAAGGGGGCAGCTCCAGCCACGCACAACCTGCAAATAGGACGATGCCGATGGCGCTGCCAAGGATATTGATGGTGTAGGCTTGCACGCGATTGGGCAGGCGGTTCAGGGCTCGGCCGAGCTGCTGGCCGGGGCCGATGAAGGCCAGGGCAATCAGCAGGAAGAAGCAGCCGCCCACCGCTTCGATGGGAATGACGAATCGAGCGATGTCAACCGGCTTGTACTCCGTGCCGAAGAAAACGAATTGCGGAGAGCCTTGGTGGCCAACTTCAATCACGATCTGGTCCGATCCGGACACCCAGGTGACCCAGTGAGCGGCCGCAAACGCGATCGCGAGCAAGGCAGGAGTCCAGAAGATGAAGCTGCGTTTGGCTCCAGCAATCAGACAGCCCGCAGACATCCCCAAGAAACAGGCGAGCAACACCGTGTTGGTGAAGAAGGTCAGATAAACGACGTGGGACGGGAACCAGCGAATGCAGGCAAGTTCCAGAAACAGCACAAGGACGCTGATCAGGAACAGCTCCCAGGTCGAGCGTGTCCGCGAGAAGGATGTCGCTGAAGTGTCGTCCGCGCCGGGGGCAATTTCCATTCGCTATCCTCCCTCATATCCAGAAGCACCCCGGGATCATCCTCGATTCCGAGATAGTTCTTGGAACCAGGGTGCCGGTGAGCCCGGGTGCATTGCCGCATTTGTTGGTAAGTTTTTCGTTTAACCGCGAGCCAGCGGCGAGCGCGTGAACAGAAGGCGATCGGATCCTGTCTGTTCACGCGCTCGCCGCTGGCTCGCGGTTAAACGATTTTTCGGGCGACGCAGTAACGGGAATGCACCCAGGTCGCCCTGAGTCATTTACAGGATTTCCTAACTGAGTTACACTTATAGGAAAGCCAGGTTTTGGCCGAGCATACTGCCTGATTTGAGGCCGCGATGCTGGGTATGCAGAGCGCTGCCGGCCGCGCGGAGATTTCTGTCGAGCCAAAGGAATCCTTATGCCGCATGCCATTGTCGATCCGGAGGAACTCCGGCGTTTCGCTCATAACCTCAAACAGTTCAACAACGACCTGCACAACCGCATGTCCGTCTTGCACGGCCAGCTGGTGGCCTTGGGCAACACCTGGCGTGACAAGGAGCACGAAAAATTCTCGGTGGAATTCGAGCAAACGCTACTCGTCGTCAAGCGTTTCATGGAAGCAGCCAATTTGCATATTCCGTTCCTGCTGCGCAAGGCGGAGCGGGTCGAAGAGTATCTGCAACAGCGCTAGGGGTTGAGGCATGGGCCAATCCGCACGAGTAACGTCGATCGAGACGGTCGAGAGGTTTCGCAATGCCCTCTGCGAATTTGGCAAAGACGTTCAGGACAGCCTTGGTGCGGCGGAGATGCAAATCCATCGCACATTCGATTGGCTGGCCGAGCGCCTGAAATACTGGCAGCACCAGATCCGTGTGCGCGAGGAGGAACTGGTGCGGGCCAAGATCGAGCTTACGTCGCGCAAATTTGCCAACCGGGACGGCAAGGGAGCGGGCATCACCGATCAGGAGAAAGCATTCCGCAAGGCGCAGGCGCGTCTGAAGGAGGCGGAGGACAAGGTCGCCTGTTGCCGCCGCTGGCATCCCCTGTTGGAGCACGCGGTCAAGGAATATCAGGGCCCCGCGCGCCAGCTCTCCAGCGCCATGGATATCGATCTCGTACACAGTCTCGCTCTCCTCGACCAGAAACTGGCCGCGTTGGACGCCTATCTTCGCTTGGCCCCGCCCTCCACGTCCGACGTGGCAAGTGTCGGCAGCTCGTTCGACAGTGCCGCTGCGGGCGAAGCCCTTCCTTCTGTTTCCATGCCTGCCCCCGCAGAGCCCTCGGAAGCCAAGCCTGAAGAATCGGCAGCCGAGAAACAACCGGAGGACGTGGACGAGCCTTTGGCTGGTTCAAGTCCAGTGTCGGAAAAAGGGTCTGCCCCCTTCTCCAACACCTGAGGAGGAACGCACGATGAACCTGAGCAACAGCTCGATGGAATTGAACGGCACCTTGAAAGACCTGCGCGTCCTGTGGGAGGAGACGAAAGCGGTCTGGAGCGATCCCGTGAGCCGGGATTTCGAAGAGCATCGTTGGCTACCCATCGACGAGCGCGTCCGCGCGGCGCTGCGAGCAATGGAGCGGCTCGCTCCGGTCATCGAAAGAGTCCAGCACGAGTGTGAGTGAGCCCCGGCAGGAATCCTACCCAGCGTCTTCGTTACCGCAACACCCAAACGATCGATTCTTTCTCATGACCGAACCTATTCTGATTAGCCGGCAACGTGAAATCTTGCGCGACCTGCACGCCCTCATTGCCGAACGGGCTCGTCTTGAGCCCACGGTCGATGCGGAGTTCGCCACGCGCAACGAAGCGGCGGAGAAGGAATTCCAGGCGAGCTGCCAGTCGGTGATTTCGCGCTTCGAGTCCGAAAAGGATTTGTCCCAGAACGAATTTCAAACGACCGAGCACCGCGTCCGCAAGCGCTTCGATACCGAACGCCTTGCCCAGGACAAGGAATTTCACGACGCCCAGCAGCGGATCACCGGCCAGTTCGAGGCGGAGAACGCCGCCGCGAAGGATGAATATCAGAAGGCGCGCTCGATGAGCGTGGGCGGCTTCAAAGTGAACAAGCGCAAGGCGGACAACCATCTGGCGGAGGATCGGGAAAAAACTGCCGAGGCCCGGGACAAGGCCAAGGAATTTGACCGCGCCGCAACCGAATTGCTGCAAGCCTGGAGGCAGGAACGTGACTACGGACCGTTGCCGCCTCCGGAAAAGCCGGATCGCTCCTACAAGGACGCCTTCCGCCAATTGCAGGAATGCCTGTCCAAAGGCGAAACCCTTTTTCGCGCCCTTGAAGAGCTGCGCTTGCCCCGGTTCTTCGAGGGCAAGAGTTTCATCATTTATTACGTCGTTCTGCTTTTGCTGACGGCCGGGTGTGGCTTCCTGCTGTTTCCGGAAGACCGCCTCGTCGCGATCGGGATCGGCGCTGCAGCCGGCGTGGCCGTGGGAGGCGCGCTTGGTCTTTGGCTTTACGCGCGGGCCAAGGCACGGGTGACGGCAGCCTATCAGCCACTGCGCCAGGCCCTGATCGACATCGAGGAGGCCTGTCAGAAATGCGAGGAGCAGGCCCGCGGCGAACAGCAGCGGCGCATTTCGCAGGCGCGCAAGCTGCGGGACAAGGAAAACAACCAGGCAACCGAGAAAATTCGCGGGGCGCGGACCGCGATCAAGCAACGCCGCGATAAGGAGTGGAGCGAGGCCGAGCAGAAATACCAGAGCAAGGTCGCAGATAGCACCCAGCGCCGCGATACCGACCTGCGTGAAGCTCACGAAAAATACCAGAAGCTGCGGGCCGAAATCTATGAACGCTACGAAAACGACTCCCGCCAAATCCACGAGCGCCGCTACAAGCTGATGACCGACAGCAAGACGCGCCATGAACAGGAGTGGGGCTCGCTGACGGGCAACTGGCACCAGGGACTCGGTCGCATGTATGGCGCCGTCGAGGAAATCAATCGCGAAAGCAACGGCCTATTCCCTGCCTGGACGAGTCCCATCTGGAACAACTGGGCACCCTCGGGCGTGGTTCCGCCGGTGATCTATTTCGGGAACTACGCTGTAGACCTCGCGCAGCTGCCCAACGGACTGTCCCACGATGAACGCCTCAAACCAACGGTCCCAACGCAGTTCACGCTGCCGTCTTTCCTCGACTTCCCCCGCCGCTGCTCCCTCTTGATCAAGGCAGCGGACCAGGGCAGAACGCACGCCGTCCAGCTCTTGCAGGCGGTCATGCTCCGCTACCTGACGTCTCTTCCGCCCGGCAAGGTCCGCTTCACGATCATCGACCCGATGGGCCTGGGCGAGAACTTCGGCGCCTTCATGCACCTTGCCGACTACGACGAAGGGCTGGTCAACAGCCGCATCTGGACCGAAATGGCCCACATCGAGCAGCGGCTGGCGGACATGACGCTGCACATGGAAAACGTGTTGCAGAAATACCTGCGCAACCAGTACGAAAGCATTGAAGAGTACAATGCTCAGGCCGGCGAAGTGGCCGAGCCGTTCCGCATCCTGGTGATCGCCAACTTCCCGGCAAATTTTTCCGCCGAAGCCTCGCGCCGGCTCGTCAGCATCCTCAGCGGCGGAGCGCGCTGCGGCGTTTACGCATTGATCAGCGCGGACACGAAGCAGGAAATACCGCAGAATTTTGCGCTCGCCAACATCGAGGAGCGTGCCGTCACTCTCGAATGGACAGGCCAGCGATTTCTGTGGAAGGATGCCGACTTCGAACCCTTCCCCCTGAGCGTGGAAACGCCTCCGAGCGCCGAGTTCTGCACGCGCGTCCTGCACGTGGTCGGTGCGAAAGCACGCGATGCCAATCGCGTGGAAGTTCCGTTCGAGTTCATTGCTCCGCCCGCGGACCAGTACTGGAAGAGCGACAGCCGTTCGGGAGTGGACGTGGCTCTCGGGCGTGCGGGCGCTACGAAGCGGCAGCATCTGAAGCTGGGCCAGGGAACGTCGCAGCACGTTCTCATCGCCGGCAAGACTGGTTCTGGAAAATCAACGCTGCTTCACGCACTGGTGGTCAATGTTTCCTTGCTCTACAGCCCGGAGGAAATCGAGCTTTACCTCATCGACTTCAAGAAGGGCGTGGAGTTCAAGACCTACGCGGCCCATCAGTTGCCGCACGCGCGCGTGGTGGCGATCGAAAGCGACCGCGAGTTTGGCCTCAGCGTTCTTCAGCGCCTTGACGTGGAGTTGAAATTGCGCGGCGATCGTTTCCGCGACGTCGGCGCGCAGGATGTCAATTCCTATCGCCAGGTCAATGGGACCGCGCCGCTGCCGCGCATCCTGCTCGTCGTGGACGAATTCCAGGAATTCTTCGTCGAGGATGACAAGGTCGCCCAGGAAGCCTCGCAGCTGCTCGACCGCCTGGTGCGGCAAGGCCGTGCTTTTGGGCTGCATATTCTGCTCGGCTCGCAGACGTTGGGCGGCGCCTATTCGCTGGCGCGCAGCACCGTGGACCAGATGGCGGTGCGCATCGCCCTGCAATGCAGCGAGGCCGACGCCCACTTGATCCTCAGCGACGATAATTCCGCGGCCCGGCTCCTGTCTCGACCGGGTGAAGCGATTTACAACGATGCCAACGGCCTCGTGGAAGGCAACAATCCCTTCCAGGTTGTCTGGCTGCCTGAGCCGCGGCGCGACACGCTCCTGGATCTCATCCGCGACATGGACCGCAAGCGCAATGCGGATAAGACGAGGATCCAGCTCGTTTTCGAAGGCAACGTTTTGGCCGATGTTGGGAAAAATGTTCACCTGAGCCAGATGCTCGCGGCTCCCACCTGGCCCGAATCTCCGCGTGGCTTTCACGCCTGGCTCGGCGAGCCCATGGCGATCAAGGACCCGACGGCGGCGTTCTTCCGCAGGCAGAGCGGCAGCAACCTGCTGCTGGTCGGCCAGCAGGACGAGGCTGCCCTCGGAGTCATGGTCACCTCGCTGCTTAGCCTGGCCGCACAGCATGATCCCGCGGACGAGGCCAACCGGAGCACGTCCGCCCGTTTCTGCGTGCTCGATGGCAGCCCGCCCGATACGCCGCATGCCGGCTACTTTGCACGCATTGCCGACCTGGTCCCGCACCCCGTGCAAGTCGTGGGTTGGCGTGAGTTGCCCAACGTGATCGCGGAATTGGCCGAACTGGTCGACCGTCGGCAGAAGAACAACGAAGTCGAGGGCCCGGCTGCCTATCTCTTCATCTATGGCCTGCAACGTTTCCGCGACCTGCGCCGGGAGGAAGACGACTTCGGTTTTTCGCGTGGCGAGGAAAAGCCAAGCCCCGCGAAGCAGTTTGCCACCCTCTTGCGCGAAGGAGCAGCCGTCGGCGTGCACGTACTCCTGTGGTCCGACACCCTCAACAACGCGGCCCGCGCGATCGATCGGCAGGCCATGCGCGAGTTCGAGATGCGCGTGCTCTTCCAGATGAGCGCCACCGACTCGAGCGCCCTGATCGACAGCCCGGTTGCCGGCAGGCTGGGGGCCCATCGAGCCTTGTTCCACACCGAGGAAGAGGGACGCCTGGAGAAATTCCGCCCCTATGGCTTGCCCGCCGATGCCTGGTTGGCCTCGTTCCAGCAGCAGATGAGCAAGAAACGCATCGTGCAATCCGTCCGCCAGAAGGTGTAGTTACACAGACATCGCCATATACTCGGGCGGCAGCAACCCGCCGTTAAGTGAGTCAGTAATTGCAGATATCCACCGTTGGTGGAAGTGGTGGAAGTCGCCCGGTTCGAGGCGGGTCCAGCCGTGAATCGGCATGTTTAACCTCAGTAAATCATGGCTGTTCTACCAGCGCCCGCAGCGGCGGGCCAGCCGCCGCAACTCGACGTAGACCAGCGGCAGCAGCTTTTCCGCCGCAACCACTTCGCCCTGCTCAATTTGTTGAAGAGTCTGCATGACTTCGGTCATGTCGAATCGCCACGACCAACTTTCTGGAGAAGCCCTTCGCCGTTTTCACTATCCGGCTACAATATGCCGGATTTCATGATCGGCACGACGATGCCCCCCAACCGCCCCAAAGGGACCGGCAACAACCATGAACGATGACGTTCAGCCTGACCTGAGCGTGGCCCCTGTTACCTCCGCGGAGGAGTCGTTTGCGGATGTCGCACCTCCCGAACGTATCGGTCGTTACCGTATCGAACGGGTGCTTGGCCAAGGCGGCTTCGGCATTGTCTATCTGGCCCGTGACGACCAGTTGCAGCGTCTCGTGGCCATCAAAGTCCCGCACCGTCATCTTGTAACTCAGGCAGCCCACGCCGATGCCTATCTAACGGAAGCTCGCACGGTTGCCGCCCTGGATCATCCGCACATCGTCCCCGTCTTCGATGTCGGCAGCAGCGAGGACTGCCCCTGTTTTGTCGTATCGAAGTTTATTGAAGGCAGCACTCTGGCCGAGCGGATCAGGGCGAACCGGCCTTCCGTGGCGGAAGCAGCGGAACTCGTGGCGACGGTGGCCGAGACGCTGCACTATGCTCATCGCCAAGGGCTGGTCCATCGAGACATCAAGCCAAGCAACATCCTGCTCGACAAGGGCGGCAAGCCATTCGTGGTCGACTTTGGACTGGCTTTGCGGGAACGGGACATCGGCAAGGGGCCAAGCTATGCCGGAACCCCTGCCTATATGAGTCCAGAACAAGCTCGTGGCGAAGGGCATCGAGTCGATGGCCGCAGTGACATCTTTAGCCTGGGCGTGGTCTTTTACGAACTCTTGACCGGGCGGCGACCGTTTCATGCGACCTCACCGGAGGAACTACTACAGCAAATCACGAGCAGGGAACTTCGTCCACCCCGGCAATGGGATGATACGATCCCCAAAGAACTGGAACGCATTTGCATCAAGGCCCTGTCGAAGCGGGCTTCGGAGCGATACACGACCGCCAAGGACATGGCTGACGATCTGCGGCATTTTTTCGAGCAATCCACCCAAGAAGAGAGGCAGGCACTTCGCTCCCATATTTCAGCAGCCAGCATTCCTCCCGCTGCCTTGGTATCCACTCTGCTTCCCAGTCCCGTGCCTAGTCCGGCCTCGGATCAGCAGCCAATCAAGATCGTGCCCAAGGGCTTACGGTCCTTCGACGCCCAGGATGCCGACTTCTTCCTCGAGCTGCTACCTGGTCCTCGTGACCGTGAGGGATTGCCGGACAGTATTCGCTTTTGGAAATCTCGCATCGAAGAGATGGATGCCGACAACACCTTTTCCGTGGGCCTGATCTACGGCCCAAGTGGTTGTGGCAAATCCTCCCTGGTGAAAGCTGGTCTGCTGCCTCGGCTGTCCGACAACGTGATCGCCGTGTATGTCGAGGCCACTGCGGAGGAGACAGAGACACGCCTGCTGAACGGGCTGCGGAAATGGTGTCCCGCCTTGCCCGCTCATCTGGGATTAAAGGAGACGTTGGCCGCTCTGCGACGTGGGCAAGGCATTCCGGTCGGCAAAAAGGTGCTGATCGTCCTTGACCAGTTTGAACAATGGCTGCACGCCAAGAAAGAGGAAGAGAACACGGAACTTGTGCAAGCCCTGCGGCAATGCGATGGAGCAAAGGTGCAGTGTGTCGTAATGGTGCGTGATGACTTTTGGTTGTCCGTCAGCCGCTTTCTACTAGAACTGGAGATTCGGCTACTCGAAGGGCAGAACTCAGCGTTGGTCGACTTGTTTCCTCTTCGCCATGCAGAAAAAGTGCTGGCGGCGTTTGGGCGGGCCTTCGGCGTACTGCCTGAAAATCCAAGCGAAACCAGCAAGGCCCAGAAACAGTTTCTTGAACAGGCCGTGTCTGGCTTGGCCCAGGAAAACAAAGTCATTTGCCTCCGGCTGGCCTTGTTTGCCGAGATGATGAAAGGAAGGCCGTGGACACCCGCCACGCTCAGAGAAGTCGGCGGAACACAGGGCGTCGGCGTCACATTTCTTGAAGAGACGTTCAGTGCGAACACTGCTCCCCCGGAACATCGTTATCATCAAAAAGCGGCAAGGGGAGTTTTGAAAGCACTGCTCCCCGAATCCGGCACTGACATCAAGGGCCTCATGCGGTCGTATGGCGAACTGCTCGATGCGTCGGGCTACACCAACCGCCCACGGGACTTTGACGAACTGATCCGCATTCTTGATAGCGAAATCCGCCTCATCACGCCGACCGACCCCGAGGGAAAGGATGAAGGCGGAAGGATGAAGGATGAGTCAGAGAAGCCTGCCGATTCATCCTTCATCCCTCATCCTTCATCCTTGCGTTACTACCAACTCACCCACGACTATCTGGTTCACTCGTTGCGAGAATGGTTGACGCGCAAGCAAAAGGAAACGCGCCGTGGCCGGGCGGAACTGCGGCTGGCTGAGCGAGCCGCCGCGTGGAACAGCAAGCCGGAGAATCGCCACCTGCCGGCGTGGTGGGAATGGGCCAACATACGGCTCTACACCCGCAAACGCGACTGGACGCCGCCGCAACGGCGTATGATGCGCCGGGCTGGGCCCTACCATGCCGTGCGCGGCGGCCTGCTTGTCTTGGCTTTGGTCGTGCTGACCTTCGCCGGCTGGTGGACTTACGGCGCCCTGGAAGCACGTGCCCGCGTGGGAAACCTGCTTACTGCCAAGACGGCCGACGTGCCCGATATCATTCACGGTCTCGTGCCTTACCGCCGCTGGGCCGCTCCGCTGCTGGTTGCAGAAGCGGAGCGTGAGGGCAACGAACGCCGGCAATTGCATGCCAGTCTTGCTCTCTTACCAGTGGATCCCGACCAGGTGAAGTACCTGCGAGGCCGGCTGCTGCAGGGCGACCCCGAGGAAGTCCTGGTCATTCGGCAGGCGCTGCTCGAACACAGGCAGAATCTGACCGACGGATTATGGGAATTGCTGGAGAATCCGAAGGAGGCCCTGGACCAGCGCTTCCGCGCGGCCTGTGCGCTGGCGGCGGTTGCCCCGGACGATCCGCGCTGGGACAAGGCTCGTGACGAGGTGGCGGGCAAGCTGGCCGCGCAGGAGCCATTTGCAATCGCCCGCTGGGCCGACTTGCTCAAGCCGGTGCGGAAAGCGCTGCTGCCGCCGCTGGCCGTTTTCCTCGAAGACGAGAAACGCAGCCCCGCGGAGCGCCGCCTGATTGCCAACATCTATGGTAACTATGCTGCCGATGTCCCGGAAGCCTATGCGCGCTTGGAAAAGCGGCTGGCCGAAGAAAGCGCCCCGGATGCCCTGGCAGAGAAAAAGCTTGAGCTGACGAAGCAGCAAGCGAACATCGGCGTGGGTTTGCTGATGCTGGACCGCGGTACGCAGGTCTGGCCGCTCTTGAAGCACAGCCCTGATCCGACGCTGCGCAGCTTCCTGATCGAGCGTTTAGGCCCAGGCGGGGTGGATGCCAGGCTGTTGCTGGCGCGGCTGGATGAGGAGAAGGACACCAGCATGCGTCGGGCGCTGCTGTTGTGCCTGGGAGAATATGGGCTGGACCGACTCCCGCTGGTGGAACGGCAGAACCTGCTGCCACGCATGCTGGATCTGTATCGGAACGATCCCGATCCCGGCATCCACGGCGCCGCGCGGTGGCTATTGAAGAAGTGGCAGGCCGAGGAGAAGATCAAGGAGATCGACGCAGCGAGCCGGGTCGCGTCAGCGCCCGGAGTGAAGCGCGGCTGGTCTGTCAACGGTCAGGGCCAGACGATGGTGCTCATTCCGAAGCCGCGCGAGGGCGTGTTCTGGATGGGGGAGGGCGAGGAGCGACACCGCCAGCCAATGGGTCATGACTTTGCCATCTCGTCGGAGGATGTGACCGTGGAGCAGTTTCAGCGCTTTCGCGCGGAATACAAACCTACCGGGCAGTTTGCGCCCACGAAGGAATGCCCGGCGATTGAGGTGTCGTGGTATGACGCGGCGGCGTATTGTAATTGGCTGAGCCAGCGCGAGGGGATTGCTGAAGCGCAGTGGTGCTACGAGATCAAACAGGGGGCGGTGCCGGCATTGGCCGCGAGCACAGTGGGTCTATTGGCGTCGCCCTTGGGACCGAGACCATTGCTGGCGGCAGCACTGGTGTTTCCCGATAGAGCCAATCAGTACTACATGTACGGCAATCAGATGAAGATCAAGGCGGGTTATCTGGGACTGCAGGGCTACCGTCTGCCGACGGAGGTTGAATGGGAATATGCCTGTCGCGCGGGATCGACGGTAGGTTACAGCTTTGGGGAGCCGGCGGAATTGCTGGAGAGGTACGGGTGGTTTGGTGGCAATTCGTTGGGGCAGGCACATCCTGGCGGGATGTTGAAGCCGAACGATCTGGGGCTGTTCGACATGCATGGCAATGTGTGGCAATGGACGCAGGACAGATACAACGATAAGCTTGGCGGCAAAGAGGATGACCGTGGCGGGTTGGTCGATAGGGCCTCGGGCCGGGTGTGCCGGGGCGGCAGCTGGTTCTTCGACGCCGGGGTCTGCCGCGCGGCGTCCCGCTTCAGGAGCCCGCCGGTCTTCCGGAGCTACAGCCTCGGTTTCCGCCTTGCCCGAGTTCCTGTCGAGGCAAGCAGCAACTAAGCACGAGCGGAGCCTGGAGCGCAGGCCGACGGGGTGGAGGCGGAGCGAGGGACGAGCGCAGCCGGAACCCCGTCGTGCCGGAGTGGAAGGCTCCATAGGGTCGGGCGGTGGAATGTCAGGGGCGAAGCCCCTGGCGAAAAATTGAAGCTTGCAATGTGTACAAGTGAACATATATGGCATTTCGCTTCTTCACCGTTCCCATTCAGAATCCCGAACAAGCCGAGGCGGAGCTGAATGGGTTCTTGCGTAGCCACAAGGTGCTGGAAAAACAAAAGCGGCGGCAAAGCGCCGCAGTCCAAAGAAGTCACTTTTGGAGTGCGGCGCTTTGCCGCCGCTTTTGTTTCAAGTACACTCGGCAACGCTCGCCCGTTGCTGGGATAGGTGAATCCGATGCTCGAAATCCTGCGCTTCCCAATCGGGCTTGCCAAAGACTTGCAGTGCCTCAAGGTCGAGAGTTACGGCAATTGCATCCTGCGCGTACAATAGAAAATGAGACTTGATGGCTTGGGGGAAAAGGCCGACCATGACGGAACTCATCGAGAATCGTCTGGCGGAACTGACGGAGTTGTGCCGATGCCATCATGTGAAAACACTGGAGTTGTTCGGCTCGGCCGCCGAGGACGCCTTTAATCCGCAATCAAGCGACGTGGATTTTCTCGTCGATTTCCTGCCCCTTCCTCCCACGGCTCATTCCCAAGCTTACTTCGGATTGTGGTTTGCCCTGGCAGAACTCTTTGGCCGAAAAGTGGATCTGGTGGAAACACCCGCGGTGACCAATCCGTATTTCTTGAAATCGATTCATTCAAGCCGACGCGTGCTTTATGCCGCCTGAACAAGAGGTGCAAGCCTTACTGACAAAGACGGTCACGCCGTGAATGTCCTCGTTTCATTGTTAGGCGATTCGCAAGCACTTGAGCAGAAGGGCAGCGGTCAGCTACACGGAGACAGCTAAGTCGTTGAAGGGTTTGCCCGCGAGCCATTCTTGCTCCGAAGCGAGCCAAGGCAATTCGCCCTCGCAGCAAGGATTTGGAGAACTCGGCGATGAACACGGAAAGGCATGCAGCCAAAGCAGTGGCGCGCAGACTTGCACGGAGGGCGCTCGCGCTGGCCGGCATCATCATGGCGGTGGGAGCGCATCCTCTGCTGGCGGATAAAATCCAAGGCAGGCCTCTACGCGGCCTGACTGCGAAGGTCGAGGTCTGGCTCGACGGCCACGGCATCCCCCACGTCTATGCACATTCATGGACCGATGCGGCACGGACGCTGGGCTACCTGCATGCCACCGACCGCCTCGGGCAGATGGACCTGTTCCGGCGCCAGGCGTCGGGCACGATGGCCGAGATCCGTGGCAAAGAGGCGCTTTCCGAAGACATCCTGATGCGTCGCCTGGGTATCCGTCGCGGCTGCGAGGCGCTCTGGAACTCCGGAAAGCTGCCGGCCGAGCTGCGCGCGGAGTTGGAGGCGTATGCCGACGGCGTCAATCAAAAGATCGCCCAGCTTCGCGACGAAGCCCTGCCGCTTGCCTTCAAGGCCCTGGGCTACAAGCCAGCCCCATGGACACCAGTCGATAGCCTGGTCTTCAGCAAATACATGGCCTGGGACCAATCGGGGACCGATGACGACTTGTGGTTCGGCATCGTCGCGGAGAAGTTGGGCCCAGCCACCTTCGAACAACTTTGGCCGCTCGAGCGGCCCTATGAAGTCCCCACCGTGGCGGCCCAGTCGGACCGAGCCAAGATTTCGCGAGCGGTGCTAGAGCCGATCCCCGGGGCTGCCCCCGCCTACGCGGCCGCGCTCGAGTCCTTGCACTGGAACAGGTGGCTCGGCGAGGCGGGCTGCTTCGGCAGCAACAACTGGGCGGTCGACGGCACCAAGACGGCTTCGCGCAAGCCGATGCTCTGTAACGATCCACACCTTGGTTTTCGACTGCCCGCCATCTGGTATGTGTGTCACTTCTGCGTGGATGGTAAGAATCTCGCGGGCGTGACCTTTCCGGGCGGGCCGGCCGTGATCATCGGACATACCGACCATCACGCCTGGGGCATCACCAACATGCAGGCGGACGCCGTCGATTACTTTGTGGAAACGATCCACCCGAACGATCCGCTCTCGTACAAACATGCTGGCGCGTGGAAGAAGATCGAACGCCGGACGGAAACCATTCCTGTGCGCGGCGAGCAGGCGCACACGCTCACGATTGAAACGACTGTGCATGGGCCGATCATTAGCCGGGAGGGTCGAACGATCGCCATGCAATGGACCGGGCTGGGGCCGACACCGGAGTACGAATCGATCTGGCGCATGGGCCGAGCCACCAGTCTCAAGGAATTCTTGCAGGCCCTGGATAAGCTGGAAGTGCCGGCGCTGAATATTTGCTACGCCGACATCGAGGGCAACATCGCCATGCACCCCTGCGGCCGGCTTCCCCTTCGGCTCGCCGGCCAGGGCCGGCTCCCCCTGGACGGCGCCAGCGGCGTCAACGATTGGAAAGGCTGGATCCCGCGCGACGAACTGCCACTGGAAATCAACCCAGCCCGCCACTTCGTCGCCTCCGCGAACAATCGGCCGGCTCCCCTCGGTTACCCGCACTATCTCGGCTGGATGTGGGATCCCAATTACCGCATCCGCCGCATTCACGATATGCTCGGCTCTGCCAAGAACTTGACCTTCGAGTCGATGGCCGTCATTCAAAACGATGCCTACGACAAGGCAGCGGAGCGCTTTGTGCCGGTCCTGCTGGCGGCCTTGCGCAAGTCGCCCATTCAGGACGATTCCGTGCGCGCGGCGATGAATGCCTTGACCCAGTGGAACTATGTCGCCGAGCCCGAAGCGCTGGGACCTGCCATCTGGTTGCGCTGGTTCGAGTGCTATCGCGACGCGGTCTGGAAAAACAAGTGGGCACACTATGGCATCGAACCCAAGAACGGAGGCTGGGGTTTCAACGGCAGTAACCGCCGCGAGCCGGTCGTGGAGCTTTTCGAGTATTTGACCCGCGAGCAGCCGAAATCTCCCTGGTTTGATGACCTAACCACCCCCGAACATGAGGATCGCGATGCGATCCTTGTGCGCTCGTTCAGCGAGGCGGTGGCGACCCTGAAGAAGCAATTCGGCAACGACATGGAGCGCTGGCGCTGGAAACACATCAACCGGCTGGAGATTTCCTCCTTGCTGGGGCAGAAGGAGCTGGCTCGGAGCGGCGGCCCCGTACCCGGCACCGACTTCACCGTCAATCCGGGCAGCAACATCGGCACGGTCGGCGGCGGCGCGTCCTGGAGGATGATCGTCGATCTGGGCAGCCCGCGCAGCAGCATCGGCGTCTTCCCCGGCGGTCAAAGCGAAGATCCCTCCAGCCCTCTGTATAACGACCAGATGGCACTCTGGTCCAAAGGTCAGTACCTGCCGTTGCACGTGGTCAGCGACCCGGCTATTCTGCCTCTCGAGGTCAAGGTGCGTCCGCTCTTTTTTGTGCCAGCGCAGTGATTCGTGGTCGGCCGCCCTTTAAAATGTGAAGCAAGCTGACGATCTGTGCGACCTGGCGGAGACGCTTTCATGCATCCCTGTGGTTCTTGCGCACGCGGCAGGCCGTGCCATGTTTGGGTAGCGCTGGTGCTAGTCCTTCTCCATGCGTTGCCCGCTTTTGGCGGAGACCGCTCTGATGCAAGGCGTTCCATCGGGCAGGTGATGGACGCGCTCGCCACGGTGCACCGTTTTCAGGAAGTTGCCATTTCGCCCAAGGGCAAGCGGATGGCCTGGGTGGAGTTTGCTCCCAATCAGGGAGCGGCTCCAGGCCACTCGGCGATTTACATGGCCGATGTCGGTTCTCCCGCGGCCGCGCCGCGGCGCATCAGCGCCGGAGGCGCTTCCGCACACCCGCGCGAGCAAGGCCTCGCCTGGTCGCCCGACGGCGGACGGCTCGCCTTTCTCTCCGATGCGGACAAAAGCGGTCAATTGCAAATCTACGCCGCTGACTCCGCGGGCGGGGTGCCGGGCAAGCTCACCAGCCTGACTGGCGTCCTCGCGCAGCCGCGCTGGTCGCCCGATGCAAGTCGGCTCGCATTTCTTTTTACTGAGAACGCACCACGCGCGCTCGGGCCCACGCAGGCGGCCGCACCGGACTCCGGGGTCATCGGCGAATCGAATTACGAGCAGCGGTTGGCCATGGTCGAGACGGCTACAGGAAACGTACGCCTGCTCTCTCCGCCGGACCTTTATGTTTACGAGTTCGATTGGTCACCGGACGGCAAGACACTCGCTGCGATCGCGGCCCATGGCTCCGGTGACAATAACTGGTACATCGCCCAGCTGTACACGCTTGCGGTGGCATCGGGCCGGACGAAGTCGATCTTGAAGCCGGCCATGCAGATCGCCGTGCCGCGCTGGTCGCCGGACGGCACAAGCATCGCCTTCATCGGCGGCCTGATGAGCGATGAAGGGGTGATTGGCGGCGACATCTTCACGATTCCCGCGACTGGCGGCCCACCCCGCAACCTGACCGCGGGTCGCAAGGCCTCGGTGAGTTGGCTTACCTGGTTGTCCGCCGGGAATCAAATGCTGTTTACCGAGTACGTGGATGGCTCCAGCGGCATTGCCAAACTCGATGCTGCAACGGAACGCAGCGAATCGCTCTGGGTCGGGCCCGAGACCATCACGGGGGAGGACGGGGCCTTCAACGTTTCGTTATCCAGCGATGGCAAGCTCTGCGCACTGGTCCGCCAGAGCTTCCAGCGCCCGCCCGAGGTATGGGCAGGGCCGATCGGAGCGTGGAACCAAGTTACGCATGGCAACGACCAAGCCCGCCCCGCCTGGGGAGAGGCCAAGAGCATTCATTGGAGCAGCGATGGTTTCGACGCCCAGGGTTGGCTGGTCTGCCCTGAGAACTACGATCGGCAGCTGCACTACCCCATGGTGGTCTCGGTACACGGCGGCCCCGCTTACGCGAGGCGACCGACCTGGCCTGCCACGTTTCTCGATTCCCCGATCCTCGCGCACCAGGGTTATTTTGTCTTTTACCCCAATCCTCGAGGCAGCTATGGGCAGGGCGAAGCCTTTACCCGTGCGAACGTCAAAGACCTGGGTCACGGAGACCTGCGCGACATCCTTCGCGGGGTCGATCAGGTCGTGAAATCGTACCCTGTCGACAACGACCGCCTGGGAATCGGCGGCTGGAGCTACGGCGGCTACATGACCATGTGGGCGGTCACGCAAACGAACCGTTTTCGGGCAGCCGTCGCCGGAGCCGGCATCGCCAATTGGCAAAGCTATTATGGAGAGAACGGGATCGATCAATGGATGATCCCCTACTTCGGCGCATCGGTGTATGACGACCCCGCCATCTATGCCCGAAGCTCGCCGCTCACCTTCATCAAGCGCGTCAAGACCCCAACCTTGATACTCGTTGGCGACCGCGATGTCGAATGTCCGGTGCCGCAATCCTACGAATTCTGGCATGCCCTCAAAACGCTTGGAGTTCCAACGCGACTGGTCATCTATCCCAACGAGGGGCACGGGATCGCTCAGGCCAAGCATCGCCGCGATATTTTCACGCGCAGCCTGGAGTGGTTCGATCGCCACCTAGGTGACAGGAAACCAGGAGATAACGGAACAAGTAAGTAGGCGGCAAAATGGCGCAACATATTATGCGCGTGTAAGTTATGGACATGAACACAAGAATCGCGAGATTTCGTCGAAGCGAGCTTCGTTGCCCTATCTCTTGAACGGGGTGCTCATTTTGCCGAGTAATCTCGAACGGGCGCGCAAGTTTCCAGCTAAGGATCGTTCCGACAAGGAACCTCGGCGCTGCCGGAAAAGTCGCTGATTGGTTCTTGCAATGCTGTCCGGTTCGATTATACTTGGGCCACATCAACTGCCGTCGTGCCTGCCCAACGGGACGCAGGGCTGATGCCCAGTGGTCGATGGCGACCGCCTGTGGGGGGTACGAGGATTCTGCCATATCTTCTATATTCCAGGGTGTGATTATGGATCAACTGCCGCGGCGATTTCATGCAATCTTCGTTCTCGGATTAGCCCTCGGCTGGTTCCTCGTTGATACAGGCGCCTCCGAGGCTCAAGGCATCCGAGGCGGTGGTGGCCTGAGCGGCGGCGGTGGCCTGAGCGGCGGTGGCGGCTTGAGTGGTGGTGGCTTCGCTGGTGGCCTGAGCGGCGGTGGCGGCTTGAGCGGTGGCTTGAGCGGTGGCGGCGGCCTGAGCGGGGGCACGAGCGGCGGCAGCCTTGCGGGTGCTGCAACCTCCAGGCCTGACCGCATGTTTTTGACACCCATTCAAATTCAGTCCACTGGTTACATCGGTACGGGCGGCGGTGGCAGCAGCATAGGCGGCGGCATTGGTGGCGGCGGCATTAGTGGCGGTATTGGTGGCGGTATTGGCGGTATCAGCGGCGGTATCAGCGGCGGTATTGGTGGTATCAGCGGCGGTATCAGCGGCGGTCTTGGTGGTTTCGGCGGCGGCGGTTTTGGCGGCGGCTTGGGCGGCGGCTTGGGCGGCGGTATCGGCGGCGGCGGCTTCGGCGGCTTCGGCGGCGGCGGGATCGGCGGAGCGCTCGGTCTCGGCGGCGGTTTTTAGACGAAAAGTTAGCGAAACATAAGCAAATAGATAGCAGGGGCCGGCGCGCATCCGCGCCGGCCCTCTTCATTTCTTTCGCGCTGGATAAGGCTGATTCAAATTCGCGGATGCCCCGGCGCTGTGCGCCGTGGTGCTTCAGGCGGGTTTCTATGCGCCAGGTAGTATCCCAACTCCTTGTTTGCCCACACGCCTTCAGAAGCCTCGGAGCGCGCCAGCAGCCCTGGAACTCGTGGAGATGGCATCTCAGTCAACGTAAGGATCTGCTCCCAAGTCTTTGAGAATTTCTTGGCGTTGTTTCTCGTAAAGCATCAGATCGACACGCTGACGTCGGTGGCGGCGCTCGACGCGACGCTGGGCCTTGAGAAAGCGCGGTGCATATCTCTGCCAATCGATATTGCCGCCGCGGGCACCACGTTCCGCAAAGGCAGCTTGGCGCGTCGGGCCAAGACCTTCCAGCAGTTCGTCGTCCAGAGCTAGGAAGAATTGACAGCTGCCGGGGTCGCCCTGGCGGCCGGACCGGCCCGCCAGCTGGCGGTCGATACGGCGGGCATCGTGACGTTCCGTGCCCAGAACATGGAGCCCTCCCGCGGCAATGACTTCCGGATCCGGTTTGATGTCCGTGCCGCGGCCAGCCATGTTCGTGGCGATGGTCACGCGGCCGCGTTGCCCGGCCAGGGCGACGATCTGGGCTTCGCGGTCGTGCTGCCGGGCGTTCAGGACCTGGTGTTCGACACCGGCTTGATGAAGCAAGCCGCTAAGTTTTTCGGATTTTTCAACAGACCGGGTGCCGATCAAGACCGGCCGGCCAAGTTCGCGCATCCGCAGGATTGCCTCCACTGCCGCGGCGAACTTGGCATCTTCGGTCGGATAAACCTGGTCGGGCCATTGTTCGCGAATTACCCGACGGTTCGTCGGCACGGTGACGACCCAGATCTTGTAAACCCGGCGCAATTCCCAGAAATTCTGAGCCGCGGTACCGGTCATGCCGGAAAGCTTCTTGTACAGCCGGAAGTAACTCTGGAACGTGATTTGCGCGGCGTGATCGGCTGCCAGGGTGACGGGAACGCCTTCCTTGGCCTCGACCGCTTGATGCAGCCCTTCGCGCCAGTGGCGGTCGGGCATGCGGCGGCCAGTGTACTCGTCGATGATGACAACCTTGTCTTTTTCGATCATGTAGTGCTGGTCGCGCCGGAAGCGGAAATTGGCTTGGAGGCCGCGCTCGATGTGCTCGTGGAGCTTGTCCATGGCATGCGAGTGCGGACCCACGGGCGGGTTGGCATAGCGCACGATCTGCCGGCCTTCATCGGTCAGTTCGATCTTCTGTTTCTTTTCGTCGAGCGTGAAGTGCTTATCGCGGACCATCGTCTTGGCGATGCGGTCTACCCAGTGGTAGACAACCTGTTCTTCCGGCAACGCCGGGCGCGTAGGAGCGCTGATGATCAACGGAGTGCGCGCCTCGTCGATGAATATGTTGTCCGCTTCATCGACAATGGCGTAATGATGCTCGCGCTGCACCTTGGGGTCGAGCGGCTGGTTGAATTGGCCGTTGGCTGTCCAGGGCGCCCAGAACGGTGCCGCCTGGCTCTTGTTGCCACTTAGCTTGAGCCGGTCGCGAAGGAAGTCGAAGCCGAACTCGGAAGCCGTGCCGTAGGTCACGTCGGCACGGTAGGCCTGCGCGCGGTCGGCATCGGGCATCTGCATCTTCAGCACACCGACCGTCAAGCCAAGGGTCGTATAAATGGGCCGCATCCATTCCGCGTCACGGCCGGCGAGGTAGTCGTTCACGGTGGTGACGTGGACCCCTTTGCCTTGCAGTGCGTTCAAGTAGGCGGGCAGGGAGGCGACGAGCGTTTTGCCTTCACCGGTGGCCAGTTCGGCGAGTGCTGCGTGATGCAGAACGACGCCGCCTGCCAGCTGCACGTCGAAGGGCCGCAGCCGGACCGTCCGCACGGCAGCAACGCACACCAAGCCGAAGCCCTCGGGCAGCAAGCGGTCCAGGGACTCGCCGCCGCGCGCCCGGCCGCGCATCTGCATGGCGCGCTGCCTTAGCTCAGCGTCGTTGAGCCGGCTGAATTCTGTTTCCCAGTAGCGGATACGGTCGATGTGCAGGGCGGCTCGTGCCAGACGTCGTTGCGAAGGAAAGCCAAAGAGGGCCTTCAGATGATTGACCCAGCGTGAACCGAGCCTATCGGTGCTCGATGACCGAACGGGACCGGAGCTTTCTTCGGGCACAGTCGGGATCAAAGCCGCGGTTGCTGTCTCCAAAGCGGGTCACCCTTCGCCTGTTCTCTCCGCAGACAGACAGTAGCGGGGTGCGGAAGAGAACGAGCAAGAATTCTAGAGAGTCGTTCACAACTTGCAATACTCTTAAAGTAACAGAAAGCGCTCGTAGAATTGAAGCTTGTTTTTTAGCGCGCGCAAAAAAAGAGCCGCCCCGCCCGCTGTACCCCCTCTCCCAGGGCCAGCGCGGACTGGACGGCATATGAACCCTTAGTAGTAGGACCTTTACCGGGTCCGAGAGGCAAGCGCGAAGGAGTCCGTTCGTTCGCAGATAAACCAAACCGACCCTCGCGCTTGCCTGCTCGGTGGAAGGTCACTTGATGCAAAAGCAATTCCTGGGCCAACAGGCAATTTCTTTTTCCGAAGCACCAGTCTCGCTATGCGAAATGGGAGGAGGCAACAGGCGTTACGTGAAATCGAAGGTGTCCAGAACCGCGCGTTGCCTTTCGTCGCGATGGTGAATGGCCGCCCCCAGGTGCGGCGGGGAATGCCTAGAATCTGGGCAGACAGGGCATCTGCTAAAAGATAGCGGAGGCACAGATACTCCCTACTTTAACGAAAAAGCAGTCTAGCTTCGTAGGACGCCGTAGTATGCGGAACAAAGGCGTTTTGCTGGATTTTTGCAAGAAGCGGTCCGAAGATAGATATCGGGCAATTGACCGGAATTTGCCGCGCCTCTACAATTTGTCAGGATTTGCAAGGGTCCTGAGAAACTCGATGGGTGCCGGATGCCAGTAATTTTCCCGCATTCGTTTTGCTGTTCTCCCTGCAGATGTCGCCTGGCGGTCGCCGGGCAGTGACGCCGGGACAGGTTCTCTGTCTCTTTCGTGCGATCGCCACAATCCCCTTCGTTGCCGTGCTTGAAGATCGATGCGACCGGGCGGGCCCGTGTCCCTGCTGGGGAGAAGGAGTTCTGTATGGCCACTGACGTTCGTCTCAAGGAAATGCTGCCGGAGATCACCGAGGCCATTGTTGCCACCTACACGGAGTGCAGCCATAGCAACCATCTCGGCCATAAACCACTGCCCAGCCGCGAAGTGATAACGGACATCGTGGCGGACCTGTTCGATATTCTGTTCCCCGGGTTCGCGCGCAGGCAAAACCTGCATATAGGCAATGTCGAGTATCACGTCGGCGATTTGATCGACGGCTTACACGACAAGCTTACCCAGCAGATTGCTCGAGCCCTGCGACACGACTACGACGAGCGGAGCCCGCAGATCGACTTCGAGGCCCTGGCTCAGCAAAAAACCATTGAAATGCTCAAGCGGCTGCCCGACTTGCGCATGGTGCTCGAGCAGGACGTGCAGGCGGCTTACGAGGGGGATCCGGCAGCCAAGAGTTATTACGAGGTCGTCTTTTGTTATCCCGGCCTCGAGGCCGTCACCATCTATCGAATCGCCCATGAGCTGCTGCTCCTGGGCGTGCCCCTCATCCCGCGGATGCTTACCGAATGTGCTCACCAACGAACCGGCATCGACATCCATCCGGGGGCGCGCATCGGTCCCAACTTCTTCATCGACCACGGAACCGGCGTGGTAATTGGTGAGACGTGCGACATCGGCGCGCGCGTGAAACTGTATCAAGGCGTGACGCTCGGAGCCCTCAGTTTCCCGCGCGACGCGGAGGGAAACATAATCCGCGGCATGAAGCGTCATCCGACCCTGGAAGACGATGTTGTCGTCTACGCGAATGCCACGATCCTGGGCGGCGACACCGTGGTAGGCCATCACTCGGTAGTAGGCGCCAGCGTAATGCTGATGCACAGCGTCGACCCCCACACGGTGGTTTCGCTGGAAAAGCCTTCCTTGCGTATAAAAGGCCTGGAAACGAACGAGCTGCTGCCGAGATATCAAATCTGAAAGCAGTAGTCCGTAGAAGAGCATCGGATTTTGTGCTACCGATACGGTCTACTCCTCGCTCGCCAATGGCGCCATTTGGGCAGCCATCCAGTTCAGGCAACGAGCCCAGTTGGCTGAGGACCCAGGGGTCAGAGTGCCGAGGATCCTGGCACCGGCGGCGCCCGTGGAGGATGGGACGTTGGCGGGCACGCCGTCCATGGTCAACGCCGCCAGCATGCCGAATCCTAGCGCCTTGCGCGCCTCGCTGGGAACGCCGAACCGATCGGTCTTGTCGAGCGTGATTCCCGCGAGTTGCTGCTCCAGGAGATGCCAGAGGAGCCCGTTGCGCACGCCTCCGCCGCTGAGTAACACGTGCTGGAGCGGCACGTCCTTCGGAAGAAATCGACGTATGGCCTCCCCGATCGTCCGCGACACGAAGTGGGTGGCCGTGCACACGACATCGTGCAAAGACAAGCTTGCCTGGTGGGCCATCTGAACGGCCTGGGAGACGAATTCACCGGCGAAGTTTTGGCGCGCCATGCTCTTTGGGGGCCGGCGCAGAAAATAGGAATGGGCGTGCCAGCGTTGCAGCAGCGCTTCGATGCAGCATCCCTGAACGCCGTGCTTGCCGCCCTGGTCAAATGCTTCCTTTCCAGCCGTCAGCTGTTGCATCAGGCCGTCAAGGAGTGCATTGCAGGGGCAGACATCGAAACTGAGCGTCTGCGCCAAGCGCCCGCCTGCGGGCAAATAGGTGAGACGTGCAAGGCTACCAAGATGGATGAGGGCGCGGTTTTCCTCAGGATGGTGGAAGAGCAGGTAATCCGGGAGGGTTATGGGGGGCGCGCCGAGTCCGCCAACGACCAAGTCCCGCGAGCAGAAGTCGCTCACGGTCGTCACGCCCGTGCGCTCGGCCACGACCGCGGCCATTCCCAAGGCAAGGGTGGAAGGAAAGCGGCCCTCGGCTTCATGCCAGACCGTGTGTCCTGGGCACCCGAGGCATTGGACTTTCTGCAGGCTCAGGCTGGCCCGGTCTGCCACCTGACGGGCTGCCGCCGCAAACGTTTCGCCCAGCAGCCGGTGGAGAAGGCCCGCGTGTTTTGTCTCGGATTGGACTGATGCAGCCACCTGGGTGATCAGGTTGCGCAAATCGCGGGCATAGGGCTGGTGTACGGCCAGGACTGGATGGACGCGCAGTTCCAGGCCCACGCCCTCGGCTTCCAGCAGGGCTGCATCCACTCCATCCCCGCTGGAGCCCGACGCCAAGCCGATGAGCCAGCGCTTTGGCACGCTTGCGCTCCCCTATAGGAGGCTGCGCAGCTAATGCACCATTAGGAAATGGGTGCCATGCTTTGGTACTCCAAAGCATGCTTTCGAGTACGAAAGCATGGCACCCGCTTGATGCATCGCTGGCGCAATCCTCAATAAATGACCTTGTAGATAGGTTGGCTCCCTGAGCGAAGCGCAGGGCGTGCAACCCTTACTCCTCACCTGCAAATGAACTTACCACACAGCCTGGCTGATTTCAGGCGACGAGGGCCAGCGGTTGTGCCTGGCGCAGACATGCTTGTACGAAGCACTCGAAGAGCTGCATGTCCAGCGCGGAAGCGGTTTCGGATTCGGGATGCCATTGGATGCCGACGCAAAACCAATTGGCGTCGACCGCCTCGATGGCCTCGATAATGCCGTCCGGCGACAGGGCGCCGACGCGCAGCTTGGCGCTTACCTTCTGCACAGCCTGGTGATGATCGCTATTCACGCGGATCTCGCCGCCGCCATAGATCTCGTCGATCCGGGTATTCGGCTCAAGAAGCACGATGTGCCGGTGCGGGCCGCCCGAGGGGTCGCGGTGCGGCAGCGCGCGCGGTTGATCTTCCGGCAGATGCAGGAAGAGAGAGCCGCCGCAGACATTGTTGAGCTGCTGCATGCCAACGCCGATGGCGAGTACCGGCGACTGCCGTTCGACGATGCAGCGCACCAAAATCCGGTCGCTTTCCTCGCGGCGCTCGGCCATGGGCTGGACAGACGGGTGCGAGGGCAATTGCTGACGTCGAGGATCCATGTCCAGGCCGCCGCTCAGGAGTACGCCGTCCAACCGGTCCAGAAGAGCGCGGATTTCAGGTTCTTTGCCCAGAGGCGGTAGAATTACCGGCAGTCCACCCGCGGCGACGACGGCATCGTAATAGCCGGCATTGAGGCGAGCGTGGGCACTGGTGACTTTGCCGGCCGGCAGGAAATCGGCATTAATGCCTATGAATGGCCGGGTCTGTTGCGCTTTCATCTCTTCCCTCCTTGGAATCAGACGTGGACGTTTGTCCGCGCCGTCACGCGCTACCGGGGCTCCTTGCCCGCGGTCGGGCAGGCGGAGTATACCCACGGGGGCGAAACATGCTCAAGCCCGAGATTTTTGCCGCAGTGCGTTTGCTGTTCGCCTGGAGGCAAGATCAGCGGCCAATCACGTAGCGGTGAGGATCTACTTCTTGGCGAAGGATTTGCAATTCCAGGTCAGTGGGCGGCAGCGTCGTAGTGAGAGGATTCAGCGCCGTCAATGAGAAACCGGTTGCCTCTTGTACTTGCTGGAGTCGAACGCCGGGGTGCAGGCTGGCAACGCGCATGCGCTTGGTTTGTTCGTCGAAGTCCAGAACCGCCAGATCGGTAACGACGCGATGGGGACCCGAAGCCGGCGGCAGCCCGGCTGCCTCGCGCGCTCCCGGCCCGGTCAGATAGCCCGGAGTCGTGAGGAAATCGAGTTTTTCCACGAAGCGCCTGCTGTCGTGGTTGGTCACAACCATAATGCGCCGGCAGAATGAGGCAAGATCGTTGGCGCCGCCGCTGCCGGGTAGTCTGACCTTGGGACGCGTGTAGTCGTCCCCGATCATCGTGGAGTTCAAGTTGCCGTAGGCGTCGATTTGCGCCCCGCCCAGAAACGCGTAGTCGATCAGGCCACGTTGGCACGTCTCCATCACGTCGGCCATGCTGGTGGCCATCAATCCCCGATAGAACGTGCGCGAATCGCCGACACTGATCGGCATGGTGGGCAACAGCGGTCCGATGCCGCCCGCTTCGAAAACGATTCCCAAATGGGGAGCGTGGGTCCGCTGTGCCAGCATCGCAGTGGCGCAAGGCACGCCCGTGCCGACCGCGACCGTGCAGCCGTCTTCGAGGAGACGTGCCGCACAGCAGATCATGAGTTCCATGGAGTTATATGTCATGGCCTGGAGATTCACGAAGAAGGCGCGGTCTTGCGAGTATAGGAGGGCTGGTCTTTCTCGGTAACGGCCTCCAGTAAAAATTCTTGCCGGCGCAGCTCGCGCAGGCGCTCGAGCCCGCCGCAGCGTTGCAGATACTCCATGAAGTCGCGCGCGCCATAGATATAGTGGTCGAGAAACTCACGAAAGGCGTCTGGATCCTTCTCGACCTCCAGCCAGCGGCGCAGGTGGTCTTCGTCCGAGAAATACTCATACGGCATGTTGCCCGGGTAACTGCCGTAGGGCACCTCGCACACGGCATCGACGCAGAAGTAAGGAATGACAGTTCGCGATGGATCGCGCCGGATCTCGTCGTTGGGGATCAGCCGCTCGCAGGTGATGATGAGCTTCTTGGCCGCGCGGGCCAGGTCCAGGTCGGCGACAGTTATGCCCTGGATGCGGCAGTTGCCATAGGCGTCCGCTTCATGCACGTGAATCGCTGCGACATCGGGGTACAGGGCAGGCAGGGCGACGAGGCGTTCTCCGGTGAAAGGGCAAAGAATCTCACAGGCGGCGCTGCGGCGAAAGGTATCGGTGCCGAGCATCGACCGTGCCGGCAGGAACGGCAAGCCCATCGCTGCTGCCTTCAGGCGCACCGCCAAAGCGTAGTTGGTCCACTCGGTGCATGAGACCTCGCCTGATTCCAGCACGCGTCGCGCGTGCGGCGACAGGCCACGCGCCTCCAGGCCTACCACGTACGCGATCTCGACGCGCGCCAGGGTTTTCCCCCGGCCCATCAAGTTTCCGGCGCACAGGATCTGGAAATCGTGCGTCGCGGTGTGCCCGGCGAAGCCGAGGTCTTGTTTGCCTTGACGCAGGATCTCGTGCACCACGCTGATGGGTACGCGTGCGCAGCCGAAACCGCCGATGGCAAGGTAAGCGCCGTCCGCGACCAGGTGGGCCACCGCCTCGGCCACGGTCGTCAGCTTGCGTGTGAGCCCGCGCGGCTTGCTGGCGAAGTATTGACGTGCATGATTGGCAGAGGGATCTGTAAACGGGACACCGGTGCCCTGGGAGAGCGGGTTCATGCCTGGGTGATTCGATGTTCGCCGCCCGCCGGGAGCGGCCGCCGACCGGGAACAAAGGCATTCAGCGGTTTTCGTATTCGCGCAACAACTGGCGGAAGCGCGGATCCTGGCGAATGGCATCGAGATCGTGGTCTTCGCGCATGTAGCGGAAGTCGCGATAGCCAAGCTCAATGGCGAGCCGCAGGGTCCGCAGCGCTTGCTCGGGGCGTTTCAACAGCGCGTAGCTGCATGCCAGGTTGTAATGAGCCAGTGGATCCTTGGGCCGCAATTGCACGAGGCGCTTGTCGATAACGAGCCCCTGTGCGTAGCGGCCTTTGAGCGTGAGGTAATTCCCCATCACGCGCAAGACATCGACGTAATCGGGCAGGCGTTCCAGGATGCCGCCGTAGAAATCGATCTCGAAATCGAGCTGGCTCTGATCGGCCAGGCGAACCAGCGGCTGGCTCGTGGACGTCGGTTCGGGTCCCTCGTTCGATTGCTTCCCTTGATTCGCCATCTGCTTCCCCTCCCGCAGCGAACAGGGCTGGAGCTGGCCAAGGCGGCTCATCCCTCCTCCTGCGCCCCGATCTGATTATAACCGCCTTCAAGAGAAGTGCAAACGGCGCATGTCATCTCGGGTGCTTGTGGTAGCCTCTTTGCCGGGATCAAGCCGGGTGCAGCGTCAACACAGCGACCTCGGGGCGCACGCCAAAACGAAAGCGAAAACCGAAGCCCACGCCCTTGTTCACATAAACTTGCGTTTGGCGATAACGGTACATGCCGGCTGCAAAACGCCGTGCCCGCCGGCTCAGAGTCGGACGACCCAAACCGGGAACATGCACTTGTCCACCATGCGTGTGGCCGCTGAGCATCAAGTCACAGCGTCGTCCCTTTAGAATCTCCACCGTGCGTGGATTATGCGCGAGCACCACGCGCGGGACATCGGGCGGCAGGTCCGCGAACGCGCGCTCCAGGTCGCAGACCCGGCTCCACAGGTCCTGCAAGCCGATCAACTGCAACGTTGCCTGTTGCCTGCTCAGATGCACGGCCTCGTTCTGCAGAACCTGGATGCCCCGAGCCGACAGCGCGCCGCTCACCTCACGATGCAAGTGCCGGTAGCGGCGGAAACCAAGTGCGTTGCGGACGGAAAAATCGTGATTGCCGAGGACTGCAAACACGCCGTGCGGCGCGGAGAGCTGGCTCAAACACTCGGCGACGGGCTGAACGTATTTGAAGCCATGATGGATAAAGTCGCCCGTCAGGACTACCAGGTCCGGGCGCTGGGCCTGAGCCAAAGCGACGGCTTCGGAAAGGTAATCAGCTGTGACTTGCCGGCTACAGTGGAAATCGGAAAGCTGAACGATGCGAAAGCCGGCGAACGCACTGGGCAAGCCGGTGATGGGAACATCGCAGCGGTTCACTTCCAACCAGGTAGGCTCAACGCGATAACCATAACTGACGCGTGCCCAGCTGCGGCCGATCCATCGGGCCCAGCGTCCACGAGCGCGGCCTCTACGCGCTTCGGTGCGCATCCAGCCAACCAGCTGTGGAAGCATTATGAGGCCTCTCCTACACGCAGGTCCACGTAGAACCCAATTCTCGCGCGAAGAGACTCGCTAGACGCCGTGACTGGCCAGTGCCAGACACTCCGCGTGTGCCGAGTGACACTGAGGCGATCATGCGGCGAACGGCAAGGATGTGTGCGCATGTGTGCGGTGGTATGTAGCGCCCTGATTACAGATCTTCATCCGGGGCTTCTTCGTCCTCCTCTTCATCGTCTTCTTCGTCGTCCTCGTCCTCGTCGAGTTCTTCATCTAAATCGTCGAAGTCCTCATCGTCGTCAAGGTCTTCGAATTCTTCGTCGTCCTCGAATTCCTCGTCCTCTTCATCCAACTCTTCATCGAATTCCTCGTCGAAGTCTTCTTCGTCGTCCTCGAATTCCTCGTCCTCTTCGTCTTCGTCTTCCGTGTCGTCGTCTTCGCCTTCGTCCTCGGCTTCTTCGTCCTCATCTTCGGCCCGGCGTGCGAACAGCGAGGGTACTTCCTCCAAGCGTCCGCCGGACTGCAACCTCCAGGGAGATCCCTGTTCCGCTTCTTTCCAGGAAAGAATAAGCGCTGTGCCACCGAACATTAGAGTGTCCTCAGTTATTGGAGTTCAAAAGGGAGGGTGCATCCTGCACATCCTCATGCTCATCGGCAATTGCGAGTCAGAACCAAAGCGGGCTCTGTTTTTTCCGTGTTCTTTCGGAGGCCGTCTGATTACGGTGGGACACTCCAAGGGTCCATGGCCCACGGCCAATCGAGTCCAGGGAGGAGCCACCGCTCTTTTGCAGTATCATGCTTTGTAATCGCCCCTTACGATTTCGCGTTGGGTGATGGTACTCTCTTCGTAGTAAAGTTGTTCCAGCTTGTCAAGCCGCCGTAAAGTCTTCTGCTTATTCATTCTCAAGGCGGTCCAGAGAGCGCTCGACAACGCTCTTCCAGGGACGAACCAGAGCGGCCGTAGGGGCTGAATGGCCTGTGCCGAAGACGGGGATCGCCCGATCATGCACAGCCATTTCCTCGGCCCCCGGCAACCAGAGCTATTGCGACCTAGACTTTCACATGGGACGATTAAGAGGATCTGTCGCCATCGTTTTGCGATGAGAGCGACTGAAGCCCTAATGATTTACGACGGGAGGTACTCATCATGTCTCGGCAATGGCTCTCAATCGTCGGGCTCGTGGTGGCCGGTTCGCTGATCGCGTCCGGCTCTGCCCTGGCGCAACGAGGTGGCGGCGGCGGGCGCGGGGGTGGGGGTGGCGGTGCCGGCGGCGGCGGCATGCGCGGTGCTCCGGGCGGCGGCTACGGCGGTGGCGGCTGGGGCGGCCGCGGCGGCTACTACGGTGGCAACTATGGCTACCGAGGCTATTATCCCAGGTATGGCTACGGGTACGGTGGCTACGGTTTCGGGATCGGCCTCGGAGTTTATGACTGGCCTTATGATTATTACTATGGCGGGGATTACTACCCCTATTACCCGCCCTACAGCGGCGCGTATGATCCGTCGCGCTATGCGGGTTACGGTCCGCCTCCTTCGAGCCCTCCCGCATCGTATTATCCGCCCGCATATTCTCCGACCCCTCGGCCAACTCAGACGGAGGCGAGCGCTCAGGTAGCGGTCCACGTCCCCGCCGACGCCAAGATCTGGTTCGAGGGCACCGAGACTTCTCAAACCGGTACCGACCGCCTTTTCGAATCGCCTCCAATTCCAGCGGGCCGGGAGTATGCCTACAATGTTCGCGCTCAGTGGAAGGACGGAAATCGAGAAGTCAACCAGACGAGGCACGTGACTGTCTTTGCCGGCGATCGCGCGACTGTGGATTTTACAAGACCGTCGGCGAATGAACCGTCAATCATGCCGAAAGCCTCGGATCCCGTCGGCAAATGAGCCGGCCTGTAACCGCGACTCAAAAGTGACCGTTGCCGGTGGTTCGCAAGTAAATCAGCTGTAGCGTTGCGGGTTGGCCCCCGCCGACAGACCGCTCCCGCGGTCTTGAGCAAGCTGGGGCCAACCCGTGCCAGCCGATCCATCCCTTTCAGCGAGATCCCACGCGATCCTCTAATCTCATTCCTCGCCCCCGCGCTCTCATCTTCCCTCGCGGTACTTAATCCCTTGTTTGGCTTTCTCTCTCGCCTTTCTCCCGTTCGCGCTGCCTGCTATAAAACAAGATGTACCTGCACTCCAGCTTCGATGAGGCAGCCATGCAGTTCCAGTTCGATATGTCTGCCCGATGTTTTCCTCCGGTGGAAGCCCCGGCGGCGCCGGCTTCCGAGGTTCAGCAACTCCTTGCCCAAATTCTGGAAGTGCAAAAGGAACAACTTGCTCACTTTCGGGCCCTTCTGACGGCACACGACGGCGGAGCGCGCTGGAAGGCGTTCCTGGCCAGGTGGCGCGAAGATTTTCCCGACCTCTCCGAAGGCTGCCGGCAAGCTTTGCCCATTCTCGAGCGATCCTATGGCAAGCTCATTGCGGAACTGACCGAGAACCTGTCGCAGAGCGGCTCCGACGCCCTCGAAAACGACTTTGCCTTGCAGGAATTCCTCGATCGGTTCGGCATGCGTTTGAGCCAGCTCGGCACCATTTTGAACCTGGTGGCACCTTTTGCGGAAGCTGGCTCACCGAGCGAATCGGCTTGACAGCACTAACAAATGGGGTCAACGGCAAGAGTTGAAATTTCAAACGCTCGCGGGGGCGCGGTTGCGCTGTCCTGCCCTGTCCAGCGCCGAGCGCACGGTTCGGGCCAGATCCTGCGGCTGATACGGCTTGCCCACGAATCCCAGCAGCCTTTCGTGATCGGCTTCGCTGACGTGCTCGGCAGAGTAGCCGCTGGCAAACAGCACGCGCACGTCCGGGTCGAGCTGCAGCAGTTGCCGGAAGGCGTCGTGACCCGACAGGCGCGGCATGGTCAGATCGAGGATCACCAGATCGATCGATTCGGGTCCGTGGCGATAAATGTCGACGGCTTGCTGGCCGTCCTCAGCCAGCACCACCTGGTAGCCGTAGCGTTCTAGAATGGCGCGGCCCAGGTTGCGAATCATCGGCTCGTCGTCCACGAGCAGAATCGTCTCATGGCCGCTGCAGGGCAGCTGCGCTGGCGCGCAGGTGGCGGCCGTTTCGTGAGGCACGCAATAACGGGGTAAATAGATGTCAAAGCGCGTTCCCTGGTCCACTTCGCTATAGCAGTCGATCCAGCCCTCGTGCTGTTTGACAATCCCGAAGACCATCGCCAGCCCAAGTCCGGTTCCCTTACCCGGGCCCTTGGTGGTGAAAAAGGGCTCGAAGATGCGTTGCTTGATTTCCGGCGCGATGCCATGTCCGGTATCCTCCACGCGCAAGCGAATGAACTCGCCCGGGCGCGCTTCCAGGCGGAGGCGCGCGAAATTCTCGTCGAGCGTCACATTGGCGGTTTCCAGGAGCAGACGGCCGCCCGTCGCCATGGCATCGCGCGCATTCAGACACAAGTTCATGAGGACCTGGTTCAACTGGCTGGGATCGGTGTTCACCGTCCACAGGTCTGGTGCGCAGCGGATCTCCACGTTGATGCGCGGGTCGATCGTGCGGCGCAGCAAGGCGACCGTCTCCTGCACGAACGTGTTGAGGTTGGAGGGCTCCAGCCGCAACGTCGTGCGCCGCGAGAAGCCCAGGAGCTTGCTGGTGAGTTCGGCGGCTCTGAGGGCGGCTGTTTGCGTCTCACTCAGGAGTTGAGCTTCGGAGCCTTCGGCCGGACTGGCCATGCGCAGCAAGGAAACGTTGCCGACGATCACGGTGAGCAGGTTATTGAAATCGTGGGCAACCCCGCCTGCCAACTGGCCGATCGCTTCCATTTTGCCGGTTTGGCGCAGCTGTTCCTCGAGGCGGCGGCGCTCGGTAATGTCGCGGGCGATGCCGATGAGCCCCAGCGGCCGTCCGCCCAGATCGAAGAAGGGTGTTTTCAGCACTTCGAGCAGCGCGCGCCGCTGGTCGGCGTATTCGATCCATTCTTCCGTTCGTTGCGGAGAACCCTCGGCGAGGGCTTGGCGTTCTTTCTCCTGGTAAGACAGCGCCCGCTCGCGCGGCGCCAGGTCCAGGTCGCTCAACCCCACGAGATCCGCTTCGCTCCGGCCGATGTATTTCTCAAACGCGGCGTTGCAACCGAGGTAGTCTCCCTTGCAGTCCTTGTAAAAAATCAGGTCGGGTATGGAATCGATCAGGCGCCGCAGGAAGGAATGCTGATGGGCCAGTGCTTCCGCCGCGCGTTTGCGCTCGGTGATGTCACGCGCATGCACCACCATGCCGCGAATGTGCGGATCGTCCAGCAGATTGTTGCCGACTCCTTCGAAATGAACCCAGGAGCCGTCGGCGTGGCGCAGGCGGCACTCGCGGGCGGCACCGACCCCAGGCGTCTGGGTCCGGTAGGAGAACACCGCCCAGATGGCCGCCCGGTCCTCGGGATGGATGTATTCAACGATGTTCCTGCCGATGCACAATTCCTGGGGATAACCGAGTATCCTTTCGAACGAAGGACTCATGTAACGTATCGTCCCACTGGCTTCGACGATCGTGATGATGTCCGATGAATTCTGCACGAGAGAGCGGAATCGGGCCTCGCTTTTCGTCAGGGCCTCGGCCGCCTTCTTGCGCTCGTCGATACTCATGCCGCAGAAACAAATCCCGGTGATCTGGTTGGACTCGTCGATCACGGGCGACCAGCTGAACTCGAACCAATGGGGGGCCCCTCCGCAACCCATGAGTTCCAGTTCCACCGTCCGCGACTGACCCGTCAAAGCCAGGGCGAAGCACTCCTGGAACGCCTCAGCGCCCGGAACGCGGAAATAGCTTGCGATCGAAGCGCCTTCACGGATGTCCCAGCCAAAGAAGGCGTGGCTCAATTCGGAGGCGACCCGATTGAACGCTCGGATATTGTGCTGGCGGTCGACCAGGATGAACGACTGCTTGCTGTTGTCGAACAGTGCGCGCAAGCGCGTTTCGGATTCCTTGAGCGCCTCCAACATGTGTTTGCGCTCGGTGATGTCGCGCTGGGTGCCCCAGGCGCGCAGCACCTTGCCGTCCTCAACCGTGCCGACCAGGTTGTTCTGGAATACGCGTGATTGACCGGAGCGGTCTGACTCGTAGGACTCGGCCGCCACCAGTCGGTACTGCGAACGAATGAAACTGAGCATCACGTTTTCATTGCGCGCGTCGGAGCGGGCCAGGAGTTTGCTCAGCCGGGCTCCTACCAGATCCCTTGCGTGCGCATAGCCGAAGGTCCGGGCGAAGGTATCGTTGCATTCGGCCAGATAGGCGTAATGATAGAAGGCTTCGAGCTGCTCATCCTCGGGAAGATCCACGGAGATCGGCTGGTCCAATTCAATGCGCCATATCCCCTCCGCGCTCTGTTCGACAAACGCCCGGTAGCGATCCTCGCTGTTGCGCAGCCCCTCCTCCGTACGCTTGCGCTCGATGGCGATTCCCGCAAGGTGAGTGGCCCGTTCGATCAGGCGCAAATCGGCAGAGTCGGGCCGGCGCGGTTGGCGATAATAGATCGCGAAGGTTCCGAGGACTGACCCGCTGGTGGAGAAAATCGGGCTGGACCAGCAAGCGCGCAGCCCATGCGCTAAAGCCAGGTCGCGGTATTCGGCCCAGAGCGGATCGGTGGCGATATCTTCAACAACGATCTTTCTGCCCAGATAAGCTGCCGTGCCGCACGAGCCGACGCTCGGACCAACGGCCACGCCATTGATGGCCTGGTTATAGGCGTCCGGCAGGTTGGGGCCGGCGCCACACTGAAGTTGATGGGTGTCCGGATCGAGGAGCAGGATCGAGCAGAGCATTCCCTGGGATTGTTCTTCCATGGAAAGGCTCAAGACGCGCAAGACTTCCGGCAGCGGGGCGCCGGTAGCGATCAGTTCGAGAACTTGCTTCTCGGCCGCCAACAAGGCTTCCGTTTGCTTCCGTTCGCTGATGTCGGTTACCACGCCATAGATGCGCAGCCTGTCGCTATCGTTGCTCTGGCTTGCCACCATGCTGTTGCGCACCCAGCGAAGCGATCCGTCTGGCCAGACGATCCGATACTCTAGCTCGACGGCGGGCACGATGGATTGTCTGAGCTGACGGAAGGCCTCCGTCACTTTGGGCCTGTGCTCGGGGTCAATGATGTCGAACCAGCGGTCCATCGCAGCGGCGTAGAATTCCGGCGGCCGCCCGGTGACCTTCTCGACGACCGGAGAGTGGTAGCTCTGCACGAACTGGCCGCTGCTATCCAGCTCCACGCTCCAGACGTAATCGGAGACGGAAGAGAGCACGCGGCGCAGGCCCGCCTCCATCTTTTTGAGGTGGGCATGGTGTTCGCGCTGCTCGCGAATGTCGCGCGCCGTGATCAGCCCCAGGGTCCTGGGCTTGAGGTGCAAGCGTGCAATCGAGATATTGACTGGTATCCAGACTCCACCCGCTTTGTTGCGCAGGTAGAAGCCTTCTTGCGAATGGAAGAAACTTGTCTTGCCCAGGGCCAGCCGGAGCCGTTGTAATCCCCCCTTGACCTCGGAGCGAAAGATGTAGGTCACCTGCATCTGCAACAGCTCGGCCCTGGTAAACCCGCTCAAGCGCTGCGACATCGGGTTCACGTCGACGAGCTGCTCGGTCTGCGGGTCGAACAGGAAGAGCGCGTCACTACTTTCCTCGAAGAGCGTTTGCGCAAGTTCTTCCCGGTTGTAGGGCATCATGATCGTTCCTCGCCGGACTGTTCGGGAACCGTGACCAGACCGGTCGGAACCTCTTTATCGACCCAGCACGAAATCTGTATTTCCACCGAAATTAAATCCTCCAAGAAGGCCGGTATCCGGTTTTGCGATCAGGTGGGCACACTCCAGTATAGATTGCCATTTTCGGCACGTTCCGCAGCGTACGGTGGTCCCGGCCGGTTTTGCTGCGTGCCAGGTGTGACTTGTGCCGCCATGTCATATGCCGGATGGTGGACGGCAGGACCGGCCGCAGGCACGGTGCGACCCGAAGCGTTGACATATGGAGCTCCACTTCGATAAGCTCACGTGCGGCGATGGGGTTCGCCATAACCGCGACGGTTCTCGCATGGGACCGTGGCTGATAACTCCTACTTGGGTGGTTCTCCATTAGGTAGGGGTTGTCTTGGAGACATCGAAGGCCCCACCAGGTGGACTGACCTCCTGGTGGGGCTTTCTCGTTGCGCTCCAGGCGTTCCCGCTGAGAGAAGGAGAAGAGGTTTGAAGGAAGCTCTTTTTCTGATCGGTAACGCGTTGGCTGACCTGCTGACCCATCGCGTGGTTGCCGTCTTGCTCGGGGGCGCCACCGGCACGTACCTGCGTTACGTATTGGGCAAGTGGATCGGGAGGCGGTCCTGGGCTCAAGGATTTCCGTTCGGGACACTGATTATCAACGTTTCTGGGTCTTTTATTTTGGGGGCCGCCGCCACGCTCCTGCTGGACTGCCTGCCGCCTGGTTATGAGAATTGGTACTTGCTCGTTGGCACAGGCTTCTGCGGAGGGTACACGACCTTCTCCACGTTCGAACTGGAGACGCTTAATTTGATTCGTGACGGCAGTTGGCGTCTGGCCCTCGTGAATGTAGTGGCCAGCCTACTTCTGGGATTCCTGGGAGTTGTTCTCGGCGTGGGGCTCGTGAGCGCTGTCTTGCCCGGGCGGTGAGGCCCCGGCCTGGGCTGGAAGTAGTTCCGCGTTCCAGAAGTGTGTCTGCTACGTCCGATTGAGGGCGCAATTAAGTTTTGAAACGCGACCTCAAAAGACAGCAACCAACCGGTACAGGCCCGAAGCGGCGTGGGCAGGCAATAGGAAACAGCAGTGAATAGTCTCGATCTGCGTGGTGAAACAATCCATCGACTCCTACGAGAAATGGGGATGCGGCGCTCCTTTTAACCCGCCCCCTGACGGGGCTCGGCTCGCTGGCGAGCCGAGCCCCGTCAGGGGGCGGGTTAAACGTCCCTGCTTCTCCACAACGCCTTGTCGCTTGAAGGATGCCCCTGTACAGTACACTTTTCCCAAGAGTCTAGGGAAGACTCTGGATCGATCTTCCCTCGGACAAAGGCAGTCGGGATGGCGGAAGTTCTTGATTGGCGTTCCTATGCGGATCAGCCAGCCCTTGTCCGCCGCGCCGTTCAGGCGCTGACCGAAGGCCAGCTTGTGGTTTTCCCAACGGACACTGTCTACGGCATCGCGGCCAGCGCACTCATACCCGAGGCCGTCGAACGGCTCGTCCGCAGCAAGGGCCGGCCCGAAGACAAGCCCATGGTACTGGCGCTCGCTCGTGCCTCCGAGGCCCTCGACTGGGTTCCGGAGATGAGCGCGCTCGGGCGCCGGCTGGCGCGGCGCTGCTGGCCCGGAGCGGTGACCCTAGTATTCGCTGTCGGCACCGAGCACGGGGCGACGACACAGCTAGCCGACAGTGTGCGTCAGCGAGTCAGCTCCCAAGGCAACCTTGGCTTTCGCGTTCCTGCTCACGAGGCCATCCTGCAAACACTCGCTCAACTTCCCGGGCCGCTGGTGCTCACGAGCGCGAATCGAAGCGGCGCGGCCCCGGCGACGAGCGCTCAAGAAGCTTTGGAGGCGCTCGGGGAGTCCGCGGCGCTGGTTATCAATGACGGACCGAGCCATTTTGGCCAGGCTTCGACCGTCGTGCAGGTCGGCGGCAATACGTGGAAGGTGCTACGGGAAGGAGTCGTCTCCCAGGCGGATCTGAAGAGACTGACCGCGCGCGTGATCGTGTTCGTCTGCTCGGGAAACACGTGCCGTAGCCCCATGGCGGAGGCGATCTGCAAGAAGCTGCTCGCCGAGCAACTGCACTGCATGCCCGAGGAATTGCCGGAACATGGATTTATCGTGCTTTCCGCCGGCTTGGCGGCCATGATGGGAGAGAGGGCGGCCCCGGAGGCCGTCGCGGCCGCCCGCGAACTGGGGGCTGACTTGAGCAGCCACGCCAGCAAACCCTTGACCTTGAGCTTGCTGGCCAAGGCCGACGACATCATCGCCGCCACTCGCGGCCATCTCCTCGCCTTGGCCGCACGTGCTGCCGATGCAGGGGTTCGACTTCGCATGATGTCGCCGGACGGCCTTGATCTCCCGGATCCGATCGGATGCGATCAAGAGGTCTATCGGGAATGTGCTCGACAGATCGAGCGCGATCTTGGCGTGCTGCTTCCGGAATTCCTACAAGAAAACACCATTTCCGCCGCGCTTCCGTGACCGCCGTCTGGGCTTCGCTCAATCCCAGCTCCGGGACCGGTCAGCAGCGGAACTTAAAGCGAAACCAACCATGAAAGTCGCGATTGGCAGCGATCACCGCGGCTATGAAGTAAAACGGCGCATTATCGGCCTGCTCGAGCGCTTGGGGCACGAGGTCCTCGACATCGGCCCCGGCAGCGGCGAGAGCGTCGATTATCCCGACTTCGCCTTTGAAGTGGCTTGGGCTGTCAGTGAGCAGCGCGTCGATCGCGGAATTCTTATTTGCGGCACAGGAATTGGGATGTGCATTGCCGCCAACAAGGTGCGCGGAGTGCGTGCTGCGCCATGCCACGACAGCATCACCGCGGAGATGAGCCGCCGGCACAACAATGCCAATATTCTTTGCCTGTCCGCGGACTTGCTTGGAGGCGAGCTGCTGGACCGCATGGTGCGCATCTGGCTGGAAACCGAGTTCGAGGGCGGCCGGCATGCACGGCGTGTCGAGAAGATCGCACGTTTTGAGATGCAGGAACGCCGCCGGGAATCGGGAGCCCGGGACCAAACCACCCCAGACCAATAGCATCGGTTTCTCTTGCTCGGCCCGTCTTGGCAGGCCGCGCCCGGCGGATGAGCATACTGCATTAGCGCTTTGAAAGAATCACGGCTGCAATCGTCGCGACGCCACAGTTGAGGTTTCGGACAGCTGAGACTTGAAAGTTCTGAGAAAGCTGGCGGACGGTTTGACGCTCTGGTACGCGGTTCCTACAGTTAACGGAGGTCAAATCCGGCCGGGATCTTGCCGGCATCGAATAGGCGGGCGATCTAAATCCTGTATCTCAGGATCGCCCGGATACGATCGTTTCTTTACCCGGGAGGTGTTTCGTGCGAAGCAAGATGTTACTAGCGTGTGTGGCAGGCGTCGTGTTCGGCGTTGCCGGCGTGAGTCGCGCGGAGGAGCAAGCGCAGGCCATCATCGACAAGGCGATCAAGGCCAAGGGCGGTGAGGAAGCGCTGGCGAAGTACAAGGCCGTGACGTCCAAGGGCAAAGGCATGTTCTATGGGATGGGCGATGGCATCCCGTTCACGATGGAAACCGCCGAACAACTCCCCCACAAGACCAAACAGGCGGTGAACGCGGAAGTCGGAGGCAATCCTTTCAAAATGACCACAGTCATTAATGGCGACCAAGGTTGGGTGAACACCAACGGCGATACGACGGATATGGAGAAGGAACGACTCGATGCTCAAAAGGGCCTACTCCACGCCGACTTTGTCATTACGCTCATCCCGTTGAAGGACAAAGCCTACACACTTAGCCCGCTTGGCGAAAGCAAACAAGGCGACAAGGCGCTCGTCGGCGTCAAGGTGAGCCGGAAAGGCCATAAGGATGTGAGCCTCTTCTTCAACAAGGATACCGGGCTCCTTGCGAAGGCCGAATACAAGGGCATGGACATGACCGGGCAAGAAGTCAACCAGGAAGTGACTTTTGGCGATTACAAGGACGTCGACGGCATTAAGGAGCCAATGAAGATCACCATCAAGCACGACGGGCAAAAGTACATCGAGAGCGAAACGACCGAGATGAAGCACCACAAAAAGCTCGACGTCGGCGTCTTCGCTAAACCGTAACTACAGTCAAAACTCGCAGGGCACGAACGCAATAGGAGCGACTCGTGCCCTGCGTGCTCGTCTAAATGGCCGTGTGCCAAATGGCTGATACTAGCCCGGGGCGTTAGCGAGGACCTCACTGACGCTTCGGGCTAGTATCAGCGGAATTTTGCATAGGGATATAGCTGGGCGTCGTACTTTGCCGCTGCCCACCAACCTGAACAAAAACTAGAGTCAGCCCCATCTCCTTTGCCGGCCCGCTCTCGCTCCACCGAACTCCAAATTCCACAAGGCCTCTCTTCTGATGGAGTTCGTGCGCATGCGGCCTATACTCCTTGACCATCGCTCTAGGATGATAAACTAGACAAGAGGGTCGAACACCAAGCAACCAAGGACAGCTGCGGCTATGGCTGACGATGCACGCTTCTACCTGACCACGGCGATCGACTACCCCAACAGCCGGCCGCACATCGGCACCGCGTTCGAAAAAATCGGAGCCGATGTCCAGGCCCGCTACCGGCGCATGGAGGGGTACAACGTCTACTTCCTCATGGGAAATGACGAAAACACCGTCCGCGTCGCGCGCCGGGCAGCCGAGCTGCAGCGCGCCCCCAAGGAATACTGCGACGACATGGCCCGGCAATTCAAGGAGGTCTGGAGCGCCCTCGACATCAGCAACAACGATTTCATCCAGACTAGCGAAGCTCGCCACCACCTGGGCTGCCGGAAGTTTATCCAAAAGGTCTACGACAACGGCCATATCTACAAGGGGAGTTACGAAGGCCTCTACTGCGAAGGATGTGAATCGTTCAAGACGGAAAAGGAACTCGACGAGCAGGGCAAGTGTCCCAATCACCTCGTTCCTCCCGTGAAGCGGAGCGAGCCCTGCTATTTCTTTGCGCTATCGAAGTTCCAGACCCAACTCTTGGAGTTTTATGAGCAACATCCCGATTTTATCCAGCCGGAGGCGCGGCGCAACGAAGTCTTGAGTCTGGTGCAAGGCGGCCTGCAAGACATCAATATCACACGGTCAGGGCAGGACTGGGGCATTCGTGTGCCGTTCGACGAGGCCTTCGTCATTTACGTGTGGTTCGATGCCCTGCTGAATTACATCACGGCCATAGGGTATGGGACGGATGAAACGCTGTTCCAGAAATGGTGGCCGGCCGACGTGCATTTCATCGGCAAGGACATCACGCGCTTTCACTGCGCCCTCTGGCCGGCCATGCTCATGGCTGCCGGCGTGGAGCCGCCGCGCTCGGTGTTTGCGCACGGCTTTGTCTATCGCAAGAGCGAGGAGACCGGCGAGCTGCAAAAGTTCAGCAAAACGCTGGGCAACATCATCGAGCCGATGGACATCATCACGCGCTTCAGCGCGGAGGCGTTCCGCTATTACTTTTTGCGCGAATGTCCTTTTCCCGGCGACGGCGAATTTAGCTGGCAACGTTTTGGCGACGTGTACAACGCGGATTTGGCGAATAACCTGGGCAACCTCTACAGCCGGGTGGTCCGCCTCGTTGCCCAAAACTACTCGGGACACCTCGAGGCGACGGCTGGCCTCGAGCCGGGCGTCATCTACACCGACGTGGATACCGAAACCACGGTCCAACAGGTGCAGGCCCACATCGAGGCTTGCCAGTACAACCAGGCGCTGCTGCGCATCTGGCAGCAGATCCTGGACCCGGCCAACCAGTACACGGACAAGAAGGAACCCTGGAAACTGGTCAAAACGGATGCTCAGGCGGCCAAGGGCGTGCTTTACGATCTGGTCGAACAACTCCGAGCCGTGGCGATCCTCTTGAAACCGTTCCTGCCGCGCAGCGCGGAAACGATTTACAGGAGTTTCAACTTCCCCCAACCCTGGGAAGCCGTGCGCCATGAGGACGTTTGGATTCATCCTCTGCAGGGGGAAGACCTGCGGCTCCTCTGCCGTCTGGAAGATGGCAAGGCGAAGCCGCTCTTTCCGCGCATCGGCTGACTCCTGCTGAAATGTGGGCAGACTGCGTGTATTCCCATCCATGTAGGCATGCTTTTCGTTTGACCGCGAGCCAGGGGCGAGCGCGTCAACAGACAGGGCCTGTACCCTTCGATGGACGCGCTCGCCGCCGGCTCACGGTTAGACGATTCCCCGGGTAGTCCTAGAACCTGAGCCGCTTGACACGTTTCCCTATTTGCGATCACATAGAGATAAGGAGATTCTGTCTCCACGGGTGAACTGCTTCTCGGGAGCCTGCGTACCAACGATATAGGGCCAACGTGGAGATACTCGATCCTCTGATCAATTGCTCGGATGAGGAGTTGCTGGCCCGTTTTTGCCGTGGTCAGGCGGACGCCTTTGGAGCATTGTTAAAGCGCTACGAACGCGAGCTATACGGGTATCTACGGCGTTACCTGGGTGATAGCGATCTCGCTGAGGACGTATTTCAGAACACGTTTGTGCAGCTGTACATCAAGAGCGGGCAGTACGAGATTGGCCGTCCTGTACGTCCCTGGCTTTACACCATCGCCACCCACCAGGCTATAGATGCCCTGCGCCGGAACGGTCGCCATCAGGCACTGAGCCTGGACCAAAACCAAAAAGAGATGGATGATGGAGAGGTTCGCAGTCTGCTGGAATTGCTGGAAACCCGCGGCCCGGGCCCGGTAGACCTGGCCGAGGCGGAAGAACGCAGGCAACGCGTGCGCGCCAGTGTTGAAAGCTTGCCCGATTTCATGAAACAGGTAGTTATCCTGGCTTATTACCAGGGGCTCAAGTATCGCGAGATCGCCGAGATCATGGAAATCCCGGTTGGCACGGTAAAATCGCGGCTCCATGCCGCCTTGGTCAAACTTCAAGAAGCCTGGGCGGCGGTGCCCTCGCTGAGAGAGTTCTGAGAAAAGCAATGGAAGAGAATCTGCTCGGTTATCTTCTGAATGCCCTCGATCCGCGTGAACGACGTGACGTGGAATCGTACTTGCTGAGCCACCCCGAAGCGCGGCAGCGGCTAGAGATGATTCGCCAGGCCATTCAGCCGCTGGCTGCCGATCAGGACGCTGTCGAGCCGCCTCCCGGTCTGCGGACGCGCGCCATTGCGCGCGTCGCCGACTACCGCTGCCGCCCGTTGCCGCGAGCGCCGCAGGTGCGAAGTGCCCGCGACGTGCAGCGTACCTGGTGGCGGCGGGCCGACGTACTCGTGGCGGCGTCGCTGCTCCTCGTTTTTTCACCCTTGGTAGTTCCGGGAATCGCCTACCTGCACCATCGCCGGGACATCGCTTCCTGCCAGAACAACCTCCGCAGTTTCTACATGGCGTTGATGACATATAGCGACCAGTTCGACGGCGATCTCCCCAAGGTTGAGAAAGAGCCTCCTCGTAATTTTGCAGGAGTTTTCGTTCCCATTCTCCACGACGGCGGCTATCTGCGCGACGTCAGCGTGAGCTGTCCCGCGAACGGCAGCAATCCACCGCAATGCGTGACGCTGGCAACCCTCAAAACACTGCATGATTCCCAGCCTGAAAAGTTCCGGGAGTACACCAGCGAGCTAGGAGGCTGCTATGCTTATCCCCTGGGTTACTGGGGGCAAGGAGGCCAACTTTGTGGCCTGCGCAGGGCGCCGGATCAACCGCACATTTTGCTGCCCATCATGGCAGATCGGCCGCCGTTCGATTCCACCGGCGGCGATCCTTCATTTTATGTCGGTAACAGCATCAACCACGGCGGCAAAGGCCAGAACGTCCTCTA
>Ga0310039_10000207_pt1 | contig 56698 bp, 41 predicted proteins | sample Sb_taG_4_FD_200460 | JGI IMG/M metagenome (GOLD analysis project Ga0310039, IMG submission 200460) | Peat soil microbial communities from Weissenstadt, Germany - Sb_50d_6_BS metaG (v2) (version 2) | ecosystem: Environmental > Terrestrial > Soil > Wetlands > Peat | place: Germany: Weissenstadt...
CACAAGCTCTCGAAATGACGGTCCTCGCCCACGATCCCTACGTGAGCAAGCAAGTCGCGCAAGAGCTCGAAGTCGAACTCGTTCCGCTCGCCGATCTTTTCGCCCGCTCCGATTACATTTCACTTCATTCCGCGCTCAGCCCGAGCAATGAGAAGATGATCAACGCCGCGGCTATCGCGCAAATGAAGCGCGGAGTCCGCCTCATCAATTGCGCCCGCGGCGAATTGGTTGATGAAGCCGCGCTCGCCGAAGCTCTACGCTCGGGCCAAGTGGCCGGCGCGGCCGTGGACACTTTCGCACAAGAGCCGCCTAAGAACTCGCCGCTCATCGGCCTGCCCAACGTGATCGCCACGCCGCATATCGCCGGAACGACGACCGAGGCGCAAGAAGAGGTTGGGATTCAAATCGCGCTGCAAGTGAAGGATTATCTCGTCGAGGGCATCATTCGCAACGCGGTGAATCTGCCGTCGCTCTCGGGCGAACAATATCGCCGCCTGCGGCCATATCTGGAGCTCGCCGAGCGCCTCGGCTCGCTCGTCGCGCAGGCCGTCGATGGCCGCTCAGATCGCGTGCGCATCCGCTATGCCGGAGAAACCGCGGAGCTCGGCTCGCACGTGCTGCGCAGCGCCGTGCTCGTCGGCATTCTGAATCGCGTGCTCGATGAAAAAGTGAATTTGGTGAATGCAGGAGCCGCAGCCGCTGCACGCGGCATGGTGGTTGAAGAAACCACGCGGAGGCGCGAGCGCGGCTTTCCCAACACGCTCGAAGTCACACTGGGCGGCACGAAGGAACTCGCCGCTGAAGGAACAGTGCTGCAAAATGCTGCGCCGCGCATCCTGCGCTTCGATGGAATCGAACTCGAAGCCCCGCTCGAAGGCACGCTGCTGCTCACGCGCAATCTCGATGTCCCAGGCGTAATCGGCGCGATTGGCACAGCTCTAGGAAAACTCGGAGTGAACATCGCGACCTTCGCCCTCGGCCGCAGCGCCCCAACGCAAGGCGCCCAAGCCGTGGCGATCGTCCGCCTCGACGGCGATGTGGACGATTCCGTCGCTGCGCGCATCCGCGAAATTCCTTCAATCACCGAAGCGCGCCTCCTTCGCCTGCCGGAGTGGTCGCCGAAATCCTGATTGGCTCGCAGATGGAAGAAAATTTATGACCGGCGCAGTCGTGAAATTCGTAGTAGTGCTCAGCAAGCGCCCGGATTTATCGGAAGAGAAATTCCGCAAATTCTTTCACGAAGTTCACAGGCCGTTGGCGCTGAAGATCCCGGGATTGCTAAGGCACGTAGTCAATTTTCCCGTTGCGGATGAGACGCGCAAACATCCGCAATGGGACGCGATAGTCGAACTTTATTTCGAGGGCCGCGAAGCGATGGAAGCCGCCTGGCGCTCGCCGGAGGGAGTCGCATCGACGCGTGACCTCGAGGAGTTTGCGGATTTGTCGCGCTCGAGTTGGTCAATCGTCGAGGTCGAAGAAACAAGACTGTAGGGGCCGGGGTTCACCACCGGCCCGGTTTGGCTGTGGGTTTTTCCGAATCGCAGTCGACGAGAAAACCCACAGCCAAAACGGTGGCGTGTGAACCCGCCACCCTACGCGTAGCGCCGGACGGATTCTTCGGTTTCGGCGAGCACGCCGTCGCGAAGCGTGATTGTTTTTCCTGAAGCGGACGAAACGCGTTCACCGGGAATTACGATGCCGACCAGATTCAGCGGATCGGCTGCAGCCAGAGTCACAACGTCGCCGGAGGCGGGTTGGCGAGCGCCGGCGCGCAATGATTCAACGGCGACTGGTAGCGCAAATTGTTCGCCGAGAAAGCCGCTTACGAAACGGCCGCCGCGGATTTGGGCTTGATCTTCGAGGCGGCGGAAGGCGATGAGCAGCTCGCGCCAACGCGGCAAAATCGTTTCGCGCGCGATCATTTCACGGAACACGACGCCGTAGCGCCGCAGCAGCATCCAGCAGGTCGCTTCCGCAACGCGCGCGCGATCGGCCGGCTCGCTCGCGTAGAGCAGCGACCAGCGGCCGACGCTGTGGCGCGGGCGCGAGCTGTGTCCGCGGCCCTGGCCCGCGCGGCGCTTCGGATCGATCAGCGCGCGGATATTGTCGAAGCCGTCGGCGGTAATCATTCCCGCGGTCACCAGCTCCCACAGCGCGGTTTCGATTTCGGATTTCAATTTTCCGGTGCCGCGAACGATATCGGCGAAGAACGACGCGCCGCGCTGGCGCAGATGCGTGAGCACTTCGCGGGCGGCCGGGCTCAGCGCACTGGATTCCTTCGCGTCGCCTTCGGCGTGGCGCGGAATCATCCAGTCTGCGTCTTCACGAATGAAGAATGTGAGCGGTGCAACGCTGGTGGGAATCACGCGGCGAATCGCATCGCTTGATTCACCGAGCGTCGAAGGATGCGGCGAGAGACGTCCCCAACCGACCGCGCCGGTGAGGCAAAGATTGTCGAGAACTTTGGGATCGTAGTTGGCGATGCGGCGAGCGAGGATTTGCGATTCCCAGGAATTCGCCGGGGCTTCGAAGCCTTGCAGTTGCTGGAGAATTTCGAGCGTGCCGTGCTCGCCGAGTAGCCGCGAATTCGGCGCGACGTGCTGCCAGCGGAGCAGCCAACGCATGAATTGCGCCGCATTCACGGGCTCGATCTGCTTGCGCAGAGTGCCGAGAGTGAGCTTGTGAATGCGCGCGAGGACGCGCCGATTGCACCATTCGATCTCGCCGCGCGATTCACCCGTGAATGTGCCGCGCAAGATCGCGCCACTTGCTTCCAAGCGAAGCATAGTTTTTTCAATGTCGCTCGCCGCGACGCCGAGCCGTTCGCTCAGCGCATTAGCGGTCGTAGGGCCGCTGTGCGCGAGCCAGCCGGTTAGGAATATAAGCAGCGCGTCTTCGCGCGACGGTTGAGCTTGCTCGATTGCCGGAAGCGTCGAATCGAAAATTGCGTCCGGAAAGATCGCAGCGAAGGTTGCCGCTTTCTCGGCGGCGACCCAATAGATTCGGCTGGCGGCGTGAGCGCGTTCGGCGCGACCCGCGGCTACCAGTGCGGAAAAGTAATCGGACCAAACGAGAGTGTCTCCACTCGTCGTGCCGGGCTGAAGTGAATCCAGCGATTCAGGCAACGCGACTAGATCGAGCAGCGCGTCGTGGAGTTCATCGGCATCGCGCACATCGGGCCAGACTTCCTCGCGGACTTCGGCGATGGCGGCGGGATCGAGGCGGCCGATTTCCGAGAGGACCGATTCCGGCAGCGCGCGGCGCATTTCCACGGCGCGGGCGCGGCGCTCTTCGAGCGGGGCGTCATCAAGATAGGCGTAGGGATTGGCATTGAGAATTTCGTGCGAGAACTGCGACGGAACCGGCGTCTCGACCGCGAGGCAAGTGATTTCGCCGGAAGCGATGCCGGCGAGGACTTGCTTCAGGCCGTCAATGTCCATGGCTTCGCGGAGCGCGTCCTTCATGGTCTCGCGGGTCAACGGATGATCGGGGATTTTGATGTCGCCTTCGATATTTTCCTGGCACGCGGCGGCTTCCGGAAAAACGGCGGCGAGGAGATCGTCGGAGCGCATGCGTTGAATTTGCGGCGGGACTTTCTTGCCGCCCATGAAACGCAGCAGCGCGAGAGAGCGGCCGGCAGCCCATCGCCAGCGCGTGCCGAAAATCGGCGAAGCGAGAACGGCTTGCTCGAGCAGTTCTTCTACGCTTTCGCTGTGCAGGAAATGAAAAACATCGGCGAGAGGGAAGCTGTGCTGCTCGCCTAGCGAGATGTTGATGCCATTTTCGGTGGCGGCGGCTTGCAGCTCGAAATTGAACGAGCGGCAGAAGCGCTTGCGCAGAGCGAGGCCCCAGGCTTTGTTGATGCGTCCGCCGAACGGGGCGTGAATTATTAGCTGCATGCCGCCGGCTTCGTCGAAGAAGCGCTCGGCGATGATGGTTTGCTGCGTGGGAACGGCGCGAAGGACGGCGCGGCCGGCGAAGATGTATTCGACGGTTTGTTCGGCGCCGGGTTGGTCCATGCCGCATTCTTCGCGCAGCCAGGTGATTGCGGCGGCTGCAGATTGCAGGGCGGCTTGAGCGGTTGGTTCGTGGTTGCTTGGCGGCGGAAAACAATTTGGATTTTCTTCCGGCGTCGAGTTCGGTTCTTGTTGCGGGCGTGGTCGTAAGATGCCGGCGGGGACGCCGACGCTACTTTCGGAGCGCGGCAGTGCCACTGCGGTTAGCTCGTTGACGCGCTCACGGATTTCGGCAACCTGCTGCGATAGTTCCATCGTGCGCGACGGGGCTTCGCCTAGCCAGAATGGAATATTCGGAGGCGCGCCGTGGGCGTCTTCGACTAGCACGGAGCCGGATTGCACGCGGCGGATGCGCCAGGAACTGTTGCCTAGAAGAATGATGTCGCCGCGAAGGCTTTCTACGGCGAAGTCCTCGTCGACTGTGCCGATGACTACGCCTTCGGGTTCGGCGATTACGGTGTAGAGCGCGTTGTCGGGAATTGCGCCGCCGCTGGTGATCGCCGCTAGACGCGCGCCGCGGCGGCCGCGAAGGCGATGATTCACCTGATCGCGATGCAAGTAGGCGCCATAGCGTCCGCGGCGCGCGGCGATGCCATCGGAGAGCATGGCGACGATTTCGTCGAAATCTTTGCGCTGCAAATTGCGATAGGGAAAAGCGCGGCGAACTAGCGCGAACAAATCATCTTCCTGCCAATCGTCGGCAGCGCAACTGGCGACGATTTGCTGAGCGAGAACATCGAGCGGAGCATCGGGAATCTGAAGCCGATCGAGTTCGCCGTGGCGCATTGAGCGGACAAGCGCGCCACATTCGATCAGTTCATCGCGCGTGGTGGCGAAGAAGCGGCACTTCGGGATGGCGCCGCGCCAGTGGCCGGAGCGTCCGGCGCGCTGGAGAGCTACGGCGATGGAACGCGGCGAGCCGATTTGGCAGACGAGATCTACTGTGCCGATATCGATTCCCAATTCAAGCGAGGCCGTGGCGACGAGTGCGCGAATCTCTCCGGCCTTCAGTTTTGCTTCTACAGCGAGGCGGCGCTGGCGCGAAAGGCTGCCGTGATGCGAGGCGACCGCATCGTCGCCAAGTAATGCCGCGAGATTGTGGCCGACGCGCTCGGCGAGCCGGCGCGTGTTGACGAAAATCAGCGTGGAGCGATGGTCCTGCACCAGCTTGGCGATGCGCGCGTAGATCTCATCCCACATTTCATTCGAAGCGACGGGACCGAGTTCGCTCGAGGGCACTTCGACGGCGAGATCGATCAGGCGGCGCTGCGCGACTTCGACAATCACCGGAGCTGGGCGCTCGCTCCCCACGAGAAATTGTCCGACGAGCTCGATGGGCTTTTGCGTGGCAGAAAGTCCGACGCGCACGGGCGGTTGCGGCGTGATGGCTTCGAGACGCTCGAGAGAAAGGGCGAGATGCGCGCCGCGCTTGTCGTCGGCGACGGCGTGAATTTCGTCCACGATGAGCGTTGTGACGGTGCGTAGAATTTCGCGGCTCTTCGCGGCAGTAAGGAGAATGTACAGCGATTCGGGCGTGGTGACGAGAATGTGCGGAGGGCGATCGAGCATCTTGCGGCGCTCGTGCATGAGCGTGTCGCCGGTGCGCACGGCGGTGCGGATTTCGGGCATCAAATAGCCGCGCTCGCGGGCGAGTTGCAGAATTTCGCCGAGCGGAGCATCGAGATTCTTCTGGATGTCGTTGCTGAGGGCTTTCAGCGGCGAGACGTACAGGACTTCAGTCTGATCGAGCAAATCGCCGGCGATGGCTTTGCGGACGAGGCCGTCAATGCAGGCGAGAAACGCGGCCAAAGTTTTGCCGGAGCCGGTGGGCGCGCAGATGAGCGTGTTGCGGCGAGCGAGAATTTGCGGCCAGCCTTGCTCTTGCGGCTCAGTGGGCGTGCCGAATTTGTTGACGAACCACTCGCGAACGAGGGGATGGGCCCACGCGAGAACAGAAGTCTCAGGGAGTTGCGGAGTCACGAGGTGGCCCATTTCAGTTTTTCGACTTACACGTTCGGAAGATTGATCGTAGTGCGAAACTTTTATAATAGCATTGAGGAGCGTGAGACGGCGAATTCGTGCCATAGCTTCGAAGAGAGCTGCTTCAGGGCCCAGCGCTGAAGCGCTCCTTCCCCCGCATAAATGCGGGGGCTCCCACCAGCGGGCGACGATTGACAATGCTGATTTGGTGTGGAACGCTACACGCGAACGAGAATGCTGCACGCTGCGTCGTCAGTGCCGCGGAAGATTGCGCGCTGCGGAGTGTTGCAGAAATGATGCACGTCTCGTTCTCACGCGCCTCCAGCAAAGCCTTGCCGAGGATTGATGAGCGCTGCGCGCCTCCAAGCCGGTGAAACCGCAGTCGTCGAAGCCGCCCACCTCGATCATCTTTTTCAAGCATTGACCAAGAAAGGTTACGCAGTGGTGGGGCCGACGGTGCGCGAGGGCGCGATCGTTTACGATCGCGTGAATTCGGCGGCGGAGCTTCCCGCGGGCTGGACCGACGAACAGAACGGCGGAACTTACCGGCTGAAACGCCGCGGAGATAATGCGCTTTTCGGCTACGCGGTAGGTCCGCACTCGTGGAAGAAATTCCTGCATCCGCCCGAACAGAAGCTGTGGCAGGCGGAGCGCGGGGCGGATGGCTTCACGATTTTTCAAGAGAAGCAGGTCCATCCGAAATATGCGTTCCTCGGCGTGCGCTCGTGCGAGCTTCATGCCATCGCGATTCAAGACAAAGTTTTCCTGCAAGGGCAGTTTGTGGATTCGGTCTATCAATCGCGACGCGAGGATGTTTTCCTGATCGCGATCAATTGCGGGCAGGCGGGAGGAACTTGCTTCTGCGTGTCGATGAAAACGGGACCGAAGGCGAGCGCGGGATACGATCTGGCGATGACGGAAATTTTGCAGGATGGGCGGCACCATTTTGTGGTGGAGGCCGGGACGGAACGCGGCGCGGAGATTCTTTCGGAGCTACCACGCGAAGCGGCGGCGCAAGCGGACGTGCAGGCCGCTGAAAACGTGGTGGCGGATACCGCGCGGCACATGGGCCGCACACTCGATACCGCGGGAATCAAGGAGTTGCTGTACAACAACTACGAGCATCCGCGGTGGGATGAGGTGGCGACGCGCTGCCTGACGTGTGCGAATTGCACGATGGTCTGCCCCACGTGCTTCTGCACGACGGTGGAGGACGTGACCGACTTATCCGGCGACCACGCGGAACGCTGGCGCAAATGGGATTCCTGCTTCACCATGGATTTCTCTTATATTCACGGCGGCAGCGTGCGCTCGAGCACGAAGTCGCGCTACCGGCAGTGGCTGACGCACAAGCTCGCCACGTGGATCGATCAGTTCGGAAGTTCGGGCTGCGTGGGATGCGGGCGGTGCATCACGTGGTGCCCAGTGGCAATCGATATCACCGAAGAGGTTCGCGCCATTCGCGGTGAACCCGGCGGCGCGAATAATTCAGGACGGAAAGAACATGATTGAAACTCTGGAACCGATCATTCGAGAACATCCGTTTTTCAAAGGAATGGACGACCGTTACATCAAGTTCATCGTGGGATGCGCGAAGAACAAGCGCTACGACGCCGGAGACGTGATTGCCCGCGAAGGCGAACCGGCCGATAAATTCTATCTGATCCGCGAGGGAATGATCGCGCTGGAACTGATGATTCCGAACCGTGGCTTCACAACGCTGGAGACGCTCAGCGATGGCGAAATCGTGGGATGGTCGTGGTTGCTGCCGCCGTATCAATGGCGCTTCGGAGTGCGAACGGTGCGGCCGACGCGAGTGCTGGCGTTCGACGGCAAATGCGTGAGATCCAAATGCGAAGAAGATCACGATCTGGGATATGAAGTGCTGCGGCGCTTTGCGTGCGTGACTGCCGAGCGTCTGCAAGCAGCGCGGCTGCAGCTTCTGGACTTATATGGCGCTTCCGTCTAATTCCGCCGCGACATCGTCCTCGGGCCTCGATCCGATGGTTCCTCAGCCATTTCGTATCGAGCGCGTAAAGACCGAGACGGACGATACGTTCACGCTGGAACTCGCGCCGATGAATCACGACGAGCGATTTTCGTTCCTACCTGGACAATTCAACATGTTGTATGTGTTCGGCGTTGGCGAGGTGCCGATTTCGATCAGCAGCGATCCGGGAACGCTGCCGGTGCTGCGGCACACGACGCGCATGGTCGGCGCCGTGACGAAGGCGATGGGGCGGCTCAAGCGCGGAGACGTGATCGGAATTCGCGGGCCGTTTGGCGGAAATTGGCCCGTCGACGAAGCGCCGGGGCGCGACTTCGTGATCATTGCCGGAGGCATCGGGCTGGCGCCGCTGCGGCCTGCGCTCTACCGGCTGATGGCGCAGCGCGAGAACTACCGCAAGATTGTGCTCTTGTACGGCACGCGGACGCCGGACGACATTTTATTTCGCACGGAGCTGGAGCGCTGGCGCGGCAAGTTCGACCTGGATATTCAAGTGACGGTGGATCGCGGAACGAGCGCATGGCGCGGGAATGTTGGAGTGGTGACCACGTTGATTGGCCGCTCGCCATTCGATCCGAGGAATACGATCGCGCTGGCGTGCGGGCCCGAAGTGATGATGCGCTTTGCGGTGGCGGAACTGCAGCGCCGCGGCGTGAGCTCCGATCGCATTTACGTCTCGATGGAACGCAACATGAAATGCGCCGTGGGATTTTGCGGGCATTGCCAGTACGGGCCTACGTTCATCTGCAAGGACGGGCCGGTGTTTCGCTTCGACCGCATCGAGCCGATATTCAATAAGGCGGAGATTTGAAATGGCTCAGAAGCGCAAACCTAAACTCGCGGTTTGGAAATTCGCGTCCTGCGACGGCTGCCAATTGAGCCTCCTCGATTGCGAGGATGAATTGCTGGCGGTAGCCGGCGCGGTGGAGATTGCGAATTTTTACGAGGCTTCGCGCGCCGTGGTCAAAGGCCCATACGATCTGTCGCTGGTCGAGGGATCAATCACCACGCCTCACGATGAGGAGCGGCTGCACGCGGTGCGGCGCGCCACGAAATTTCTCGTGACCATCGGGGCTTGCGCGACCGCCGGCGGGATTCAGGCCCTGCGGAATTTCAAAAACGTGAAAGAATTTACTTCCATCGTCTACGCGCACCCGGATTACATCGAGACGCTGAATAAATCCACGCCGATCTCGGATCACGTCTTCGTCGATTTCGAATTGCGCGGCTGCCCGATCAACAAGCACCAGCTGCTCGAAGTGGTCAGCGCATTTCTGCACGGGCGCAAGCCGAATACTCCGGCGCACAGTGTTTGCGTGGAATGCAAGCGACGCGGGACGGTGTGCGTGATGGTGGCGCAAGGCATCCCGTGCCTTGGGCCTGTGACGCAGGCGGGATGCGGCGCGATCTGCCCTGCTTACTCGCGCGGCTGTTATGCGTGCTACGGGCCGAAGGAAACGCCGAACATGGCGTCGATCGCCGCGGCGTGGAGCCAGATGGGAGTGAGCGAAGAAAATTTGGTACGCGCTTTGCGGAGCTTCAATGCCTATGCCGAGCCGTTCCGCAAAGAGAGCGAGGCGCATGAAAAGTAAGATCATCAAGACGGATTTCCTGGCGCGCGTCGAGGGCGAAGGCAGCCTTTTCGTGAAGATCAAAGGGCAGCGCGTGACCGACGTGAAGCTGAAGATTTTTGAGCCGCCGCGTTTCTTTGAAGCGTTTCTGCGCGGCCGGAAATTCAGCGAGACGCCGGACATTACCGCGCGGATTTGCGGAATCTGTCCGGTCGCCTATCAGATGAGCGCTTGCCATGCCATTGAGGACGCGTTCGGCGTGGTGGTCGGTGGGCAACTCCGGGCGTTGCGGCGTTTGCTTTATTGCGGCGAATGGATCGAGAGCCACACGCTGCATGTTTACATGCTGCACGCGCCGGATTTTCTCGGCTATGAAGACAGTATTCGCATGGCCAAAGACCATCCCGAGGAAGTGAAGCGCGGATTGCAGTTAAAGAAGGCCGGGAACGACATCGTAAATCTTCTGGGCGGCCGGGAAATTCACCCGATCAACGTTTGCGTCGGTGGTTTCTACAAGGTGCCGGCCAAACAGGAATTCGCAGCACTGGCCGAGAAGCTGAAATGGGCGCGCGACGCGGCGATCGAAACGGTGCGCTGGGTGGCGGGCTTTCCGTTTCCGGCGTTCGAGGGCGACTACGAATTCGTGGCGCTGCGCCACCCGCAAGAGTATCCCTTCAATGAAGGGCGGCTCGTATCGAATAAAGGTTTGGACATCGCGGTTCGCGACTACGACCAGTATTTTGTGGAGGAGCACGTCAAGCACTCGAACTCCCTGCATTCGCAGCTCAAGGAGCGCGGCTCGTACTTCGTCGGCCCGCTGGCGCGCTACAACCTGAACTTCGACAAACTCTCTCCGCTGGCACAAGAGTCTGCGCGGGCTGCGGGTATCGGCGCTGTGTGCCGCAATCCGTTTCGCAGCATCATCGTGCGCAGCGTGGAAATTGTGCAGGCCTGCGACGAGGCTTTGCGCATCATCGAGAATTTCGAGATGCCCGAGAGGCCCGCGGTGCAATTTGAGCCGCACGCCGGAACAGGCTATGGCTGCACGGAGGCGCCGCGCGGAATGTTGTTCCACCGCTACCGCCTCGACGACCACGGTGTGATTCTCGATGCGAAGATTGTGCCGCCGACATCGCAGAATCAGAAGACCATCGAGAGCGACTTGCTGCGATTCGTCTCCGCCAACCTCGACATGAAGAAAGATAAACTGCAGTGGCAATGCGAGCAGGCCATCCGCAATTATGACCCGTGCATTTCGTGCGCCACGCATTTTCTGAAGCTGAATATCGAGCGCGAGTGACGCCCATGGCGGCGCGAACGGTAATTATCGGCGTCGGGAACGCCCATCGAGGCGATGATGGAATTGGCTTGATCGTGGCGCGCGGCCTGCGCGGCAGGATTCCGGAAGAAATCCGCATCGTGGAAGAAACGGGAGACGGCGCGGCGATACTCGAAGCCCTGGCGGGCGTCCAGCGCGCAATTCTAGTGGACGCGGCGCAGTCCGCAGCGGCACCGGGAACGATTCATCGCTTCGATGCTTCGGCCACGGGAATTCCGGCCGATTTTCTTCGGCTCTCATCGCACTCGTTTGGCGCCGCGGCGGCGATCGAAATGGCGCGCGCGCTCGGCGAACTGCCTCCACGCACGATTGTCTACGGGATCGCGGGCGCAAACTTCGGCAACGATGAAGAACTTCATCCCGCCGTGCAGCAAGCCGCAATCGCACTGATTGCGCAAATCGGTGATGAGCTGCAGGCGCCCTGAAGTGAGCAAGACCACTGCATGATCGCCTCTCAAATTCGCGGAGCAATTCTTCTTGCCGTCGGAGATCGATGGACAAAAGTTGCTATGGTGATTGCGAAAGTTGCAGATACTATAGGTCGAGATTTACCAGCGGGAGATAAAGGCTATCAAATGATTACCGGAGAGATTGATGCCTTGCTTCGCGCTGGCCGTTTGACGGCACGGGGAAATATTAGAAACTGGCGGTTCAGCGAAGTCCGTCGCTCTGGTCGTCAAGGAAATTCAAAGTGAGACATTACCCCCTGAAGCTATCGGTTGCGGGCAATTAACGGACATCGTAAACTAATTTGAACTGCCGGACGAACTCCGACAGGCCGTTCGAATTGCCCCTCGGTCGGGGCGTGGCTCAGCCTGGCTAGAGCGCCTGGTTCGGGACCAGGAGGTCGGTGGTTCAAATCCACTCGCCCCGACCACTTCTTTTAGAATCAGGGATTTACTCCACCAAATTGATTCGGCGTAGCTGATTTTGCTAACGTCGTCGCCATGTCCGAACGTTCCACCGAGCAGATACGCGAATTGCTCGACTCCCTTTATCGCGTGGATTCGGGACGAATCCTGGCAACTCTGATCCGCTTGCTCGGTGATTTTGATCTTGCCGAGGAGGCGATGCACGAAGCCTTTGCGGCTGCGCTGAGCGTGTGGCCGACAAATGGAGTACCCGGCAACCCGCGGCCATGGTTGATTTCGACCGCCCGATTCAAAGCCATTGATACTCTGCGTCGACGGGCAAGATTTGATGCGTCTCAAGACGAGCTCGTGCGATATCTCGAAGCGCAATCGAGTTCGGCGGAAAAGTCCAATGAAGAGGACAGCCTCGAGGATGACCGGCTACGCCTGATTTTTACCTGCTGTCATCCATCTCTCGCACCGGAAGCGCACGTTGCGCTCACCTTGCGCGAGGTGTGCGGGCTGACGACCGAGGAGATCGCAAAGGCATTCCTCACTACTCCACGCACGCTGGCGCAGCGCATTGTGCGCGCAAAGGCAAAAATTCGAGACACACGGATTCCGTACGAAGTGCCGACACCGCAGGAATTGCCGGAGCGGCTGGGCGCGGTGCTTCAGGTCATCTATCTCGTCTTTAATGAGGGCTACTCTGCCGCGGCGGGAGCGGAAGTAACGCGAGCCGAGCTAACCGGCGAGGCGATTCGATTGGGCCGCTTGCTGACCGAACTCCAGCCAGAGCCGGAAGTCAATGGGCTGCTTGCGCTGATGTTGCTGCAGGAATCCCGTCACGCCGCCAGAAAATCTCCGACCGGAGAGCTGATTTTGCTGGAGAACCAGGATCGCTCGCTGTGGAACCGGGAGCAGATCGCGGAGGGAGTGGCGCTACTGGAGAAAGCGCTGAAGTCCCGCCGCTTCGGCTCCTACACACTGCAGGCCGCGATTGCGGCGGTTCATGCGGAGGCGGAATCGGTCGCGGCGACCGACTGGCGGCAGATCGTTGCGCTCTACGACCAATTGGTACGAATTCAGCCTTCGCCAGTTGTACAGCTCAATCGCGCCGTGGCAATTGCCATGCGCGATGGTCCAGAGGCCGGTCTGACGCATATAGACGCGGTGCTGGAACATGGCGAAATGGCAAATTATTATCTGGCGCATTCAGCCCGCGCCGATATGTGCCGCAGGCTGGGCAGAACGGCGGAGGCTCGGTCCGCTTATGAGAAAGCTCTGGCGCTGACCCAACAGGAACCAGAGCGGCAATTCCTGCAAGAGCGCATTCGGCAGTTGAAATAAATCAGAAGCCGATGCGGATATTGAGATGACCAGGCGCGAAGCATGGTTCTAAACCCAATCGATCACGAGGCAACAAGCGGGGCGCTTCAGACGGGCAAAGAACGAGCCGTCCGCAAGCCGAGGCCTCGCCAGGGAGCTGCTGTGATCATGAAATTCTTGAGTCTAGGGACGAATGGGAGTTAGGATACGCGAGCTCGGAGTCCAAATCGGAAACTCCGACTGAGCGCTTCAACTTCCTTCCCTCACCTCCAGCGGAAACCGGAACTCCCGGGACAACATATTTGCAACGAGCATTGCATCGAAAGGAGCCATCAGTGAACGCCGTACAAATCGACCAGAAGAGCTATGAGATGCCTCCGCGCGAGGGGATCAGCATCGCGCATTTTCTCACGGTCGCCGACGTCGAGCGATCGGCTCGCTACTACGAAAAGGTCTTCGGCGCTCGCATCCTGACCATGGGCGACGGCAACGCGCCTCCGTACCTTCAGCTTGCGAATATCTGGATGATTCTCAACGTTGGGGGCGGGCCGACTCCGGATAAGCCGACCGTGACGCTCAGCGTCCCGGACCCGAATCACATCAACAGCTTCATGAATTTCCGCGTTGCGGATATTCAAGCGTGCTATGAATTGTGGAAAAGCCGAGGAGCCGAGTTCCTCACGCCGCCAATACCCAAGTACGGCGAGATTCGCTGCTACATCCGCGATCCGGACGGTTACATAATCGAGGTCGGACAGAGCACCGATCTCAAGTACGGTTAGCGCTCGACCCGGAAGGGATTCGGAAGATTTCAAAGAGGAGAACAAAATGACAGCAAAAGGAAAAGTCGTGGTGCTGGTCTCGAGCGGACACGGCTTGCCGTTGAAAGATGGCAAGGTTTATGCCGGCGCTGGCTACTATCTCAACGAACTGACGGTTCCGGTTCGCGCATTGATGAAGGAAGGCTACGAAATCACTTTCGCCAACCCCAAAGGCAACACGCCGCAATTGGATGTCCATTCAGCTGTCGCCGATTTCTTCGGCGGGGACGAGGCCAAGCTTCAGGACTATCTGAAATTCCGCGACACCCTGACTGGGCTCAAAAATCCAACGCGCATCTCGGATGTCATCGCATCGGGCCTGGATCAATATGACGCTGTATTCGTCCCCGGCGGCCATGGCCCGATGATCGATCTTCTCGATGATCCCGACGCTGGCACGGTAATGAGACACTTTCATGAAACATCCAAGCCTACGGCGGTGCTGTGCCATGGCCCGATTTCACTTCTCTCGGCTCTTCCGAATTCGACGGAGGTGGTCGCAGCGTTGGCAGCGGGCGATGCCGCTGGAGCGCGGGCAAAAGCTCAAGGATGGATTTATTCTGGATATAAGATGACCATCTTTTCGACGGCGGAAGAGCAGCAGCGGGAGCCGCTTGAGATTGGTGGTAAGGTTCTCTTCTACCCGGACGTCGCCTTGCGCACGGCGGGCGGTGACGTAAGTGTGGCCGCTCCCTGGAAGCGCTACGTCCTTCAAGATCGCGAGTTGATCTCGGGTCAGAACCCGTTCTCGGACGAAGCGCTTCTGGAACTTCTTCTAGCGGCACTCAACGGCAGAAGAAGTAAGGGGGCTGGCGCATCCTCCGCTGGATCGAGTCTTCGCGACTAGCGCAGCCATAACCTACATCAACCGCCGATGCGAATGTTTCCTTGCGCATGATGGAGGCTTGCCACTAGTTGGCAAGGCGGCCGAAATGGTGATGCATCATATGAACTTAGGGAGACCACGCACATGACGGCCCCCAACACTTCGAACACGCTCGGTGTCAACGTCTTTACCGCACCGGGAAAGGCAATGGTCGGCGAGCGGCCAAAGCCCTTCGGCGAAGCGCTCGGCTTTGACCCGATCACGTCGACCTTAATCTTCGGCGATTACGACGCGGTGTTGGTGGACGCGATGGGGACAGTGGCTGAGGCCGAGGCTCTCGCGGATTGGGTCGCTCTGCACAACCGCAACTTGGAGACCATCTATATAACGCACGCCCATTTCGACCACTTCTACGGTCTGGGCATTCTGCTCGACCGTTTCCCAGGCGCTCGGGCGATAGCAACGGCCAACACGGTGAACGCCATGCAGTCGTCTTTCTCTCCCGTGGTGGAGCGGTTGGCCCGCCGGCTCTTTCCAGGGCAAGTGCCCACCAAATTGGTTCCACCTGAGCCCTATGAGCACGACACATTTACTCTTGAGGGCCACGAAATGCGCATCATCGAGCAGGGCCGCACCGATTGTCCCGATTCGACGTCTCTTTACGTTCCATCGATCGGCCTGATCGTCGCGGGCGACGTGGTGTACAACCAGTGCCGCATCTACGTCGGCGACACCACCCCCGAGAGCCGAAAGAATTGGATCGCGGCGCTAGACCGGTTAGCGGCGCTGGACCCGGCGATTGTTGTCGCCGGTCACAAAAAGCCTGGCGCGCCCGACGCTCCCTCGACGATCCAAGACACCAAGCGTTACCTGCAGGACTTCGATCGGTTGCAGAAAACCGCGACGTCCGACCAGGAGCTGTTCGATCAGATGACGGAGCTGTACCCGCATTGGGTAGCCAACCAGTCGTGGTTGATGTTCGGATTCCCGCAGCCATAACCCACATCAACCCTAAGACATGCCTTAGAGAAGCCCGTGCTTCTTTACCTCTCGACGCACATCGCAGCCGTGCGTACGACGATTGCTTATCCAGGTGAGGTCGTAGATCCAAACTAAAGCGCGGAAGCGGCAAAATTTCTGGGACGAGCTGTCGACTTCCGGCCCGGCCGTTCGTCTATCGGGTCAGGGCTGATGATTCAGGCCTGCAATACGGGTCACGGCTGATGATTCAGCTCTGCAATATATTAGTGAAGGCAGGGCAACCGCCCAAGGCGAAGACCGCTACAGGAGAATTGAGAAATCATGACGCAGATTTTGGTTGAAACAACGGCCAGATCTCGAAAATCCACTCTCATTCCGGGGGTCCCAACCATGCTGATTGCGAGAAGAACTGCAATTCTGTGCATTTCCTTGTCGTTGAGCCTGACGGCAGCAGCCCAGCACAAGCCTTCTCCGCTTCAACCCTATGTGAAGGAAAATGCACCGGTGCTGGTCCTGGAGCATGTGCGCCTTATCGACGGCACAGGCTCTGCGCCCCAGGAAGATATGCGCATCGACATCGCTGGCGGCAAGATCACAGCTGTCCAAGCCGCCGGTGCGCACACCCCTTATCCGCCCAACGCCAAGGTGCTGGAGATGACGGGAAAGACCGTGATCCCCGGCTTGGTCGGGATGCACGAACATCTCTTCTATCCCACGCCGCAGCAAGCCCAAGCTGGCGTGGCGTTCTATGGCGAGGCAGCGGACAGCGCTCCGCGTCTCTACCTGGCAGGTGGCGTGACGACGGCGCGGACTGCGGGCAGCGTCGAGCCGTACACCGACCTGGAACTGAAGCGAGAGATCGACGCAGGGTCGCTGCCCGGACCCAAGCTCGACGTGACCGGCCCCTACCTCGAGGGCAAAGGCCGCTTCGTGATCCAGATGCACATGCTTGCGGATGCGGACGACGCTGCGCGCACGGTGGATTATTGGGCCGCCGAGGGCGTGACCTCGTTCAAGGCATACAACTATCTCACGGCGGATGAGCTGAAGGCGGCCATCGACCACGCTCACGCCCACGGGCTCAAAATCACCGGGCATCTTTGCTCCATCGGATTCAGGCAGGCGGCCGCGCTGGGCATCGACAACCTGGAACATGGCCTGGCAGTGGATACCGAGTTCTTTCCGGGGAGGAAGCCGGACGAGTGTCCCGGTCTTCTTGCGAATTTGGCCTATCTCGAGAAAAGTGTGGAAGTGGAGGGACCTGAGGTGCGGGAGATGATCCGTGACCTGGTAGCGCACCATGTGGCCATCACGTCAACGCTGGCGGTGTTTGAGAGTCTCGGCTCGAATCGCCCGCCAATCGAGCGGGTGAGCGCGGCCCTCAAGACGCTCTCGCCGCAAGCCGCGAAGGAGTATCTGCTCGGCCGCGCTCAGGTGGCCGAGCAGGACTTAGGCGGGCCGATGCTGGGAAAAGAGATGAGATTTGAGCGCGAGTTTGTGGCCGCGGGCGGACTGCTGATGGCGGGATGCGATCCCACCGGCTACGGGGGCGTAGTGCCGGGCTTCGGCGACCAGCGCAACATTGAATTGCTGGTCGAGGCCGGCTTCTCATCGGTCGAAGCCATCCGCATTGCCACACTGAATGGGGCACTCTACATGGGCAGAGACGCGAGCATCGGATCGATTGCGCCGGGCAAGGCCGCCGATTTGGTGGTGTTGGGCGGCAACCCGGCCGAGAAGATTGAAAACATCGAGAAAGTTGAGCTGGTGTTCAAAGATGGCGTGGGTTTCGATGCTGCGAAACTGATTCGATCCGCCACCGAGCTGGTTGGCTTGCGGTGAGCACGCAGGAACCCGAGCGGCAATTCCTCCAGGACCGCATTCGGAAGCTGAAATAAATATTAGAAGAGCTGTCGATTTTCCGTCTCTCCAACGACAATAGCACGAGAGAACGATGAGCTACGGTTCCTGAGCGAACAGGAATCACGTCATCGGGAACAAACCACAGAAACCAAGGAGAAAAAGTCATGCCACAGTATCTGGTCGCTAATTACCTCCCCGACGACTTCGACCCGTCCACCGTAACCGAAGCGATGGTCGAACAGATCCACGCGCTCAACCGCGAACTGATTGCCGCCGGCATAAGGAAGTTCGCCTGCGGCATTTCCCCGCCCGGCAGCGCGAAGACGCTGCGGGTCCAGCCCGACGGCAAGGTGCTCGTCACCGACGGGCCATACACCGAGACCAAGGAGCACATGGGCGGATTTTGGATATTGGAATGCGCGGATATGGACGAGGCGCTCGCGTGGGCGCGCAAGGGTGCCATCTTCTCCGATGCGGTGGGAGAGGTGCGCGAGCTTCTTTTCTACCCGGCTCCGGAAGAAGATCCCGGCGGAAGCAAGTAAATATAGAAGTAGCGGCCCTGATAGGGCGTCCGCTCTACACTTAAGGAGAAGAAAATGCGCTTCATGATGATCATGTATCCGAAAATCTACGAAACCGCAAAAGCCGGCTTCGTGCCCAAGATGAGAGACATGGAGAAGATGGGTGCGTACAACGACGAGTTAGGGAAAGCCGGCGTGCTGCTCGCGCTTGACGGCCTGACACCGCCTGCGACGATGAGCGCGCGCGTTACCTTCAAAGACGGAAAATCGAAAGTTACCGACGGTCCGTTTACCGAAGCGAAGGAGGTGGTCGGCGGCTTCTGGATTATCCAGGTGAAGTCGCGCGAAGAGGCGCTCGAATGGGCCTCGCGCATCCCCGGACGGGATGACGAAATGGTCGAAGTCCGCCGGTTGTACGACATGACCGACTTCGATCCCGAGACCCAAAAGTATATCCAAGAGAGGTTTGGCGACGACTGGGCTGAGACGAAACCGCAGTAAAAAAACCCTCAGCACTTTTTCGATGTCGCGGCGACTCGAACGATGTCTATGTAGCCGCGACCGGAGAATTGAGAAGCAACCGCCCGGCCCGAAGACCGTCACTGGAAAAGGAGAAACCATGCCGCAGTATTTAGTCGCTATTCACCACCCCGACGATTTCGACCCGTCCGTCGAAACCGAAGCGACTATGGAGGAGATCCACGCGCTCAACCGCGAGATGATTGCGGCCGGTGCCAGGAAGTTCGTCGCCGGCCTGACCCCGGTCGGCAGCGCGAAGTCGCTGCGGGCGCAGCCCGGCGGCAAGGTCCTCATCACCGACGGGCCATATCTGGAGACCAAGGAGCACATCGCCGGTTTTTGGGTGCTGGAAGCCGCGGACTTGAACGAGGCGCTGGCGTGGGGACGCAAGGCCGTTATCGCCTGCCGTGCGCCGGTCGAAGTGCGCGCGATTCTTTTTATGCCGGCCCCAACACCGCCGTCGACGCCGGCCTGACGGGCGAAATCAGATAAGGACTCGAAGGGGGCGGCACATCCTTGACGACTATAAGGTGAACGATCCGGTGCGCAAGGCCTTCTAGACATTCATACATCAAGGGGAGCGGCGTAACCAAATGAGAAAGGTAATCTACGCAATCAACATCACCCTGGATGGCTGCTGCGATCACACTAAACAAATGGTCGATGAAGAAGTACTCGAACACCATGCGCTGCTCCTGCGAGATGCCGACCTACTCGTCTTTGGGCGCAAAACCTATCAGTTGATGGTTCCTTACTGGCCGGATGTCGCCAAAAATCCTTCTGAGACGAAAGCAGATATCGAATTTGCGAAAATGTTTGTCTCCAAAAACAAAATTGTTTTTTCACGATCATTAGAGAGCGCTGAAGATAAAAATACGAAAATTGTTCGTACGAACCTTCGCGACGAAATCCTTAAATTAAAACAGGAACAAGGCAAAAATATTTTGGCCGGTGGTGTGGACATTCCTTCACAACTTATCGAGCTTGGTCTTATTGATGAATATCGTTTTGTCGTGACGCCAATAATTGCAGGAGAAGGGAGACGGCTGTTGGAAGGTGTTAGCCTACAGCAGAAATTACAATTAAAACTTGTTGAGTCCAAGATTTTTCCATCAGGATGTGTTGCGCTTCGTTACTTGAAACAGTGACGGAAAAGCCTGCTACAGGTGCGCTGCTGGCTCCCCCCGCGGGGAGGAGAACGAGGAGAAGAACAATGAAATACATCTGTTTGGGCTATCTCGAGCCCGGCGCGTTCGGGCGCAAGAAGTCATGCCCTGACGAAAACGGAGGGAGGCTAGGATGAACGAGCTCACCAGACGTGATTTTGTTCGCGGCGGTTTGACCGCGGGAATTGGGATCGGCATTGCGCCTGAATTGCTGCGCTCCGCCGTCGCCCGGCAGGCGCCCGCGCCTGCAGCGGGGGCGGACCCTTATGCCATGGTCGATCCGGAGTTGCTTGACGCAATCAAGAAATTCCCCACTCCGACCTTCACGAGCGAAAATCTCGTTGAAGCACGCAAATGGCCGGGGGTGCCACCGCTGCCACCGCCGGCGCCGCAGCCATTTGAACGGCACATCCCCGGGCCATCGGGCGCGCCGGACTTGCGCCTGGTGATTGTCGATGCGGCCCCGGGCACGAAAGGGCGTCCTGCACTTCTGCACATTCATGGCGGCGGGTATGTCACCGGCTTCGCCGGACAATTCAATCCGTTTCTGCAAGCAGTGGCACAGAACTGCGGATGCCTGGTCGTTTCGGTCGACTATCGCCTCGCCCCGGAAACTCATTTCCCGGGATCGCTCGAAGATAATTACGCCGCGCTGCGCTGGCTTTACAAAAACGCTGACGAACTCGGCGTGGATCGCAAACGCATCGCCATAGGCGGAGAAAGCGCCGGCGGCAGCCATTCTGCGCTACTCGCCATTGCCGCGCGCGATCGCCGCGAAATTCCCATCCTATTTCAATTGCTGATATATCCGGCGCTCGACGATCGCACCGGCAGCACTCGCCAAGCTCCGCCGTATATCGGACAGTTCCTTTGGAACGCGGGCTCGAATCGTTTCGCCTGGACTTCTTTCCTCGGCGTCCCGGCCGGCTCGCCTACGGTTCCGGCAGGCGCGGTTCCTGCGCGCGTCGAAAATCTCGCCGGACTTCCTCCTGCATTCATCGGCGTCGGCGCGATCGATCTGTTTGTGGATGAAGATGTGGAATACGCCCGCCGCCTGATCAATGCCGGAGTTCCGACGGAACTCCATGTAATTCCGGGCGCGTATCACGGCTTCGACGTGCTAGTCCCCGACGCCGCAGTTTCGAAGCGATTCACGGAATCGTGGATGGTTGCCCTTCGGCGAGCTTTTGCCACCGGCTAGCCCGCGAAGTCTGATTTTGCTAGCGACAAGCAACTGCATCAATCGATGTGTTACACGGTCTCGAACGGAGGACCCAATGAAATACATCTGTTTGGGCTATCTCGAGCCCGGCAAATTCGAAAACATGTCCGAGAACGAGTGCAACACCGTTCTGGACGAGTGTTTTAGCTACAACGACGAATTGCGGAAGAACGGACATTTGCTCGCTGAGGAACCTCTTCAGCCCGCCAACACGGCGGTGACCGTGTGTTGGAAGAACGGAAAGGTTGCCGTGACAGACGGTCCGTACGCGGAAACGAAGGAGCAATTGGGTGGAATTCAGGTGCTCGAAGCGCGCGATCTGAATCACGCCATTCAGCTCATTTCCCAATGCCCAGGAGTGAAGTTGCAGTGCGGAACAATCGAGATACGTCCAGCGGCGGACATAAAAGAAATGATGAGGGAGAGCGAGCAGCGACGGCGAAAGCATACCTCGCAATGAGGGCGGCCACGAGGGAAAGAATAATCAATATCATGGTCAGGGGCTGGTAATCAGCATCTGTTTCCTTTACGGCTACCCAACGCCGCTCATCGCGCAATCTTTCCTCACAGCGCTTTTTACCACACGGGTCCCACTACATCGCGCAGCGCGTCAATTTTTCGGCGACACGCACCAATTCAGCCGGTCATGACTTGCATTTCGTACTTCGATGCGGTGAATGAACCGGTTTCCAATGCGGTTGTTCCTTATAAGTCCCCGCAGGGCTTACGGCATCGACGAGTCCCCCGCGGCCGATGGGCGTGATTCAGGCCTGTGCTTCTCGATCGCTTCGGTCATGCCGGCTTCCCACTTTTCGGTGCGGTCGTAACCGGATCCTTTCAGGCATATGACGCCCCGGGAATCGATGATCCAGTTTTGCGGGATTTCCTCGACCTTCAGCGTGTCGGTAACGTAGTTGTAAGCCGGCAACACGGTGAACGAGAAATGATGCTCTTTCATGAAAGGTTCGATAAGGCCCGGATTGTCATCCATGTTCAAGGTGATGAACTGAACGTCGGGGCTGTCCTTGTATTTCTCGATCAGTTTCTGCATGCGAGGCAACTCCTCGCGGCAGAAGTGTCACCAGACCGCCCAGAAGTTCAAGAATGTTAGCTTGCCCTTCAAGGACTCTAAGTTCCAAGTCTTACCGTTGAGGTCCGCAAGCTCGAAAGCCGGCAGAGGCTCGTTGGTAACTTGCCAGGTGAGCGAGGGAAGATCCGCAAGAGCGTCGGCGCGCCGGGCGTACCAAAGCTGCCAGCCTTCCGCCGTCCCGCCGAGGCTGGTCCAGACACGCTGCGCGTCATCGGCCAGTTCGTCCTTCACGCCGGCTTCGGGTTTCTGCTGCGCATCGAGCCGCGTGAGCAAAGCGTTTTCATAAAAAGCCATGGCATCGAGCTTGCGGGCACGCATCTCGGCCAAACGGCCCATGCGTCCCCAGTACGCAGCCAACTGGATGGAATAGAGTTTCTTGCGGTCCTGCTTGTCGCTGGCAAGAGAGTTCAGATCCTGGAGTCGCTGGTCGGTCTCCGAAAGCTTGGCGTTCGCCTTTTCAGTTTGCTTGAGTTGAAGAAAGGCGTCAGTCTGGTATCCGAGCGCGTCGAGACGTTGGTAATTCCGATAGAAGCCGATCTCGGCCACAAAATCCTTTGTAGCATCGACGTCGTAAAAGAACTCCTTGGCCTCAACTTCGAATTTCACCAGCCCCTTTTGCACCAGATCGACCACTCGCTCGGGCTGGAGATGCTTCTTTGAGAGGCTTTTTGCTATCGAGAAATAGTCGTCCGAGCTCGGACCGCGTGGGCCGGCATTCTTGACAGCGACTTTGAGACCCTCGTCCGCGGCTGCCTCGATGTCTGCCGGTGATGCGTCGACATGAACCATGGTGTCGAGTCGATCCCACCGGAGAAACGTCAGATTGGGACGCTCCTTGATCCAGGCACTGGTCTGGGCGAGGCGTTCCGTATAGTAAGCGTGCTTCGCGTCTGCAGGAGCATCTTCGCCCGGATAGTGATGGTCTTCGTCCCACTTCGACATAGACGAAAGCTCCCAGGGATCCGGAAAACGAGTTAAGCGCGTCTCCTTGGCCCAATCGGACTCTTTCTGATCGCTCGCGAGTTTATAGCCGTCCTCAAGCGTCCCGTACCACTTGCGGTCGTCTGCCAGATTGAGCGCGCGGATGCGATATAGATCCTGTACAACCTGCTTGCGCAATTGGTCGTATTCCGATGGAGGATGAGCCTTGAACTCGAGCGACCACAGAGTTCGGTAGGCTCCGATTGCATCGGAATCGGCGCGAGATTGGATCAGCACGCGAAGCCTTGAGGCGCTCCGTGCGATCAGTGCTTTGTCATCGACGGAAGAAAGCGCTTCGTAGCCTTCGAACGAAGCGGGGCACGCATCGAGGAGAGCTCTAACGTGAGCAAGGCTCTTCTCCTTATCGAGAAACACCGGAGCGGCATAGATCTGCGCCAGCGCGAGGTGCGGCCAGGGAAAGTTGGGATCTTTTTGGAGAGCGGCGTCAAAAAGCTTGATGGACTCGGTTGATTGTCTGCCCAGCAACGCGAGCCCATAGAGATAGTCCACGTGCGCGTCGTCCGGACTTTGCTCGTGGCGGGCTTTGTATTCGGCGATTGCCTTTTCTGATTCGAATTGACGAGCCATCGCGGTGATGTATCGCCGCTGGACGAAAACGTCGCTGGGGTAGCGCTGGAGCAGCCCTTGAATAGTGGTGAGCCGCTTCTCGCCGAATTCCCAGTCAGTGTCAGCCGGAGTTTGCGCGGGCAACGCGTCGAGAGCCGCCTTGACCGCCGGCGATGGCGCGCACGCCTCTCCTGTTTGCGCACGCAGCACACGCGGAGCCAGGGACAAGAACAGAATGATCGATAAACACAACTGCAAGAAACGGATCGGTCGGACGGTCGCGAAGCAGATTCGCATCACACCCTCCCTGGGTGGGAGGCCTCAGTACGCCCAAATTCTATTGCAGTAACGACCCAAATCAAACGAAAGAGAATTCGTCACGCTCGTGCAAACAATTTCTACGACCAGGAGGTCGGTGGATCAAATCCACTCGCCCCGGCCACTTCCAGTATCCTGCCGCGGATCGATTTCCGGTTTCCATGCTGGTTCGAGTTCGCGCCTGACTTTTCCGCGCCGCGGACCGTTTCTCCTCGCCCTGAATCTCCGAGTTCTCGAACTGCGATCACAGAACGTCCTATCGGAATTGAGGTCTGGCCCCGCTGCCCTTTCGAGCAGCGGAGCCAGTATCGGGCAAGTCAGGCAGGATGCGTCCCGGCCCGCGAGCCGGGGCGCGCCGTTTAGAGGAGATCGATGTAGGCGGGTGGCGCAGGCTTTTTCCGGAGGTTTGCCGTCGGGTGCCCCATCCTCGGTTTGTGAGGGTGGGGATTTCGGCCCCGCCTTTGACGCCTCTTCCCCTCCGGTTAGTTCTAGCCCATCCGTACCATTGACACCTCGTAAATATGATCTGACAATTATCACGCAGGTACTCGCAATTCCGGCGCGAGGGCGGCCCATCTAAGCTGCCCGCGTGTTTACCCTGATCCTGCGATGGCGGGAAGGGCGCCGGGCCAAATTATTTAGAGGAGCAAATGAAAATTCCCGGCACAAACGCCGGCAGCGGCAGCATTTCCCGTTTCGGGAACTACTCCGCGCCCTCAGCGTCTCTGCGGTGCGTCTTAGAGAAAGGCGAATAAAAGGCTAATCGCGTGCAAAATTATTAGAAAACGCCCTAAATTGAAGAAAACAAACGACGGAGCCGATTTCTAATCGCGTGAAAAACGATGTTTTTCGCCATCGAGAACGTAGGGGGGCGGGTTCACCACGCCCCCGGGTTGGCTGTGGGTTGTGGTTTGGCCTGTCCGGAAAAACCCGATCGCACACCGCGAGCAAAACGCTTCCGCGCACCTTTGAATTTTGTTTCGGTTAGAAAAAAAATCCGTCGTTTGTTTTGTTCGACTTACGGAAATTTTAATTGAACCCTTGTTTCGGTTAGAGCAAGTTCCGAAGCGAAGAAAATTCGAAGGCCGCGCAGAGTTCGCGCGTGGGGACGCCCACGGCGGGCGTCGCGGGAGGGCGAAATCGGCCGTCCCCTACAACGGCAAAACCAACGGCGTGGGCCGAAGGACTCACGCTGCCGAAGATACTTCTGAGCTTCCTGCGGCCGCTAACGCTCCTGCGCATTGAACGATTTCGCCGCAGGATTCTAGATAGGCGCGCAGCTCCATGCGGGCGCGGCGGAGCCGCGTTTTTACCGTGCTGACTGTTAAGCCCAGGGCCTTCGCCGTCTCGGAAGTCGAGAGTTCTTCGACGGTGCGCAGAACGAAAACATCGCGATAGAGCGGACGCAGGCTGGCGATCGCGGCGTTGAGAGCGCCGCGCAACTGGCGGCGCGTGAAGCTGGTCTCTGGATTTTCCGCCGGACGGCGTATCTGCAGCAGAGTGTTGCTCTCGACGGCGCTGTCGGCGATCTCGTCCAACGGAACGCGGCGGCTGTCGTTGCGTTTGCGCAGGTTCATCAGGCCTTCGTTGATGGCGATGCGCGAAATCCAGGTGGTGAAACGCGAGCGGCCCTCGAATTGGTCGAGGTGGCGATAGGCTTTGAGAAACGTTTCCTGCCGCGCGTCTTCGGCATCCTGGTGATTCCTGGTGACGCGCAAGGCGAGGCGATAGACGCGCTGGTTGCAGTGCTTCACCAGGCTATCGAATTCGACTCCCGCTTTATCGCTCGCCGGCGCTGCCGAGGATCCCTGCGGCCGCCCCCGCCGCCGGAGGCTGCCGGGCATCGCAGAGCCATTCAGATTCGTATTTCGGAAATTCGACCAGCAAGTCACCGCTTCACTCACTTTGCACCTCAGTTCCGGCGTCTCACCCCGGGCATGTAGCCCGGAGTGAGCGCTCGGTTTATGATTTGGCCCGCTGTGCCGCTGCCACGCGTGGGATCGGAAGCACTACGTTTTATGAGTGCCCTACTTTTTGACTTTTCTCCGGCCGGCCGGTGGCCGTATCCGCTGCACGCGAATCATCCTCGCGCGTTGCGCGGATCGACTCGGTCGAGTCGCCAAGATTCAGAGCCTTTACGAATTCCTCGGCCTGTTTCTGGGCCACTTCCTTGGCGATGCCGTAGCGCTCCTGAATCTTGCCAACGAGCTGATCGCGCTGCCCGCGAATCACATCGAGATCACTGTCGGTCAGTTTTCCCCACTTTTCTTTGACCTTTCCAGTCGCTTGCTTCCACTTCCCTTCCAGTTGGTCCCAGTTCATTTGTTCCTCCGAGGTTTGGTGTAGCCGTCGTTCGCACACTAGGTAACAGCATCATGCCGCGCGAGGAAATACCCGGAAACCCTTACGGAGCAGCCAATTACTAGGTATATGGGAACGGAGCCCAGGGCAATTGGGGTCAGCCTGGTTGACCCCACTAAGTCGACTTTTTTGACGCTTCAGGGTATCCAGCGGCGCCAGGCTGCCGCGGGGTCAGGCTTCGATGATCTGATTTCTAATGGCGTAGCGGACCAGCTCGCTGACGGAATGGCAATCGAGCCGGCGCATGATGTTCGCGCGGTGAGTCTCGGCGGTTTTCACGCTGATTCCGAGCTCCACCGCCACTTCCTTGCTGCTTTTTCCTTCCGCGAGGAGCTGTACAATCTCGCGCTGGCGCGGCGTCAGACGGCCCTTGCGCGTATTCACCTCGGCGGGCTCGAAATCGCGCTTCAGATAGCCGTCTAGCACCGTCTGCGCGACTTTTGCGGTGAAGAACGTCTTGTTGCGGCGCAGCGCTTCGAGTGCGGCGACGAGATCGCGGCCCGCGTCCGCTTTTAGCACGTATCCTCGGGCTCCCGCATCCAGCACTTCGCGAATCAGAGGATCCGAGTCGTGCACGGTCAAGACCAGGACCTTCGATTCCGGGCAGTCTTTCATGATCTGGCGTGTGGCCTCGAGACCGTTCATCGAAGGCATGCTGATATCCATCACCGTTAAATCAGGTTTCAATTCCTTCGTTTTTTCGACGGCTTCGCGGCCATCCGCGGCTTCGGCCGCGACCTTCCAACCCGGCTGCCCTTCAATTAACGAACAGATGCCCCTTCTGACAACTTCGTGGTCATCCGCAACCAGCACGCGCATTGCTTCCATCGTTCACCTCCAATGAAATGGGCGGGCCAACGAGTGTGCTCGCTGTGAACAGCACGGTCGTTGTTGGAGCTATTGACTATGGCTGCCGCTCGGGAACGCGGCGAGCTGCGAGGCTCGTGCAGCCGGAACGCTCGAACGTGAGATGGAATAGGCGGGCTGGGAGTTGAAAACCGCAAGGGCACGCTCTCTGGGTATCGCGTCCACGACTGTGACGATGCACACTGCGCGCCAATTTCGTGCGCCTGTGGAAAATTTTTCGGAATCGCCTCGATACAGGAGACTTACGAGCGAGAATGGCGCGAAAACTCCGGCAGACGGCATTAGGCAAGCGTCTGAATTTTTTACACGATGCTGGGTATGACAGTAGGGGTTACTAGGTAGGAGGTTCTACGTGCTAAGAGTCCTGGAGCGCTACTCAGTCAGAAATCAAATTATCGAGGCCCAGGTTGTGGACTGACTAGTGCCTGCCTCGTAGCGCCGGGGCTTTCGCCCCTTACCGCAACACGCGCCCGGGCGTACAGAAACATCCCGATAGCTACGCGCCGCGAATAAGTTCAATCTGCCGCAGAAGGCTAAGAGGCCCGCGGCTTGCGCCAGCGGGCACCGCGCTTCGCGAAGTACTGGGGAAGGGAGGAAAGTCATGGAGATGAAGCTAGCGATGGGAGTTGTGGCGATGGCTGCGATGGGCGTGATGGCGTCACCCGCAATCACCCACGCGCAGGACAATGCCAGCGACTCGACGCAGATGGTCACCGGCTGTCTGCAAAAAGGCTCGAACGCAAACACTTTCACGCTGACCGATGAAAACGGCAAGCTCTGGAATCTGCGTAGCAAGACGGTGCAACTCGGTCCGCACGTTGGCCATACGGTTACGATCAGCGGCACCATCCCCCAGAAATCCAAGGACGACAACAAAGCTGCCGGCGATTCTGCGCCACAGAATCGCCTGCGGGTTACAAACCTGAAGATGGTCAGCGAGAGCTGCGAGCAAAATAAGTAGCGCGGAGAGGATTCCACGAGTTGCGGCGAAAGCCGCCATCTGTGCCGGCTCGTGTAGGCCCGAACTTCAGAGTCCGCTGTCGTGCGCGTTCAGAGACGATGGGGCGGAGTGGAGCAAGGACCTACACGAGCCAGGCGCCATTTTGATGTTTGCGGTTGAATTCCGCGCGGCTCATGCCGCCACCGGCTTTGTTGAGATCGTGATTGTCCACGAGATCGATGGGACGCGGAAACTGTCGGATTGGGTCGCGCGGTGGTGAATGGCAGGCGGTGTAGTCGGCTTTACGCCGGGCGGGCGCAGCAAGCCGCGCCCCTACGACCGAGGAAGCTTGCATCGCAGGGAAGTCGGTAGCGCCAGCCACGCCTAAATCCCGGTTGCTCGGTAAGATTCTTCCACTAACAGTCTCCGAATCGGCTCAACGCCTGCGCAGAACTATGCGGGCGAGATGACGCCGGACATGTAGTGCCGCGAAGGTAGCGCAACTCTGGCATTGCATTGAGCGTCTAATGAGGTAGAGTACTCGCGACGAGTGGGACGATACCGGCGTCTCGCGCCACCGAGCCATTAGGAGGCTGCGATGAGCAAATATTCCTTCCGCAATTTTTCAATCCTTTCAGCGGCAACGTTGCTTTTCATTTTTGCGCCTGCGCCTGCGTTCGCGCAGCATGGCGGCGGCCATGGCGGCGGGGGCGGCGGGTCCCACGGCGGTGGCGGCGGTGGAGGATTCCACGGGGGTGGTGGCGGCGGATTTCACGGAGGCGGTAGCTCCCGCGGCGGTGGCAGTTTCCACGGTGGCGGCGGTTTCCGCGGCGGCTCGGGCGGTGGACGCTCGTTTGGCGGCGGACGATCAGGGGCGCCTAGTTTTCGCGGCGGCTCATCCGGCGGCTCGCGTGGAATGGCTTCGCGTCCGAGCGGTTCGTTTGGAAACGGCGGGGCGCGCTCCAACGGCTTCAATGGAATGAACGGAGGACGAGGTCGAGTTTCGCCCACTTCCGGCGCGCGGAATTATGGCGCAGCGGACGGGCAATGGCATTCGTTCGGCAATCGCGCGGGCGGCGCATCGCAATCCTTTGCAGGTAGAAATTTCGGCGGATCGCCCGGAGCTGGATTGGGGCGGGGTGCCGGTGCAGCGAATGGATCGTGGAATTCATTCGGCGGCGGGCGCGGCGCGGGCGCCGGAAGTTCGGGGAGTTTTCATTCGCTCGGATCCGCGAGCGGCTTGGGCCGCTCGGCTGGAGCCGGCAACGCGCGGATGAGTTCATTCAGCCGCGGATCGATCGGCTCGCGGTCGTCGGCGATTTCGCCTTCGCGGGCGATGTCGAATTTTGAGGGCAATCGCTTTGGCGGCTCGGCGTTGGGCCGGTCAGGATCCGGTGCTTCCTCGTTTGGCGGATCGCGATTCGGCGGCACGACTCTTGGCGGCCGCTTCGGGACCTTGCCATCTTCAGGTTCGCGGTTTGGTTCCGTCTCTCTTCTCGGGAATCGCTTCGGAGCGGGGCGGGGTGCAAGTGGATTCGGTTCCGCCGCGTGGGGGCTTGGCTCTGGCGGCCGCGGATTTGGCGGGCGTGGATTCGGCGACCGTGGCTTCGGTTTCCGCGGGCGTGGATTCGGGTTCGGCGGCGGATGCTGGGGCTGCGGATTTGGCTTTGGCTGGGGCGGATTCGGATGGGGCCTGGGGTTCGGTTGGGGCTGGGATCCGTGGCTATGGAATCCGTGGTGGGGATGGGGCGGCTTGTGGGCTCCTCCTTACTGGTATGAGCCGAATTGGGGCTGGCCCAGCTACGATTACTATGGGCCGTATGGCGGCGCGACTTATGGATCACCCTACGGTTACGGAGATTCCACCTACAACGACTATTATCCGGATTCGTATGCCTATCCTGATTCGGGCGCAAATTTCGACAACGACTCGGCGGGCATGATGCCGGTGAACAGCGTCGAAGCTGCTCCGGCAACAGATGCGGATTCTCCAACGGCGGCTGTTCAGACTGCGCCTTAGTTGCAGGCTCGATAGCTCCTTAATTTGCGGAGTGCGACACACTTCTCGCCGGGGAAGTTTGCCTTGGCGGTCCGAGATCACCCATCCCGTACGGAATTCGCAACCATCTCCAGAATGAATTGAAATGAACTGAGCGGGGAACGTTCGGGGACGGGCTACTTACGCTGTGGTCGCGAGAAGCGGCTCGGGCTCTTCGGACGGAGGCTCGGCTAGGGTTGCTGCTCGCCGGCGCCGACGCAGGCGCCTGAGAGCAGGGTGATTTGCGATTTCCAAGGCTTCCAGGAACGATTGAACGGCGTGAAAGTTGGAGCGAAGCGACGGGCGGAGAGCGGACACCAAGCCGGACACGACATCGGAATTACGATCCGTGAGCGCAATCTTGAGAATTTTTAGGCTACGCACATCCAGGTGCGGTCGTTTGGCATTGCACTTGACGAGACTGCTCGCGCTGACAACAGCGATGCGTTTCCACCACCGGGAACCTGACCGCGCCCATCCGTAAATCATTTCGTCCGGAATGCGCCGTTCTCGCCAAAGTGGGCCGACGATTGCCAGAGCAAAGGCATCGGCGGAAGCGCGGCTATCGATGCCGGCTCCCAATCGACTGAGATCATCGGGACGCAGCGAGAACAGCGCACCTTCGTGACACCCGATGAGTTCGTAGGCGAAGAGGCGAAACTTCAGGCCCGGCTGGAATAGCAGCAGCGCCGCCAGTTCGAGGAGAACAAACGAAGGCGCGTCGGCAAGGCGTGCAGAGTATTCCTTGCGAAGCTGCCTGACGGTGGCCATGGAAGTGCGCGGCAATCCGCGCAGACGCTCTTCCACTTCCAGAGCGATGGACAGTACTCCGCTGATATTCGAGACGGCCATGCGTCGAATCGACGACCGCCGGCAAGCCGGGATCGCCTCGCGCTGCATTAGACGGACAATCTGTCCGCCGCCCCGTTCATCATTTACGAAAAACGACTGGGGGAGATGGAGCGCGCTGGCGCAGCCATCTCCCCCACGTCGAACGTTTAGACGTACCCCAGTTCAGTTAGTTAGAACGATACCTTCACCCCAAACTCAGCCTGGCGCGGCGCCCCGTAACCGAAGGTGCCGGACCCGAGGGTGACCAGGTTGGTGCGAGGTGTTGCGCCGTGAGCCGTCGTGCCGTCCAACGAGCCTTCCGAGCCATCCAGGATGCCTCTCAGCGTGTTGCCGGCAGGATCCCAGTTCTGGCGATTGAAGACGTTATAGATGGCCGCTTCTGGCGAGATCACGAATTGCTCTGAAAGACCGTGCCAGATCTTGCTCGGCTGCAAGCGCCATGACAGGTGAAGGTCCGTAGTGTAAAGCGGCGAAAGCCCAACCTGTCCCGGAGGTGCCAGAGGGATGGTGGGAATTACGGCGCCCAGCGCAGTCAGTTGGCCCTGCGTGAACAAGCCCGCACTCACCAGCGCCTGGCCCGCGGGGGTAAGGCCGCCGGCGACGTTCGTGTTGAAGTTGCTGATGATCTTGTTGAGATCGCCGACCTTGATGCTGCGGCCGAACGAACCGAGGTTCGTTCCCGGCAGAGGATCGCCGGGGCGAGCATTGGTGTTTCCACCGAATGAGCCATCACCGATGATGTCATTGGTGAAAATGCTGCCCGATGGCAGCGTCAGAGTTGCCGGCAGAGCCGTGGCCCAGTGCGTGAGCGTACTGAAGCGCAGCGCACCGGGGAGATCCATGACCGTGCCGACTGTCAGTTGGTGCGTTCGATCGAGCCCATTGGGACCGAAAAACTTGTTGGGGTTATCGAAATCGGTCGCACCAGTGATGAAATCAGTGTCCAAAGCCGTCGCCTTGTAGCGCGCGAGGGCGTAGCCGACCTGCATGTTCATGTTGCGCACGCCCGGCATTGGATGCTTCATCGTGGACTTCAAGCCGACTTGGAGGCCGCTATAAACGGAGCGGCCGATGGGGAAAAACACCTGGTTCATGCCGACGTTTGGATTCACACCCGCAAAAGCGCACGTTGGGCACGGGAAGCCGTTTGTGATTGCGAGGCTTGAATCCATACCGTTGCTGGCAAAATCCCCGATCTGAGCTCCCTTGGAGATGGCGCAATTAACCGAAGCTGCGTCGAAGCCCGTACCGCAACCAAAGTGAGCATCGGTGGCGGACATGGCGTTTTGAGCGTTTGCGACGTTCAAGAAACGAGCGTCACCGATGTGATTGGTGTCGTAGTCGAGAAGCGAGTGCAGACCGACGGAGCGCACATAGTCCACGCTCAGCACGGTGCCAGGATGAAGTTCGCGAGCAACACCCACGTTCATTTGCCATGTGCGCGGCGACTTGTATCCCGGATAAAGCGGAGCCGTTCCGGTCGCGGTCCCGGCAGCCAGTGCAGTGCCAATGAAGTTGGGATTGGCCTGCGGCCCGGCGGCCTTGATCGCGGCCTGGTAGGCCTGCTGGAATGCGACGATTTCAGGTCCGACCGTTCCGATCGGCTGGCCGCAGAAAGTGGCGAGTGTCGGCGACAACGCTACCGGCACCGCATTGCCGCTGGCGCAAGCCTCGGGGTTGGACAGGAAAAAGCCCGATTGCAAACGAACGGATCGATCGAATAGAACGTTGTTCCAGACTGAGTTGTCCCAGTAGAGCCCACCGCCCGCGCGGATTACGGTTTTGCCGTCGCCCTTGGGATCCCATGCAAACCCGAGGCTGGGGCCGAACTCTTTATCCGGCTGACTTACTGGATTCTCGAAGCCTCCGATAAACTGGTTATCAAACGCGGCATACTGCGGAATTCCCTTCAAGTCCGCGTCGGAACGGCCGGTATCACGCGTGTAGCGCAAGCCGTAATTGAGCGTGAATCTCCGCCACAGCTTCCACGAATCTCCGAAGTACAGTTCGAATCGTGAATCGGAAAGACCGCCGGCGGGCAGGTTGAACTGCGGAATTTCAGAAGCAAAGCCGAAACCATTTCCCAGCAAGACCGTGTCGGCCAGGTAATCGAGCGGGTTCGAAGGATCACCGCCGGGCGCGACCTGGGACAATGTGGCATTTACCTCCGGGCCCGTGCCCACAAACGAAGCGAATCCTCCGCCGAGCAGGCGATTGAACGCGGCACCGTAACGCAGGATATGCGCGCCGAGAATTCTGCTGCCGTCGTATTTAACCTGCTTGTCGCTCTGATAGGTTTGCTGCGGCGCCAGGAAGTTCGGGCCGGAGCAGAAATTGTCGATTCCAGAGAGGCAAATCAGGTCGTTGCCGATGTTGATGGCAAGGCCGGGGATCAAATCTTGCGAAGTGGGGAGCAACGTGCTTCCGTCGCCGATGATGTTGTGGAATTTCGTGTAACCGAAGCGGATGCTGTGCGAGAACGCGCCGGTATTGAAGTCGGTTCCCACGGCATAGACTTTGGTGTGATCGCCGTTGCCGAACGGTTGATAGACATCCGGGGCGAACAAGCGATTGGTGAAATTGTTTTCGTAATTAAAGCGGGCGAACACGCGCCAGTTGTTCTTCACCACGTAGTCGAGACGCCCCAGGTATTCATTGTCCCGGAACGGTGAGGCGAAGCTGCCCGTGAGCGCATTGAACGGCGCTCCCAGTGTCACTGGGTCCGCTTCTGCCTGCTGGGTGCGTTCCCAGTCTCCGAAGAAGAACAATTTGTCCTTGATGATTGGTCCACCCAATCTCACGCCATATTGCTTGCGCGAGAAAGGCAGAGCTGCCGGCGCAAAACGCGCGGCGAGCTGGTCGTTGCGGAAGTCGTAGAAACCTTCGCCGTGGATGGAATTGGTTCCGGAGCGCGTGGCCACGTTGATGGCGCCAGTTCCGCTGATCTCCGTGCTCAGATCGAGCGACGATCCCTCGACTTGGAACTCGGCGATGGCGCTCTGTGGAATGTTCTGCGTCGTGGTGCCCACGTTTTCGTCGCTGATGTCGACGCCATCGACTTCAATGCGCGCCGCGCGGCCAAATCGCCCGCCGAAGGAGACCGAGGAGTAGCCGTTCTTCGTGGGGTCGAATGTTGACCCGTCCTGAATCTGCACGCCGGGTTCGAGCTGCGCCAAGTCCAGGAAGTTCCGGCCATTCACGGGCAGGTTATCGATTTGTTCGCCGGTCAGAACACCTTGAATGGTGGCCTGATCCGTATTGACGTGCGTTTCTTCGCTGGTCACTTCAACTACGGTGGTCGAGGAGCCCAAGGCCAGCTTCACGTTGTTCGGGGTAACTACGCCGACTTGCACGTCGATGGTTACTTGCGCGGTCTGGAAGCCGGAAGCTTCCACGCGCACGACGTAAGTTCCCGGGCTGAGTTGCCCGGTAGTGTAAGTGCCGGACGAACTGATCGGCACCGGAGAACTCTGCCCGGTTCCTTTGCTCGTCACGGTAATTTTCGCGTCGGGAACGACCGCGCCCTGAGGATCCGTCACCGTCCCTTGAATGCTGCCTGTCGATTGTGTCGTTTGCGCGTAGCCCGACGGACCCAGGATGAGGACCGCCAGCACGATCGCAAGGAGCACACCGATCATGCGTTTACAATTCATCTAACCCTCCATTTGAAGAACAGCGTTCGCATTCGCAATCCAGCGGCATGCGCCTATGGCGCGAGCGTGCGGAGGTATGTGCAATTTTCATGTTGGAGGGCGTGAATCGCGGCTTATTCGGTATAAATCGTGCCAGAATCCGCGAACCGCTTATTTTTAAGGACTTGCGGCACTATCTGAATTCTTCTGAAGGACAGATTTAGGGGGGTGTTTACAGGCAATTTCGGGACGAAGATAGATTTCAGAACATGTCTATGATTATTCGTAATAGGTTTGAGGGCACTCAGCGACCGCGCTGCGTTCTCAGTTCAGCGCATCATCAGCAAGCGCTTCAAATAGTATCCGTACGACTTTGAGGTCAAGACGCGTTGACCTGTCGCGGGAAGAGTGGGAATCACTTTGGCAGACAAGGCGTCGCCGATTCGGCTGGCTAACTCGGACTCAATATCCAACGAGTCGCCGAATGGCCGATCGTACGAGTCGGCCCAGATTTCCGATTGATCTGCGGCGCGAACCAGGCGCGCGGAAATGTGCACGCGGCCGTCATCTCGTTGAACGTCTCCCTCTACGACGTAACTTACTTTGAGCTCTCGGGCGATTTCCTGGACGCTCTTGTCCGCGTGCTTGTAACTCATCGCCGTGGTCTGCGCGATGACGCTGATTTCCGAGCCGTGTTGGCGCGTCAAATCGGTGATCAGCTCATCGTTCAAACCGTCGGAGAAATGCTCGTCCGCCGCATTTCCGGTGGTATCCACGAACGGAAGAACCAGCAGCCGAACCGGTTCAGGCGGCGTGGCGCCGGACGATTGAGCGGTGATGTACCCGGCGCGGGCAATTATCAGGAGCGCGAGAGCGGCGATGGACAAGGAGATGAGGCGGCGCCCTGCAGTGGAGAGCCGGCGCGATCGTGAAGATGTTTCCGGTGACGCGGGCGAAATAGAAGCGACGCCGTTCGTAGCGGCTGGTTGCGGAATTGAGTCTGTCTCGGTCTTGATCGGCAAAATCGGTTCGATGAAGCGATAGCCAAGACCGGGAATTGTCTCGATGAACCGGGAACCTTTTGATGAGTCGCCCAGCGCTTTTCTAACTTTGTAGAACGCCGTGGTGAGATTGGCGTCGAAATCGACGTGCGTGTCGGAAGACCAGAGATGGCCGCGAAGCTCCTCGCGCGTGACCACTCGGCCCTGGCTTTCGACCAGGACCTTCAACAATGTAAACGGCCGGCCCTTCAGATGAATTTTCAGTCCATGGCGGCGCAACTCGCGCCGCACGCCGTCAATTTCGAAGCTCTCGAAGCGATAACATCCCGAGCAAGCTTGCAGATCGCTCGCTGGAGCGTCGTGAATCGAGGGAGATTCCGAGAGGAGTGATGCGCGGTCTTCCGGTTCGTCATTCACTTTGGTACCCGCTCCTGAGCAGACACGCTTCCGCGATATTCGCCTACTTGTTCACGGCGAAGCGACCGCTGCCCCGAGGCGGTATGGCGTCTCGACTGCTGAACTCAATTTCGCTGTTCTAGCCTGAGCCGGCTTGGTGGAATTTCCACGAAGCCGTACTTCCCGTCTAGATGAGCGAAACATCCACCGGCAGACCTCTGCCGGAAGTCTTCCGCGCAAGACCTTGGGAGCTGGGCTGCATCAGACTGATCATGAGAACCAGCGACAACGTGCAGGAGAAACGAACCAGGATCAGCTCCCCTAGATACTCCACTTAGACGCGGGCACAGCCCGAAAGGTAGCCTGCGCTATAGTTTGAGGGAGACTGTTTCGACACGGCTGTGCGTTCTCAGAAGAATTTCCGTAAGCGGGCAATGTTCGGATTCGGAGTGCGCTCATAGTTGATGAGACCGCGGGCCCCGTGGGTTAGCTCACTCTCTCATTGTTTCAGCGCATTAAATTTTGCGATCGTTTGGCGCCCTTACAAGGGCGGACGGGCGGAGCTGATTGCAGGCAGTGTATCCACTGAGAGCGAAGGTTAGATCGAGGTCGGCCAGGAAATTCTGCACCGTCTCGCGGACGCCTTGCTCGCCTGCGATGGCGAGTCCCCAGAGATAGAGCCTGCCGAGCATGATGGCATCGGCGCCGAGGGCAAGAGCTTTGAAGGCGTCGGCGCCCCAGCGGATGCCGCTATCGAAAAGCACCGGAACGCGGCCTTTCACTTTGCGCACGACTGCGGAGAGCGCGTCGAAGGCCCCGATAGCGCCGTCCACCTGGCGGCCGCCGTGATTCGAAACGATGATGCCGTCAACTTTGGCTGCGAGGGCTTTCGCGGCGTCGGCGGGATCGAGGATCCCTTTCAGCAGAATCGGCAGGCGCGTGCGGCGGCGAAGAAACGCGAGATCGCGCCACGTGAGCGCGGGATTCGAAAAATCCCTTCCCCACAGGCGCACGACGTCGATGGGATTCGCTTCCGGCGGCTGGGCTAGCTGCGCGCGGAAGACTGGATCGCTGACGTAATTGGCGAGGCCTTCACCGAGGAGGAACGGTAGATAGCCGTTATGAAGATCGCGCTCGCGCCAGGCCAGGTAACGCGTGTCGAGCGTGACGACGATGGCGGAGTAGCCGGCGCGTTCGGCGCGCTGCACCATGCTGGCGGCCAATTCGTGATCCTTGCCCCAGTACAACTGAAACCAGCGCGGGCCATTGCCCATCGCTTCGGCAACTTTCTCGATGGAATGACTCGAGACAGTGCTGAGCACGAACGGTAGGCCCAGCGAGGCCGCGGCACGGCCGCTGGCAAGTTCGGCTTCCGGGCGAATGATGCCTTGCACGCCGACCGGAGCGAGGATTACTGGATACGGCAGCTTTGTGCCAAGAATTTTTACGCTGAGATCGCGCGCGGAAACATCGCGGAGCATTTGCGGGACGATGCGCCAGCGGTTGAAGGCTTCGAGATTCGCCTGCATGGTGCGTTCGCCGCCGGCGCCTCCGGCAACGTAGCCGTAAGCTTCTGCGGAGAGGCACTCTTTTGCTTTTTGCTCGAGAGCGGCGACCGGGATTGGAACTGACGGCTTTCCGCCGGTGAGGCGCTGCTGGTAGATTTGAAGCTCGCGATCGGGACCAATGGATTGCGGCGGCGGTTGAGGCTTTCGGTTCATTTGTGCGGCGGGATTATACTGCGAGGCCACTCAATTGAGTGCGGGGGAATATTTTCAAATGATTGAATCGCGATTTCAAATGCGGCGAGGTTGCAGCAGATGAAGGCTGCGCTTTGCGTGATGAAATTCGGAGGAACTTCGGTGGGGGATGCGAGCTGCATCCGCCGCGCGGCTGAGATTGTGAAGGCGGCAGCGGCCGAGCGGCCAGTGGTGGTCGTGGTCTCGGCGATGAGCGGAGTGACGAACCGGCTGATCGAGGGCGCGCGGCAAGCGGAGGCCGGCGAGGAAGAGAATCTGCGGGGATTGGTGGAGGAGCTGCGCGAGCAGCACGATGCGGCTGCAAATGGTTTGGTCAAAGACGCGAAACGGCGCAAGGCGATATCGGCGGGATGCGCGGAGGCTTTTGAGGAACTGGAGCGATTGTTGCGCGGGACTGCGCTTCTGCGGGAGTTGACGCCGCGGGCGCTCGACGCAATCTCCGGAATTGGCGAGCGGCTCTCGGCGCCGCTCGTGGCGGGAGCAATCGCTGCTCTGGGATTGCAGAGCGAGCCGGTATCTGCCACGGACATTATTGTTACCGATGCGCATCACGGGCGCGCCGAGCCTTTGATGGCGCAGACGCGCAAGCGCGCGGAAGCGCAGCTGCGGCCGATGCTGAACGACGGCGTCGTGCCGGTGGTCACCGGATTCATCGCGGCCACTCTTGACGGCGTGCAGACCACGCTCGGGCGCGGAGGCTCGGACTATTCGGCCACGATTTTGGGAGCGGCGCTGGGCGCGGGCGAAACGATTATCTGGACGGACGTGGATGGAGTGAAGACGGCTGATCCGCGGCTGGTTCCCGAAGCGCGCACGCTGCCCGAGATTTCCTACAATGAAGCGGCGGAGTTGGCCTACTTCGGCGCGAAAGTGCTTCACCCCAACACTCTGCGCCCAGTCACGGCTGCGGGCGTTCCGGTGTGGATTCGCAACAGCTTCGAGCCCGAGAAGCCGGGCACGAAAATCGCGGCGGGGGGAAAATCGGCGCGAAACGGTGTGAAAGCGCTGACGGCGATTCGCGATGTCACGCTCGTGACTGTGGGCGGGCCGGGGATTGTCGGGCTAACGGACGTGCTGGCGCGGTCGTTTGCGGCCACGTCGGCGGCGCGCGCGAACGTGCTTTTTGTGACGCAGTCTTCTTCACAGAATGACATTTGCTTTGTGATTGAACGCGCCGACGAAAAGCGCACGGTCGCGGCGTTGCGCGAAGCATTCGCGCCGGAGATTGCGGAGCATACGGTGGAACACATATCAGCGGATCGCAATGTGGCGATCGTCGCAGCGGTGGGAGAAAACATGCGCGGAACGCCGGGTATCGCAGGCCGCGCGTTCAGCACTTTGGGCCGCGAAGGAATCAGCATCATCGCCATCGCGCAGGGATCTTCGGAGTACAACATTTCGTGCGTGGTCGAGGCGTCGGCCATGCAACGCGCCGTCAGGGCGCTGCACGCGGAGTTTCGACTTGATGAAGCCGGGGCAGGCGGTGTGTGATGGGCTGCTTCCGGTTCCTAATCGCATGGGGAAGAGAGACACGATTCCCTTCAGCGGCTCGAAACTAAGAAAATGCAGATCCCTCGCTGCGCTCGGGATGACAACAAAAGGGGATAATTCCTCAAGCTGTGAAGTCGTGCCCTGACATAACTCTCAGGCCGCGCCGATAGCTCTTGCCGGAGTTATGTCCACGATGGTGATGACCGCGCCATCGATTTTATTCTCGGCGCTTCGGTACGGAAGAATCCTGAGCAAGTGATGAGTGCCGTCTCGATCCACCAGTTCTTTCTCGACGGCCTGAAGCTCGGCCATGACCTTCAAGACCATCTGCTGGAATTCAGGGATCTCCAGCGAGGGGTTGATATTCTGGAGCGGGCGGCCCACGTCTCCGGGAATGAGACCCAGAATCTTTTGAGCCTTGGGCGTGAAACGGCGAATGGTGAGGTCGCTCGTGACCATGACCATGGCGATGTCAACGCTGGCGAGCAGGTTCGTCAGATCACTGTTGGCCTGGGTGATCTCCTGATTGCGATCGCGCAGCTCGTCGTTGACGGTGCTGAGCTCCTCATTCGAGGATTGTAATTCTTCTTTAGCGGTCTCGAGTTCCTCGTTCGTGCTTTGAAGTTCCTCATTGCTCGAAAGAATCTCCTCGTTGGCCGACTGCACTTCCTCGTTCGCAGCTTCCTGCGTCTCAATCACGGATTGGAGATATTCTTTGGTGGCGACGAGTTCCCCTTTGAGTTTGGCGATCCGGTGTGAAACCGATTTGGACTCCAGCATTTTCTGCGCTGCCTGATTCCGGCGGAGCGTCTCCGGCGGCGATTCCTCGAAGACAACCATGAAGAAGGCTCCCGGGAGGTTGCCGATGCCGATCGGAATCACTTCGAAATTCACGAAGCGGATGGATTCGCCGGCGCCGCCGTCCTCGTTTGTGCCTCCTTCGGCGATTTGCACGCGCGTTTTCTGTACGATGGTTTTTTGCTTCTTAGCGCGGGTGAGCGCGTTGCGCAAGTCGAGCAAGAGCCCTTCGCGCACCATTTTCAGGATGCTGAGGCTGGCGCGGCCGGGCGCAAGTTTCAAGTAGAGGTCAACGTGACCACGGGAATGAATGACTTCGAGGTCTTCATTGAGGAACACAGAGGCCGGAGCAAATTGCGTCAGCAAGCGCCGGTCGAATTCTTTCTGGGCCTCGAGATAATTCCAGCCTGCGTCGGACGGCTTGTAAGCGATGCGCGGGCTCCTGCCCTCGCCGTGCTCGGAATGGTGACTCAGAGAGAACGAGACCGGCGGACGCGCCGCCGCTGCTTTCTTGCAAAAAATCTTGAGCGCGCGGTCTTCCACGGCAAAGAGATTCGAGGAAGTGCCGATCCCTTCGGACTTTCCGAGCACCAGATAGCCGCCACGGCGCGCGGCATAATGGAATAGCGCGATCACTTTGTTCTGCAGTACCGGCTCGAGATAAATCAACAAATTGCGGCAGCAGATCAGATCCATTTGCGAGAACGGCGGGTCGCTGATCACATTGTGCTGCGCGAAGATGCACATGTCGCGGATGCTCTTGCTGATGCGATAGCCGCCTTCGCTCTTTGCGAAATACCGGCGCAACCTTTCCGGCGAGACATCGGCCTGAATATTCTCCGGATAAGAGCCGCTGCGAGCCTTGGTGACGCTCGATTCGCTCACGTCGGTGCCAAACAACTGAATGGAGGGGTACGGCGCCTTGCCCTCGAGAAACTCGAGAAACGCGATGGCCACCGAATAGGTCTCCTCGCCCGAGGCACAGCCGGGCGTCCAGATGCGAATCGCCGATTCGGGCGGGTGATTCTTGAGAAGCCCCGGGAAGACCTGGGACTTCAGGGCCTCAAAAACGCGCGGATTGCGGAAGAAGCTGGTCACGTTAATCAGCATGTCGCGATAGAGCGCCTTGACTTCCGCGGGGCTGGATTGCACGTGTGTGACGTAGTCTTCGAGCTTATCGATCTTGTGCACCAACATCCGCCGCTGAATCCGGCGAAGGACCGTGGTCTGGCGGTAATGCGTAAAGTCGACGCCCGTGGCCCGCTGCAGGATCTGAAAAATAGCGCTCAGTCCGGAGTCGACGGCAGGTACTTCCTGGACGATTTCCGAGGCGGGGTCGCGCCCAACGTAAGGATGACGCGCGATGCGCGTGATTTCCTGAGCAATGCCGTCCGGCGGAAGGACGTAATCGACGCAACCGGCGGCGATGGCGCTTCGCGGCATGCCGTCGTAGCTCGCCGTGGATTCATCCTGGGCGAACGTAACGCCGCCATGCGCCTGGATTTCCATCATCCCCAGTGTGCCGTCAGTTCCTGTGCCGGAGAGAATTACGCCGATGGCCCGATTCCCCTGGTCTTCCGCCAAAGAGCGCATGAACCGGTCCGTCTCCATGTGTGCGCCGTGCGAATCGATGCGCGGGCCGAGCCGCAGCGTCCGATTGCTGACGGTCATGGAAGCGTTTGGCGGAATCACGTAGGCGTGGTTGGGCTCAACGGACATTCCGTCCGTCACTTCCTTGACGCTCATAGTCGTTTGTCTGGAAAACAACTCGGCCAGCATGCTTTTATGGCGAGGATCGAGATGCTGGATCAGGACGAAGGCCATGCCCGTGTCGGCGGGAAGTTCGCGGATTAACTCGGCGAAGGCCTCAATGCCGCCGGCTGAGGCGCCGATGGCAACGATCAAAAAGTTGTCCATGGCTCTGCTCCGTGAAACCGTTTTTGGTGCGGCGGCGGCTTGCCGTTTTTTGCGCGTCTTCGATTTTGGCTTCATCGTTTGTCCCTCGGGCTATGCCGCCGGACGAATACGCCCTCCCATCAATGGCCGGGTCTGGCTTCTCCCAGAAATGGCGCTGCCGTCACTCGATCCTGCTGGCTGCTGCGGCCTTCGACTTGGCGCCATTACCGATCGAAGCCCGCATGCCGTTGCGTGGAATCTGCACATGCACGGTGGTGCCTTTTCCGTTGGAGTGAATTGTCAGCGTTCCTTTCAGCTCGTTCACGCGCTCCCGCATTTTCAGCAAGCCGATGCCTTTACCCGCCTTGCCCGTTTCCAATCGCTCGAGAAGAGCCGGGTCGGCGCCGACGCCCTGGTCTTCAATTTCGAGCAGCACATCGCGCGGATTGTATTGAAGCCGCACCCGCGCAACCTTGGAGTGAGCGTGGCGTTGAACGTTGGTCAAGCACTCCTGAGCGATGCGGAAAAGAGCCGTTTCTCGCCCGGCGTCGAGGCGCTCATTTCCATCCGGCAGGTCGAGTTCGAGGTGGATATTGGATCGCTGGGCAAACGACTCGGCGAGAGTGCGCAAGGCAGGCGCGAGGCCGAGGAGATCGAGAACTGGTGGATGCAACATGTGCGAGATGGAATGAGTCTCGTCCATACAGACGCGGATGGTTTCGATACATTCCTCGAGCTTCCTGCGCACGTCGTTGCTGCAACCTCCATTGCGAATGACCGCGCCGATAGTGCATTTAAGGCCCGTGAGGTACTGGCCGATGCTATCGTGCAAGTCGCGGCTGATTCGCCGGCGCTCTTCCTCCTGCGCGTTGATCACTCGGGCCGACAACTTTCGCGCTGCTTGCTCGACGCTCTTGTGGTCGGTGATATCCACCATCACGCCCGCCAGTTCGGCGCGGCCCGCGGGAAGAGTGACTTTCTTCACATAAACGTGAAACCAGCGCGTGCGGCCATCCGCTCGAATCATGCGGCAGTCGAACTGTTGCTTGCCGCCATCGCCGGCCGCGACCGCACAGCTATTTCGCACTACCTCCCAGTCGTCGGGATGCGCGTGCTTCCTCCAAAAGTCGGTTTCTTTGAACCAACGTTCGACCCAATAGCCGAGAATCTCGTGGGCTTCCTTGGTGACGCGCGTGAATTCCAAAGTGACGGGATCGGCGCGCCACACAATGACCTGGGCCGATTCGCACATCTGCTCGAGCAAAGATTCCGCTTCGACAAGCTGGCAGGCCGTCTGATTGAGCGCGGCAACGTCCTCGAAAAGAATCCCAATGCATTTTGAATCGAGGGCGTGCGCAGAGGCGATGAACATGGGAGCAGAGCTCGCATTGGTCTCATCCCGAATGTGCCCCAGAAGGCGAGAGCGGCGAGTAGCCAGGACGTCGCGAAAGATGTTCGGAATTCTAGAAGGATCGCTCTGCGCGTGATATTCGATGATCGGCAGGCTTAGGAATCGATCGATGGAGGTGCCGGCCACGCGCGACGCAATCGCGTTACTAGCTACGAGTTGCCAGCCTCCCGCGCCCCGGGGGTCTTTGAGACGCAGGACGGCCATACCCATAGGCAGCTCTTTGAGGAACTGCCGGTAGAACTTAATCCGAGCCGAACTGAAGCGTTGAGCCATTCCACGATGTCACCGTGCGCCTATTGCAGGCTCGCGCAGGAGGGATGATTACCTCAGAGGAATAATCTCTCTAATAATAAACTCTGTTAATATGTACGAAAGGTCAGTACGCGCCGGCTGGTCATCAAGGCAGCGATGGAGGTAATTCCCAAAACGGGAATTTACCGTCCCGATTTGGAACGCGGCGCCGGGGGCCGCGGATCACCAGATGAATTTCGCGCCGATCTGAATGTGCCGCGAGCCGCCTGACCCGATGACCGGATTGGCCGCCCAGACGTCGGGCGTCGCGCGCGCAACTCCCAGCGTGAAGCTGAATAGGTCGTGGCGGACCGAGCCATCGGCAAAAATCGGATGGTTCAGCACGTTGAAAATCTCTGCGCGCAACTGCAATTTCAGCCGCTCCGTGAGGTTCCAGCTCTTGCCCAGCGATCCATCCCAGTCCACGAAATCCGGACCGCGGAAAATGTTGCGGCCCATATTGCCAAATGTTCCGGTCGCGTTGGGATAGATTACGGTTCCGTTCTGTGCGAAGCAGCCTCCCTCGAAAATCAGGCTGTCCTGCAAGGCCGGGGTGTTTGCGGCGGCCTGGCAAATGGGATCGGAGGCATCGAGGAAAGGAATGGAGCCGTTCTTTACCCAGTGAATATTCTTGGGACTGCCGAGGATGTTCCAGCGATCGTTGCCGGCGTTGTTGAAGCCTTCTCCCGTGCCGGTTAGATCGCTGCCATCGTCGAAGAATGAGTACGGGTAGCCGCTCTGCGCCTGAACCAGACTGGTGATTTCCCACCCTTGCAGCAACTGGCCCCAGGATTTTCTCCCCGGAATCTCATAGGTGGCGGCCAGAGTGAAGCGATGGCGGATGTCGTAATCGCTGTCAGCCTTCTCCGCCGGGAAGTCGAGGCTATTCTGTGGAACGTCGGCCAAGTTAGTGGTCGCGCCGTTTGTATCAATCGCATGAGAGTAGGTGTAACCGGCCAGTAGATAGAGGCCGTGCGAATAGCGCTTGGTGAGCGTAACTTGCAAGCCGTGGTAGATGGAAGTGGACTTATTGCCCAGGAAATTGATGAAGCCAATGTAAGGGAAGCAGGGCGAGGCCGGGCAGTTAGTGGTAAACGGCCGCGCGAGTTCTTCGACGGCAGTATTGTCGCAGCCCAGGCAGAAGTTTGGATCGGCAGTCGAGATGGCCGGATCAGCCTGATTTGGATCGGTAATGCTGTAGAGGCGCACGCCGCGATTGCCCACGTACGCGACCTGCAGCATCATGTCGCGCATCAGCTCTTGCTGCACGTTCAAATTCCAATTCAGCACGTAAGGCGTGTGAATTTTCTCGTCCACCGCAAAAATATTGCACGGAAGTGTCAGGCTGCAGCTAGCCGTTGATCCGTTGGCTCCCGGGAAGATGGGCCCCGCAAGAGACCAGTTGATCAGACTGGTGTTGGCGCCGAACACTTCGAAAGTTGTGATGTTGCCGTCCCCCGAGACTACCGTGCCATCCGGAAAAATCTTCTCCAATCCCGAGGGATTGAGGTTTAGTCCTCCTCCGCCGAACATGAACGTGCGAATGGAAGGCTGAACGTAAATCATGCCGAAGCCGGCGCGGACGACTGTCTTTCCCGTTCCAAAGACGTCCCACGCCACTCCCAGTCTCGGCGAGACGTTATTGTAGTTCGTCTTGTAAGGCTCGCTGATGGCAAAGCCGACCTGCTGCAGTCCGTCAGTGGGCGAAAAATTCGCGAGCAGATTGTGGGCTTCTTTGATGGGATAGGTGACGTCGTAGCGCAGGCCCGCGTTGATGGTCACATGCGCGGTGAGCCGCACGTCATATTGTGCGAATAGCCCCCAGGATTTCATGCTCACTTTTCGCGCCGGGTCGCCATATTGCCGGGCCCACAGATCAACCGGTGTGCCCGCGATGAAATCCGGCAGATGGAAAAAGTCCACGCGGCCACGGCCTTCGGTGGCCCGCAAATAATCGACCGCACCGTTGCTGAAAACGCCGCCGAACCGGATACTGTGTATTCCGCGCGAATAGGAAACCGTGTCCGAGTAGTTCTCCGTGTGGCTCGGAGTGGTCCAGAGCGGCCAACTGGAATTGCCGCCCAGATAATTGAACTCGTGCGAGCCCGGATTGATGCGCGGGAATCCGAACAAGTTCGGATCGGTGATGCCGGTGTTAAGCCCGTAGGCGGTGGGATTCACGTTGGCATCTACGGGAGCGATCTTTTCGTAGAAGCGGTTATAGCTGAAGCGCGCGTCGTTCACCCAGCGGGAATTCGGAGTCCACGTCCAGTCGAGACCGAAAACTTGCGATTTCGGGAAGGCCTCGGAAAGCCACTGCGGCGCCACCGGAGAAGCATCTTCCTCGACTTCGTGACTATTGGCGTAGAGGAAGCGCGCGGAAATCGAGTTGCGGTCATTAGGATGATAGTCGCTCTTGAAGACCAGATTATCCTCCCGGTTGATGTTGTTGAAATCGAAGTTGATGGCCGAGGGGTCGCCCGGGTCCGCGGTGAGTCCGGTGTTTGTCGGGAAGACTTTATTTGCTAGTGCGAGGCTGAGCGCGTTGCACGTGGAAGGTAGCGGACTGATGCCGCATCCCGCGGCCGCCTCGGCATCCACGATGCTGTAGCGTGTAACGTCGAATTCGCTGGGATCGACGCGGCCGACGAGCGAGGTCGTCACTGGGCTATCCACGACGAACGGATTTCCCACCTTGTCACGCACGCCTTCATAGTTGAAGAAATAAAACCATTTGTCCTTCTTGATGGGACCGCCGAGCGACGCGCCGAACTGATGCAACAAAAGCGCGGAAGTGGGCTCGGGCGCAGGATTGAAAAAATTGCGCGCGTCAAAGGCGCTGTTGCGATGGAAGTAGTATGCCGTCCCGTGCAGTTCATTCGTGCCGGACTTGATTCCGATATTGACCACCACGCCGGGCTTGACGCCGTAATCCGCTTGCTGGCCTTCCTGTGTATTGAATTCCTGAATGGAGTCGAGCGGGAGCGTGCTGGCGGGGGTGCCGGAGATGCCGGCATCATTCATTACGGTCTCTCCGTAGTAGGCGTCGTTGTCGGTCGCACCGTCGATAATAAAATTGTTGTCGTCCGGACGATTTCCGTTCGACGTAAGTGTGTGGAAACCTCCGCCCGGATCGCGTTGCACGCCCGGATGCAAAGGCAGCAAATTCTGAAAGTCGCGGCCTTGCAAGGGCAGGTCGTTGATGGCTTTGTTCGAGAGCACTCCATTTAGAACCGCATTGTTCGTTTCCGTCAGCGGCAGTTCTTCATTCACATCGATGGATTGGGTGATAGCGCCCGGCTTGAGCCGGAAGTCGATCTTCAAGTCATTGCCGACTTCCACTTGAATGCGCTCGCGGACGATCTTTTCGAAGCCAGTGAATTCGACGGTGATGGAGTAGAGGCCGGGTTCGATACCGGGCGCGACGTAATCGCCTGCGCCATTGGTCTCGAGAACGCGGGTTACTCCCGAGGCAGTATTCTGGATCGTCACCTTCGCGTTCACGATCGCGGCGCCGCTCGAATCGGTAACTTGGCCGGCGATACGTCCTTGCGCAGTTTGCGCCGGAGTTCCGGGCGCCAGAAACGCGGCAGAGATGGAAAGAATCAGCGTGAAGAACGCGAGGCGGAGCTTCATAAACCCTCCTAAGAACTGCTGCTTGCCCGGGGACTCGCGCAATTGGCGCGAGAAGTTGGAGCCGGGCGAAAACCCGTACGTCGAGATCGATTATCGAAACGGGATCGGGATAATCGCTGTGGCGCGCGATTTATAAGCCGGATTCGAGAGTTCCGACGCTGACCAGCGCGTCCACTTGTTCCAGTGGCGCGACGAATACCAAATTCACGGACATAAGCCTCCCTGCCACCCCAGGCAGGTACGATGGAGCGGAGTATGGAGAGGCGCGGAGCACGTGTCAAGCGCCAAGCTAAATCGATTCATAATTTGCAAACGGAAACCTTGCAAGTGGCCTTGACCGCCGCACGAAAAAAAGCTATCAACCTGTGCCCTTGATGAAGAGGAGTGGAAATGGAAATCGCGGCGCGGAAACAATCGTGGCTCGTCTTGCTTTTGTTGGTGGCTTCTCTGGCGCCATCAGCACAGGCGAAATGGCGTTATTTCCGAACGGGCCACGCCGACGACAGCCACGCTGCGCCTCGCGCCGGCTTTGCATTGATGGGCGGCGGATCGAAGCAGGACGCCGCGTTCCGGTTTCTCTGTGAGCGCGCGAACGGCGGCGATTTTCTGATTCTACGAGCCAACTCCGATGCCGCAACCGCGAAGGAACTCAATTCCAAAGTCCGCGGGCTCTGCTCGCTCAATTCCACGGCGACGATCATCTTCAACGATCGCGAAGATTCCGACGATCCGCGAGTAGTGCAGATCATCGATCAAGCGGAATCCATCTTCATCGCCGGCGGCGATCAATCCAATTATCTTCGATTCTGGCAGGACACTCCCGTGCAAGATGCCCTCAATCGCCATATCGCAGCCGGCAAGCCGATCGGCGGCTCGAGTGCGGGCCTCGCCATTCTCGGAGAATTTTCCTTCGCGTCGATCATCGACACCATTCAATCGCCCGAGGCTCTTGCCGATCCTTACGGCAATAAGGTCACGCTCTCGCGCGATTTTCTGCGCATTTCGCTGCTGCAGGGGACGATTACGGACACTCATTTCGTCAAGCGCGATCGCTTGGGACGCCTCCTCGTTTTCATGGGGCGCATTCTAGAAGATGGCTGGGCGCAAAAGGTGCGGGCTATAGCTGTAGAGGAAGACGCCTCAGTTCTGCTCGAGCCCGATGGCTCGGCGACCGTCGTCGGCGCAGGCCCGGCATATTTCTTAGAAGCCGCGAATGCGCCCACAGTCTGCAAGCGGAAGACGCCGCTGACGACGGGTCCCATCGCGGTGCATCGCGCGCCAACCGGCACCCAGTTCAACGTGCAGACGTGGACCGGCACGGGCGGCGATGATTACACGCTTTCGGTCGACGCGGGCCGAGTCGTAGTTTCCGGCTCGGCCCACGCCGTTTACTGAAGGCTAGAAGCAATCCGCTGGATCAACTTCAGTGCGGGTGTTCTTCTGGTTTAGGTTCACTCTTCGGCTTCGGTTGTGGCGCCGGCTTGCTTTCCGTGTGTCCGCTCGGGCGAGCAGCAGGCGCGGGCTTGCTTTCGGTATGTCCGCTCGGACGAGGCGCGGGAGCCGGCTTGCTCTCGTGCGACGGTGCCGGGCGTTCATTGCTCGGCGCAGGCTTGGGCTCCGCTCTCGGCGCAGGAGCGGGCTTGCTCTCATGCGACGGTGCCGGCCGCGCGTTGTTTGGACGTTCGCTACTCGGCGCGGGTTTATGCTCCGCCTTCGGCGCAGGAGCGGGCTTGCTCTCATGCGACGGTGCCGGCCGCTCGTTGCTTGGACGTTCACTACTCGGCGCGGGTTTGTGCTCCGCCTTCGGCGCCGGAGCTGGCTTGCTCTCGTGCGACGGCGCCGGCCGCGCGTTGTTTGGACGTTCGTTACTCGGCGCAGGCTTGCGCTCCCCTCCGCCCCGGGCCGGGACCACGCCTTCTCCCTTGAACTCGCCGGGCTTCGCCGTCGCGGCCACCGCCGGACGTCCGTGATTCACGGAAGCCCGCAGATCGCGATCCGCGCTGGCGGCGTGCTGGTGCTCGCTTTGCAGAGATGTCGCTGGGCGGTGTTGTTCATGAGCGTAAGTTTCTTGTTCGTGTGACGGCCGCGCCTGAATTCCTCCACGGCCGCCGTTGAAACTGACGTGTGTATTGTTCCTCACAACCACATTCCTCTCGAACGTGTTGTGAATGATGGTGACGTTCACGTTCGTGACGCGGCTGTTGTAAAAGAATTCCCGGCCGCGCCACTCGCCGCCTGCAAATCCGACGCCGTCATATCCGAATCCATAAACGACGCCGCCGTAGAAGCCCACGTGAGGTCCCCAATATCCTTCGTGCCAGAGATAGACGCCATCGCCCCAACCCCAATAGCCGGGCGTCCACAGAAATCCAACTTCGGGTGCCTCAACCCACGTCCCCGGCACCCAGTAATAACCATCCTCACCCCAGGCCCAATAGCCGGGCGTCCAGATATATCCCGGAGCCGGGCACACGGGCTGCACGTAAACCGGCAGCACCGGTGGAGCAATTGTGATCGATACGGCGACCTGAGCAGGAAGCGCTGACGGCATTGCCAGTATCAATGCCGCAAGCACGAGCAAACCAACGAAGCGTGCTGTACGCATTTTTTCACCTCACAAGAAAAATTAGAAACTATGAGAACGAACAAAAACCTTCACCTAAGTATGCATCCAATCAGCGTCTTGTGGAAATACCGTGATTACCTGAGGAAGGCCGCCCGCGGAATGGAAAGTTCTAATCCGACTGCGCGATACGATTCAATACGCATCATTGTCTGAGCAAATGAAATTCAAGATCCGTGCTAGAAGCCGCTGCGTCGAGACTGCTGCGCATTCGGCCGCAACTCCGGCAGCCCACAGGATTGCGAATTGAGCGAGGCGATCCACTCGCGGATGAGCGCGACGCCTTCCTCATGCACCACAGCGCGCCCAATCTGCGGCATCATCGCCTTCGGCGCGATGGATTCCATGCGGTAGAGAAGTATTGATTCGTCCGGATGTCCCGGAACGAGATCGAATTGCAGTTCGCCCATCACGCCCGCCGAATTTGGCCGCTTGCAAATGCCCGAGTGCGAAAGATCGAAATGCGTCGAGCGAAAATCGACGCCCGTGTAACCCGCGGTGCCGCCCGGCTGATGGCAATGCGCGCAATTATTGTCGAGGTAGGCCTTCGCGCGGTCGGCAAGCGTTCCGTCCGACGCGTCATTCCACTTCGGCGCCCGCGGAATTGAATCAAGCGCAGGCGCGCCGCGCAAATATCCGACCTTGGTCAGACGCACGATCTGATTCTCAGCGCCGTCCTCATACGCATAAGTCTTGTTCAGATTTCGCGCCTTCGATCCGATCGGCAGCAGCACTTTATTATTGTCGTGGCACTCGTGACATTCATTCGTATTCGGAATCTGATAAGTGAAATCGCGGCGCTTCCCAGCCGCGTCGCTCCAATGAATTTCGACGGGATCGGGGACCAATCGCAGAAACGCCTCGTCTTCTTCCTTGTTCCAAATGTAAGGCAGCGGCACCCAGCCGGAATTGGTGTGCACCAACAGCCGCGTCTCGATCAACCGCTCGTCGCCGCGCCGTCCTTCCGCAGGAAACGCAAAAGTCTTTGCGAAAATCGTGCCCACAGGAAATTCGAAAGGCCCATCGTCGCGATATTCGGCCGAAGCGCCCGCCGGCATCCACACGTAACGATATTTGCTGGCGTAATCCGAAAACAGCGGCGTGTTCAGATCGTAAGGAACCACTCGCGCATTGGGCTTGAGGCCATCGCGCGTGCTCCTAAAAAGCCGCCACTCCGAAAGTTTCTTCGGATACGGCTCCGCAAGAATCGCGCGCACCTCTTTTTGCCGCGAGAAGCCGCACCCGCCCAACACACTCGCGACACACGCCGCCGCAATCAGCGCCGCCCCCGCGCGCCTACTTCGCATGAACGAATAGACCCGCATCATCAAGGAGTTCCAGCAGCTCCGCCGGGCTTAGCATTCACAGTCTGCGGAATCGAAACGGCATCCAGCGCCGGCAGCATGCAGCCGTATTTCTTCACGTCGCTCACCGGATGCTTCATGTTCCCGGCCGCGTCAAAATTCAGAAATGTCGCCGCGCCGTTATTCATCAGGCAAATCTGTCCCGGATTATCGCCCTTGCGCGCCCACTTCGGATCGACCACGCCATCATATTGAATATCCGGCAGCGACCCGCCCAGCGCCGCCGCCATCGCCTTGATCGTGTCCATACGCGAATCGGGCGATTTCCCGCCGCCGGAAATATCGTTGTCGTGAAAAAACACCTGCTGCGTGTAGGGATAAAATCGCGTGTCCCCCGGCTTAAAAACCGTCTGCGTAATCTGCGACTCCGCGGTTTTCTGCAAACTGTCCGGCGAAACGCCCGTGTTGTAGTTCATCAGAAAAACATTCACCGTGCCGTTGCCCTGAATTTTATTTCCGAAAGCCTCGACTTCCTTGATGGCCATCACGTAAATCCCAGTTCCCGTCGGCAAATCGTGAATCGGCCCCAGACTCTTCGGCGCAAAATTCGTCGTATTGTTGTCAATGATCTGATTGTTGAAGACGCGCACGTGCTTCCCATCCTGCCGCGGCAGATTCGGCAAATTGAAAACGCCCATCCCGCCGGTATTGTGCGTCGCCACGTTATCGTAAGCGTCCACATTCTCCGAATTCTCAATTTCGTAGCCGTCCACGTTGTATTCCGAGCGATTCCGCCGGATCACCACATTCTCCGACTGCCCCACATAAATCCCCGCGTCCGCGGCATCGCGCGCGATCGATTCCTCCACCAGCAAATTCTTGCACTCCACGGGATAAATTCCGTAAGGCCCGTTATTCTCATTCGGCCCGCGCGTCCATTCCGTCCGCACGCGCCGCACAGTAATGTTCGTCCCGCCCTGAATCGTCAACGCATCGCCCGCGGGATCTTCAATGGCGATATCTTCAATCGTGAAGTCGTTGGCCTTCACCAAAACTCCCTGCGCCCCTTCCTTCTGCCCCGCAAACGAAAGAATCGTCTTGTCCATCCCCTTCCCGCGCAAAGTAACTTTGTCCACAGTAAGCGAAAGCGTCCGGTCAAAATGAAATTTCCCCTCAGGCAGCTCAATCACGTCCCCCGCCTTCGCCCCAATCAGCTGTTCCTGCAGATGCCTCTGAATAGCCTCAGGCGATTGCCGGCACCCAGCCACAAGCAAACACGCGGTCAAGCAGCACACGAACATGAACCAGCGGACATTTCTCATGAACAACTCCTCCCAATTTTCGCGGTGTCACGCTGTAACGTAGTCCGGCAACAGAAGTTTGTCAACGCGGCCTCGCAGCAGCCTCTCCCCGTACCGCTGGCGTCCCCGCCGGCTCTTTTCGTCTTTGATCCGACCCCATGCCGTCCGCCGCTTTTCTCCAACCTCCAGCCTCCAACATCCAGAAAAGTCCTAAGGCCGTTCCAATTCGGACCCGCGCTTCACCGTTTATAGCCGTTCATCCACATTTCAGACGCCGTAATTCCGATCCGCCTTCCGGCTGACTGGCAATCGGACTGCAACGAGAAATTTGCATTTCGGCCCCTCAGAGCCCATCTGGCAGCGGTCCGGAACTAAGAATGCGCCGCTGGCACATCCGAACGAAGGTCCCCGTGCCTACTGGCGCGGAAACCGAGAGCGACCCTACGCGCGAAAATGTCAAGCGCAACTTTCAGGCGCTTCGCGGTAGCGTGCTAATTCCGCCTCCGTCGAGGGGGCCCCAGGATGTAGTATATCGACGATGCCCTCTATCAATTTCAAAGGCAAAGCGCTCGTACAGAACTTCCACCTTCTCGTGCCCTATCACGAGTTGAAGCCGGTGAAGTCCAAGAGCCTAACCTCCAAAGTCAGCTTGCACGACAATCTCGTGGTCCACGGGGACAATCTTCAAGCTCTTAAGTCGTTGCTGCCGTACTACCACGGCAAGGTGAAGTGCATCTACGTCGATCCGCCCTACAATACCGGCAACGAGGGTTGGGTTTATAACGACAACGTCAGCTCGCCTATGATTCAGGAGTGGCTCGGCAAGGTGGTGGACCGCGAAGACCTTACGCGTCACGACAAATGGCTCTGCATGATGATGCCACGGCAAGGTGAAGTGCATCTACGTCGATCCGCCCTACAATACCGGCAACGAGGGTTGGGTTTATAACGACAACGTCAGCTCGCCTATGATTCAGGAGTGGCTCGGCAAGGTGGTGGACCGCGAAGACCTTACGCGTCACGACAAATGGCTCTGCATGATGATGCCACGCCTTCGGTTGCTGCGCGATCTGTTGAACGACGAAGGAATAATTGGAATTAGCATCGATGAAAATGAATTCAGCAACTTGATTACCCTTTGCGACGAGATCTTCGGAGAAAACAACCTCTTCGGTGTGATTGTTGTGCGGAACAATCCTCGTGGAAGACGTTTAGGAACTGAATTCGCTGTTGAGCATGAGTATCTTGTTGTGTATGCGCGTGCGCGCGAACGATTCACTGCGGGACGCTTGCCGCTTACCGACGAGCAACTGCAGGAGTACAGCGAGGTGGGCGCTGGCGGTAGGAGGTACCGACTCCTTGGGTTGCGTAAGCGCGGAGCCTTATCGCGGCGAGAGGACAGACCGAATTTGTACTACCCGCTTTATGCCCATCCTAAAACCGGCAAGGTGTATCTGGAGAATGATAAGAACCTCGTTAAAATCCTCCCTCGGCTTTCCGATGGAGCCGACGGAGTTTGGCGATGGAGCAAATCCAAGGTCCGGGACGAAAACGAAAAATTGATCGCCAAGGAGGTGCGTCGTCGCGGATCCGGCGACAAAGAGCTCGACATTTTTGAGTTGGACTATGCTGAAGATGAGGTCGGTGAAGTCGTTACGCGACTGTTTCCTTCAATATGGCAGGGATCGGAATTCAACAACGAAACGGGCCGCGACCAGATCAAAGAGTTATTTGACGGGAAGTCGGTGTTCGACAACCCCAAGCCAGTTGACTTGATAAAACACTTCTTGCTTTTGGGCGGCGGCCAGGACGGCATCGTTCTAGATCCAACCGCTGGGTCTGGAACAACGGCGCAGGCGGTCCTCGAGCTGAACAATTCGGATAGTGGTGCGCGGCGGTTTGTTCTCATTGAGCAAGAGGCTTATGCTGATAGCATTACAGCCGAGCGAGTCCGTCGCGTGATTAATACCCTGCCGAATGCGAATCCGAAGCTGGGTAGGTCGTTTTCAGTCGTTGAAGTCGGACATCCAATGCGGCTCGAGACACTCTTGAAGGCAGATAAGCTGCCATCGTTTGAGGATCTCGCAAGCTACATTTTTTATACCGCGACTGGCGAGGACTTCGAAGCCCAGAGAATCAATCGCAAGACGTACTTCATCGGTGAGAGTGCACAGTTTGACGTGTACCTGATGTACGAGCCCGACCTCGACTACCTGAAAAGCACTGCGCTCACGCTCGACATCGCACGACGGCTCCCGAAGGGAAGCGGAAAGAAACGGCTGGTATTCGCGCCAACGAAGTATCTAGACAGCATCCACCTGGACGAGTACCGCATCGAGTTCTGCCAATTACCGTTCGAAATCTACAAGGCAGTGAAGCGCACCGCATGAAGCTCAAGGAATATCAAGAACGGGCGTTGACGCAAGTCAAACGCTTCCTCGAACAGCTCGTCGTCTGGCGCGCAAAGGCGCGCGAGGGCGACGAATGGCTCTTCGATTTTGCCGAGAAGGCTTGGGAGAAAGCCGGAGTCGGCAGCATGTACGTGAAAAAGAAAGACGGGCTTCAACGTCCATTGCCGGTGTTCTGTCTAAAAATTCCTACCGGTGGGGGCAAGACGCTGTTGGCAGTGAAAACGATTGATTTGGTGCAAAGCATCTACACGCAGCAACAGTCGGGCTTAGTGGTGTGGATCGTACCGACACTGCAGATCTACCGGCAAACCCTACTGCGCTTGAAGGATCGCGATGATCCTTACCGGCAGCACCTGGACATTGTATCCGCGGGAAGGACTCTGATTTTAGAAAGGACGGACGCGTTCTCCCCGCAAGACGTGGAAGAGAATCTGACGGTGTTGTTGCTCATGCTTCCTGCTGCAGCGCGGGCCAACAAGGAAGCGCTTCGCATGTTCCGCGACAGCGATGCATTTCAGGCGTTTTTCCCGTCCGAAGAGGATAAAGACGGCCATGCCCAACTCCTGCAACGAGCCCCGAATCTGGAAACATTCAACAGGGTAGACCCATTCTGGGGAAAGCAGGTGAAAACGTCTCTAGGGAATACGATTCGCCTCCTCGAGCCGCTCATTATCCTGGACGAAGGCCATAAGGCTTATAGCGAATTGGCGCAGGACACTCTGCGCAATCTGAATCCAAGCATGATCGTCGAGCTTTCAGCGACGCCGCCCCGTGAATCGAACAAGCTTGTCGTAATCAGCGGCACCGAACTCCATCAGGAAGAGATGATTAAGCTCGATCTGCATGTTATCAACCGCTCCAGCACAAAGTGGCAGGACACGATGCGTGCGGCAATGGAGCGGCGAGATGACTTGGAAGAAAATGCGCGCACCTATGAAGCCAACACTAACGTAAATATTCGTCCCATCTGCCTGATTCAAGTAGAGCGCACGGGCAGGGAGCAGCGTGATGGCAAGCACATTCACTCCGAAGATGTGCGCGAGTATCTCATCGGGCAGGGCGTACCAAAGGACTGGATCGCAGTGAAATCCGCCGAACTCGACGAACTGAAAGAGTTCGAGGATATCGGTGGATTGTTGTCGCGAGACTGCCCTATTCGTTACATCATCACGAAACATGCGCTGCAGGAAGGCTGGGACTGTTCTTTCGCCTACGTGCTGGCGATATTGACGAACCCTCACTCAAAGAGGGCCCTGACGCAACTGGTCGGCCGCATCCTACGACAGCCTTACGCCCGCAAGACGCACGTACCGGCCTTGGACGAGAGCTACGTCTATTGTTTCCAGCGCACCGAACTGATGGAGGAAATCCGGGCGGGATTTAGCCGCGAGGGCTTGCAAGGAATGGAAGGCCGCATCATCACCGATACGAAAGACCTCGCAGCCGTCGAGACTCGCTGGATCGGACCGCGAGGTCCATTCAAATCGGCTGCGGCGCACATGGTGCTGCCAGCTTTTCTTATTCGCGACGGCAAGGATTGGCGGTTGGTCAGCTACGAGGGCGATATCTTGTCTCGCGTGCCTTGGCAGAAGACAGATGTCACGCCGCTGTTCAATTTGGAGTTGAGCCTCGAGGAAAAGCGCGACATCGAAATACGAACCGGGCTCGAAGAAAAATTGACCGGCTTGCTACCTAAAACGCCGCAGGATCTCGGCGGCGG
>Ga0310039_10000212_pt1 | contig 54919 bp, 42 predicted proteins | sample Sb_taG_4_FD_200460 | JGI IMG/M metagenome (GOLD analysis project Ga0310039, IMG submission 200460) | Peat soil microbial communities from Weissenstadt, Germany - Sb_50d_6_BS metaG (v2) (version 2) | ecosystem: Environmental > Terrestrial > Soil > Wetlands > Peat | place: Germany: Weissenstadt...
TCGCGGAGGATTCCACTTCTCCGCCTTGCGCCGAGGCCGAACCAACTAAACGTCTATTCATTCAAAGGGCAAGCCCGGCATCTTTCCGGGCGGAGTATTTGTTCTTCGCTCAAATCGAGCTGGCGCACTACGGGCTTGCCTTTCTGTAGCATGTCCGGCTCACCCGCGTCGGCAAAGTAGTCTCCCACCAACTCTAAGGCGCGGTATTTGGTTGACGCGAGCAGGTATATGCTCTCCGTGCCGTGCAGTGTAACTTCAAATAGGCTCATAAGCTCCCTCACCAGCGGCGCGACGTCTCGCCGCGCGGAACCACAACTCAAAGACCACAATAGAATCACTTCAGGCGGCAAAATGTGCGCGGCGTCACTGTCGCAAGTGACCGTCGTCGCATTCGCGTGGCCGCCCAGCGGCTCCTGCGTCAGAAGGCAGCGCGACCAGAACTATTTCGCGCCGTTATTCAGCGCTTGTCGCGTTGCCTCAAGAGTGCTAACCAACGATTCTTTAGGGAGGTTCTGGATGATTGGTGCAACAACCCATCCCAGCCCTAGGGGCACGTCTCGTGTCAGCGAGATAGCACGACACTCCAGGAACACACCTCCGTCACGCTCCAAGAATCTCCAGTAGGAGTACAGGCGCCACAGGAACCCGTAACCTGAATCGGGCGGTAGCACTTTCTCTTTTGGGCGTCCCGCATTTTCCACTTCCGCAATCCGCGTCGTATATGAGCGGCAAATCCAGCGCTTTGGGTCCACCGCGCGATAGTGAACCTCATGATCCGTATCGAGGACCACCGTCATGATCTTCTTCTTGAGAAGTCGTAAGTAAATTTGGAAGTCGTTGCCCTGGCGGCTAATCAACCTCGAGGCGATCACTTCAGGCTGGTAGATGGCCGTGTGATTATCGTAGTCCTGGATCAGCGCCAGGGTCTTCTTAATGCTCGTGGCAGGAATGAATGCAGCAGCGATCCAGTCATGGATTAAACCATTGGGCACTTTCACTGGCCCTTTACCGGACCAGAATTGCGCCTCGACTTTTCCTCCGCGGACCGATTGAGCTCTCTCTGAGGTGCCGTCCGACCACAGGAACGAGCCGTTCCCATCCAGCGTCTGCTCCATCCCTGCTTCGGCCTCGCGAATGTACGTATCGAACGCCTCCACAGTTTGAGGCTTCAACTGCACTGCTTTTGCTGTTTGCGCCATGGCACACGAGCCGACTCGAATCGTGGGCCGCCCCGCCTCAGTTGTCAACTGATGCGAAGCCAGAACCGAATAACCCCGTTAATCGAAAGCTGAGCCACAACCCTCGCAGGATCGCGGAACGTGGCTGCGTTCGCGTACGTCCAGTACTGCAGAACGGCAAGAGCGGAGTTGACGCGCGAACTCCGACGGGAGTAGTTTAATTATCCCCGCTCCAGGAGAAGCACCGGCCTGGATGCCAAGAAATTTGAGCCGGCTCGGCCTCGAGGCGCACTATCCGGAATTCGCCGACTGCGCCGGCAGATATTGTTGCGCCCATACACGAATGTCGCCGTCCGCGTGATCGCAACGAGCGTGCGTCGTGACACGTCAAACCGAGCAAGCAAGAGCTGAGTTACTAGGGGCCCCGACCCGCGTGGTCGGAGTAGGCCGGCATCATTCCGTTGAGCTGCGCGGCGTTACCGAACAGAACGCCGACGGCGCCGACCGCCAGAAAATCCTGCGGGCCTGCACCGTCGGCGAAGAGCTCGAGTTGGAAGCCAGCAGCAATCGCAATGGCGCTGAACCCCTGATGATCCTCAGGAAATCGGGTGAACAGCTCGGATTTGTCACTCCTCACACCGAAGTCGCGGACAAGCTTGGAGAAGGGCACAAGTTCCGGGTGAAACTTGCCAAACTTTATCCCTACCGCGGGCATGAAGGCGCGCAGGGGGCCGTGCTCGACTTCGAAGAGGTGAATGAGGTTCCCATCGGCCCGGCGAAGAGCGGACTCGAGTCTATATGGATCGTCTTGATCGGAATTGCGATTTTGTTGATGGCCGCGGGCGCCGCGAAGCTTCTCGGCTTTTTCTGAATTGCAAGATTAGGATTACTTCCCAACGCTAAGCATCGCGGATCACTACCGAGTCTCGCCGTGATCAAGCCAAATCGTGAACCCGTAGGCAGATTCGACATCCCCGTAATCATCGGAATCAAAAGGGCTTGACAAAATTTTCTGCCGTATTATAAACGCCACAAGGTGGGGGCGACTCATTTCGGTCCGGGGCTGCCGGGATTCTCAGAATTCGAGGGGGTAATTATGTCGATATCGACGAAGAACGTCCGTGTGTGCTGTCTCGCGTTGATTCTTGCGCTGTGTTGTCTGGGATTGAACGCTGGCCTGAGAGCGCAGACCGTGACCGCCGAGTTGTCCGGCCAGGTGACTGATACCTCGGGCGGAGTAGTTGCGAAGGCGACCGTCGCCGCGGTAAATACGGCTACAGGTCTCTCCCGCACCGTGCAGACCTCCGACGGAGGCCACTATTATTTCGCCTCGCTTCCCGTGGGCGAATATCGGATTTCCGTTGACCATTCCGGTTTCGGCAAGTCGGAGAAGACGCTGACGCTGCAAATCGGCCAGGCGGCCGTCCTGGATTTCACACTGTCCGTTGGCTCGACCGAATCGAAGGTAGTCGTCTCGGCCCAGGCGGAAGTAATTGAGCCGACGCGCACGCAAGTAAGCACCGTAGTCACCGAGAGCCAGATTGAAGATTTGCCCGTGAATGGCCGCGAGTTTATTGACTTCGCGCTTCTCGCCCCCGGCGTGCAGATTGGCGATACCACTTCGGGCAGCACCGACGTAATCGTCGAGCCGGTAACTAAGCTCTCCTTCGCCGGCCAGAACATCCACTTCAATTTCATCGCCGTCGACGGCGCCGATGATATTTCCACCGTTTCGGGCATCCAGCGCGGCACGCCGCCGCAGGATTCCGTGCGCGAGTTCCGCGTGATCAATAACGATTACACCTCGGATTACGGCCGCGCCGTCGGCGGCATCGTGAATATCATCACCAAGGGCGGAACCAACGATTTCCACGGCTCGCTCTATGAGTACTACCAGAATGGTAGCGTCGACGCGAAGAGCATTCTCTCCGCCGGCCTGAACGATTTGCACCAGAATCAGTTCGGCGCGGCCATCGGCGGCCCCATTTCGAAGGACAAGACATTCTTCTTCGCCAATTACGAAGGCCAGCGGCGAGACGAATCCCCGCACTACAATTCCGCGGTCATTGAGAATATTACTTCTATCAATATTGCCAAGCTCGCCCTCGGCCTGCCGGCGGAGCCCGATCTTTCGAGCGTCATTCGGACCAGCAATCTCGACAATGGGTTCCTCCGTCTGGACGAAAATCTCAGCGAGCACAATTATCTTTTCGCGCGCTACTTCATCACCGATGCGCGGCTGACGAATCAATCCCCGCTCAATGACGGCTTCGATCTCCCCTCGGCGTTCAAAGACAACTTCTTCCGCGACCAGTCCATCGCCGGCCACCTGACCTCGATGATCGGCACGAACAAAACGAACGAACTTCTGATGCAGTTCGCGCGCCGCTCCTTCAACTTCCCCACCGACACAACGCAGCCGCACCTGGAAGTCTCCAACACATTCGCCTCCGGCGTGAACCGCGGCAATCCCGATTTCTATCGCGAGCGGCGCTTCGAAGTCACCGACAATTTCACGATTAACCTCAACAAGCACGCCATCAGCTTCGGTGGCGATTTCAACTGGGTCCGCAGCCAGGAAACGTTCCCGCTCTTCTATCCCTTCGAGGCCGATTTCGCGAATCTGGGCGCGTACCTCGGAAATGATGGCGTCGTGACCGGCTGCGCGACCGCGCCTGTCTGCCCGCATCCGTTCGTAATATTCTTCGAGCGGTTTGACGCAGCTTCAGGCTTCAGCGAGCCCTCCCTCGATCCAGCGATCTATCAGGGCCGGCGAATTCCGGCGGCGATCGACAAACAGGCGACCGGCATCATCGATCACACCTACGAAGGCTTCTTCCTGCAAGACAAGTGGCGCGCGACCGACAAGCTCGCCATCACCGCAGGAGTTCGCTACGAGTTTGAGACCTGGCCGAAGGCCTTGCTGAATACGTACTGGGGCGGCGTGGATCCAAGACTTGGCGTCGCTTATAACCTCGGCGGCCCGATGCACGTAGTCTTGCGCGCCGGCGCCGGCCTCTTCCATGGAATCATTCCGTCGCCGCTGCTCGGCTGCCAAATTCCCTCCTGCGGCGGCCAGGCAACATATCCAGGACGGCCCAACGAAGACGCACAAAACTCCAACACCGAGCTCTTCGCCTTCGCCAGCGCACCTGGCATCACCAACGTCGGCCTCGAGAGTCTCCTCTCGACCGGCACATACCCCGACGCAGTACCTTTCCCGAACGTCTGCTTCCCCGGCGAGACGGTGCTCTCGCAGTGCGCGTTCTTTGAACCATCGACGATCGTTCGCTTCGATGCGGGCCACAAGAATCCTTACGGCGCGCAGGCCACAGCGAGCGTCGAGTTCCAGCCGATGAAGGATCTCGACGTCAACATCAGCGGCATGCATACTCGCGGAATTCACCTGGGCAGTTTCTACAACGTGAATCAGCCTGACCCCAGTGGCCAGTTCATCGAGCACACTTCCACAGGCGGCACCACCGGCTGCAAGAACGTTTACTTCGTTGGTCTTCCCCCCGGAAACGCGGGCGCCTGCGCAGCGGCTCCGGCAGGCATTCTATCGGGCGCGTTCAATCCTGGCGTGCGCGATCCGGGTTACGCGGTCTTCTTCGAAGCCACCTCGCGCTGGGATTCGCAGTTCGATGGCATGTTCATCACCGTCAACAAGCGCATCAGCCACCATTTCGCTTTCGGGCTCAGCTACACATTGTCGAAGACCATTGATGACGGCCCGAATCCCAGCTTCGTGCTCATCCCGCAGGACAGCCTGAACCTGAAGCAGGAGCGCGCCCTTTCCGCGGATGATGTCCGCAACCGCTTCGTCGGCAACCTCACCCTTCAATCGCCCAAGCAGGGCTTTCTCCTCTGGCGCGATTGGGAGTTCGGCACCATCGTGACGCTGCAATCCCCGCAGCACTTCACGATCTTCTCGGGCTTCGACTCGAACGGCGACGTTTTCGGCAATAACGACCGCGTCGGGCTCGAGGGGCGCAACACGTTCAAGGGCGACACCCTGCAGACCATGGACGCGCGCATCTCCCGCAAGATTCCCTTCAACGAGAAGATGAATCTCGAGTTGATGGTCGAAGCTTTCAACTTGTTCAACACCGTGAACGTGCGGTTCTTCAACACCGCTTACGGCGCTGCGGACTTCTGTCCCGAAGGCGGACCGAATTCCGGCTGCGGCGGCCCATCGTTCATCGACGGCTCGCCGAACAATCTCTTCGGCACACCGCGCGCGGTCTTCAATCCGCGGCAATTGCAATTCGCAGGCCGATTCACGTTCTAGCTCCAGCGTGAGGCTGGCTCTCGTAGCAGCCAGCCTCACTTCACTTCCCCGCCAGTCTCAATGCACTTGATGTCGAAGCTTGCGAGGAAAGGGAAACTCACTCATGCGCTTCGGAATCTACTGCGAAATTCAGACGCCTCCCGGCAAGCCGTTTTACGACATCACTTGGGAGATCATGCGGCAGATCGAGCACGCCGATGAAGTGGGCTTCGACGTGTACTCGACGATCGATCACCATTTCTTCCAAAAATTCTCCATTTCCGCGAATCCGCTGGCGATGTTTGCCGCTGCCGCGCAACGCACCAAGCGCATCCGCTTCCGCACCGCGCTGCACACGATTCCGCTCGAAGATCCGCTGCGCCTCGCCGGAGAAATCGCCGAAGCGGACATTCTCACCAATGGACGTCTCGAATGCGGTCTCGGCCGCGGCCACGCCTGGCTCTATTCCATGTCCAACGTGGCTCTCGAAGAGAGCCGCCCGCGCTACGACGAAGGAATCGAAATTCTGATCCGCGCGTGGACCGAAGACAAATTCTCCTTCGACGGGAAATGCTTCAAGTTCAAGGACGTCTCGGTCGTCCCGAAGCCAGTGCAGAAGCCGTATCCGCCGCTTTACACTGGCGGCACCAGCGACATCACCTACAAAATGGCCGGCGAGCGCGGCTGGGGCATTTTCGTGCCGCCGCTGCTGCCGTGGAAAATTCTCGAACCGCCGCTGAAAATCTACAAGGACGCCTGCGCTTCGAGCGGCCACCAGCCGAACATCGTTTACATCCGCCCGGTTTATATCGACGAAGACGAAAAACAAATTCGCAAAGAAGTAGAGCAGGCGCTTTACAATTTCCTCGCCTTCAATGCCTCGCCTGTCGATTCGCTCAAGGATCCCGCGAAGCAAGCCGAGCTGCGCGCAAAAGGCTATGGCTTCTACGCCAGCGGCGCACTAGAATCCCTGACGAAGCTGACCTACGACGAAATCGTGGATCAAGAAATCGGCTTCATCGGCACGCCGGAAAAAGTTATCTCGCAAGTCCGCGCTCTCGAAGCTAAAGGCGGAATCGGCGAACTGGCCATCGTCTCGAATTTCGGCGGCCTGGAGCACTGGAAAAGCATCAAGACGCAGGAGCTGTTCGCCAAGCACGTGATGCCAAAGTTCCGCTAGTCGAAAGATTTGGGGCGGTCCCATATCGGGCTAGGCCGCAAAAAAATCTATGTCATCGCATTCCGAAGCATTGAACGCCGCTCCCGCCCGAGAGATCGCCGCATCCTTCCCGGCGCTGAGCGCGCGGCGCCTGCTCGTCATCGGTGGCGTCGCGCTGATCCTTATCGGCATGTTGTGGGGCGACATCTTCGCCGTCTTCGTTCTCCATCAGAACGCCTCGCGCATCAATGCAGACCTGCTCGCCGCAACCAACGCTGTAGCCATTCACGATCCCGCAAGCGTTCCGCCGCATTTCATGGCCATCGGCGGCTTTCTCGAGAATCGCGGCACGAAAGTGGACGCGCACGTCCACATGATCGACTTCGGCTACCTCGCTCTCCTTCTCGCGCTGGTGCAGCCGTTCGTCGCGTTCAGCGAATCCGCGAAGCGCAAGCTCGCCGCGCTTCTGCTCCTCGGCGCCGCGCTTCTCCCCGTCGGCGTCTTCCTGATTCATTACGTCGGTCTGATTTACAGCCCGCTTGAATCCATCGGCTGGGCCAGCATCTTTGCCGACCTCGGTGGCTTCTTCGTTCTCCTCGTTGCCGCTATCGAACTGTTTGGTCTCTGGAAATACTGGCAGCGCCCGGCGGACGCCAAATCCTCCGACGCGCTGCTCGCGGATCGAAGCTGGGCCTCGCGCATGCTCCTGACTTGGGGAACGCTGCTCGTTCTCGTAGGTTTCTTCCATGGCTCGTATTACGCCGGCACCCAGCTTTTCGCCAACGAGGCCAGCGACGTCGCCCTGCTGACGCAAATGACCAGTGGCTCGCGCGACGTCGGCCCGCGAGCCGTGCAGGACTATGCCCTGCTGCAGGGCCAGAAGGCCGTGAATGTCGCCGCGCATTCCCACATCATCGAGTTCGGTATGCTGGCAATTCTCATGGCGTTCTTTCAGCCCTATGTCTTTCTCAGCGAGCGCTGGAAAAAAATCTGGGTCGCAACTCTGCTCGCCGGCTCGGTGATCCTGCCGGTCTTCGTCCTACTTGAGCTGCGCTTCGGCTTGTTCGCGGGCGGCATCGCCGATATCGGCGGCCTGCTCGTGATCATCGCACTCACCGGAATGCTGGCCGGAGTGGTGCGCTACACCGGCACGCTCGACGCCCCGGCGGGAGGCGCCCCCATGGGAGCTGAACGATGACGCGCTCCGGCCGCTTCCTCGTCATCGGCGGGCTGCTGCTGGCCGTTTGGGGCATGACTTACGGCCTCTACTACGCCGTCTTCGTCGAGCACCAAACGCTCGACAGCATCGGCGGCTCGCTCACCAACGCATTCGTCCACGCCGCCGAACAAGCCCCGCAGGCGTCGCAAGCCGCGATGCAAGCCTATGCCAGCGCGAATTACAACTATGTGCGGCAAGTCGACGCGCACGGCCACTGGATCGGTATCGGGTTGCTGCTGATCGTCCTAGGCATAGCATTCAGCCGCGTCGGCTTCTCCGAGGCGATGCGAATGCGCCTGGCCGCCGCGTTACTCGCCGGCGCAATCCTGTTCCCCCTCGGTGTGCTGCTCGAGACAGTAAATGCAGGCTCGATCCCAAAGGGCGTGGCGATACTCGGCTCGGCCCTCGTAATCGCCGCGCTAGGCGGAATTTCTCTCGGATTCAGCAAGAATCAACCTTCGACCTAACGGCCCGCAAAATAAGCCTCCGCAAGCCACTTGCGAGCGGCCAAAAAGGCTCCTGTGGGGGTGCCATTTTGTATCGACCTGAGATGACCTCCGTGCTTTATTTTCAATAGGTTACGGCGATTTATGCTCGTGTTCGTGTCTCGACCTGAAATCCGGGGTTTGGGGTGGTTAGCCTTGGCATTTTCCTTTGCGTGACGGGAGGCTTCATTGGCAATTTCCCGGTCTAGGCTAGCAGCAGAAAACGGTGAGCACCAGATTACGAACCGCGGAACTACGTAGAAGGCTGGCGCATCTGCCGCCGGAACATCCGCAAGCACCTGAGGTAGGTGGAAGGCGAATCGAAGTCCGTCCAAATGGCTACATCGCGAACCGGCACATAGCGAATGCGCCGATCATCGCGATAAACGACTTCCCGCGCCGTTTGCGCCTTCCGAAGTTCGCCGCGCAGTTCGCCGGCGCACAGGATCGGATGCCCGGCGCGCTTCCCTTTTCGCGGCATCACGATTTGCTGCCCGCGCGAGCGCTTCCGGAACGCGCGAGCCAGCCGCGAAACCAGCGACGCAGTGAGTAGCGGTTGGTCGACGGGATAGAGCAGGAAAGCCGCATCGCGCGGCACGAGCCGCAAGCCGGTCAAAAGCGAACTGAGCTGCCCCTTGCGCCAAGCGCGATTGACTACCACCCGCGCGTGGCGCGGGACATGCGGCCGAATGGCAGCAGCCCGCTGCCCAAGAACCACAATCGGCCTCTCGAGCCCCGCGCAGCTTTCCACGGCGAGTTCCAGCGCAGTCCGGCCGTGGAATTGCGCCAATGGTTTCGGAACTCCAAGATGGCTCGAGTCGCCGCCGGCAAGAATGATTGGGAAAATTCGAGTTCGCGTCATGAACGGGCCAACGGACTATAAGGCAGCCGCGCGCGCGCGGCAAAGAAATTTCAGAATTCGTGACGAAAGCAGAAGGAAGTCTCCGACCTGGAAATCTGAATTTCACACTCGAAATTTCTTAATGCCAGTTGCTCCGCCGCCTCAGACGATTTAGAATCGGCACCGCTAAACAAGGATTGGCTTCCGCGGTAGCTCGCCCGACACGGAAGCAGGAAAACAGAAAAACCGTGTACCCAAACGCATTTCGTTACTACCGGCCCGCAACACTGGAAGAAGCCTCCTCAATCCTGGCGGAACTCGGCGAAGACGCCAAAGCGCTGGCCGGAGGCCAGAGCCTGATTCCGCTGATGAAGCTGCGGCTTTCGGCGCCGTCATCGCTCGTGGATTTGAATTTCATCCCTGGCCTCGCGTACATCGAGCGCCGCAACGGTTCGCTGCATCTCGGTGCCATGGCGCGCCACGCCGATATCGAGAATTCCGCCGCCGCCAGCAAAATCCCCATTCTGCACGATTGCGCCGCAGGAATCGCCGACGTGCAAGTGCGCAATCGTGGCACGATCGGCGGCTCCGTCGCAGAAGCCGACCCGAGCGGCGACTGGGGCGCGGTTCTTCTTACCCTCGACACCGAAGTTCACACCATCGGACCGAATGGCGCGCGCACGATCGCACTGCCCGACTTTATCACCGACGCTTACACCTCCGTTCTCGCCCCCGGCGAACTCGTGAACGAAATCACGGTGAAAGCCCCGCCGAAAAGCAGCGGCGGCTCTTTCGTCGCCTTTAAGCGCTGTGCGCCGGTCTACGCCTCGGCCAGCGCCGCCGTCGGCGTCACTCTCGGCGATCGCGACACTTGCAAAGATGCACGCATCATTCTCGGATGCGTCGGCCTCACTTCCATCCGCGCGGCCGAAGCGGAAGCCGCTCTGCGCGGGCAGAAGCTCACGCCCAAAGCCATCGAAGCCGCTGCCGAAGCGGCCATGGCCGCCGCCGATCCTCAAGCCGACATGCGCGGCTCGGCCGGATACAAACGAGTTCTCGTGCGCGCACTCGTAAAACGTGCCATCGATATCGCCGCCCGGCGCGCCCGCGGCGAACATGTGGAGGCCAGTCACGAATATGCGGGAAGGATTTAATCGCGTTCCCATTGAAGTGCGCGTAAACGGCAAGCTCTACGAGCGCACCGTCGAGCCGCGCATGCTGCTCGTCGAGTTGATCCGCGAAGAGTTGGACCTAACTGGCACTCACGTCGGTTGCGACACCACTTACTGCGGCGCTTGCACCGTCCTGATGAACGGCGCGGCGGTGAAATCCTGCACCATGTTCGCGTTTCAGGCGCACAACGCCGAAATTTCCACCGTCGAAGGCCTCGCTCACGGCGATGAGCTTCATCCCATTCAAAAAGCTTTCGCCGATAATCACGGCCTGCAATGCGGCTATTGCACGCCCGGCTTTCTTATGTCTACGGTGCAATTGCTCTCCCGCAAGCCGCACCCGACCGAAAAGGAAATCCGCAAAGCCATCGCCGGAAATACGTGCCGCTGCACCGGATATCAGAACATTCTGAAAGCGATTCGCGCCGCGGCAAATGCGACTGCAGGCTCCGCTGTCCCCAGGTGAGGTGCCATGAAGATTGAATTCGGAGGAGATTTCATCGTCCCGCGCACGCAGGACGAGGTGTACAACTTCCTTGTCGATCCCGAGCGCTTCTGCCTGCTCCTGCCTGACTATCAAAGCATGACCAAGCACGACGCCAAAAATTTCAGCGTGAATCTGCGCGTGGGCATCTCGCACATTCGCGGAAATGCCGTGGTAAAAATGACGCTCGCGGAAGAAAATCCCATTAGCCACGCCCGGTATGAAGGCAAGGGCGATGTCCCCAGCGGAACAGCGACATTGGTCGCCGGATTTCAACTCGAACCAAACGGCTCCGGCACCAAAGTGATTTGGAAAGGCGAATCGCAGATTGCCGGGCGGCTTCCGTCGCTCGCCGGCGGATTGCTCCAGCCGCTGGCCAAGAAAAATATTCAAAAGATGATCGACGCGCTGCAGAAGGCGCTGTCGTGACGCGCGGTCTCGATGAGAAAAGGACAAGGTAGATTCGAGTGAGGAAAAAGGCCATAGAAACGCGACCTCCGCGCAGCCCCGCCGCGAAAGCCGGCAAGAACGGCCACACGCCTCCGGGCAAATACGTCAACCAGCCGGTCAAGCGCCGCGAAGAATCCCGCCTGGTTCAAGGCAAGGGCAGCTTTGTGGACGACAAGAAGTTTCTCGGCATGGTGTACATGAAGCTAGTGCGCTCGCCTTACGCGCACGCGCGCATTACGCGCCTCGATGTCTCGCGCGCAGAAGCAGCCGAAGGCGTTCTCTGCACGCTGACGGGCAAAGAAGTCGCCTCGCTCACCAAGCCGTTCATCGAAATCGCCCCCGGCGTTGGCCAGACCATCGAAGATTTCGCCATGCCCAGCGACAAGGTCCGCTTCCAGGGCGAGCCCGTCGCCGCCGTAATTGCGGAAACGCGTTTCGCTGCCGAAGATGCCGCCGATCTCGTCGAGGTCGACTACGACATTCTTCCGCCTGTCCTCACCGCCGAAGATGGCCTCGCCAACGAATCCATCCTTCACGAAAAAGCCGGCACGAATGTCATCTACCACGATGTCTTCGAATTTGGCGACATCGAGAAAGCCTTCAAGCAGGCGGCACACGTAGTGAAAATCGGCCGCATGCACTTCCACCGCTTCTCCAGCACTCCGCTCGAGAACAACGCCATCATCGGCACCTGGGACCCCAAGGAAAATCGCATCAGCTATTGGTCGAACAACTCCTTCCCCGCTTTCGCCGCGCAATTTCTTTCCTCCGCGCTCGGCGTGGGCATCGATCAGATTCACATGCAGAGCATCGACATCGGCGGCGGCTTCGGCATTAAAATTACCAACTATCCCTACATGGCTCTCTGCGCCCTGGCCTCGCGCAAAATCGGCGGGCGGCCCGTGAAATGGACCGAGACGCGCTCCGAGCACATGCTTGCGAGCGCCCATGGCAACGAACGCACATTTTTCGACACGCGCGTAGCTCTCGACAAGAATGGCGTCATCACCGCCATCGATTCCCGCCACGTCGACGATTGCGGCGCTTTCCCGCGCTACGAGCCGGCCGGCTGCGTCATTTGGGCGCAGGTTCTACCCGGCGCGTATCGCTTCAAAAACGCCCGCTTCGATTTCTCGCAAATTGTCTCCAACAAATGTCCGGTCGGCCCGAATCGCGGCTATTCGCGCATGCAGCATCTCTGGTTTCTCGAGCGCGTCGTCGACATTTGCGCCCACAAGCTCGGCATGCCCGCCGACGAATTCCGCACGCGCAATTACATCCGTAAAAGTGAATTCCCCTACACCACGCCAAACGGCTGCATTTACGATTCCGGCGACTATGCCCGCATGCTCGATGTTGCAAAAAAACTAATCGGCTGGGACAAGTGGGTCAAGGAGCGCGAAAAAGCCCGCAAGGAAGGCCGCTATCTGGGCGTTGGCATCGGCACCACGCTCGATTCCGGCACAAACAATTTCGGCCAGGTGCAAATTATAAATCCCTACGCCCCGTTCTCCGGCCAATCGAAAGCCGCGCTCGCCAAGCTCGATATTTACGGCGAAGTGGTCGTAAGCCTCGGCTCGGTTCCGCAAGGCCAGGGCCACGAAACGATCGCCTCGCAAATCGTCGCCGAATCTTTGAATATTCCGCCCGAGATGGTGAAAGTCCGCCCCGGCTTCGACAGCGAGCAAAATGTTTACACCGGCCACACCGGCACGTACGCCAGCCAATTTGCGGTCACCGGCGCCTCTGCCATTCACGGCGCCGTCGAGCAACTGAAATCCGAAATGGCCCGCGTGGCCGCGTTCGCGCTGAAAACCAAAGAGAAGAACCTGGAATTCGGCGTCGGCGAGCAAGGCCCGGAAGTCCGCGTTCGCGGCACGAAGAAATCGATCAACTACTGGGGATTAGCCAATCTAGTCTTCGTAAACAATGCATCCCTACCGATGGAGATGGCTGACGTCACTCTGAATTGCCGCTACGTCTATCGCGCTCCGTTCAAACTTCCCGACATCAAGCGTAAATACGGCAATCTAACGCTCACCTACGCCGCGCAACTGCACATCGCCGTAATCGAAATCGATCGCGAGACTTTCCAGCCGAAAATTCTCGCCTACGCAGCTGTAGATGATTGCGGCCGCGCCATTAATCCGATGATCGTCGAAGGGCAAGTGCACGGCGCGGCCGCCCACGGCATCGGCGCGGCGCTCATGGAAAATTGCGTGTACGACGCGGAAGGTACGATGCTCACCAGCACTTACAGCGACTACACGCCGATCACCGTGATGAACATGCCCGATCTGCTCTACGGCCACATCGAGTCGCCTTCGCCTTTCAGTTACAACGGCGCAAAAGGCATGGGCGAAGGCGGCGCCGCTCCGGTGCACACCGTCAGCGCCGCGTTGCAGGATGCGCTCGAGGGCACCGGCATCATCATTTCGGATTCGCACAACAACGCGGAAACAATTTTCCAGGCGCTGCACGAGCACCAGGCCAGCACCCCCGTCGAAGTCGAGACCCGGGCGGCCGCACGATGAGTGCGCCCTTGTTGACCGTTGTCATCGTGAGCGCATCCGGCAAGGATGCGCGAAGGATCTCAGCGTCAAATATCTGCAACCTGTTTGGCAATTGCCGCTCTGCTTCTGTGCGCATGTGGCCCGTACGCCTTCTTTGAGCCCTTGACGACGGCCCATGCCACCTCGAATCGGAATCATCGGATGCGGCTCAATCGGAAGTCTCTACGCCGCGCATTTGGCGCGCGTCGCCGAGGTGCACGCGTTCGTCCGCCGCCCTGAGCATGCGCGCGCGCTCAATGAACAGTGCTTGCGCGTCACGGGCACGCACACTTTTGAAGCCAGGATTCACGCCACCACAAATCCGGCGGAATTCCCGGATTGCGATCTGGGCATCGTGAGCTGCAAGGCCACGCAGACGGAGGAAGCGCTGGCGCCCGTAGCCAATAAATTTCGCAGCGGCGCAGTTCTTTCCGCGCAAAATGGCCTGGGCTGCGAAGAAATCATCGCCGATCTCACCAAGAGCAAAGTCATTCGCGGCACCACATTTATGAGCGGCACGCGCCACAGCGACACTCACGTGCAATACGAACTCGACACCGAAACGTGGATGGGCCCCTTCGAGCCCACCAACACGCCTTTCTCGCTCGTAAAAACTGCCGCCGACTGGATCATCGCGTCCGGCCTCAAAGCCGTGGCGCTCGAAGACGCCAAGCCCGCTCAATGGTCGAAGCTAATTTTCAACGCCTCGGTCAATTCGGTCTCCGCGCTTACCGAGCTGCCTCACTCCGCCCATTTCGCGCAGGAAGAAAAATTCGCCGACCTCGGCCACTTGCTCCACGCGCTGATCAATGAGGGCAAAGACGTAGCCAAAGCGCTCGGAATCACGCTCCACGAAGATCCCTGGGAGATGAACAAAATCGGCGCGCGCACCGATCATCCGCCGTCGATGCTCTACGACATCCGTCATCACTTGCGCACCGAAATCGATTTTCTCGGCGGCGCCATAGCTCGCGAAGCCGCACGCATCAATCATCCGGCTCCGCTGCACACGGCTCTCTATCGCCTAATCCGCGGCAAAGAAGATTCCTGGACATTCAAGCCGAAAGGAGCCTCGTAGCGCTGGCGTCCCCGCCGGCGTTTTTGTGCGGCAATGGGCGATGATGTAAAAATATGCGACGCGATTTGATTCAAGCGCCTTAAGGATTTTGCACGGTCCGGAGCAAACTAAGAACAAGATGTCCTATCCACTCGATCACGAAAAATGGACGCGCCTCCGCCGCGCCATGTCCGAAAAAGATCTCGACGCCGTAATTGTCCGCGCTCCCGATAACATTCTCTACCTCACCAACTATTGGACGATGAAAGGCTACGAAATCGTAGTCTTCCCGCGCGAAGGCGATCCCACGCTGGTCGTCCTTGAGCCGCAATTCCGCGAAGCCCAGCGCACCGCCTGGAACAAAGACGTCCGCTCGTTCAATTTCTATCATCCTTCCGATCCGCGTCCGCCTACAGCGCGTTCTCTTGACGCCGCGCTCGAAGTCCTGCGCGAGAAAAAACTCACCAGCCGCATCGCCGTCGAACTGAATCAAGGCTCGCAAATCTGCGACCGCATGGTGGGCGAGCCCACGGTTTTCACGCAGGGCTACTTCGACGCTTTCCGCAACTCCGCAAAAGAAGTCACCGACGCCGCCCCGCTTCTCGCCGAGCTGCGCATGATCAAAACGCCGCAGGAAATCGAGCGCATGAGGATCGCCAACGATCTTGCGGCGATCGGCATGGCCTACGCCCGCAAAAATATCCGGCCGGGCATGAAAGAAAGCGAAGTCGCCGCCATGATTGAAGGCCACATTCACTCCGTCGGTGTCGGCTATCAAGGCAAAGTCGCGATGGCACGCGCTTTCACTCTCGTCTGGTCCGGCAAAGGCATCGCCACTTTCACGGCCACCAGCGACCGTCCGGTGCAAGAGCATGAGCCTACGCTCGTTGAAATCTGGGTCTGCGCCGACGGCTACTGGACCGACCTGACCAAGAATATTTGCCCTGGAACGCTCACTCCCGAATACAATCGTCTGCTCGATTTGCTGCTGAAGATTTTCGGCGAGGCGGTAGGCATCGTGCGCGATGGCGCGCCGCTTGGAGAAATCGATCGCATCATCCGCGCCCGCATCGACGAGGCTGGCTGCAAAGGCCAACCGTCGCATCCTGTCGCGCACGGCGTAGGCGCCCGCGCCCACGAGCCGCCGTATTCGCACAAAGCGGCCCCGGGCATGATGAAAAAAAATATGGTTCTGGCCATCGAGCCGGGAATCTACTGGGAAGGGGGAGGCGGCCTGCGCCTCGAAGACAATTTTCAAGTAACAGCGGACGGCAGCGAAAAACTCTGCACCGATCCCGACGACTTCAGGATGGCATGAAAATACGCTTATCGATTTCCCGTAGGGGCGCTGCTTGCTGCGCCCTCTTCGTTCAATCAACTCGCCAGGGAGATGCACGCCGCCGCATTGAAACCGTATCCCACCACCGGAGGCCCTTTTGCCGATTGACGCAGCCCTAGCCACCAAAATCACCGCGCAAGTCCGCGAAGACGAAATCGTCTCCATGGCCACGGACGTCGTGAACATCCCGAGTCCAACAGGCGAGGAACTCGCGATGGGCCAATACATGCGCCGCGCCCTGGAAGAAGCGGGGCTGCAAGTCACCTGGCAGGAAGTCGAAGAAGGCCGCGCCAACGTCATCGGCCGCCTCGAAGGCGCGGGCACAGGCAAAAATCTGATGTTCAACGGCCACATGGACACCTCCAACACCGGCCGCGAAACCTATCTCACCGGCGCAGGCTACAAGCCGCACGCCATCCTGAAAAACGGAATGATCTACGGCCTCGGCATTTACAACATGAAAGGCGCGCTCGTCTGCTACACGCAAGCGGTGAAAGCCGTGCAGCGCGCCGGCGTCAAGCTCGATGGCGATGTGCTCATCGCCGCAGTCGTAGGCGAGATCGAAAAGACGCAGTGGAGCGACGAATTTGTCGGCAAGGAATATCGCGGCTACGGCGCCGGAACGCACTACATGGTGAATCACGGCGTCCTGCCCGATATGTGCATCCTCGGCGAGCCGACCGACATGCAAATTATTCTCGCGCATTACGGCTCCGTCTGGGTGCGCATCGGCGTCCGCGGCAATTACGTTCACACCGCGTTCGCCGTCGGCAAGCAGAAGGAAAGCTCGATTCGCCGCATGCACGAAGTTCTCGATGAGATCTACAAGTGGATTCCGTCATTCGAATCGCAAGCCGCATATGAAGGCAAACCAGGCATCGTGAACATCGGCTGCATTCGTGGCGGCTATCCCTGGCGCGCCAGCCGCACTCCTGATCGCACAGACGTCTTCCTCGATCTACGCGTCCCACCCAACATGCCCCTCGCGACGGCCCGTCGCGCCGCGAAGCAACTCTACCTGGATCTGCAAAAGAAATTCCCGGGCTATGGCCTGGACTTCGAAACTTACATTTCCGTTCCCGGCGCGCAAATCGACGCGAATCACGAGCTGGTGAAAATAATCGACGCCGCTCACACGAAAATCATGGGCTCAGCACCAAAGCGCAACACGGTACTCTGGTGCTCCGATGCCTCGGTCATGACGCGCTTCGGCATCGAAACCGTAAATTACGGCCCTTCGAGCGGCCCGCGCGATGCCGAAGGCGAAAAGGTAGCGGTAGAAACATTCGTGAACATCACAAAAATCTACGCGCTGGCAATAGCCGAAATCTGCGGCGTCCGCTCGTAGAGCGCAGCATGTTGTCATCCTGAGCGCAGCGAAAAGAATGCCGTCGTCTTGAGCGCAGCGAGAAGAATGCTGTAATCCTCAGCGCAGCGCGCAGCATGTTGTCATCCTGAGGCCGGTTTTTGGCCTAAGGATCTAAGCGTCACAGAAGCAACAGCGAACCAAGCACCACTCCAAGGAGCACCATTGGTCACCCAATCCGAAATCGCCCGGCGCTCCAAAAACACGCGCGAGGCCATGTCCAAAGAAAATCTCGACGCACTAATCGTCTGCGGCAATGAATACACCGGCTTCGAGGGCGCCATCCGCTACGTCTCTGGCTTCGAAATCGTCCATCGTTACGTCTACGCGTTGATTCCGCTCGAAGGCGATCTCACTCTCGTCTTCCCCGCCGAAGCCCGCTGGATCGGTGACAAAAGCAAGCCCTGGGTCCGCGAGCACATCTGGGCTGACATCCCCGGCAAATGGATCAACGAGCACGCCACCGCAAAAAAATGGGAGCGCGTAGGCGTCTATGGCCTCGACGCGGTAATGGCCGTCCGCGACTACCGCGAACTCACCAAGGGCGCGTATGAAATCATCAATTTCGATCGCGCTTTCGACATGGCACGCGCCATCAAGAGCGAAGAAGAACTCGCCGGAATCCGTCACAGCATGAAAATTATCGAAGACGGCTTCTGGGCCATGCTCGCCAAATACCAGCCCGGAAAAACCGAGGCTGAAGTGATGGCGCCGGCGGTTGATAAATTCTTTGCCGGCGGCGCGGGCTTGCAAATGATGAACATCGTTCTCTCCGGCACGAATGGCTCCGCCGAAGCCATGTTCAAAGTTCCGCGCAATCGCAAAGTCAACGCCGACGATCTGCTCCTCTATTCCCTAGAAATCGCCGGGCCCGAAGGCTATTGGGTGGAATTTTCGCGCCCGCTCATCCAGGGAAAAATCAGCGCAACGACGAAGAAGATGGCAGACGTTTATCCGGAAGCGCTGGAAGCGTCGCGAGTGCTGATGCGCGAAGGCGAGCCGATCAAGAATGTTCACAAAGCCTCGGCCGATATTTTCGCCAAGCAGGGCTTCGCGCTCGGGCATCTCTCCGGCCATTCCATCGGCATGACCATGATCGAGCATCCGGCCATCGGCGCGAATTCCGAAACGCTGTTGCGCGAGAACATGATTTTCTCGTTCCATCCGCAAGTCGTCGATCAAGACGGCAAAGTCTGCCTCTACACGCAGGACACCTATCGCGTCGGCAAGAAGGAAGGCGAGAATTTGGCCAACGTGGATTGGAAATTCTACTCCGGCGCGGAAAAGCCGCGATGAGGACGCGATGAAGATCTGCATCGTCGGCTGCGGCGCAATCGGCAGTATTTTCGGCGCGCATCTCGCTCGTGTCGAAGGCGTCGAGGTTCATGCCTACGACGTTTCGCAAGCGCACGTGGACGCCATCAATCGCCATGGCCTGCGCATTTCCGGCGCCGCGGATTTCACTGCGCGCCTGCACGCCACCACCGACGCGAAGCAGATTCCGCCGTGTGACTACGGCATCGTGGCCACGAAAAGCACGCACACGCGGCCCGCGATCGCGCAAACGGCCCACGTTTTCGTGCAAAATGGCGCGGTCTGCTCGGTGCAGAACGGCGTAGGCAATGAAGAAATCATCGCCGAGCAAGTGAAGCTCGTCATTCGCGGCACCACGTTTCCTGCCGGCCACATCATCGAGCCGGGAGTGGTCGGATTCGACATCAAAGGCGACACGTGGATTGGCCCCTTCGAGCCGACGAAGACTCCGATGGCGCGCGTGAATGAGCTCGCCGCCGCGCTGAACAAGTCCGGCCTCAGCGTGATCCCGCTCGAAGACGCGCGCGGCGCGCAATGGACCAAGCTGATTTTCAACGCCTCGACGAATCCAGTCGGCGCGCTGACGCTGTTGCATCACGGCGCCGCAACGCGTCTGCCGGCCACCGGCCAGCTCTTCAACGATTTGATTGCCGAAGGCGAAGCCGTCGCGAAAGCCATGGGTATCACGCTGCACGGCGACCCGCGCGCGCTGGTGCAAAAAGGCGCGAACGCGCCCGGCAAGCACAATGCCAGCATGTTGCAGGACGTTCTCGCCAAGCGCATTACCGAAGTGGATTTCATGAATGGCGCGATCGTGAAGTGGGGCGAGCAAGTAAACGTGCCGACGCCGCTCAACAAAGCGATGTGGGCGCTGATCAAAGGTCTCGAACATTCGTGGACGAACCCGTAAATTTCGATAAACCACACAAAGGACAAAACCGGATGCCTGTTCCCTTTCGCATTGGCGTTTTGCAGTTGAGCATGGAGCCTGTGGCCGAAACTGTGGCCATGGCGCAGGCGTGCGAGCGCGCTGGGTTTGACGCGTTTTGGCTCGCCGAAGCATATCCCTGGTGGCGCAAACATTCTTACGAGGCGCGATCTTCGACGGCGATCACCGCCATCGTCGCGCACGAAACGAAAAAGATTCCCATCGGCTGGGGCATCATCTCGCCTTACACGCGCAATCCCGTGCAGATCGCCATGGAAGCACGCGTGCTGCAGGATGTCGCGGGCCCTGGGCGATTTTTTCTCGGTCTCGGCGCATCGAAGATTTTCATGAAGGAAGTCGGCGAAGGTGAGAAGGGCGAGAAGAGCGCCGGCCCGGCGACAGTGATGAAGGAATGCATCGAGATCGTTCGCGGCGTTCTCGGCGGCCAGCAATTCGACTACGAAGGCCAGGTCTTCGACGCCCACGTCCCGCCGATGAAATCCGATGCACATTCGCCGCGCGGCATTCCGCCGATTTACATCGGCGCGACCGGCCCGGTGCTGCAACGCATGGGCGGAAGCATCGCGGAGGGATTGCTCACCGCGAGCATCACCACGCCCGATTTCATTCGCTATTCGCGCGCGATGATGGAAGAGGGCTGCCGCAAGGTTGGCAAGGATCCGGCCAACAACGACCTCGGCGGCGTGATCGTCGGCAGCATCGGGAAAGACCCGAAGCGCGCAAAAGAAGGCGCGCGCGAAATGGCTGCGATGTATCTGGCGAACAAGGTGCAAAACATTCGCGGCTCGGCAGACACGTTGCTGCAAAAAGCGGGCCTCACGTTCGAAGAAATTCGTTCCATCGCCGACGCCATGGAATCCGGCGGACGCAAAGCCGCCGCGAAAGCGGTGACGGATGCGGTGCTCGAAAAAGTTTGCCCGATTGCCGGAACGCCGGAGGAGTGCATTCGCCGCATCGAGCAATATCGCGAGGCCGGGTGCACGCACATTCTGCTCGAAGTTTGGGGCGACGATCGCCTCGAGCAGGCGAAACTTTTCGGCGAAGCTGTAATTCCGCATTTTCATCGGAAATAATTTTGGCGAGATTTGGTAGCGCCGGCGTCCCCGCCGGCATCCGACGACCACGAAAGCCGACGAGGGCGGAAACGGTCCGCGGCCTCACGCTTCTGAAAAATCGAGATGTTTTGTTCGACCTTGCGCCACGGTAGTGTTTGAGATGTGGCGCGTTTTTTCTTCGTCAGATGCCGGCGGGGACGCCGGCGCTACCTGCAGATTTCTTTTACCAACGCTCGAAACTCATCGTCGGTGAGGAGACCTCGTTTTTCGATTCCTTTTTGTTTTACTGCGGCCAGGACTTTGGGACGTTGGGATTCGGAAACTTCCAAACCTAGTTCGCCGCTTTTGATGGCTATGCTGTCGAGGCCACTTTTTTTGCCCAGGACTATTTCGCGGCGGGCTCGAACTATTTCTGCGCTGAACGGTTCGATGGCTTCGGGAATGTGGAATTGGCTGGCGACGGCGCCGCTTTCGCGCATGAAGAGATTTTCGCCGACTACCGGCTTCCACGGCTCGAGTTCGTAGCCGCTGGCGCGGCGCACGTGGCGCGAGACTTCGCGGATTTTGTCCAGCTTCAGCTCGGTGGGCACGCCGTAGACGCCTTCTAGCGCCATCGCAACCTCGCCGATGTCGGCGTTGCCGGCGCGCTCGCCCATTCCATTGATCGTGCCTTGAATCCAGCTTGCTCCTGCGCGGACGGCGGCTACGGCGCAGGCTGTGGCTAGGCCGAAATCGTTGTGGCCGTGAAAGTGCATCGGGATGGAATCGCCCAGCCACGCGCGGACTTTGGCTACCAGGAATTCGACGGCTTCGGGGCCACATGCGCCGATCGTATCGACCACCACCGCTTCATCGGCGCCTGCTTCGATTGCGGCGCGATAGAGTTTCTCGAGATGCGGGAGTTCGGCGCGCGTGCCGTCCACCGGGAAGAAAGCTACCTTGAGGCCATTCTTTTTCGCGTGCTTCACGGCTTCTACGGCGCGGCGGATGGATTCTTCGGCGGTGATGCCGTAGGCGCGGAGCTTGATTTCGCTGGACGGGATTTCGATCACCGAGGCGTGAGCGCCTAGCCGAATTACCGCGTCCAGATCTTCTTGCACGGCGCGGGCAAAGCCCCAGATTTCGGCGCGCAGGCCTGCTTTGCAGACCAGACCGAAGGCTTCGGCGTCATCGGCGGAAACGCGCGGGAAGCCCGCTTCGATGCGGCTGATGCCTAGGGAATCGAGAAGGCGGGCGATTTCGAGTTTTTGTTGCGGATCGAGGGCGACGCCGACGGTTTGCTCGCCGTCACGAAGTGTTGTGTCGTAGAAGCGGACGGGGCCTTTGCGCGCGGCGCTCGGGCCGATCCTTGATGGCGCGTTCAGCTTGCTCACCCAGAATTGATTGCCGTTGTCTGTGCTCATCTTGCTTAGCCCACTTTTGCGGCTTTTTTGCCGTAGAACTGCTCCCAGGAGACTACCGGGTTTCTAAGGACGCCGATTTTTTCGATTTCACATTCGATGGTGTCGCCGGGCTTCAGGTAAAGCGATTTGGGATCGTCGCTGAAGGCGGCTACGCCTGAGACCGTGCCGGTGGAGAGAACGTCGCCGGCGCTGTAGCCCATGGCGGAATAGTGGGCGATGATTTCTGGAATTTTGACCGACATTTTTTTGGAGTGCGATTGCTGGCGAATTTTGCCGTTGACGCGCAGCTCCATCGCGAGATTGTGCGGATCGGGAATTTCGTCGGCGGTGACGATCCACGGGCCTAGTGGGCAGAAGGAGTCGATGGCTTTGCAGAAGCTGAAGACGCCGGATTTCATTTCGTTGCGCTGGATGTCGCGGGCGGTGACGTCGTTGAAGATTACGTAGCCGCCGATGTAATTCGAGGCGTCTTCGGTGGAGAAATGGCGGCCGGATTTTTTCAGGACAACGGCTAGCTCGAGTTCGTAATCGAGTTCCTGGGTGAGATGTTCGGGATAAATGATCGGTTCTTCGTGGCCGATGATGGCGTCTACATTTTGGAAGAAAACGATCCAGGGCATTACCGGATGCGAGAAGCCGGCTTTGACGGCTTCTTCGTGATGCTCGCGGAAATTGCCGGCGGTGTGAAAGAATTTTTTGGGGGCGATGGGGGCTTTGATTTTTATGTCGGACGGCTCGTAGATTATTTTTTCGCCGGAGGGACCTTTTGTTTCGGGGCCGCGATCGGTGACGTGCTTGACGGCGGCGCGCGCGGCGTCGAGGCTTTTGTCGCCACCCTCGAAGAGGGCGCGCATGTCGGCGGGGACGCGGGCGTCGGCGAGGCGATAGTAGGCGGGTTCGTTTTCTACATCGCGCAAGTAGAGCGCGTAGGCGAGATTTAGATCCACGATGCGCAGGCCTGAGCCGTAGGCGCCTATGCGTTTGCGATTCGGGGTGGGTTCAAAGGTTACGAGGCGCATGGATTGAGCGAGTCCTCCGTGGTGGGGATGCTGAGCCGCTGGTGCGGCTGGCGTTTAATAACGTCGTATTTGAGTCGCAAATTCTCAATTTCTAACCGAAACAAGGGTTCAATTAAAAACTCCTCTAAGTTGTTGAAAACAAAGGGTAGCGATACGTTCTAACCGAAACACTTTTCGAAAGGTCGCTGTTGTGAGATCACCCGCCTGGGGGTCGATTCCATCGTCGCAATTGGGTATTTTGCGCGACTGGGTGGCGTTGAGTTTCATTCGAGTTTTTGGTTGCGCGTTCATAGTGCTCTTTTAACGCTAGCACGATCGCCGGGGAATTCAAGGGGTGGATGCTGTGGAATCGGGGACAGGCGGAGGATCACCGAAGAGACGCTGAAGGCGTGGAGGACGGAGGAGATAGGAAAGACGGCGGGTGAAGGTTCGGGTAGACTTGGCGGCGGTTTGGTGGAGGGTTGGGTGGGACGCGAGAGGAATCATGCTGGGGTGGCGCTGGGGATTTTGTTCGCGATTAATCTTTTGAATTTTTTTGACCGGAATTTGTTTGGGGCGCTGGCTGAGCCGATTAAGAAGGAATGGTCGCTGAGCGACGCGCGAGTGGGGTGGTTGGCGTTCGCGTTTATCGTGCTTTATGCGCTGGCGGGATTGCCGTTGGGCAGGCTTGCGGATCGGGGGAAGCGGCCGCGGATTCTTGCGATTGGCGTGGCGGTGTGGAGTCTGTTCACGGCGGCGTCGGGAATTGCCTGGAGTTATGCGGCGCTGTTTGCAACGCGGTTGGGAGTGGGGATTGGAGAGGCGAGTTGCGCGCCGGCCTCGAATTCGTTGATTGGAGATTATTATCCGGCGATCAAGCGGGCGCGGGTGCTGGCGATTTTTATGCTGGGATTGCCGCTGGGGAATTTTCTATCGTCGTATTTCGGCGGTCATGTGGCGGCGGCGTACGGTTGGCGAATGGCTTGCTATATCGCGTGCTTGCCGGGATTGCTATTGGCGGCTATGGCGTTGCTGATAGCGGAGCCGGTGCGAGGCGGGGCGGAGGCTTCGCGGCATGCCGGGCGGGCGCATGAAGGATCGGCGTACTGGCGCGTGTTGAAGATTCCCACGATGATTTGGCTGATCGCCTCGGGGGCGCTGCACAACTTTATGATGTACACAATTGCGACATTTCTGCCGGCGCTGCTGGCCCGATATCACGGGCTGAATTTGAAGGACGCGAACGGGGTGACGTCGATTGTGTTTGGACTGGTGGGAATACCGGGAATGATGATTGGCGGATGGGCGGCGGATCGCGCGCGCCGGCGGCGGGAAAATGGGCGGCTGCTGATTTCGGGGATGGCGCTATTGTGCGCGGCGCCTTGCATGTGGCTGGCGCTGGACGTGCAGACGGGACGGATTACGAGCTTCGCATTGTTGATGGGGACGGGATGCTTACTGGCTTATTTTTACTATGGAGCGGTATATGCGGCGATTCAGGATGTGGTGCAGCCGAGTTTGCGGGCTACGGCGATGGCCATTTATTTTTGCGCGATGTATTTGCTGGGCGGGGCCTTCGGGCCGCTGTTGACTGGGAAATTGAGCGATCACTTTGCGTTGAGGGCGATGGCGGCGGTTGGGGGCGGCGCAGTGAATGCCGCGGCGCGGGCCACGGGGTTGCACTCGGCGATGTATATCGTGCCGTTGTGCGTGTTGGGGGTGGCGGTGGTGCTGTTTGCGGCGGCGGGGACGGTGACGCGGGATATGGGGGAGTTGCAGAATTGGATGGCGGGGCCGGAGGCTGGGCGTGGCGCAGCGAGGGTGAGTGGAATTGGTGGAGGGGCGGCGGAATCGGCTTGAGTGGAGTTTGGGGAGACCGCGCCCCTGGTGCGATTGTGCACGAAGAGGGCGCAGCAAGCGGCGCCCCTACGAAGGAGTGGCCGGTGGGCGAACTGAGTTTGTGGCGCGATTGTGCATGAAGAGGCCCGCCAAAATTCTGGCGGGCAGGCCCGGCTGAAGACCGGGCCCTACGGGCGGAGCGGAAAGAGGTCTCACAAGAAAATTAGAGCCAGTGGCGGGCTTCGAAGTGATTCCGACCCGGTCGGGCCGGTGCGTCGAAACATTGTGGCGCTTGTTTCAGGCTTCGAGCGCCGCCGCTGGCTCATGCCGAAGGACCCTAGTCGATCGTGTCCAGACCCTGAATCCTTCCGAAACATCATTCAGGTCCCAAGGTGGGTGACTCATCTAATCTTGCGATCCCGATGAGCTTCGGAACTACTTCGATCACCGCCTGGATCCTTCAACCGCGCCATTTGTAACGCAGAATAAGGGGCGAACGCTGTGGCGGGGGTCACAGGTTGATGTAGCGAGCGTCACGGAAATTCAGCCAGTTCGTAGCGACGAGTCCGCCGGTGATTATTGCCTTGAGTTGGCTTTGCAGTCGTCGGATGCCGGCGGGGACGCCGGCGCTACCGTGACTTTGGCGGGCATCACGGAAATTGGGCGAGTTCGCAACAGCAAGTCCGCCGGGCATTGTTGCCTGGAGTTGTCTTCTGTTAACTCTGCGGCGCGGGGTCGATTGACGGGCTGGCGATGCGAAGTTACGCTCGATGTAGAGGGCGTGGGAATGTCTACGGGAACATCGGTGGGGCTTGAACGCGCGGCGCTGCGGCAGTGTGTGCATTGCGGGAGGCAGGTGCCATTTGATAGTACGCAATGCCCCAATTGCCGGGAGGCGCTGCCGGAGGTCCGCGCGGCGCAACAGCAGCCTCAGGGGGAGAAGCGCAGCGAGATTCGGCGGGGATTGCTTTACATGCTGCTGGCGGGAGTGATCCATTACTTCGCGGGCGGGTACAGTGCGATGAATCTTCCATTTCCGATTAATCCGGTGGTGACTGTCTATCTCTCGCCGATGCTCTTTTTGAGCGGGTTGGGATTGATTGTGTATGGGTTGTTTACGTGGAAAAAAGTTTGAAGAGTTTGCGAGAGAACAGATACGACGAACCTCAGCGGCTAAAGACGCACTCGATTCGCGGTACTTGCGGCACGGCTGAAGCCGCGGCGTGACGAAGACCCCCCGGTTTTCGGCAAGATTCCCCTGCGCGTTGGGTTCAACTTATTGGCTGATTAGCGTGGATTGGCTGGCGACGCAAAGCCATGCGCCATATTGATTGATCCAAGTGTCTGTGAACCTGCCACGGCGAAGATATGATTTCCCTTTCAGCGTTCCTTTTTCGCGATAAACGCCGGTGACGACGGCGGCGCCAGCATAAACGTGGGCGGTCATGGTCTCATTTGTGATTTGATCGGGTTGCAGTGAATCGCGTTTGATGCTGGCGAGGAACTGGGACTTGGTCATGATCGAGCCGTCATAGTCTATGTAGATTAGCGAAGGGGCGAGGAGTTGATCGAGGGCGGCGGCGTCTTTGGTTTGCTCGGCGCGATTCCAGAGATTCTCGAGAGCGAGAATTCTGCCTTCCTCATCACTGGTCTGCGGCGCGTTTTGACCGGGTAGTACGAACAATGTTGTGGAGAGCAGTACGCAGAAGGCGAGCGAGAATTTTATTGCATTCATATCTCCCACCAGTGCAAGCCCATTCAGGAAGATAGGGGCAATCGAAGCTCATAATCTCAGCGTTGGGCTCGTCATCGAACTATTCTAATGGAAATGGCGAATGAGGCGTGAAATGGAATGGCGCGCGGGGGAGAACTTTTGTTGTACACGCCGTGCGAAGGCGCGATTTTCTGCAACGAGCAGAGCTTTGCTGCGATTGACAATCGAAGGGTCCTTTGCGATAGTCTCAAAGCGGTTAGAGGAATTTGGGAGTTCCGGCTGCTGTTTGGATCTTTTCCGGTGGAATTTACTTGAGCGACAGTAACGTTCTCATTCACTCCATAGATCTGGAAGAGCACAAAGGAAGCGTGCTGCTGTCTTTGCCTCGCCAGCGGGCGGGATGGGAATGGATGAGTTTTTTTGTTCACCGGTTGCAGCCGGGCGAGGTTTTGCGAACGCGGACGGATCACGAGGAAGCGGCGTTTGTGCTTCTGGGCGGAATTTGCCAGGCCGATTGGGGCAGCGGCGCTAAGAAGATTGGGAAACGGAAGAATGTGTTTGATGGATTTCCGTATGCGCTGTATTTGCCTGCGGGAAATGGGGCGGTATTCACCGCGGAGACAACTTGTGAAATTGCGGAGTGCCGGGCGCCGTCGGATGCGCGTCTGGCGCCGAAATTAATCACGCCGAGCGAGACGGTCAGTAGTTTGCGGGGCGGAGGAAACGCGTCGCGGCAGATCGTGGATGTGATTACGCCGGCGTTTCCTGCGGATAGGCTTATGGTAATTGAAGTTTATACGCCCGGGGGAAATTGGTCGAGTTACCCGCCGCACAAGCACGACGTGCACAATCCTCCCGGGGAAGTTGATCTCGATGAGATTTATTACTACCGAATCCGCCAGCGCGAGGGATTTGCGCTGCAGCATTTGTATGCCGGACAGCACGCGGCGGAGCAGACGGTGAAGGCGCGGGACGGAGATTGCGTGTTGGTGCGTAGTGGATACCACCCGGTGGTGGCGGGGCCGGGATACGACGTGTACTACCTGAATTTTCTGGCAGGATCAGCGAGAGCGCTGGCGGTGACGGAAGATCGCGAGCATGTGTGGATTCGATCGACGTGGAAGGATACGGACCCTCGGCTGCCGCTGGTGAGGGAATAGTCGCGCCGGAAAGGGATGGCCCATGAGGATGGCTTGCGGCCGGTGCGACACTCGAGCGGCGATCCAATCCTCCGGAATACCCGAGCAGAGCACGGCGATCAGCGGAGCCTTCCGCTGCGTCGTTGATTATAAACGCTTAGATATTGGAGCGTTAAATCGAGTCTCGCCGGCAGCGGTGCAACTTCGAGTTAAGCGTGCCCTGACGGGAGCGCGAACGAAGGGCGGCGATGATGGCGAGGTTCCCGCGGAGACCGCAACGTGGTTCGGAGACTTTTTTCTAGTGCATGTAGGACAATCCTGTAATAAACAGGTCAGCGGAATCGTGCGATTTAGAGGGGATACCGCCTTATGACCGTGCGTCTGACTGCGGCTCAAGCCACCATCGCCTACCTGAAGAATCAATTCTCCGAGCGAGATGGAAAACAATATCAGTTCTTCGCAGGATGCTTTGGAATTTTCGGGCACGGAAATGTTGCGGGCATCGGACAGGCGCTCGAGCAAGATCCTGGATTGCGGTACTACCTGGTTCGCAACGAACAAGCGATGGTTCATGCGGCCACGGCGTTTGCTAAAGCAAACTTCCGAATGCGGGCGATGGTGTGCACGTCTTCTATTGGACCCGGAGCGACGAACATGGTTACCGGGGCGGCGACGGCGACCATCAATCGATTGCCCGTGCTGTTGATTCCTGGCGATATTTTTGCGCGACGCAATGTTGCTCCAGTGTTGCAGCAGCTGGAATCCGCGGCGACGCAGGACATTTCTGTAAATGATTGCTTCAAGCCAGTTTCGCGATACTGGGATCGGATCGAACGCGCAGAGCAATTGCTGACATCGCTTCCCGAAGCGATGCGCGTGCTGACCTCCCCAGCAGAGACCGGAGCGGTCACAATCGCGTTTCCTCAAGATGTGCAGGCGGAGGCTTTTGAGTTCCCTGAGGAATTTTTGAAGAAGAAAGTGTGGCTGATTCCGCGGAACCGGTGCGACCGGGATCAGCTGCAACGCGCTGCCGAATGGGTTCGCGGCGCGAAGAGACCGTTGATTGTGGCCGGTGGAGGCGTGTTGTATTCGGAGGCTTCGGAGGAGCTCGCGAAGTTTGCTGAAGCGACAGGGATTCCAGTGTGCGAGACGCAGGCGGGCAAAGGAGCACTGCCTTACGATCATGCGCAGCAACTCGGGGCGGTGGGAGTGACGGGCACGCCCGGAGCGAATATCGCGGCGCGGGGAGCGGACTTAATTCTGGGAATCGGGACGCGCTACAGCGATTTCACCAGCGCTTCGAAAACTGCGTTTCAGAATCCGTCGGTGCGATTCATAAATATAAATGTGGCGGAATTTGACGCGTACAAGCACGCGGCGCTGCCGTTGATGGGCGATGGGCGGACCACGATTGCGGAATTGCGAGGCGCGGCGGATGGCTACCGAGTTGAAGAAAGCTATCGCGGCGAGATTCGGAATTTCCGCGAGCGATGGGAAAAGGAAGTGGACCGCATTTATGCGCGTCGCGGGAAGCAGCCGATTACGCAGGGAGAAGCCATTGGCGCGGTGAATAATTTTGCAAAGGCTACGGCGATTATGGTGTGCGCGGCGGGCAGCTTGCCGGGAGACCTGCATAAACTTTGGCGGACCAGGCAGCCCGGCGGCTACCACCTGGAATACGGGTATTCGTGCATGGGGTACGAGATTGCGGGGGGGCTGGGCGTGAAAATGGCGCGGCCGGAGCGAGACGTGTTCGTGCTTATCGGCGATGGATCTTACTTGATGATGGCGCAGGAAATCGTGACGTCAATTCAGGAAGGGATCAAGCTGAACATCGTGCTGCTGGACAATCATGGATTTTCGAGTATTGGCGGGCTGAGCCGCGCCTGCGGCAATGAAGGGATGGGTACGAATTACCGTTACCGGCGCGGAGAAAAATACGACGGCGAAAATTTGCCGGTGGATTTTGTGGCCAACGCGGAGAGTTTGGGGGCTTGGGCAGTGCGGGCGAATACGATCGAGGAGTTTGAGGCGGCGCTTGATGCGGGGCGGAAACAGACGCGAACATCCGTTGTGGTTATCGAGACATCGTACGACGAACGAGTTCCCGGGTACGAATCGTGGTGGGACGTGGCTATCGCGGAAGTATCGGAGCGGGAATCGGTGAAGGCCGCGCGGATGGAGTACGAACAGGCGCGGAAGAAGGAACGATTGTTTTTCTAGCCTGGACAGGCGCGATATTAATGCGCGGCGAATTTGAAATTGTGCACGATGGCGTCAAGAAAGAGGTACGGTGGAAACGACCGCTGCGAGTGGATCGTCGGGGGCGCCTTCACAAGGTCATCTTAAGCGGGTCCTGAGTCTCTGGGATCTGATCTACTACGGAATCATTCTGACATCGCCGATTGCCGCGGTGCCGCTGTTTGGCGAAGCGCAAGTGCTGTCGCACGGGCACGCGGTGACTACGCTGCTTTTGGCGATGGTGGCGATGTCGGTGACGGCGGTGAGTTTCGGGCGCATGGCGTCCGTTTATCCTTCGGCGGGATCTGTTTATACCTACATCAGCCGTGGGTTGAATCCGAATTTGGGATTCATCGTCGGGTGGGCGATGTTTCTCGAGTACCTGTTTCAGCCGATCCAGAATGCGCTTTATGCGGTGCTGACGGTGCAGCGATTGATGCCGCGGGTTCCCTTCCCTGCGCTGGCGGCGATCGCGATTGGGCTGATTACCATCGTCACGGTGCAAGGAATCAAGTTCACGGCGCGGACGGACGAAGCTCTGCTCGGATTTATGGTGCTGGTGACCTTGGTGTTTCTGGTGGAGGCTTTCCGTTATATCGTGCTGCACGATCATTTCTCTGGGCTTTTTTCGATGCGGCCGGTGTACAACCCCGATACTTGGAGTCTGCGTGCGGTGGCTTCGGGGACTTCGCTCGCGGCGCTGGTGTTTATTGGATTTGACGGCGTATCGATTCTTGCTGAGGAAGTGCACAATCCGAAACGAAATGTTTTGCTGGCTTCGGTGCTGGTGTGCGTATTCACCGGGCTGTTCAGCGGGCTGCAAGTTTATTTGGCGCAGCGGGTGTTGCCGGATTACTTGACGCTGCAAAATCCGGAGACGGCGTTCATGGACGTGGCGCGCGTGGCCAGCGGACAGTTCTTGTTTGCGGCTTATGGAGTGATGCTGCTGATTTCGAGCATCGCTTGCGGACTTGCCGGGCACGTGGGGGCGGCGCGATTGCTTTACAGCATGGGCCGCGACGACGTGTTACCCAAAAAAATTTTCGGGCATCTGAGCATGAAGAAAGGCAATCCGAATTACAACATTTGGATCGTGGGTGGATTGGCGTACGTGGGAGTGCTGACGATACCGTGGGAACATGCTGCGGAAATCGTTACGTTCGGGGCGTTGCTGGCATTTATGGGCGTGAATATTTCGTCGCTGCGGCATTTTTGGTTTTCGCGGGAGGCGGTGGGGCATAGGAACTTCTTCGTGGATGCGTTTGTGCCGGGGTTTGGGTTTGTGTTTTGCGGCGTCTTGCTGATTAGCCTGCAGACTTGGACGAAATATGCTGGGTTGGCTTGGCTGACTGCGGGATTCTTGTACAACGCTTACAAGACGAGGGGATTTACGCGGCGGCCGCAATTGATCGATTTTAACGGGCCGTAGCGGCGACGGTTTACGACACGCTCGACTTGAGTTTTGGTTTTCAGTCCGGCTGCAGAGGATACGCGTGCGCGGTGTACAAGAAAAATCAAAACCCAATGCCACCCCGGGGGCGTGGTAAACCCGCCCCCCTACATCGGAATGACGGCGTTCCGTATTGTTATTGCATATCCTGAATTTGGTTTCCGGGGCTGACGGGGCCGGAGACCTGGTTTTCTGCGCGTGATGTGCGACGGGCGAAGCCGCAGGATTCGCGAATGCGAAGTTCTGGTTGCAGCTTCAGCACTGCGGCCTTGGTGGTGTCGCCGGAGATGCGGCGGATGAGAAGTTCGGCGGCGTCGATGCCGAGCTGGCGTTTGGGCAATTCTACGGTCGTCAGCTTGGGGCGGAAAACTCCCAGCCAGGGATAATCGTCAAAACTGATCAATCCGAAATCATCGGGGCACTTCAATCCCATCTCTTCAGCGGCCTTCAGCAATCCGACGGTCATCAGATGATTTGCCACGTAGATGCCGTCGGGTTGGTGCGAGAGCAAGGCATGTCCTGCGCGATAACCGGAATCGATGCGGTAGTCACCTTCTACGACTAATTCGGGATCGAGAGGAAGACCTGAGGCTTTTAGCGCATCGTGGAAACCACGCCAGCGCGCCAGGGCGTTGCTCACTTTTCGCGGACCACCAATCAGAGCGATGCGTTGCCTGCCCGAACGAGCGAGGTGACAGACGGCTTCGTATGCGCCGCGGTAATCGTCGGTGATGACGGCATCTTTGGTCAGCTTCGGATAGGTGCGCATCACCAGCACAAACGGGACGGCCACTTGTTTGATCATCTGCCGGAGGCCGGGCCGGAAATCTCCGCCGGCCTTGGTGAGCAAGACTCCATCCACGCGTTTGGCGAGAAGCAGCTCTACCGCGGTCTCTTCTTTGTCGAGACTGTCGTCGCTGTTGCAGAGCAACAGGTTGTAGCCGTGGCGCTGAGCGGCATCTTCCGCGCCGCGAACCACGACTGGGAAAAAAGGGTTGGCGATATCCGGCACGATCATGCCGATGGTGTGAGTGCGCTGGTTGGCGAGGCTGCGGGCAATGAGGTTGGGCCGATAGTTGAGTGCGCGAATGGCGGTCTCGACGCGCTTGCGTAGCTTTTCTCTTACGTGGCTTTTGTGATTAACCACAGCGGAGACGGTGAAAACGGAGACGCGAGCTTCGCGAGCAACGTCGTAGATGCTTGCGGATTTGACCGACTTTTTGGAACCGTGTTTCTTCACAAAGGATATCCGCCGTTTATGCGCCCGAAAGCGGCCCGCGAATGTTTCGGACCGCGGTCAATTTCGTGCGCGCTTTGCCGCACTGTAGTCTATGACAAGATTTCGCCCGTTTCTCGCTGCGTTGTAGATTGCTTCGAGAACAATCATGTCGCGGAGACCTTGCACGCCGTCACATTCGACCGGGACATTCTTCTGGATTGCGGCGGCAAATGCGTCCAGTTCCGGGCCAAATTCGTCTTGAACGGGAAACTTCCGCTCAATCCAGCGCTTACCGATCTTTGCTACTAGCCGCCGCTCTTCGCTGAAGTCAAAGGCGGGCGCCAGTGAGGCCCATCCTTTGGTGCCCTGAACGAATACGACTGACGACAGAGCTGCACCGTAGGATGAGCTGCCCTGTAGAATCAGGCCGCTGGGAAACTGCAAGCGGAAGGAGATGCTCTGCTCCACGTCGCGGAACGTCGCTGTGTCGCGAGTCCAGGTTTGGGCGCTGACTTCAGCCGGATCTTCGTTGACGAGCCAGCGAGTGGTGTTCACGCAGTAGACGCCCAAATCCATGAGCGGTCCGCCGCCCGCGAGCGTTGGATCGACGAGCCAGGCCAATGAGCGGCCCGGCGTGTAGAGTTCGCTGAATGCGGCATGGATCACGTCAATGCGGCCCAGATCTCCATTCTGAATTAATCGCTTCAAGTAAAGACAGCTGGGCTCGAAGTACTTCCGATATGCGGTCATTAACAGGACGCCGTTGCGAGCGCAAGCGTCGACTATCTGCGCGGCCTGTTCGACATTGGCCGCGAGAGGTTTCTCGGACAAAACGTGCTTTCCGGCCGACGCTGCCTGCACCGCATAAGAGGCGTGCGCGCCGGGCGGAGTTGCGATATAGATGGCGGATATTTCAGGGTTCGCCAGACATTTTGAGAAATCTGCGGCGGTGTAGTACGAGGGAGCGCGGAACTTTCGGGCTACGGTGGCGGCCTCATTCTTATCCCGGCTGACGACTGCGACCAGTTTCGCTTTTTTTGATCGTGCGAAGGCCGGCAGTACGGCTCCGCGCGCGATTGCGCCGAGACCTACGACGGCAAAACCGACCTTTTTCTGCGCGCGCATGTGTCTTCTTAGCTTTCGCGGTCGGCGCGGCCGAGCCTCTGATTGCGGATGGCCTTATGATCGAGGCCGCGCAGTTCTTCGCCGGACGCGAGGACTTTGAGTATGGCGTCGGCGATGCTGTCCGCGTCCGCAGTGCCGCCAAGGAAGAGATAGTGAGGGAACCAGACGGCTTCGTGATAGGCGGCGCGTTCGGACTCGGGACACGAATACATATTGCGAAGATCGAGAGGCTTTTCGCGGCCCCAGCTCAAAGCCGGGAAATCATGCGGATTGAGCGGAAATAAGGAGCTCTTGTACACCGGCTCGTAAAACAGGCCGTCGCAGGGGATCTCTTCGAGTTGCAGCGCGGCGACGAATGCGGCGCGCGGGATGTCTTTGGCTTCCTTCTCGAGATATTTGAAGACGTAACCGTAGGGCGCGAGGCGCGTGATTCGCGGATCGGGTTTCAGCAGCCGGATCGCGAGCGTGGTTTGCAATCGCGATTCGAAATGCTTTACGTTTTTTTCGCGCAGCGCGGCTTGCTGCGGAAGCCGGTCGAGTTGCGGTTCGAGGACGGCGGCTTGAAGTTCGCTGAGGCGATGATTGTAGCCGATGATGCGGTGGTGATATTGGTCCGTCAGACTGGCGCGGCCCGCGTTGATATAGCTTTGGACCAGCTCCATACATTCGAGCGTATTGGTTATGACGGCTCCGCCTTCGCCGGAGGTGATTAGTTTGCTCGACTGAAAGCTGAAGGCGCCCAAATCGCCCATCGAACCGGCGCCGTGGCCTTTCCACATCGCGCCATGCGCGTGGGCGCAATCTTCGATCACTTTCAAATTGTGTTTCTTGGCGATGCGCAAAATTTCGTCCATGTCCGAGAAGCGCATACCCAGATGAACGGGGAGAATTGCTTTCGTCTTCGGAGTGATGGCCTGTTCGATCAGCTTGGCATCGAGACAGTAGGTTTCCGGGTCGACGTCCACGAAAACCGGAACGGCATTGAGAAGAAGCACCGGTCCGACGGTTCCTTCCCAGGTGTAGGCAGGAACGATCACTTCATCGCCGGGCTTGATCTGAATCGCTTTCAAACATGCTTCGATGGCCACCGTTCCAGTGCTGACGCACTGGCCGTATTTCGCGGTTTGGAATGCCGCGAATTTTTTGGCGAATGATTCGGCGTACTTGCCGGGGAATGGCTGGCCTCCCCATTTCAGGCTGGTCAGGACGTCCTCGATGTTTCGGGATTCTTCCTTGGCCAGGATGGGCCACGGTGTGAAGGGTGTTTTTCGAACGGGTTCGCCACCCGTAATCGCCAGTTTTCCCAAGAGCAAGCCTCCTAAGTCGAAGTTGGATGGTGTTTCAGGCCACGTCCGGATTGGGAATCAAAATGTCGCGGACGACTGCATCCAGATCGTGGCAGGCAGTAATGAACTGGCGCAGCGTGCGCCGGGTTGGCGCGAAGGAATCGAATTCCTCGATGGAGAGCCCGTTTTCCGCATACGCGCGGCGGAAGTCCGCGAATTTTCTGGAGAGTTCGTCCACGATTTCCGCGCGCACAGGATCGTCAATTCGTGAACGGACTTCGATGTCGCTGGCATTGAAGCGCACCTGCCATGAGTGCGGCGGCGAAATGACCATGTCGCCGCCGATGAATTCGCTCCAGTGCATGTGGTTGCGGAAGGCTGCGGAAAGCAGGCGGATGCGATAGCCTTTTTCCTGGAAAATTCGATACGCTTTTTTCAATACCGCCACGCCGGCCCATTCGAGATATCCCGGATCGATGGCGATATTTTCCTTTTCCATGATGACCTTGAGCCAATCATCGAGACGCCCGACCATAAGCGTGCAAACCGGGCCCATGGTGGCGATTTCTTTGCCATCTTTTTCGCGGCGACGCAGGCCGCGCTCGACTGCTTCGGCGACGGCGAGGCACTGCGGCAAGGAAAAGGAAACCGTGGCGTTAATGCTGACGCCGCGATAGGTGGCCTCTTCGATGGCCGGAATTCCGGCGCGGGTTACGGGGATTTTAACGATCATGTTTGGCGCCAGGCGGCTGAATTCCACGGCCTGTTCGAGAATTGCGTTAGTATCGCGGAAGAATCGTGGGTCTGTCTGAATCGAGAGCCTGCCGTTTTTGTCGTGCCGCGCGTGGAAAACCGGCTCTAGCAATTTGGCAGCGCGGATGGACACTTCGCGAACGAGTTGCCAGGCGATTTGGTCTTCGGTGGCCGTGGGAAGCTCTTCGATCAATTTCTGAATGCGGCCTTTCCAGAAATTCATTTCTTTTTTCAGGACGGCGTGGACGATCACGGGATTGCAGGTTGCGCCCACGGCGCCGTGCTCGATGGAATAGGACAATTCGTCGAGGGAGGCTGAGTCGTTCCACAAGCACGTCGGCGTCGTCTGGGTCATTTTGTGAAGCGGACTTTTGAAAGTGGTGCTGATTGCTTGAGCCATGGATGCTTGACCTCAGCGGCTAAAGCCGCGTTAATTTTGCGGCGCTTGCGGCACGGCTGAAGCCGTGCCCTGACAAAACTCTAACGCCGTTTCAGGCGGACGCTTTCGCGCCTGCCAGGGCCACCTCGATCGTTTTCGATTGCAGATAGGATTCTTCGGCCGCTACGGTGGTGGCTAGGGCTTTCAGGCCGTCTTCACCGGTCACTTTTAGCGGGCGATCGTGCAAAATGTTGTGAACGAAATCGCGCACTTCGGCGAGGTACGCATCGGCGAAACGGGTCAGGAAATGATCGCTGAGGGCGCGTTCCCCGCCCTTGCCAGTGAGAAATACCGCGGAATGCTGCTGCAGGCTTCCGATTAGGATGCTGCCAAGCGATCCGACGACCTCTGTGCGCACGTCATATCCGTAAACGGCCTGCGCGTAGGATTCAAGGTTGCCAATGGCGCCGCGCTGATATTGCAAGTTGACGACGCCCGCGACGATGTCGCCATACTGCGCGACTTCGGGGCGGATGGCGGTGGTGGCGAAAGTGCTGACACGAGCGACTTCATCCTGCATCATCCATCGCGCGAGGTCGAAATCGTGAACGGTGCTGGCGTAGAACAACATTCCGTTTAGGTTTGCTTGATAGGCGGCGAGGGGCGGGCCGAATTGATCGCGTCCCACCGATTTGAAAATTACGGGAACTCCAATTTCACCGGCTTCGATGCGTTTCATGGCCGCAGCGTAAGCAGGATCGTAGCGGCGCATGAAGCCGACCTGCAAACGGCGGCCGGATTTGGCAACGGCGGAGAGGGCGGCGCGTGCATCGGCAAGATTGAGGGCCAGAGGTTTCTCACAGAGAATGTCTTTGCCGGCGTTCGCAGCGGTGATTACGTTCTGGGCGTGAAACTTGTCTGGAGTGGCGATCAAAACTGCGTCGAGATCCTTGCGCTCGAGCATCGCGTCCAGATTGGCGTAGTAATTCTCGATTTCGAGTTCGTCCGCGACTTGGCGAGCGCGTTCGGCGGAGAAATCCGCGATTCCGACCAGACGCGCTTCGGGAACCAGCCTGCGGAGGTTCTCCGCGTGGCGCTTACCCATTTCTCCGACACCGAGCACGCCAATCCCGAGCTTACTCATGCGATCCCCTTGAGAAATTGAACCGCTCTACAGCAACTCACGAATAGAAGAGCAGATCGCCGGCCGCGCGCTTAATCCGCGCCCGCCGCTCGATCGAGATCTTTCACCACTCCGCGCAGGTATTTCAGGCTTGCTGCGATGCTTTGCGCCGGGGGGATCGGCATGGCGCCGAATTTCACGTCCTGCTCGACTACCGACCAGCCCGAATAGCCATTCTTCACCAGCGTGCGGAAGAAGGCCGGGAAATCGATGTTGCCCTGCCCGATTACGGTGAAGACTTTGTGTTCGATGGCTTCTTCGAAATTCCACTTGTTGCGACGAGCCTGATCCAGAACTTTGGAATCGCAATCCTTGATGTGCACGTAGCGCAGCTTGCTTTTGTATTTCTCCGCTTCTTTCACCGAGTCGCCGTGACCATAGACGCAGTGGCCTGTATCTAGGCACAGGCCGACATTCGTGTGCGACGTCGCGTCATAGAAGCGCTCACATTCTTCGGGCGTTTCGACGTAGGTGGCTACGTGCGGATGAAAGACTAAGTCGAGACCGAACTCATTGGCCACTTTTTCGGCCTGGGCGACGATTTTTCCGACGTGCTTCCATTGCTCGGCATTGAGAGTGGGGCAATCTTTGTCATAGGTGCGTCCCGAAAACGCATTGCGCTCAGGGGATTGATCATCCGCCATGACGAGAAATGGCGCTTTCAAAGTGGCGAGAAGATTTCCGACCTTGCGGATTCTTTCGATAACCGCCTGCTCAGCCGCGGGATCGGTCATTCTCACGGGCACAAAGGAAGCGAGTAATTTTAATTTTCGTTTCTCGAGCTGCGGCTGAAGAATTATTGGATCGGTGGGGAAAAAACCATAGGGTCCCAGCTCCGATCCCTGGTATCCGGCTTCCACCATTTCATCCAACATCGTTTCGTAGGATTGCTCCCAGGAAGGTCCTGGATAATCGAGAACGCCCCAGCTATCGGGAGCGGAAGCGAATAGAAATCTCTGGCCGTTTGCAGTCATTTTCGAGTATCTCCCCCAAAATCGAAGTTCCCTGCAATGCTTGTCGCGGCTATTGCCAGGGTTCCAGCACAACTTTCATGGATTCCGATTCCATGGATTTGCGCATGGCGGCTTCCACGTCGCGCAATCCGAAACGATGGGTGACGAATTCGCGCAGCGGGTAGTTCTTCATGTACCGCGCCATCTGGCGCATGCCCGGGCCGTAGGCTGCCGATTCTTCGCCGCCGACTCCCAGGATACGCGCATTCTTCGCGCAAATGTGGCGGTGCGGGCTGAGCGAAACTTCGCCCAAATCCGAAAAATTGCCGGCCTCCACCAGAAGACCGCCGATGCGCAACAGCTCGAGAGCTTCGGGGACCGCTTGCGGCACTCCGGCGCATTCGATGGCCACGTCTGCGCCGCGGCCGTGGGTCATGTCCTTTACCAGTTGCAAGCGATCGGCTTGCGAAGTAGTTCCGGCATTGATGCTGAAGTCCGCGCCCAGCCGTTTCGCAAAATTCAAGCGATACTCCGACTTATCGATCGCGATGATTGTTCCGGCACCCATCATGCGAGCTTTCATGAGGAAGCACATGCCCAGTGGACCTACACCGAAAACCACGACGGTGTCGTCGAAGCGGAATGACTCGCTCGGAAAAACGGACATCTGTTTCGCGCGATCTAGTCCCACCGTGACCGCGAAAATTTCCGTGAGCACGGCGACTTCCGATGGCAGATGATCCGGCACCTTCACCAGAAAACTTCCCGGAACGACGTAAATGTATTGAGACCATCCACCAAAAAGATGCGGCGGATTTTTGGCGCTCAAGTTATTGCCGTAATCCGTGGTGTTCTCGCAGCAATAGTAGGGAAAATCGTGGGTGCAGTAATAGCAGCGGCCGCACGACACATTGGCGCCCACGACGACGCGGTCGCCCACGGCGAGCGCTTCTCCCTCGAAATCCGTGAATTTGCCAGAACCTCCGATGGCCGCGATGGTGCCGACGTTTTCGTGTCCCTGGATGATCGGAAATTCGAGTTTTCGGCCGCCGTATTGCGTGGTGTAGCCCTGATAGGTGTGCTTGTCCGTTCCGCAAATGCCGGACATTTCCATGCGCACGAGGACACAGCCGGGAGCCGGTTCGGGCAGAGGATATTCGCGAATCTCGTACTCTCCGGGTCTGACCAAAGTTGCGGCAAGAACTCCTGGGGCCGGCATGGATGTGTACCCATCGTAGAACTGCGCTGCTATTGCGCCAACCGGGATCTTCGTAAAGAAACCCCGCGTGGGGCCGGAATGCGATCGCCGTCCCCGGCAGGATCATTCTTTCACACGCTTCGAGCTTCCCCTGCTGCCCTACTAGAAGTTCAATTTCAAGGACAGCTGGCCGATACGCGGATCGCGGGCGCCCGGTACTTGACCGAACGCACCCGAAGTCGCCAAGCCAGACGAGAAGGTGGTGACTCCGCTGGGCGTAAAGAATTGCGCGTGATTGAAAATGTTGAAGAACTCCGCCCGGAATTGCAGACCCACGCGTTCCGTAATCGCAGTGTCCTTCAGCAGCGCCATGTCCCAGTTGTTGAGCCCCGGCCCGTGAAACCACCGCCGCGCGGAATTGCCCTCCTGCCCCAGCGGAGACGGTCCGAATGCCGCCGGACTGAAGAATTGGTGGCCCGTGGCCGTCTTCCGCGGATTGGTCTTGTTGAGCGGCCCTGTGATTTCCGGAGTATCGACGCTGAGCGGAATGGGGCCACCGAACGTGGTGCCGAGCAGTGATTGATCATCATTTTCTACAAGCGTGACCGGAAGGCCAGTCGAGAAGCGCGTGATTCCGCTAATGGCCCATCCGTTGGTAAGCCGCTTTGGACCTCCCAGCAAATCGAAGGGCAGCAAGTAGGAATAGCTGACGACAAAATTGTTGGTCGAGTCGAAGGCCGAGAGCCCACGACTCAGCCGTGGGTTGATGGGATTGAACTGCTCGCCGTACCCGGACGAGTCGTCAAGCGACTTGCTATAAGTGTAGCCAAGCAGGGTTTGCAGGCGCCGGCTGGTATGGCGGTAATTGAGTTGCAGCGAGTTGTAGGATGACGCGCCGGCGGTGATGAAATAAGAATCGTTGCCAATCGTAACGGCCGGCGTACCGCCCGGGAGAATGACGCCGGGGAACGTCAGCCGCGTCCCAACTTGCAGCGCTCCACTCGGCAGCTGATAGACATTGTTTTCTCCACCAGGACCGCACGGCTGCGGCGGGCTGCTGCCTTGAACCACCGCGCCCTCGGCTATCAGTTGCAGGCAAAGCTGCGGACTGCCGGGGTTCGCGGATTCGGAAGAAAGTAGCCGATGCCCTTGCGTTCCCACATAACTCACGGTCACCAGATCATTGTGCGTAACCTGGTGCTCGATCGAAAGCTCATACTCCTCGGCGTACGGCAATCGATTTTTGTTATAGAAAGCCGGCGAGCTTCCGATCGTACCAAACGCGTTAAAGAACTCGCTCAAAGTGTCATAAGGCGGCCCGGACGCAGGATGCGAAGCCGTCGGGTGCGCCGGCGGTTGCGGCGCAGGGAAAAGTTGGGAGTTAACCACTCCGGTAGATCGGGTGATGAACGGCGAGGCAAATGTCGATCCAAACTGGCCGGTGTAGTTTCCGAACGGAGCATCGCCGATTTCATTGAAATCCGTGGCTCCCTCGAAGCCCGTATAGAAAATCCCGTAGCCTACCCGGATGCTGGTGCTTCCGCTCGGCCCGAGGATTTTGCCAAGTACGCCGTCATGATCGCCAAACGAATACGCCAGTCCTAGCCGTGGAGAGAAGTTGTTCCAACGCGTAGGCGCCAGCGTCGACGGAACGTGCGGATCGGTGGGAAAGAGCCAACCGAGCGGCGATCCTGGAAACACCGCGGATGGCTCGCCGGGAATCAAGGTCTGAATCTGGTTGTACTTTTCTTTCCACGGCGCGCTGACGTCGTACCGCAATCCGTAATTGAAGGTCAAATTGTGTTTCACGCGCCAGCTATCTTGCGCGAACAATCCCAAATAGTAGTTGATACCATAGGAAGGATACGACTGCCCCTGGACATACGAGCTCGGCGCGCCCAACAGGAAATCGACGAAATCGACGCCGGTTTCGCTGTTTCCGCCGTTGATGTTCGTCCCGAAGAAAAAGTTGCCGTTCGAAACGTTATCGAGCAAATCCTCTTCCAATTGGTTGTAATGATACTGGCCGCCGAACTTGATGCTATGCGTCCCGATGATTTTGCTGAAGTTGTCCACCACCTGGTAGATGTTTTCCGTAAGTCCGTTCGGACGGCTTGGCACTCCAATCACGAAGTTATTGAAGTCAATTTCAGGAACTCCCTCGAATTGCGGAGCGACCGGGAAGATTCCCGGCGCGCCGCCGGCGCCGGAAGCAAATCCCAGATCGGAAAGTTTCACGTTCGTCCCGCCATTTGGCTGGTTGAATCTCGTATAGAGCCGGAAATAACCGAGACGAAATTCGTTCACAGCAGACGAGCTGAACGTCTTGGTGTCGCCTAGATTGATGTTATCCGTATGACCGAAGCTCTTCACCGTGAATCCGGGGTAAAGCGGCTCATTTCCAAGCCAATAGGGGTCGACCCGGTTGTATTTGTCAAAATAATAGTAGGCCGTGAGCAACCCGAACGGGGAGTTACCGTCAACGCGTCCACTGAACTTGTTGTCCGTCAAGTTCGTCGCTTCCGAGCTGTTCGTGTATGTGCCGGTTCCCAGTGCGCCGATGGTCCCTGGCGCTGCCGGCAAAATGTATTGCAGCAGCTTTTGCGAGATTGGATTGAAGCTGGTCGTCGGCAATTGCGCGTTCGGGAAAACACAAGCGCTCGCGCTCGTACACCCAGGCGTGTAGTAAGGCTCGCCGGCAACAACACTCTGGCTGAGCTGAGAACTCAACTGCGTGGCCCATGCTGTGCCATTCACAGTGGTGGGGTTGCCTTTGGCGTCAACGAATTGTCCCGCCAGGCCCAAAAAATCCCCTCCTTCGGCCGCCGCACTCGGCGCCCCGTTGATAATTTCCGTCACGCCTTGAGTGAACCGGTTGCCTTGATAGTCTGCGAAGAAGAAGATCTTGTCGCGAACGATGGGGCCGCCGAAGGTGCCGCCAAATTGGTTCTGGTGATAAACACCGCGTGAGCCGGCAGCGTAAAAATTCGCGGCGTCGAAATCTGTGTTACGCAAAAATTCAAATACATTGCCGTGCCACTGGTTGGTTCCGGATTTCGTTACGACATTGATCTGCCCGCCGGCGTAGTTTCCATATTCCGCATCGAAATTGTTGGTAAGAATGCGGAATTCCGCGAGCGAATCGAGATTGGGAATCATCCCCGATCCTGAGAATCCGGTTTCCTGTACTAAGACGCCATTCAATATAAAACCATTGGCCGCCTCGCGCATGCCATTCACAGACTGCGCGCCGGCATTCAAGCTGCCCGAAACCAGCGGTGCAGGAAATCCTGCAGACTGAAACGATCCCGCGAAGGCTCCACTCATCCCGGAAGCTGTCGCAGTAACGCCAGGTTGCAAAGCCAGCAAGTCGGTGTAGCTGCGGGTTTCTAAAGGCACGTCGTTCATTTCCTTGCCGGTAATGACTTCTCCCATTTGAGTGGCTTCGGTGTCGACGTGCAGGGCCGAACTCGAGACCTCAATCTTCTCTGTCGAGGCACCGACTTGCAGTTTCACATCCACGACGAGCGCCGAGTTCACATCCAGCACGAGTCCGGTCTGTGTGTAAGTCTTGAATCCGGTCTGCTGCACACCGATCGTGTATTTCCCTAGAGGAAGGGACTGGAAAGAGTAAAACCCCTGCCCGTTGGTCGTCTGCGTGGTCACGATGCCCGTATCCACGTTGGTCGCGGATACCGTGGCACCTGTGACGACGGCACCGCTGGCGTCTGTCACCGTGCCGGAAATGCTGGCGGTCACGCCGGCCAGTAACTGCCGGCCCGTGAACAGCGCGAGTGCAAGAACCAAAAGGCCCCAATACTTGCCGAGTTTTGTGATTTGCATTCCGACCCCTCCGAAATTTTCAGCGGCTCGTACAAGAGTTCTGTCGCCACGCAACGCGATTTCAGTTCGCGGCATTGCCGTCCATTTTGATTCGCCGAAGGATAATTTCAAAATCGTCTAACCGGTTATTCTAATTCGACAGGCTTATAATGTAGCCCCTGTACGTTGTCAAGATGTTTCAAGGAAGGGTCAGCCCGGCAGCTTAGGTTTGCGAAACTATTGACAGCTTATAGAGGCGATGCAACTGGGTCGAAATGATTACTTGACGATCGGAAGAGCGGATTCAAGCGCGCGAATATAACCGATTAGATGAGCAAAGCAGCATTGAAGCGCGCGGCGGCGAGGAGAGAGTCAACAACGAAAAAACAGGAGAGCGGTTTTGGTGCCCGGGGTGGGGGTCGAACCCACACGTCCTGTGAAGGACAGGGGATTTTAAGTCCCCCGCGTATGCCATTCCGCCACCCGGGCTTTTTGGTGAGATTAGCGTTAGAGCGGGATGGGTGCAATAGGCGAAAGGGACAGGAGGGGATTGGCGGCGAGACGTGCGAGGGTGCGGGATGGAGGGGCTGATCGAGAAGTCGTAGGAGAAGTGGTCCGCGCAGTATTCTCCACTTTTGGCGATTTGGAAGGTCGTAAGATGCCGGCAGGGACGCCGGCGCTATTCAGGCTTCGGAGGCGGCGGCGATTTCGGCAATCCAGCGGTTGAGGATGGCTTGCTGCGTGGGCTTGGTGTCCACGAAACGGATTCCGAGGCCCATGCCGGGATGATTGTAGACGACCTTAGCGGTCGTTTCGAAGACGCCGTTGTCGCGGGAAATCTTGACGACGATATCGGTGCCGTCAGGGATGGGATTCAAGAAATCGAGATAGCAGCCGCTAATGCTGAGTTCGGAAATGCGGACTTTGAATTCGGTGCCGGAGCCGATGTCGGTGACGCGAGCTTCGGCGATCAGCGGATAGCGCGGATCGCGGCGGCGTTCGCGGCCGCTAGCGGCCGGGGCCTGCGTCCCAGCGGGCTGGTTGAATGGGTCGGAAGGCATAAGTGTCCCGTTATCTGCCTAAATTATCCTAGCGATTCTTGGTATCCCAAGCAAGATCGCTGGGCGTTCCGTTACTCAAAAAGTGACTGGCCGTACGACCTTGCATCATCCGGGCCGCGTGCGATCTTTACGACGACGTCACGATGGTGCGTCCGCGCTTGCGGCTGCGCTTCTCGGGCGACGCTGCGGTCAAAATCTTGCCGATTTGAACGAGTAGGCGGCGGAGCTTGGCGCGGTCTTCGAGGTCCATGTCCACGACTTCGAAGGCGCGCGCCTGCGTATTGGCATCACGCACGATGGCCTGCGCCTTTACCGGCTTTTGATTCGCGGGATTGAGGCGCAGAGCGACGATGGTGCCAGGATGCAGGCTCTGCTCGCTGAGAGTGACGCCGCCACCGAGATTCATCTCCGGGATCTGGATTTCGCAATTCTCCTTGAGGTTCATGGTTTCGCCGGTCAGCGAATGATCGAGCTTCATGCGCGGGTAGCGGCGCTGGCGAATGCAGTTCGAGCTGGCGTCAATATCGAGAGGCTGAATGGCGAGTTCAGCGACGCTCAGGCCGCTCTTGGGCAAGTAGTCCTTGGCCCAATCGGGATCGATTTTCTCGAGGGCTTGCGCGGCGACGATGCGAAGCTCGGCGGGAAATTGCCAGCGCCAGACTTGCTTGCCTTCGACGATGCGGCGAAGAGTTTTCTGCGCGGAGGAAGTGCGCAGGCGGCCGAGGGCTTCGATGGCTTTGAGCTGCAAATAGGCGGTGGTGCCCGGCGGCAGATCGCCTTCGGCGATGCGCAAAAGTCGCGATTCGGCTTCGTGCTCGCCGGAGAGACCGATTTCGTCGAGGGCCAGCGGCTGGACGAGAGGATCGAGCGAATCGAGAGTGCTGAGCATGAGGCGGCCGCGTTCCGGTGCGCCGCTCGCGGCGAGCTGGCGGATCACGCGATCGTGCGTGGAGCGCTTCCATTCCTTCATGCGGCTCGGGAGCATGATCTCGAGAGCGGCGAGATCGAGGCGCGCGAGAGCGGCTACGGTGTCCACGGCTTGCGCCGCGGGAGCGTTGTGCAGCGTCTCGCGGAGATGATTTACGGCTTCGGGGCCGAGAGTTTTCAGCGCGCCGAGGAGTAGCTCGGAATCTTCGCGGAAGCCGCTGCGGCTGAAACGGCCGGCGAGAACTTCGGCAGCTTCGCCGGGAATGCGGCGCATGAAAGCGGTGAGACCATTGGGGACATTGCCGGTCTTAACGGCTTCATCCACGAATTCGGCTAGCCGATTTTCGACTTCGATGCGCGGGCGGATATTTTTGCCGACGGATTTGCGCTCGCCTTCGATGTAATCCACCATCTCGACGGCGCGCTGCATGGCGGTGTAGGAACGGCGCTGGCCGGCTTCCTGCGCGAGACGCACGAAGGCGGCGCCAACTAGGCTTTGCAACTCGGGATTCTTCTCTTCGCTGAGTTGGAGGCCTACTTCACGAATGACGCCGAGGAAGACGCGCTCTTCGCAATCGCCGTAGTGGCCGGCAAGTTCGACGATGCCCATGGCTATGGCGCGGCGAGCTTCGGGTTTCTCGTTGCGAATGCACTTGGCGTAGTTCTCGAGAATTTCCTGCGCTTGAGCCTTCTCGCCTTTGCTGATCAGCTCTTCCACCGACTGGCTTACATTGGCGACGGGAATGCACCAGGCTTCGGGGGAGAGCAGGACCTTCATGCGCCGCTCGTGCGGAACTTCGGACCAGAATTGCCGGGTGAGAACTTCAGTGTGCGTCTCGAAATTAACGCCGGCGCGCAGGAGTTTGTCTTCGTGCTTCGATAGAACTTTGCGCAGTCCGTCAATTTCGCGGCCCATGCTATCGAGCATTTGGCGGACGGAGTCGACATGCGTGTCGCCGCGCTCGTAGCTTTCCATGGCGAAGCGAATGGCGATGTGCTCAGCCAAGCGGAGAAGCGTGGATTGATCGGCGCCTTCGGCCGGGACTTGCTGGGCGATGGCGGCGAGAGCCTGCGTGAGGCTGAAACGCGCGCGTCGCGGCAAGGTCGAAATGCGCGATTGAAATGCCGTGGACGCCGTGTCTGCGTCGGTTTCTCCGCCGATGGAGGCGATTTGCGAGAGCATCTTGAGGATGCCGCGCAGCTCGTCTTCCTGAAGGCCGACCAGGCCGGATTCGACGAGCACTGTGCCGGAGCCGCCGCGAGCGCCGCGCCCGCCGCCTCTGCCCGGACCGGGGCCTAAGCCTGGTCCGAGACCCGGACCGAGACCCGGGCCTGACCCGCCGCCCGAGCCACTGCCTGAACCGCTACCGGTGCCGCTTCCAGCGCCGCCTCCCGAGCCAACGGGGCCGATCCAGCCCGAATCTTCACCCGACGATCCCGCGCCGCCTGCCTGGCCTGGGAAACCGCCTGGAAAACCTCCGCCGCCGTGGCCACCTGGGCCCGAGGAAGACGCGCCACCCGATTCGAGCCACGAAAGCCCGAAGCTGGGCGCTCCGGGAACTACGACGCCATTGCCGCCGACACCGGAACCTCCGCCATCGCCAAAGCCACCACCTCCGGATCCAAAGCCGGAGCCGCCGCCGCTGTCTTCTCCGCCGTATCCGGAGCCAGAACCGCCGGAACCTGAACCGCCGGAGCCCGAGCCACCGGAACCGGAGCCGCCGGAACCGGAACCACTTGGGCCGCGTGAGCCTTCTGCCGCGGTGATCAGTTGCAGGAGCTTTTGCGGGTCATTGAAAAGCTCGTTGTACTTCCCGGCTTCCATGCCGAGAGTGTGCGCGGCAAGTGTCGCGGCAACAGTGCCCTTGGCGACTGCGGAGTCGGCCGGGACGTAGCAAATTTCGTTGATAGTGATGGAAGTGTCGCCTTCGAGCGCTGCTTTCAATTGTTCGGCAAGTGCGGTGGGCTTTGCGCCGACGCCGGTGGGGAAGGCTTTCACCATGCGGGCGAGAGAGGCCTGCGTGACCTTGGGCGAAAAATGAATACTGGCGATGCCTGCGGCGGAGAGAAGCCGGGCGAAGCTTTTTTCTGCGGCCGCGGATTCCAGGGCGACGCCGTCGAGGAGCAATTGATCGCCGGAAACGGAGAGCAGGAGACCCGCTTCGTCATCATGGCCGAGAGCGGTTTTCAGCTCGGTCCATGCAGTCGCATACTGCGCTTTCGTACGCGGATGGCTGAAATCGTACATGCGCGAGAATTTGAGCAGAATATTGAGACTGCGCACGAAGGCGCGAGCGGCCGTTGATCGTGTGCTCGTAGGCATAGAACTATCCCAAAAAAGCTATTCTGAGCTTCAGTCGTCCTGCTATGAAGTGAAGTTTGGCGGGAACGCACTAAAGTGACAATGGTACGGTCGTACTTACGTGCTCAAAGTAGGCAACTTACAGGATTGGGGAGGAAGTTGGGCTAATAGGCCTGGGCTGTACAAGATCGCGAAAGATGCTGGCCGAAAAGGACAGAGATACACAAGGCCGGAGTAGTTTGCGAGGGCGAGGCTGGCGAAGAATATGAGATCAGCGATGGCGATTGTTTCTCGCGAGCCAGGACTCGAGTTGGCGGACGTTGCCGAGGATTGTGTGCGCGCCGAGTTCCTCGAGGCTTGCGGCGCGGTGGCGGCGGGCTTCGCTGCGATAGGGGAGAACGCCGATGAAGGGAACACGGGCGGCTTGGGAGGCGCGAGCGTCATCGATATTGTCGCCGAGATAGATGGCGCCGGCGGGATCGCGGCCGTCGAGGATGTTGTGCAGACCGTCGGGATCGGGTTTGCCGTGCTGGACGTTTTCAACGGTGACAATCGTCTTGAAAAATGAGCGAAGCTTGTTTCGATCGAGAGTGTAATCGAGTTCCTGGCGGACTCGGCCGGTGAAGATGGCGAGTTCTGAGTTTTTGGCTAGACGTTTGAGTGCGGGCTTTGGCAGCAACCAGCGCTCGCGCTTGACGTTGCCGGAGCGGCCGTCGCCCCAGTAGATCTCCTGAAATTTTTGCTTCACTTCGTCGTAGGAATTTTGAAAGCCGAGCGATTGAATCCAGGCGTGGGAGAGTTTCCAATCGTCGTTGAAGCCGCCGCAATTTTTCCAGGCGTGGACTTCGGCGGAAGTTACCCGCTTGCCGGTGAAATGGCGGAGCGTTTCGATGAGCGTGCGATGGAATGAGCCGCGGACGTCAACGAGGACGCCATCGACGTCGAAGATGATAATGCTTGGTAGCGCCGGCGTCCCTGCCGGCATCTTTCGATCACGAATCCTGCCATGGGCTGCAGTCACGCGCGGACCACGCAGTCGAACTCACTCAAGCTATTTTGCATCAACTTCCGCGCACGATTGCGCCCTTTGCCAAAATTTGTGGTCGTAAGATGCCGGCGGGGACGCCGGCGATACGGAGCGCTTCAGGAATGCGATTCCTCGGAGCCGTTGGACGAACCTTCGGCGGGATTCACATCTTCGAAGGATTCCGACGGTTCGTTGGACTCGGCTTCGCGGGCTTCCTCAGCGGTCTGCGCTTCGGGAGTTTCGGTTTCGGATTCCAGCGAATCGGACGTCCAGGCTTCGCCCGGCGCGAAGGAGGCGGCGACGCCGCGCACATCGGGAGCAGGAGCGGCTGGTTCTTCTTCGCGCTCATGCTCGCGCGGCGATGCTGCGCCGACGGCTGCAGCGGCGGCTACGGGTTCGCTGGCGGGCTTGGCGAGTGCTTGGCGGCGAAGCGCGAGCACTGACGTCAGAAGTTCGATGATTTGCTTGGCGCCACTCGAGTCGGGATCTTTTTCGGGATTGTAGGCGGCAACGGTGATGGCTACAAGGCGCGGTTCGACGATGAAGACTTCGAGGGCTGCGCGCACGTCATCAAGAGTGAGGCCGCCCGAGCCGGGATAATTCGTAGCCTGAAAATTCTCGATCACGTCCACATCGAAGTGCAGGATGAATTCGTTGCGATTGGCGTGGACGCGATCGAGCGCGGTGCGAGCCGCGGCGGCTGCGCCTTGGCGGCGAATGTCCGCGGCGGAGAAGACGCGGATCGGGGCGCGGCGCAGGAATTCTTCTTCGGGAGGATCGAGGCGATCCACGCCGAACAGGGCGATATCGGGATCGCGGACGAGGGGCGGCTCGGTCCAAAATCGAATGAGTTCAGCGGCGCCGCGGCCGGTGAGATGCGCGACGACCATGCCGTCCACGCAGCCGGAAGGCGTGGTGGCCGGAACATTCAGATCGGCGTCGCGATCCATGTAAATCATGCTGACATTGTGAAAGTAGCGGCGGACGCCGGCGACGGTGGCGAGCGCGATGGTGCAATCGCCGGTGAGGATGATCGGAAGAGCACCGGATTTCACGGCGATTTCGACGCGCGGACGCAGGGCTTCGAGTGATTTCACCACGCGCGGAAGATTTCTGGCGCGCGGGCTTTCTTCATCGGGCTGGGAAAGCTGAACGGGATCATCGCCGTGATCGATGACTTCGAATCCGGCGGCGCGGAGTTGATCGCTGAGGCCTGCGGCGCGAAGAGCTGCTGGTGCGCGTTCGTTTCCGGGCCACAACCCGGCGGCGCTTGTCGGCGCCCCGAGAAGGGCAATCTTATCCGGCTGGCGAGTGACCTTGACGGCCACGTGGAGGCTCCTATGGGACCGTGTGTCCGGCCGCGCGCGTTACTTCGTTGGCGCCTTCCCGCGCGACTTAGCGGGCCGTTCCCTGCCGCACTGTCAGCTCCGGAGGCAGGGTAAAGCGAACATCTTCTCGAATCAGATCGAGATCGCGCTGATTGGTGTAGCCGAGACTTGCCAGCCGCTGGCTTACCTGCTCGACTAGAACTTCGGGAGCGGAAGCGCCGGCCGTGAGACCCAGGTCGGTGACACCATCGAGCCATTCGGGCTGGATGTCATTCGCGTCTTCGATCAGGCGCGCGGCGACTCCGGCGCGCTTGGCAACTTCTACGAGGCGATTCGAATTCGAGCTGTTGGCCGAGCCGACCACCAGGATCAGGCCGACTTCGCGCGTGAGGGCTTCTACGGCTTCCTGGCGATTCTGCGTGGCGTAGCAGATGTCATCGGAAGCGGGCCCGGCGATTGTCGGGAAGCGCTCGCGGAGGCGCGCGACGATTTCTTGCGTGTCATAGAGCGAAAGTGTCGTTTGGGTGAGAAATGCCAGCCGGTCAGGGTCAGGGACTTGGAGGATATCTACTTCTTCGACGCTGCCTACTACGAGGGTTTGCTCGGGGGCTTCGCCCGACGTGCCGACAATTTCCTGGTGATCTTTGTGGCCGATGAGGATCAGAGTGCGGCCTTCGCGCGCAAATTTCAGAGCTTCGAGGTGAACTTTGGTGACTAGCGGGCAGGTGGCATCGATGACGCGAAGCTGCCGCTCCTTGGCCTCATCGCGAACCCGCGGCGGGACGCCGTGGGCGCTGAACACCAGAACTGCGCCGACCGGGACTTCTTCGATGGACTCGACGAAGATTGCACCGCGGCGGCGGAGCTGGTCCACTACGTAGCGATTGTGGACGATTTCGTGGTGGACGTAGACCGGGGCGCCGTAGGCTTCGAGAGCGAGTTCGACGATGTCCACGGCGCGAACTACGCCGGCGCAGAACCCGCGCGGGCGTACCCGTACCAGCGTCTTCGCGCCGTTGGTGGTGCCATGAATTTGCGTCAGGCCCAAGCCTAACCCCCTGAATCCAATATCTTAACTGATGATGGCGATTATCGCCACCGGGTTTTCCGGGTCAAGTCCGCCCAATTGTCATTCGATGCTATTCTTCGTGTTCGCGTGCGTTTGGATAGGAGAGAACGATGCGATTGGCTGGGCGCGTGGCGATTGTTACCGGTAGCGGGCGCGGGATTGGGCGGGCTATTGCACGGCGGTTTGCTGAAGAGGGCGCGTCAGTGCTTGTTACGGCGCGGACGGAATCTGAGATCTGCGCGGTGGCTGAGGAAATCGCGCGATCTGGCGGTCAGGCTGCGCACGTGGCGGCGGACGTTTCTACCGAACGCGGATGCGAGGCGATTGCGCGCGAGGCGCGGGAGAAATTGGGCAGCGTGCAGATTCTCGTGAATAACGCGGGCATTTATGGGCCGGTTAAGGCACTGGAGGAGATTTCGCCGACGGAATGGGATGAAACGGTGGCCGCGAATTTGCGCTCGGCGTTTTTGATGTCGCGGCTGGTTTTGCCGGAGATGTATGCGCGGGGGTCCGGGGCGATTTTGAACATTTCTAGCGTGGCGGGCAAGGCAGCGTTTGGCTTGAATGCGCCTTACGCGGCGTCGAAGGCGGGATTGAATGGATTGACGCGGACACTTGCGGCGGAAGCGGCGCGGAAAGGCGTGCGCGTGAATGGCATCAGCCCGGGGCCCGTGCCGGAGACGAAATTGTCGCAGGAGTTGGGACAGGCGTTGGCGGAACGATTCCACGCGGACCGCGATGCGATGTTCAAGCAGATGCTCGAGGGGATATTACAAGGACGGCCGCAGACGGCGGGAGAGATCGCCGCTGCGGCCGTGTTCCTCGTATCCGAAGAGTCGAGTGCGATTACTGGGCAGATTCTGAACGTAGATGGCGGAATGTCCTTCTACTGATCTCTTGCACCGCGCCCAACCCCCGCCGGGTTGAATGTGCCAGCGCGCGAGTGCCAGATTCCGCCCAACTGAATCCACGCTCACCGGCTCGCCCGATCATATAAACAACGAAGCCGATGGTGAACAGCACTGCGAACAGCATTCCGAACAGGAGTTCTGCCGCCAGCAGTTCCCGCACGAAATACAACTGTAAAACGAAGATAATGCCGAGCGCCCACCACATGGCGCGCTTTAGATTTTGCTTCTTGGCTGGTTCAATTGGAAACATCCCCGAAATCAGGCGCATAGTTCCTTTTCTATCCTCACTTGAATAGATGCACGCGCAGGCCCAAAAGTAGCATGTGCAAGTTATTGCAAATACAGGCCCGGTTTGTCGCAGTCTATTGGATATTGGAGGAGTTCAATGAAAAGGATTTCCGAGGCGGGATACGCACGTGCCGCGAATCGGTTTTAGTACGAAAGTTGTAGGACTACGCTTTTGAAACAGAACGGAGCGATTGCGAACGCTCCGAGCGCGATTGTTTCGGGTTGAACCGCGTAAAACGAATATCAGCGGCCCTCAAAGGGATAGCGATCCTGCGCTAGGACGGCGTCGGCGACGCGGCGGCGCATCGCGATTACGTCCACGGGCTCGCGCTTCGAGAAGCGCTTGAGGACGGCGAGCTGCGTGCGCAGCATGTCGCCTTCGAGCGTGGCGACGAGCGCGGTGCGGGCTTCTTTCTCGACGCGGTCGCCGGCGCTGTAAATGAAAGCGCGGGCGGCGTCGGCCATCACGGCTGTCGCTGCTTCGCCGCGAGCGGCTGCGGCTTTCTGCGTGCGCCGAAGCACCGACTCCATCCCGTAGATTTCCATGACGACGTTGGAAAGCGATGCGACGATTTCTTGCTCTTCGGCTAGCTTTTCGCGGAACTTCTGCACGGCGGTTCCAGCGGCGAGTAGAAATGTCTTCTTCGCCTGGGCGAGAGCGCGCTCTTCATCCGCGAAGGGGCCAGTCGGTCCTTCTTCGAGCGATGGTCCGGCGAGGACTTCGTCGGCGAGTTTCATCGCCGCGGGAATCAGCGGCAGCGCGCCGCCCATGGCGCGCTTCATGAGCATCTGGATGATGAGCATGCGATTGATTTCGTTGGTGCCTTCGAAGATGCGATTGACGCGGCTATCGCGATAGGCGCGGGCAACCGGATAATCCTCGTGGAAACCGTAGCCGCCAAAAATCTGCACGCCTTCGTCCACACAGAAATCGACCATCTCGCTGCCGTAAACCTTGCTGATCGAACTTTCGATGGCGTATTCCTCGAGGACTTGCATGGCCTGCTGCGATTTGTCGGCGCCAGCGGCTTGCGCGGCGACAGCTTGCTCGATCATCCCCGCCGAGCGGTAAATCATGGATTCGACGGCGAAGATGCGGATGGCCATCTCGGCGAGCTTGCTGCGAATGAGGCCGAACTCGCGCAGTTGCTTGCCGAAGGCGGTGCGTTCCTTGGAATATTTCGAGCTGGCCTCGAGAACTTTTTTCGCTCCGCCGACGCAGTGAGCGCCGAGGGAAAAGCGGCCGGCGTTGAGCGTGTTGAAAGCGACGATGTGTCCGCGGCCGGCTTCGAGCAAAAGATTTTCTTTCGGCACGGGACAATTCTCGAAAAAGATGGGCACGGTCGAGCTGCCCTTGATGCCCATCTTCTTCTCTTCGGCACCGACGGAAAAGCCCGGGTAGCCTTTCTCGACGATGAAGCAGGAGAATTTCTCGCCGTCGATTTTGGCGAAGACGATAAAGACATCGGCGAAACCACCGTTGGTGATCCACATCTTTTGGCCGTTCAGAATGTAGTTCTTGCCGTCGGGAGAGAGAACTGCGCGAGTGCGCGCGGCGAGAGCGTCGGAGCCGGCTTGCGGCTCGGAGAGGCAATAGCAGGAGAGCAGTTCGCCGGTGGCGATTTTCGGGAGGTATTTTTTCTTCTGCTCTTCGGTGCCGAAATAGACGATGGGGATGGTGCCGATGCCCGCGTGGCCGCCGTGCGAGACGGCGAACGAGGCGTAGCCGGAAACTTTTTCGGCGAGAACCGTCGCTGAAATTTTGTCGAGACCCGCGCCGCCATACGATTCGGGAATTGCGCCGCCGAGAAGGCCGAGTTCTCCGGCCTTCTTCAAAACCTCGGCCATCAAGTTGTCTTTGTGCAACTCGAGTTCAGGAACGACGGGCATCACTTCCTTGGTGACGAATTCTTCTGCTGTCTGGCCGATCAGTTTCTGGTCGTCGGTCAGATCGGCGGGAGTGAAAACGTCTTCGGGCTGGCACGAAGTGATGAGAAAGCTGCCGCCGCGCAGAAGATTTTGAGACACAGTGGAAGTGGCCATCGTTATTGCTCCTCTAGATGATTCGGGATCCGCACTGGGGATTCACCAGTTGCGGCTAAGCAATTCTACAGCTAAGCGCCAGGCTGAGCAATTGGCCGAGAGGCCAGCCCTGCGGCTGGCGGAAGATCGGCCGAAGGCGCGATAAAAAGCAGCTGTTTTTTCCCGATTAGAGATGACCTCCTTCGTTTGTTTTGTTGGGGTTGCGACGGGTTCTAATCGCGAGCTTCCCGATTAGAATTTGGAGGATTGGGGGCGGGACCGGGGGTTGGAAGTTCAGGGCGGCCCCTTGGCGCGCCTTGCGCTTGAATTCGGAAATGCTGCCGCTACTGGCGTTCTTGCCAGGCATTGCTGTGAAACTCCTTGGATTCGGT
>Ga0310039_10000219_pt1 | contig 53708 bp, 36 predicted proteins | sample Sb_taG_4_FD_200460 | JGI IMG/M metagenome (GOLD analysis project Ga0310039, IMG submission 200460) | Peat soil microbial communities from Weissenstadt, Germany - Sb_50d_6_BS metaG (v2) (version 2) | ecosystem: Environmental > Terrestrial > Soil > Wetlands > Peat | place: Germany: Weissenstadt...
GATCGGCTGGGGTTCGGATAGCTGACTCCTTGCACGATGGCCAGCCGGCCGCTCTCCAGGAGTTTGTGAGCGTCGCCCATGCTTGGGTTCAAGCCGACGTGGTCGTTGATTTTCAGGATGCGTTCGGCGGGCAATCGGAGCGCCTTGCGGTGCTTGGCATAGCCCTCGTCGCGGTAAGGTACGACGGTGTTGATGCCGTCATTGCCACCACCGAGCTCGATGACAACCAGGACTCGGGCGTCGCGTTGCGGCGCGGCTGCCCGCGCCGTGTGCGCGAGGAAGCCAGGTATCGTCGGCGCCAGGGCCAACAGGGATGAGTGTCTCAGGAATTCGCGGCGGGAAAGCATGGGTATTCTCCAGGTTTCCTCGTTCTTTCGCGGAGCGTGGGAACGAGACGTCTTGGTCAGGCGAGTTGCGCTTCGGGCGTCGCCAGAATCAGGGCCAGGGCTCGACGGAGCGCCACGGAATCTGGCCACGTCTTGGAGTCTAGGGTACCGGCCAAACGCTCGCGCCAGGCCGAGCTCAGTTCGGTGCCGAGCAAGAGGCTCAAGTAGAAATTTAGGACGCTGTCACGATTGGCCGCCTGTTTATGCCGCTGCGCCAAAGCAACCGGGTCGAGCGCCAGGTCGCGCCCCACTTGTTTCCCTTCGATCAGCGCGGCGGCATAATTGGCCCGGCCGATTAGCGCTCGCGTCGTGAGCCACGCTCGCCCCTGTGTCCAGCCGCCGACGTTCGGCGGATAGAACAGATCTTGCCCTAGCCGGGTTGTCCACTCTGCGAGAACGAGCGTGCTCGACGGCGGATCGAACAACTCCAAAGCCCGGGCGGCGCCGACGACGTACTCGATCGGCCCCTGCACGCGGCTGCCAAGATTGCCCTCGGCAAAAAACGCTTGCGAGCGCAGGACCTTCTCGACAGCCCAGTTCACATCAAGCTGATGCTCGCGCAGGCCCGCGGCAAGGGCGGCCACTTCTTCCGGTCTGACCGCGCCTTCGCCCATGAACAATTCGCAAATGCGCATCGTCAACCGATCAGCCGTAGCCGGGTGTTCCAGGAGCATGCGGACCAGGTCGGAGGCCTTCCAGGGCCCTCTCCGGCCAAGAATGGTCTTCAGGCCGGCGTCGTGACGGGCCGGCGCCTCCTCGAATTTGTCCTCCACGACTGTCCAGCCGGTCAAGGCGCGAGCCGCCTCTTTCACGTCTTCTTCGGTGTAGTGTCCGACGCCGAGCGTGAAAAGTTCCATCAGTTCCCGGCCAAGGTTTTCGTTCGGGTGGCCTTTGCGATTGGCAGGCGCGTCGAGCCAGATCAATAGCGCCGGGTCGCGGAAAGCGGCGTTCAGCATGTCCGCGAACGGTGCGCGGGCATACTTGCGGAATAGCTCATTCTGCCGGCGCATCGCGCCGAGATCTTCGACCTTGACATTGCTCGTGGCGAAGTGGTTGTGCCACAGCAGCGTCAGCCGTTCGCCCAGCGGGTCGGGTCCGTAGATCATGCGGTACACCCACCAGGCCTTCAGGCGTCCCGGATCGCCCGAGGGGTCGGCCGACTCGCCTAGCAAGTTTGCAATTTTCTGGAACTCCTTGGGCACGCCTTCCACGGCCGACTTGCCGGCCAGCACGCGGTCGAGGCTAGCCTTGGGTCCGTCCTTCAGGTCGCGCTGGATCTCGCCCCAGGTCGCCGCGAAGCCAGCACGGCGGTGGAGATGGACGACGCGGCGCAGGTTCCACGGAGCCTTGTCATCCGGCTCGTAGGGTGCCCAGTGGCCTTCGGTTTCCGGCGACCTGGCGGTCGTTCCCATGGTTCTGTTTCTCCCGGTGCTCTTTGAAGTTATGCCCCGAGGGACGGAAGGCGGGTTTAGTTTTTCTTCCGAGCCAGAACGGAACTAATCCCGTTCTACCTTGACGAAACTAGCCTCCGGGAGTTTGTGATTCGTTCCGTTTAGCCTGCACGTCGCCTAGGTCTTTCTCCTCGGCTGCCTTCAGCGTCAGGCCTGTAAATACCTGGGCTGCGGGCTTACCTTTTTCGACGACGGTCAAGGTGTACTTGGCGCCTCGCACCAGCCCCTCAACGCGGAAGCGTCCGTCCCTATCTGTCTCGAATTCCGCATTCGGAAGAAGCCGGCCCGCTACCTGAAGCAGCACGCCGGCCCGTGGTTTGCCTTCTGCAGTGACGAGCCGGCCACTGACCGTGCCCCAGGGCTCTAGCTTGACGGTGAGCGGACCCTTGGCATTGCCCCGCACCTGAAGCATGCCGGCCAAGCGCTTCTTCTCATGGAAGAACACCACCTCACGTTGGTCGGCACCGTCGAGCCCGTAGACCGTGAACTCGGCGCTCTTCAAGGGAGCCCTCGTCCATATCCGCGACTGTCCGTAGGCCGTCAGTCCGAGCGCTTTTGTCCCAATCAGCGGCTTGCCGTCCGGTCCGACCACAGTGCCGCCTGGCATGCGGCCGGGATCAAGGCGGATGTTGTAGGGCAGCGGCTCGGCATCTTTCGGGGGATTGATCTCCACCAGGGTGTGGACCGTCGTGGGATCAACCAGGTACGGAGCAGTGAGGAGGAACATGTGGTCCTGACGCCAGTCCTTGATCTGGTCCGCTCCGACCGCCATCCGGTAATGATCGTTCCAACCGCGGGCCATGAGCAGGCCGCGCCCGGGAAAAGCCACGAGTTCGAAAGTGCCGTCTTCCTTGGTCTGCAGGAAAGGCTCGGCTGTGAAACCGGGCACCGCCTTGTAACGCGGGTTGTCGGCAAATGCGACATAGCTCACGTTGGCAAACACCGGCTTGCCCGTGGCCTTGTCGAGGACGCGGCCCTTGACCAGCACGCCGCGCTTCAAAGCGAAATCAACCTCGACCGGGTCAAGACCTGGGCTGTTGGCTACCTCCTGCTTGTCCTGGAGGTAGGGCTGGCCGGCTGCTGGTGCCGCCTTGATGAGGTTGCCCTCGCCTTTGGGCATGCCAACGAGCCGATACCGGCCATCCTTGTCAGTGACCGTGCGGACGCTGCTGTCGCCGCTGATATTAATTCCGGCAAACTTGTCGCTCTGGATCGGGACACCAGCCAGCGGCTTGCCCGTGTTCTTGTCGCGAACGACGCCGACAATTGGCCGGCTCGGCGCGGCCGGATGCTCGAAGGTCGCCCCGTAGTAGGTAAGCTTCCCACCCTCGGGATTATAGGCGAACATGCTGGCGTGCATCGGCTTTCCCGGCCGGGTCATAACACTCACCCCGCTGGCTATGCTGAACACGATCGTTGGCCCTTGGAAGGTGAGCCCGACAAGGCGCTCCCGGCCGCCGCCCTTGAGCTGAAACCTGCCTTCTCTATCTGTAACCAGGGTGGGGAAAACTGCCATCGCCGGCGGTAGGGACACACTATCCAGAAATCGGAACTCGATGGGGTAGCCGTCCTGCTTGTTGGCCTCGAGCGCTTCCAGCCAGGGCGTCAGATCGCCGGCACGCGGAATGCTCAGGCGATCCACGCAAACCTTGATGCCGGCGAGAGGCCTCCCTTGTAGGTCAACGACGCGGCCATTAATTGGCACGTCATCCCTGGCCAAGCGCAGGACCAGATCGCCGGCCCACGTGAATGCCCCAGGGATGGTCACGGCCGGGCCGTATCCCTCGGCCGTGGCTACGATGCAGGTTTTGCTGAAATTATCATCGGCGTAGAACCGGGACTCTGCCGCTGGAACCGAGATGCGGAACCTACCGTCCACGCCGCCGGTCGTCTGTACGTGAAGTGTTTTGACGTTGGTCGAATCGAGCGCAACCAGGTGCAGCTTAGCCCCCCCAAAAGGGTTGCCCTCGGGGTCGAGCACGCGGCCGCGAAATGTCGCAACCTCTTTGCCTTGGTCGTTTCCGGCGCCAGGCGCCGGCGCCCGGTCGTTGACCTCGGTGTCAGGCGCGCCCAGAGCCGCCAAGTTCTGCTCGTCGCTCGCAAAAGGCTTCGCGGCAGTAGCCCGATGGGTGAAGAAGCCGACACTCGTGAAGAGGAAACAGCCGGCGAGGGCCAGCGTTGCGATTTTCACTTTCCCGAGGGTCGTCGCGTGCAGGCCCGCCTTGAGAAGCTTGGCCACTTGGGCGGACACCAGGGCGCTGGCGTTCTTTCCAGAGGCGTAAACCACGGCAGCCTGAACCGTCGAGCGTGCCAACGCACCCGGCAGCGCCGCCGAAGCCGCACTCCCTTCGAGCCCGATGCCCACGAGCGCGGCGGAAAGCGTCAAGCCACGACGCGTGAGCCGGCCGCGCAGCAGGTCTCGGCCTCGCTCCAAACGGCTCTTGAGCGTACCCAGCGGACAGCCGAGGCTATGCGCAGCCTCATCGCGCGTTTGCCCCTCCAGGTAACAGAGGAGAAGCGGCGCTCGATACTTTTCCGGTAGGCGATTCAGCTCCGCATCCAGGATCGAGCGCAATTCCCGCCAGGTGACATCGTCTTGCGGGCTGCCGCTGAGTTTGTCGGTGGATGGAGGGATTGGGGTGTTCCTTCGTCGACCGTTCGCGTTTGCCTGTAACGATACGCGGTAGGCAACGCCGTGCAGCCAGGAGGCGACAGACGCATGCTTACGGATGGCAGGCGCCCGGCGGGCCAGTGTCAGAAACGTGGCCTGGAAAGCATCCTCGGCATCGTGCCAGTTGTGCAGGACGCGCCGACAGACGCGCAGGACCATCGGTCCATGCCGGTGCAGAAGCGCGGCAAATGCCTCCTCGTCGCGTTCACTGGCGAAGCGCAGCAAGAGATCCTGATCCGGCTCCTGGTTGGCCCTATGCGTGGCAACCAGCTTGCGAATGTGACTCAGGATCAAACGTTTCTCGGCAGTGGCCATAGCGATAGTTCTCAGAAGGGAAACTGATGAATTCTCACTATAAGTAGTGCTGCCGAGGACGAAAGACGGCCGAAGCTTTTTTCTTGATTCTGCACAACTCGTGGAGTTTCAGCGCCAGGAGAGTCTTTCAAGTCACGGCGCGCCTTGCGTTCGAGGCACATCACTCCTCCCTCTTCGCTTGCACGTCGCCAAGGTCAACGGTTTCGCCGGCACGAACTGCCTGATCGATGCGAATCCAGCCGGTTGTGGTTAATTGGCCTTTGGCGACCTCCGCCACATCCACTCTGTAAATCATGCCGCGTAGCAAATTCTCGACGCGGAACCTGCCGGCCGCATCGGTGTGGCCTTGTCTCGGCAGGTGCTCAGCGTAAGACGTGTCATTCTTGCCACGATAGATGATGCGCACCTCGGTGTTCGGCCGTGGTTGGCCATCTGCATCCACAAGCCTGGCGGTGACAGTGCCTGTCGCCTCAAGCTTCATGATCAACGGACCGGTAGAATTGGCGGGGATTTCCAGAACACCGCCGAGCTTCTTCTCTGGATACAAGAACAGAATCTTCCGCGGCCGATGGGGGTTGTACGCTAGCACCTGGAAATCCGCGGTCGGCAATGGCGGATGCTCCCAACCGCCCCAGCCGCTCAAACCATGGGCGCGGACGCCGGCCAACGGCCTTCCACTCGGATCAAGGACCTGGCCGCTGAAGGAAAGGCCTGGTGATACGCTCACATCACAAGCGAACGAGTCCGTGCCCGCAGGCGGATCGATCCGAGCGAAGCGGTTGTAACTGATGGGCTGCACGCTGAAAGGGACAGTGTCCTGCGACTGGTTTTCCTGCGCATCGTCTGTTTGGTTGGCCAGCAGGTAATGATCCGAAACCACGACAGCAACAATACCCGGCCCGGGTAGTCCGATCAGATGGTAGGAACCATCCGCAGCAACGTTGACCGATCGATCCCCGAATAAGGCCTGGTCGAAACCGTCGGCTTCCTTGATGTGCGGATTGTCGGCGAGTGCATAGTATTCGACGCGTCCATAGGGAACAGGCTTGCCAGTTGCATTGTTGTTGACCCGACCTTTGATCCAAACGCCTCGCTTGAGATCGAAGTCCACGGCAACTGGGTCCAGTCCTTTGGTGTCGGGGACATCTGCTCCGCTAACCAGATACGGGTGATCGTCACTCGGCACGGCCAGAATCTTGTTCCCTTCTCCTTTTGGCATTCCGGTAAGGCGATATCGTCCCTGGGCGTCAGTTGTCGTGGTGATGAAGTGCCGCCCATAGAAAGTGGGGTTTCCAGCCAGCTTGTTGCTGGTGATCTTGATGCCCGCGAGTGGCTTCTTGGTGTCTCTGTCGCGCACGACGCCGACGATGGGCTTGGTCGGCGCCGCGTGGTGGTCGAACTGGGCCCCGTAGTAGAACATAACGCCGTCAGCCGGACTCATTTTCGACTCCGGGATCTGAATTGTCGGCGACTGCCGCGTCAGAATGCGGGCCTCGGTGGACGCAATGGTCGGCCCCTCGATCATGACGGCCAGGACGCGGTCGCGGCCTATACCCTTCAGATGAAACCGCCCGTTGGCATCTGTAGAGACTCTCTCCGGCAAGCCAGGTACGGGCTGAGCGAGTTGCTTGGCCAGAAGATCTCTCTCGAGCGCATGGGCGCCGTCCTTTTTGGACACGATCGCTTCCTGGAAGTTTGTTAAGTCCTCTTTTGGCGCGGCAAAGACACTAAGAATGCGTATGTTTGCGCCCGCGACGGGCCGTCCTTCCAGAGTGAGTACCCGGCCATTCACTGGGACGTCGTCCTTGACGAGCTGCAGCGTCTGATCTTGGCCCGCAGTATCCTTGTTTAGTTCGACCCAGCCAAGACCGTGCCCTTCGGCCGTCGCCGCTACCACCGCCCAATACCACCAGTCCTTATGGAACTCCGACCGGCTGGCAGTGAAGCGATAGCGGCCGTCCGGTCCGGTAGTCGCCCGCACTGGAGCAACTGGCGGCCTGTTGACCAGCCGCCACGGCATGGTCACATAGACCTTGGCGCCGGCGGCAGGTATCCCGTCCGCGGTCAGTACTTTGCCGCTGAAGACGAGAGGGCCGTTCGATTCCTCGTTGGCGGCCTTCTGAACCGGCGCGTCCGCAACGGAAACCGGCTTCGCAGCAGTCGCTGCACCTTGATGACGTGCAGTGACGGGCGCCTGGTTGGTAATTCCAACCGTGCCCCAAAACACAAGGCCGGCCAACGCCATGCCGATTGCTCCGGTTATTTTGGCAAACGACATGGTTCTTATTCCTTTATTCGCAAGGTTAAGAGCTTGTGTCGAAATGGTTCCCATGACCGGGGAAGTGCGCCCGATCAAGGCCAATGCGGCTCGGGCCGTGGTGCTGGCGAGCCCGACTGGCAGCGCCGCCGAGGCCGCGGGCGACAGCGTGGCCGCGCCGAGTACTGCCGACAAAGCCAGGCCCCGGCGCATCAGGCGGCCGCGCAGGAGTTCCCTGCCGCGCTCCAACCGGCTCTTGAGCGTCCCCAGCGGGCAGCCGAGCTGCTGCGCTGCCTCATCGCGAGAAATCCCTTCGAGGCAGCAAAGCACGAGAGGCGCCCGATACTTAACGGGCAGCCGGGCCAGTTCTTCATCCAGAGCGGTTTGCAATTCACGCCCTGTGATTTCTGCAAGCGGGTCCGGCGCGGGCCGCTCGGGGACTCGGGCGGAGCGCGCGCTGCGTCGTGCAGCCTCGACACGAGCCTTCTGAGCCAGCCTGTATGCCACTTCGTAGAGCCAGTGCCCGACCGATTGCTGCCACCGCAATGCGGCTGCCTTGCGCGCCAAAACCAGGAACGCCGCCTGGAAAACGTCTTCCGCGTCATGCACGTGCGGCAGCACGCGCCGGCAGACACGCAGGACCATAGCTCCATGCCGGCGCACCAACATCTCGAAAGCGGCCTCGTCGCGCTGCTCGGCAAACCGGCGCAGCAGCTCATTGTCGGCTACGTGGACAGCGTTTGACACGTTGCCGAGCCGGCGAACGTGACGCAGTAAAGCGTTAACTTCAGATCTGGCCATCTCGCCATTCTCCCAGGGTTGTTGCGCTCTCTCTATCTATAAATGCCCACAGAGACGAAGAACGGCCGATTGAATTTCGGGCAATGACTCCAGCAATGCTTCCGGTAGAATAGATTTGGCGGCGCGCGTTTCGAGTCCTCTCCACCCACGCGGGTTGCATCATGGAACGCCGTGCGATCGCCGTCCAGGGGGTCGTGCAGGGCGTTGGCTTCCGACCCTTTGTGTACGGTTTGGCTTCTCGCTTCCAACTCGGCGGTTTCGTCAAGAATCGCTCGGGCGGAGTCTTGATTGAGGTCGAAGGGGATCCCAGATCCCTCAACTCCTTCTTGACGGCAATCTCCGAGCGGCCGCCTCCCCTGGCTCACATCAGGGCGATCTCTTGGGAAAGTCAACCTCCGCGGGGAGATCGCGAATTCCGCATCGAGTCGAGCGACCAAGAAACGCCAGCTAGCATTTATGTTTCGCCCGACGTGGCTGTCTGCGAAGATTGTCTGCGCGAGATGTTCGATCCGGCCGACCGGCGCTACCTCTATCCATTTCTCAATTGCACAAATTGTGGACCGCGACTCACCGTCATCAGAGGCGCGCCCTATGACCGGGCGAATACGACCATGTCTGGGTTCGACATGTGTCCCGCCTGCCGCTCGGAATATGAAGACCCCGGCGATCGCCGATTCCACGCTCAGCCGACTGCGTGCCCCATTTGTGGACCACGCCTGGAGCTGACCGACGGTACGGGCCAACGGATTGAGACGAATGATCCAATTTCGTTCGTAGTGGACGCGCTGCGCCAAGGCAAAATCGGCGCACTCAAGGGGCTCGGCGGTTACCACCTTGTTTGCGACGGCGCCGATCAGGCCGCCGTTAGCACGCTCAGGGCGCGCAAGCATCGCGACGAAAAGCCATTTGCACTCATGGCTCGTGATCTGGACGCAGCCAGGGCGATTTGCTTGGTCTCAGACCCCGAAGCAATACTCTTGACATCGCCCGCCCGCCCAGTCGTCTTGCTGCAAAGACTGCCGGGCGCGAAGGTCGCCTACGGCGTCGCGCCCGGGAATCCCTGCCTGGGAGTCATGCTGCCATATACGCCACTACACCACCTACTCATGCACGCCCTGGGAGCTGTTTCGCTCGTAATGACGAGCGGCAATCGGTCAGATGAGCCGATCGCTTATAAAGATGACGACGCGCTCAGCCGATTGAAAGGAATCGCCGATTTTTTCCTGCTGCACAATCGACCCATCCACGTACGCTGCGATGATTCGGTCACGCGCATTGTCGAGGGCCAGGAATTATCGTTACGCAGGTCGCGCGGTTACGCCCCGCGGCCGGTCACACTGCCTTGCGCGTGCCCGCGTCCGATCCTGGCCGTGGGTGGGCAACTCAAGGCGACTTTCGCTCTGGGCCGCGACCAGCAAGCGTTTCTCAGCCACCACCTCGGCGATCTCGATCACTACGAGGCGTATCGGGCGTTCGTCAAGGACATCTCTCTGTTTGAAAAGTTATTTGCCATCCGACCTCTCTGTGTGGTCCACGATTTGCACCCCGATTACCAGACGACTCGCTATGCCCGAGAGCGATCCGCAGCGGAGGGAAGCGAACTTCTCAGTGCGCAGCATCATCATGCGCACATGGCCAGCTGCATGGCAGAACACGGTCTGACCGAGCCAGTCATTGGCGTGACCTTCGATGGCACGGGCTACGGCACCGACGGTACGATTTGGGGAGGAGAGTTTCTGGTCGGCGACTACCGAAAATATCGCCGCATGGCTCATTTGCGCCCAGTCGGGATGCCCGGCGGGGACCAGGCCATCCGGGAGCCCTGGCGAATGGCGGTTGCGCATCTTCGCGATGCCCATTCTGCCCCGGCCCACTTCCAAAGGCAGATTCAACCCCAGGCTTTCGCGCTCATTATGAAAATGCTCGATAGCAAATTCAACACGCCAATGACGACAAGTGCAGGACGATTATTCGACGCTGTCGCTGCCTTGGCCGGCTTGCGCCAGCGCGTGAGTTACGAAGGACAGGCAGCGATGGAGCTGGAATGGCTGGCCACGAACGTGGCTGACGACGCGGCCTATTCCTTCGAGCTGGAGGAGGTTGCGGAGGGCGAGCCGGCGGAAACTACCCTGCTCGTCGATACGCGCCCGCTCATTCGTGAAGTGGCCAAGGACGCGAATGACGGCACCTCGCCCGGGAACATCGCCCGGCGCTTTCACACGACGATGGTCGAAATCATCGCTGCCGCCTGCGCTCGGATTCGGAGGTCCACACAGCTTAACGCAGTGGTCCTGAGCGGCGGCGTGTTCATGAACGCACTTTTGCTGCGCGAAACCTGCCGGCGGCTGAGGAACGATGGTTTCCGCGTCTATCGGCATCGATTGGTTCCGCCCAACGACGGAGGCTTGAGTCTGGGACAACTGGCTATCGCGGCCGCCCTGAGTCGTGCGGAAAGTTCTGGCTAGTGCTCTGCTCAAGGGGTAAAGTGCCACTTAATGACCGTGCGGGAATAGGCTGATACTAGCCCGAAGCGTTAGCGAGGTCCTCGCTGACGCTTCGGGCTAGTATTGGCGAAATCGTGGACGGTGATGTCGTCACCGGCGACTTCGCTAGAGGAGTAACGGTTAGCCGCAAATCTGTGCGCACATTAGCAAGGTCGGTGTTCGCCTCAAATCGACGCCGCCTCATCTGTGAAGCGATGCACGGGCCTCGCTTCCATCAAGATTGGGGAGAAGACCATGTGTCTTGGAATTCCGGGAAAAGTAACGGAGACATATCGAGAGCACGACATGCTCATGGGCAAAGTGGATTTTGGCGGCGTTTTCAAGCGGGTGTGCCTGGAACACGTACCCGAAAGCAAAATCGGTGATTACGTGATTGTTCATGTGGGCTTCGCTCTTTCACGCATCGATGAGGGGGAAGCACGCCAAATCTTCAACTTCCTGGAAGGAATGAACGAGCTGGGTGAATTGCAGCTGGGAGGGCCCGATGAAGTACCTCGATGAATATCGCGATCCAGCCGCGGCCAACAAACTCCGCCAGGCTTTGAAGACCGCAACAACCCGGCCGTGGACCATCATGGAAGTTTGCGGCGGCCAGACACATACCATCGTCAAGTATGGCATCGACGAACTCTTGCCGCCCGGCATTGAGTTGGTCCACGGCCCCGGCTGCCCGGTGTGCGTGACGCCGCTCGAGCTGATCGACAAGGCCATTGCAATCGCCTCCCAGCCGGAAGTGATTTTTTGTTCTTTTGGCGACATGCTTCGCGTACCGGGGAGCCGGCGCGATCTCTTTGGCGTCAAGGCGGCCGGCGGCGACATACGAATCGTCTATTCCCCGCTCGATTGTCTGCGCATCGCGGAACAGAATCCGGCCCGCACTGTGGTTTTCTTCGCGGTCGGCTTTGAGACCACTGCGCCGGCGAATGCCATGGCGGTGTGGCAGGCCAAGCGCCGCGGGTTCAAGAACTTCGCGGTGCTCGTGTCACACGTATTGGTGCCGCCGGCGATGACGGCCATTCTTGCCTCGCCGACCAACCGCGTACAAGGTTTCCTGGGTGCCGGCCACGTCTGCTCGGTCATGGGCTACGAGGAGTATGAGCCCCTCGCCGACCGCTTCGGCATCCCGATTGTCATCACCGGCTTTGAGCCTCTCGATCTGCTCGAGGGCGTCTACCGTTGCGTCCGCATGCTGGAGGAGGGACGGCGCGGGGTCGAGAATCAGTACGCGCGCGCCGTGCAGCGCCAAGGGAACGCTGCCGCCCTGCGCTTGATACGCGACGTCTTCGAAGTTACCGACCGCAAGTGGCGCGGCATCGGCACGATTCCGCAGAGCGGCTTCCGTCTCAGCTCTGCGTATGCCGAGTTTGATGCCGAACGGCGCTTCGCGGTCGAGGGCGTTCAGGTAGCAGAGTCAAGCGTCTGCATCAGTGGACAGATTCTGCAGGGGCTCAAGAAGCCACACGACTGCCCGGTCTTCGGCAAATCCTGCACTCCGGAAAACCCGCTCGGGGCAACAATGGTGTCGTCAGAAGGTGCCTGCGCTGCTTACTACAACTATGGACGATTCCGGCATCCGGCTCCGGCTGCCACCGGAAAGCTAGAGAAAGTAAATGTCTAAAGTCATCGATTTTGATCAATTAAGCTGTCCGGTACCGTTGTCCAATTACGAGCATGTCTTGTTGGGCCACGGCAGCGGCGGCCGATTGACCGCCGATCTGATCCAACGGTTGTTCTTGCCGGCGTTTGGCAATGAGATACTGTCGGCCCTGGAAGATCAAGCAACAGTCAGCCTTTCGGGTATGAACGGGCTGAGGGCTCCTCGATTGGCGTTTACGACGGATTCGTTTGTGGTCCGTCCCATTTTCTTCCCGGGTGGCGACATTGGCAAGTTGGCAGTGCATGGGACGGTGAACGACCTGGCCGTGGGGGGCGCCAAGCCGCTCTTTCTCTCGGCCGCTTTCATCCTGGAAGAAGGTCTGGCCATGGTCGACCTGCGGCGGATCGTCTCCTCCATGCGCGAGGCGTGCGCGCTTGCGGAAATAAGTCTTGTCACCGGCGATACCAAAGTTGTCGATCGCGGTAAGGGCGACCAGATATTTATTGCCACGTCCGGCATCGGCATAGTTCCAGATGGGCGAGCGCTTTCGATTCGTGCCGCCCGTCCGGGTGATCGTATTCTTGTCTCCGGGACAATCGGGGACCACGGCATCGCCATCATGTCGGTGCGCGAGGGGATCGAATTCGAGACGGTCCTGGAAAGTGATAGCGCCCCGCTCACCGATCTGACGCGGGTAATGCTTGAGGCTTGTCCTGGTATCCGGTGCATGCGTGACCCGACGCGCGGCGGGCTGTCGAGCGCACTCAACGAATTGGCGGTGGCCTCAGGCGTGGGTGTCGAGCTGCACGAAGCGTCGATCCCGCTTCGGCCTGAAGTGCGCGGCGCCTGCGAAATGCTGGGGCTCGATCCGCTCTACGTCGCTAATGAAGGGAAATTGATTGCCGTAGCACCACCGGCCGATGCAGATCGACTCCTGGAGGTGATGCGTAGCCATCCCCTGGGACGGAACGCTGCCATCATCGGCGAGGTGGTAGAGGATCATTTGGGGATGGTGACCATGCACTCGGTTGTGGGCGGAGAGCGGGTCGTCACCATGCTGGCTGGCGAGCAGCTTCCCAGGATCTGTTGATTCTTATTGAGGCTGAGTAAGCATTTCCAACGCGATGTGATCGTAACTCCATGAAGCCAAGAGAGCTGGCTATGCACGAACCAAAGGCTGGGGACGGCAGGCACACCAATGCTCTGAGCGAACCGGCGGCGGGAGAAACGCTGTCGCATCAGGAGGCAGAGAGGCGCCTCGCGCGAATGGTTGGGACACCTCCACCTGGGGGCGGCGACTTCTTCCAATTGGTCGCCCTCTTGACCTCGGGGAAACGAACCGCGAATGGTGCTGGGGGGGCCCAATTGCACCGAGCGGAGGCCCGGTATCGGGCCCTGGTGGAGCAAATCCCTGCGGTCACGTTCATGGCGCCATTGGATGGGAGCACCAGCCAGCTGTACGTCAGTCCGCAAATCGAGGAGCTGCTCGGCTTTTCAGCTCAGGAGTGGTTGGACGACCCCTTTCTCTGGTATCGGCAGCTGCACCCAGACGACCAAGCTCGATGGGCCGACAGCTTCACGCGCACCTGCTTTGCCGGCGAACGCATCCGCGCCGAATTCCGGTTCCTGTCACGCGATGGGCGGGTGGTGTGGGTGCACGGCGAGGCCAAGCTGGTGATGGACGAACATGGGGCGCCTTCATTCTTGCACGGCGTGGCATTTGACATCACCGAGCGCAAGAGAGCGGAGGAGGCCACGCTTGTCGCTTACGAGGAAATCAAGCGCCTCAAAGACCAATTGCAGGCGGACAACGTCTACTTGCAGGAGGAGATCAAGCTCAAGTGCAACTTCGGCGAAATCGTCGGACAGACTCCCGCCATCCGGGGGGTGTTGGACCAGGTGGAGCAGGTAGCAGGCACGTCCGCCACGGTGCTCATTCTCGGCGAGACCGGCACGGGTAAGGAACTCCTGGCCCGCGCCATTCACAGCGGCAGCCCGCGCAGTGCCCGGCCCATGCTGATGTTCAACGGTGCCGCTCTGCCGAGCACACTCATCGAGAGCGAGCTGTTTGGCCACGAGAAGGGCGCCTATACCGGCGCACTGAATCGACAGATCGGCCGGTTCGAGCAGGCGGACGGCTCTACCTTGTTCCTCGACGAGATCGGCGAGCTGCCGTTGGAAGTGCAGGTCAAGCTGCTCCGGGTCCTCCAGTACGGCCAGTTCGAGCGCCTGGGCAGTTCGCGAACCTTGTCGGCCAAGGTCCGCATCATCGCTGCGAGCAACAGAGACCTGGAGAAGATGGTTCAGGAAGGGCGTTTCCGCGAGGACCTGTTCTATCGCCTGAACGTCTTTCCCATCAGGCTCCCTCCTCTGAGAGAGCGGCCCGAAGACATTCCTCTTTTGGCCTGGTCCTTCGTCAGGGAGTTTGGCCGGACCATGGGCCAGAAGATCACTTCCATCCCGCGCGCCACTATGGAAGCCCTCAAGAGATATCCCTGGCCGGGGAACATTCGCGAGCTGCGAAATGTCATCGAGCGGGCCATGATTGTCACACAGGGGCCTGCCCTCACGGTCGAGCTGCCGTCGATGTCCAACGGCAATTCGATTTCAGCAGCCATTTCTTCCAATCAGACAACTACGAATAATGGCTTGACGTTAGACGAGACCCAGCGAAGCCATATCCTGTCGGTTCTTCAAAAGACTGGCTGGCGCGTCAGCGGCAAGAACGGAGCAGCCGCCATCTTGGGTCTCAAGCCTACAACTCTTGAATCACGAATGGCCAGGCTGGGCATCAGGCGGGAGCGCTAGAGCAACGGCATTTCGGGATTTTTCCCGAAATATTGGGAACCGGGGAACTAACACGCCATCCGCCGGAACACCTACGTTTTCCTAATTCTGGTTAATCAGCCATGTTAAGGCCGAGGAAGAGGCAATTCTCGGTTTGGCACGTTTAGTGCTATTTAGTGTCATTTCAGCAATGAGAGAATCGTGACGACGAGTCTGTGTCTGCAGCTAGTATGTTACTCCGCTCGTCGATCACGTCTCTTTGCCTGACTCGGCACTCACCCCAGGAAAGGAGCGCTTTGCGATGGCTGAAGCAACTGTCCCGTACGGGCGCCGGACTCAACGAGCGCCGGCAGTCAAGGAGGTGCATGTCGTATGGATGACGGCCGGCTTGGGCTGTGACGGCGACTCCGTGTCGATCACTGCCGCCACCCAGCCGAGTCTCGAAGACGTGATCCTGGGGGCCATTCCCGGTCTCCCCAAGGTGCATCTTCACAACCCTGTGCTGGCGTACGAGGTTGGTGATGAGTTCATGAAATACTGGTACCAGGCCGAAGAGGGCAGGCTCGATCCGTTTGTGCTGGTGGTGGAGGGGTCGATCCCCAACGAGAAGATCAAGAGCGAAGGCTACTGGGCCGCCCTCGGCACCGACAAGAAAACCGGCCAGCCGATCACGACCAACGAGTGGATCGATCGACTCTCTCCCAAAGCGCTGGCTGTCGTGGCCATCGGCACGTGCGCGACCTACGGCGGCATTCACGCGATGGAAGGCAACCCGACCGGTTGCATGGGCTTGGCCGACTACCTTGGCTGGGACTGGAAGTCGAAGGCTGGCGTCCCGATCGTGAACGTGCCTGGATGCCCGGTCCAGCCTGACAACTTTATGGAGACTTTTCTCTATCTGCTCTACCAGGTAGCGGGGCTGGCGCCCATGATCCCCCTGGATGAAGTCGGCCGTCCCAAATGGCTGTTCGGCAATACTGTCCACGAAGGCTGCGATCGCGCCGGCTACTACGAACAAGGCGATTTCGCCACGGAATATGGTTCGCCCAAATGCATCGTGAAGCTGGGCTGCTGGGGCCCGGTGGTCAACTGCAATGTGCCCAAGAGAGGCTGGATGGCCGGCATCGGCGGCTGTCCCAACGTCGGCGGCATCTGTATCGGTTGCACGATGCCCGGATTCCCCGACAAGTTCATGCCGTTTATGGACGAGCCTCCCGGCGCCAAATTGTCCTCGACGGCGATCAGCGTCTACGGCCGAATGATCCGCTCCCTCCGCGGCTTCACCAATACCACGGTCAACAAGGAACCAAGCTGGCGGCATCGGCGCTCCGAGCTGACAACCGGATATCATCCCATCACTTATTAGCTTCAAGGGTAGAAAGGACTGGTCGAATGAGTACTGCGACTCTCCCGGAGAAAAAAGCTCCGAGCGATACCCGAAAACTAGTCGAGATGTCCTGGGACCCGATTACCCGCATTGTTGGCAGCCTGGGCATCTTTACGAAGATTGATTTTGCCAACCGCCAGGTCGCCGAATGCCATAGCACTTCCGCGATCTTTCGCGGTTACAGCATTTTCATGAAGAACAAGGACCCGCGCGACGCCCATTTCATCACGAGCCGCATCTGCGGCATCTGCGGCGACAACCATGCAACGTGCGCGACTTACGCCCAGAACATGGCGTTTGGCATTCGGCCGCCGGCCATGGCCGAATGGATCGTCAACCTGGGCGAGGCCGCCGAGTACGTGTTCGATCACAATATCTTCCAGGACAACCTGGTCGGCGTCGACTTCTGCGAGCAAATGGTCAAGGAGACCAATCCTGGCGTTTGGGACAAGGCCCAGCGCACGCCCGCGCGCCATGCAGCGGACCATGGCTACAAGACCATCGCCGACATCATGCGCGCTCTCAACCCCTTCACGGGCGATTTCTACAAGGAGACTCTTCACGTCAGCCGCTATACCCGTGAGATGTTCTGTCTGATGGAAGGCCGGCACGTCCACCCCTCCACGCTCTACCCAGGAGGCGTCGGCACGGTGCCCACTGTCCAGCTCTTCACCGACTACCTGGTCCGCCTGGCTCGTTATGCCGAATTCATGAAGAAGTGCGTGCCGCTCCACGACGACCTTTTCGATTTCTTCTATGAAGCGTTGCCTGGCTATGAAAAGGTGGGCTACCGGCGCACCCTCTTGGGCTGCTGGGGATCATTCAACGACCCCGTTACCTGCGACTACACATACAAGAACATGAACGCCTGGGGACGGAAGATGTTCGTCACGCCCGCCGTGATCGTGGACGGCAAGGTGGTCACCAACGACCTGGTGGATATCAACCTCAACATACGCATATTGCTGGGGTCGTCGTACTACGATGATTGGGAGAATGGCGAGATCTTCGTCGACAAGGACCCGCTCGGCAACCCGGTCGACCGGCGTCACCCTTGGAACCAAACCACCATTCCCCGTCCGCAGAAACGCAACTTCCAGGACAAGTATACCTGGGTCATGTCGCCGCGCTGGTATGACCAGTGGACCAAGGCATACCTGGCCCTGGACACCGGCGGCGGCGCCATCGCCCGGCTGTGGGCAACGGCGCTGTCGAACATGATGGACATCGGCTACGTGAAGGCGACGGGCACCAGCGTCAAAATGTACCTGCCCAAGACCGCCTCCAAACCAGAAGTCGAGTTCGAATGGAAGATCCCGAAGTGGAGCAACGCCATCGAGCGTGACCGAGCCCGAACCTATTTCCAGGCATACGCCGCCGCCTGCGCTTACTATTTCGTGGAGCAGGCCCTCAAGGAGCTGCATGCGGGACGGACCAAAACCTGGACCGAGTTCAAGGTGCCCGACGAGGCGATCGGCTGCGGTTTCCATGAAGCGGTTCGCGGCGTGCTGTCGCACCATGTGGTAATCCGCAATGGCAAAATCGCTAACTATCATCCGTACCCGCCTACGCCGTGGAACGCCAATCCGCGTGATATTTACGGCACGCCGGGGCCCTACGAGGACGCCGTACAGAATACGCCGATCTTCGAAGAAAATGGTCCCGACAAGTTCAAAGGGATCGACATCATGCGTGCCGTGCGCAGCTTCGACCCTTGCCTGCCGTGTGGAGTCCACATGTACCTAGGCGACGGCAAAGTTCTCGAGACCAGGCACGTGCCAATGTTCGCCATGCAGCAGTAGCAAAAAGACGGGCGAGCGGCTCCGACCGGGCGGGGGCCGCTCGCCGAGCAGGCTGGACAAACTATGTACTGGCGCCGGGCTATCCGGTCCAGGTCCCTGTTTCTCCCCTCTCCCTTGTACTCAACGGAGAGGGGCAGGGGGTGAGGGTTTTAGACTATTGAAGGTTCGCTCAACCCCCTCACCCCAAACCCCTCTCCCCCGAGTACGGGGGCGAGGGGCAGACGATGCATGAAGCATTGGTTGCGCTGCAACCAATCGTTCTTAACCAGGACCGGAGCATGAATGGCCAATTCTTCTGAGGACCGAGGATTTCGCAAACGCATGGAGCGGGTCGAGTCCCTCATTCACGAGGCTGAGCGCTTCCCGGATCCAAAGGCGCGGGCGTGCACTCAGGAGGTTCTCAAGGCCGTGATGGAGCTGCACGGTGCCGCCCTGGAGCGCATTCTGGATAAGTTGGCGAACGCCGGGGAGGCCGGCCTGGCGTTGATCGACGCGCTCGCCGCGGATGACCTGGCGGCCAGCATACTCCTGCTCCACGGACTCCATCCTTTGGATCTGGAAACTCGCGTTCGACAAGCGCTAGACAAGGTCCGGCCATTGTTGCGTTCTCACGGGGGGAATGTCGAGCTTCTGGGAGTCGACGGCGGTGCGGTGCGCTTACGGATGCTAGGAAGCTGTGACGGCTGTCCTTCTTCGGCCATGACGCTCAAGCTGGCAATCGAGGAGGCGATCTACGAAAAAGCCCCGGATGTGACGGCCATCGAGGTTGATGGTGTGGCGAAGAATGGGCATGCGGCAGACGAGAGCCAAGCGCGGATCTCCCTGCCACTCCTGGGAAGATGAGGCAAGCGTGCAATGCGGGGTGTAATGAATCCAGAGGGCGCATCGGGGCATAGTTCTTTCGCCGCACTGCGCGGGTTCGCGCGGAAGCGCTCGGCGGCGGAGTCGTGCGAATTGTGCAGCGCCGCGCTCTCCCCGGACCACGAGCACCTGGTCGAGCCGGCCACCCAGCGCCTCGTCTGCTCCTGCACGGCTTGTGCGATCTTGTTCAGCGGGCAGCCAAGCGCTCGCTACCGCCGGGTACCGAGGCGCTTGGAGTTCTTGGGCGACTTTCGCCTGACCGACGCGCAGTGGGAAGAGCTGCACCTGCCGATCAACCTGGCCTTTTTCTACCGTAGCACGCGCGCCGGCCGGGTCGTGGCCGTCTATCCAAGTCCCGCCGGGGGCACGGAATCGCTTTTGACCCTGGAGGCCTGGCATCAGCTCGAAGAAGAAAACGCGGTCCTGCGCGAGCTGGAGCCGGATGTCGAAGCGCTTCTGGTGAATCGAGTGGGGCCCGCCCGAGAACACTATCGCGTGCCGATCGATGCCTGTTACCGGCTCGTGGGCTTGATCAGGTCCAATTGGCGGGGCTTGTCGGGGGGCGCGGAAGTGTGGGAAGAAATCAGGCGGTTTTTCGCCGGCTTGCAGCCATCTTCGAATCGAGACGGGGTGAATTGCGATGCCTGACTTGCATTTCCAAGTTGTGACGGCGGAAACGGAGCCATTCGCGGCAGGGCCGCTCTTGCGTTTCAAGCTGCGCGTCAGCCAGTCGACCGCTACCGATGCAGAAGTGGTTCCAATTCATGCGGTCATGCTCCAGTGCCAGGTTCGCATCGAGCCGGCCCAGCGCCGCTACGGGACCGTGGAACAAGAAAAATTGCTTGATCTGTTCGACGCGCCCCCGCGCTGGGGCCAGACGCTCCGGTCCATGCTCTGGACACATACCAGCGTCGCCATTGGGCCATTTACGGACGCCATCAGCGTGGACCTGCCGGTGCCGTGCACATACGACTTTAACGTGGCCGTGACCAAATACTTTTACGCACTGGAGGACGGAGAGATTCCTCTCAACCTCCTGTTCAGCGGCACCATCTTTCACGAGGGCGAGGAGGGTGCCCTGCAAGTGGCGCAGATCCCCTGGGACAAGGAAGCGGCCTTTCGCCTGCCGGTATCCGTTTGGAAGGAGATGATGGAGCGTTATTATCCGAACAGTGCATGGCTCTGCCTGCGCAAGGATGTGTTTGATCGGCTCTACCAATATAAGATCCGGCAAGGCTTGCCGACTTGGGAACAGACACTGGAAAGCCTTTTGCCAACCCCTGAGAACACGCGCCTCCCCACGCCCGTGCTTCGGGGAAATCTGGAGAAGTCGGCCTCATGAAACAAGCACTGGTGGACCAGATTGTCGATGCCGTCTTATACGAGGGGTACATCCTCTACCCGTATCGGCCGTCGGTCAAGAACCGGCAGAGGTGGACGTTCGGCGGTTTGTACCCTCGCGCCTATTGTGAAGCGCAAGGATCCGGCGATGCCTGGTCCATGCAGACGGAGTGCCTGGTCCGCGGAACCGAGGATACGACCGTCGACGTGCAGGTACGCTTCCTTCATCTCCAGGCCCGGCTGGTAGGACAACTCGACTGTCCTTTCAGTGAGAGCGAGAAGCCCCTCTCCCCCGCCTCGGGGGAGAGGGATTGGGGTGAGGGGGCACGGCTATCCCAGGCAAAACCTCCTCACCCCCAGCCCCTCTCCCCCGAGTACAGGGGAGAGGGGAGAAGTTGTCGGATAGACTCTGAGTGGGCTGCAGGTGAAGAGCCGGCCTTCCATGTCGTCGAGAAACTCAAAGTCGGCGACCGGCTGCTCCAGACCTGGCAGGAAGCATTGCAAAGGGATGTGGTTCTTAAGGAGCTGGATCTAGCATCCCTTGCGTGCAAGCCCCGGCACACCGAATTCGCCTTCCCCGCAAGCCGGAAGATCGAAGCCATACCCGGCCCCGCCGGTACGATCGAGGCAATCCTTGTCCGCGAGCAAAAGTCGGTCACGGGTCGCGTGCAAGTTTCCGCCGAGCCTATTGGAGAGGGGCTGTTCAAACTGCTCGTGCGGATCGAGAACCACACAACTCTCGAATCTGTCGACCAGAGGTGCCGCGACCAGGCCGTGCTTCACGCTCTGGCTTCCACGCATACCATCCTGGGAGTGCAAAATGGAGCGTTCGTCTCGCTGATTGATCCTCCCGACGAATGCCGGGCGCTGGCTGCCGCGTGCCACAATGAAGGGACCTGGCCTGTGCTTGTCGGCAGGGAAGGCGACAAGGACACCATGTTGTCTTCGCCGATCACGTTGTACGACTACCCGCAAATCGCCGCCGAAAGCCCGGGTGACTTCTTTGACGGCACTGAGATTGACGAGATGCTCGTTCTGCGCATCCTGACTTTGACCGACGAGGAAAGGCAGGCAGTCGCTGCGGTGGATGAGCGGGCACGGGCGCTGTTGACCCGGACCAAACTGTTGACCGAGGAGCAGATCATGGGGTTGCACGGGACCGTCCGCGGCCTGCGGCCAGCGTCTTCCGGAGAATCTCCATGAATGACTGGAATCCGCTGCTCGACCCGCCGCGACTCGAACGCGTTTACGTCGACGGCCAGGAACTCAAACCAGGCGACCGGGTGCGTCTCCATCCTCAGGGCCGGGCGGACATCCTGGACATAGCCCTGGAAGGAAAGACCGCGACGATCGAAGCGATCGAACAGGATTTCGAAGAGCGCGTCTACCTGGGTGTTGTTTTAGACGACGATCCCGGCCGAGATTTGGGCCAGATGCGTCAGCCAGGCCATTGCTTTTATTTCGGCATCGAAGAAGTGGAGCGGCTCCAGCCGGACCCGAGTTCAACCGAACCCTCTTGACTATATGACGGTGCGTAATTCGGCAGCATTTGTGGGGCACGTTTTCAACGTGCCGGCCGGCGTCTGGGCACGTTACAAACGTGCCCCACAAACCGCAGCAGCCGATTCACGCACGGCCATATAGGGGGAACGAGCTGCACGGTAGAGCCGGAAAACGACGGATCAAGGAAGCCCAAGAGCATAGTTCTGCGGACCGTTACTTTCATTCACGCGAGAGGTTAGCTATGCAAGAAAACACAGACTCGGACGTTCGCGACGCCGTGTTGCTTGCCGGCGGGATTGCGCTGGCGGTTTTCGGCGCCGGATTGATCCTGGCACACCCTGCCATCCGCCGCACCTTGCTGGGGAGTGTTGCTCCGCTAGGTTCACTGGGCAACGGCATCGGTGGAGTTCTACCGGACGTCGAACGTTATCTGAGACTCAAAGCTATGTGAGTCCCGGGCACTCCGCCTATATGACGGTGCGTAATTCGGCAGCATTTGTGGGGCACGTTTGCAACGTGCCGGCCGGCGTTGGGGCACGTTACAAACGTGTCCCACAAACCGCAGCAGCCGATTCACGCACAGCCATATAGGACTGACGAGATCCTACCGATCCGAAGTGGGACGCGGTGAGTCCGCAATCGGGGTCCTGAAACAATGCTTTATCTGCTGGACGCCTCTCAAAGTCGATTCACGGTTCAGGCGTTTGCTCGAGGCGCTCTCTCCGCCCTCGGGCACAGTCCGACGTTTGCCGTCCGAGCGTTTACAGGTGAGTTTCGCTGCCCGCCCGAGGCGATTGCCGAGGCGGCGCTTCACCTGACGGTGCTGGCAGACTCCCTGGCATTGGTCGACTCCGTCAGTGCCAAGGACCGCGACGACATCGAAAGCAGGATGCGCCAGGAGGTGCTGGAGACGGCGACCTATCCGGAAATCGTCTTTCAAAGCACCGAGATCAAGGCCAGCAAGATTGCCGAAGGGTGGTATCGGCTTGGGATCGTTGGAAAGCTTAGCCTGCATGGCGTCACGAACCTGCACCAGATAGACGCACAGCTGAGAACGATGGAAGACGAGATGCGTTTGAGTGGTGACTGCATACTTTTGCAGCCCAGGTATCGCATCAAGCGAGTTTCTGCCCTGGGCGGTATGATTACCTTGAAGGATGAATTGAAATGTGTGTTCGATCTCGTGGGTCGCAAGCAGGACGGATGAAAGATGATTACGACGACCGGCACGAGTATCCCACGCATCCTCATTGCCGGCATCGGCAATATATTCTTCGGTGACGATGCGTTCGGTGGCGAAGTCGCCCGCCGCCTGGCTCAGCGCCGACTCCCCGAGGGAGTGCGCGTGGTCGATTTCGGGATTCGCGGGCTCGAGCTGACCTACACCCTTTTGGATCCCTACGAGGCAGTGATCCTCGTGGACGCCGTTCCGCGCGGGGGCAGGGTAGGAACGGTGTACGTACTTGAACCTGAAGTATCTGCGGCAGCCGCCAATGGCGTCGTCGTCGAGCCCCATTCCATGGATCCGGTGAAAGTCCTGCGCATGGCTCGGGAATTGGGCAGCACGATTGAACGGGTTCTCTTAGTCGGCTGCGAACCGACGCCGGCTGCGGACGACGAGATGCAGATGGAAATGAGTGAACCGGTGCAGGCAGCGGTCGAAGAAGCGATTACACTGATCGAATCTCTCGTGACCCAGTTATTGGCAAACAAGTGCGCAAGCCTGGACTTTGCCCAGGGCCGAAGCTCCGCAGAGAAGAGCCTAGGGACATAGGCTGCGCTGAGTATGGGTAGGGGCTCCTTGGTGGAGCGATCATCGCTCTACGCGATTTCCAGCGTTACTCACGCTTTCAGCATACATTAGATCATGCACGAGCTATCCATCGCCCTGAGCCTTTTGGACCTGGTCGCAGAGGAGGCGGAACGGCAAGGGGCGGATCGCGTTCTAGAAATCCACTTGAAACTGGGTCCACTCTCGGGAGTTGTCAAGGAAGCGTTGCTCGGTTCTTTTGAACTCGCTCGGGAAAATACCCCGTTTGCGGAGACTCAGCTCGTGATCGAAGACGTTCCCGTCCGGGTCCTTTGCCCGACCTGCCGGACTACGCGGACTGTGGTGTCGATTCAGGAGCTTTGCTGCGAAGAGTGCGGCACTCCGACTCCCGACGTGGTTAGCGGCCGGGACCTGGAAGTGGTGGCACTGGAAGTCCAATGAGCTCCGAAACACGACTGATTCAGGTTCGCCAGCACGTCCTCAAGCAGAACGACGTGGCGGCCCGCGCCCTGCGCCGGCGGTTCCAGGATGCCGGCGTCTACGTGGTAAGCCTGGTTTCGAGTCCCGGCACAGGGAAGACCGCCTTTCTGGAGAAATTGCTCGATCTGCTCCGCGCCCGCCACCGCGTCGCAGCGGTCGTGGGCGACCTGGCTACCGACAACGATGCCCGACGCTTGGCGCGGGCCCAGGTACCCATCCGGCAGATCACCACTGGCATGGCCTGCCACCTGGAGGCCGAGATGGTCCGAAACGCGCTGGAAGGATGGCGGCTGGAAGACCTCGATTTTCTCTTCATTGAAAACGTTGGCAACCTAGTCTGCCCTTCAACCTATGATCTCGGTGAAGAGCTGCGCCTGGTGCTCTTGTCCGTAACTGAGGGAGAGGATAAACCCCTCAAGTATCCGCCCATCTTCAATAGTTCGGACATGGCTGTCATTACCAAAATCGACTTGGCCGACGCCGTGGAATTCGACCGCGCAGCAGCGCGGCGCAGCATTGAGTCGGTGCGCCCGGGCATGGACGTCGTTGAGGTTTCCGCGAAGACCGGCCAAGGAATGGACTATTGGCCAAGCTTTTTTGAAGAGCGACTTGCTCAGTTCCGCAAAGGCCGGGCTGCCACCGCGTCCAAAGCGGGCATTCCCGATCATGTTTGACAGGGGTTTGGAAACGAGAGTCAGGATCGAATGGCACTGTAGACGGGTCTCCTGGCCGCGCGGTAGCTGGGGGCAATCGTAAGGGCTATGCCGGCCATCCTGCCCTCGAAGAGAACTTTCTAAAGGTGCTTGCCGACCACACTGCAGGCGATCCAATGTGGGCTCTGGTGAAGTGGACCAACCTCTCGCGACGGCAGATTGTGCGACGGCTCAACGAACTGGAGACACCGGTCAGCCGACGAGTTGTTACCCAATATACTCAGCCTTACACCCTTTGGTCGCAACCTAGTCGGAGAGAGTTTTACCTGATCGAGATGCCGGCAATCAACCCAGGAACCGCTGCTCCTTCCCCAAGGCGCCCGTGAACGGAACCGCTAGGCGATCCGCGACGGACTACGCGGGGTCGCTTGCTCTACTGGCAGAATCGTTCCCATTTTCCGACTTTGTGGGAGAGCGAGAGGATTCTCCCTTTCGGGTTGAGTATCCTTCACGGTATCATCAGCTTCGAGGAGGATTTTCTCCCTAGGATAGCCCTAGTTCTTCCATTGACGCAGCGGTTCAGCCTCCACTCAAAAAGCGAACGATTGCCAAATGAACCAGCTTTTCACTCGGGACGTGGGAATTATTGGCGGGTGCGGCCACGTCGGCCTTCCCCTCGCGCTGACATTCGCCGACATCGGCTTGAGGACGGCGATTTATGACATCGACCAGCAGGCTGTCGAGCGCGTCCGCTCCGGGGTGATGCCGTTTCAGGAGGAAGGCGGGCCCGAGACGCTCCGGAAGGTGCTGGGGGCCGGCCGTCTGGAAATCGACAGCGTGCCCAACAGACTTTCTGATTGCCGATTTCTCGTGCTGATCGTCGGCACCCCCGTCGATGAGCATCTCAACCCATCGCTCTCGGCCATCCACCGCGCCTTGGATGACTGCCTGCCACACCTGGTCAATCAGCAGATCCTCATCCTGCGCAGCACGCTCTTCCCGGGAGTGTCCGCCCACATCCAACACTATCTCCGCGACCGCGGCAAGGATATCTCGGTGGCCTTCTGTCCCGAGCGGGTCGCCCAGGGCTTCAGCCTGAGAGAGTTCCGCCAGCTGCCGCAAATCATCAGTGCCTTCGATCCGGAAACGCTGTGCGAGGTGGGTGAACTGTTCTCTCGAGTAGCCTGTGAGCTAATCGAGCTGGAGCCGATGGAGGCGGAACTGTGTAAGCTGATGACTAACGCCTGGCGCTACATCCAGTTCGCCACGGTCAACCAATTCTACATGATCGCGACCCAGCACGGCTTGAACTTCGACCGAATCCTGCATGGCTGCCGACACAACTACCCGCGCATGCGCGGCGTGCCCGGTCCAGGGCTTGCCGCCGGACCATGCCTTGTCAAGGATACCATGCAACTGGCTGCCTTTAGCCGCAACCATTTCATGCTCGGGCACGCGGCCATGCTGATTAACGAAGGCCTGCCGGCCCACCTGGTGGAACTGGCCAAACGGCAGACCGATCTGCGCACGGAGACCGCCGGTATCCTGGGGATGACGTTCAAGGCAGAGTCCGACGATGTACGCGATTCGCTCAGTTTCAAGCTTCGCAAACTCCTCACACTGGAGTGCCGGCGCGTGCTCTGCCACGATCCTTACTGGTCCGGCCCGGAAGGAGTGCCTCTGGACCAACTCGTAGCCGAGGCTGGCGTCTATTTCGTCGCCACCCCGCACGCCGCCTACCACGACTTGATCCTTCCATCCGACCGAGTCGTTATCGACGTCTGGAATTTCCTGGGAAGTCGGGCACAGCAGTCCGCTGACGTCGCTGGCGTGAAGTTGGACATGGTGGCTCCATGAAGGTCCTTGTCACCGGCTCGTCGGGGTTCATCGCGGGCTACCTTGTTGAGGAGTTGCTGCGTCAAGGGCACGAGGTGATCGGCATCGACAATTTCTCCAAGTACGGCCGGATCGAGAAGAGTTATCAAAACCACCCGGCTTATCGGTTCATCGAGGGCGACGCTCGAGACATCGAACTTCTGACCGACTGCGCGCTCCAGTGCGATCACTTCATCGCCGCTGCCGCTCGGATCGGCGGCATCACCTACTTCCACGAGTACGCTTACGACCTGTTGGCCGAAAATGAGCGGATAACAGCGGCCAGTTTTGACGCCGCCCTGACAGCCTTCCGCAAGGGCCGGCTGCAGAAGATCACGGTGCTCTCCAGTAGCATGGTTTTCGAGAACGCAACGCTCTTCCCTACCCCCGAGGGGCACGAGCGGCACTGCTCGCCACCAACGAGCACCTACGGCTTCCAGAAACTGGCTTGCGAGTATTTCTGCCGCGGCGCGTGGGAGCAGTACCGCCTGCCCTACACGATCTGCCGCCCGTTCAACTGTGTCGGCATCGGCGAACGCCGCGCCCTGGGAGGCCGCGATTCCCCCGGCGGCAACATCCGGCTGGCGCTGAGCCACGTCGTCCCTGATCTGGTGCAGAAGGTGCTAAAAGGGCAAGACCCCCTGCACATCCTTGGCTCCGGTGATCAGACACGTTGCTACACCTACGGCGGAGACCTGGCACGGGGAATAATCCTGGCGATGATGCACCCCGCGGCTGCCAACGAGGACTTTAACCTCTCCACCCCGGTGGCGACCACGGTGCTCGAACTCGCCCGACTTATCTGGCGGAAGGTCCACGAACCACATCGTCCTTTCCGCCACGTCTCCGACCCGCCACTGGAGCACGACGTGCAAAGGCGGATCCCAGACACGAGCAAGGCGAGGATCGTAATTGGGTTCACAGCGACCACGTTGCTCGAAGCAGTCCTCGACGAAGTGATCCCTTGGGTGCGCGAGGAAATCGCGCTCGGCCGGATCTGATCGCCCCACCAGGTCGTACGAACCGCCATGTTCAGCGAACCCATGACGCCATCGACTACCGAAGCTCCAGTTGCCGCACCGCGCTACTCCGTGGTAGTGCCGGTCTTCAACGAGGCCGACAATATCGGCCCATTTTGTCGCAGGGCAAGGTCGCAACTACCCGGTGATTACGAACTATTGATTTGCTACGATTTCGACGCCGATAACACTCTCCCGGCCGTTGGCGCACTGAGCGCGGAGGAACGGCCGGCCCAGCTCAGGTTAGTGAAGAACAACCTTGGCAAGGGAGTGCGCTACGCCATCGAATCCGGGATGCAAGCGGCGGTGGCGCCGGTGGTGCTTGTGACGATGGCGGACCTTTCCGATGACTTCGCCGGGGTGGAGGAAATGGTGCGGCGCGTGGAAGCGGGGGCCGATGTCGTCTGCGGCAGTCGCTACATCCAGGGGGGCGAACAGATTGGCGGCCCACGGCTGAAGGGGCTGCTTAGCCGTGCTGCAGGGTTGAGCATGCGCTGGTTGGCCGGCTTCCCGGTTCACGACCCGACCAACAGTTTCAAGGCGTACTCACGGGCTTTCCTCCTGCGCACGCCGATTGAGAGCACGGCCGGGTTCTGCCTCGGACTAGAACTGACGGTGAAAGCACACTTGGCGGGCGGGCGAGTAGAGGAGGTACCGGCGCGCTGGCAGGATCGAGCCACTGGGCAGAGCCGCTTTCGCCTTTGGCAATGGCTGCCACATTATCTGCGTTGGTACTTTCAAGCCTTCCGCCACAGCACTCGAGCTGCTCTTCTTGCCGCAGCTGGGTTGGTCCTGCTGCTCGCCCTCATCTTGCTCGCGTTTTTCGGGCCCGGCTATTAAACGGCAAACGTTGAAGGCCCTCTCGTCCTCTGAATTCAAATTTCCTTGTCGGGATTGCCGTGACCTTGGGCAAACGAACTTCATGCTGTTTTTGCAGCGTCTACATTCCGTTTGCATATTCGGCGTCAATTCTCCTAGCAAAATCCGGTGCAACAACCAGCCGCAGGGGGATGGACGGCTTCGCAAGGTCTGCCGGAAGGTTCAAGCGATTGCGGGCTTGCGCTAGAACGTGCGATGCAGTGCGATGATATGCCAGAGTGCCAAATACGCCTGGAGGGATTCGAACCCCCAACCTATGGCTCCGTAGAGAACGCGGCCTCAACGCAGAAAAACCTAGAAAACCCCGTCACGCTCGGAGTTTACGCACTTCCCACCCGGTTTGCAAGCGCGTGCGAGCACCCTCGTAAAAACGCGAGGATTTGCGGATTTTCCGCGCGGTGCGCGGAAGATTCCGCGCAGCCAGGTTATAATCGTTGGACGCTGGTCACACGCAAGCAGGAAAAGCCATGCCGAGCTGAGGCAACAGATCCAGCCTGACAAGGATGAGCGAGTACTTGAGACACCGTATTCTCGCTTGAACCATCGATCTCTGTTGAGGGCTACATCATGAGTCATATCAGGCTTGCGGGGCTCTTGGCGCTCACGCTTTTGGCCTGCATGGGATGGAATGCCGTCCAGGCCGGCGAAGCTGGGCGCGGTGAGGAGCACCACCTCCTGTACGTCGCGGCCCCGGGAATACGGGATGATCTGGCCGTTGGGGGCGCCGGCATTCTGGTCTTCGACGTTGATCGCGGCCATGCTTTTGTAAAGCGCATACCGACGCCCGCAAGTGAAAGAAAGAAACCAGAAAATATCAAAGGGATTTGCGCTTACGCCGCGAACCGGCGACTCTATTTCACCACGCTAACAAAGCTCTACTGCCTCGATTTGGAAAAGGAGATCTGCATCTGGGAAAAGGCCTTGCCTGGAGGCTGCGACCGCTTGGAGATTACGGCTGATGGCCGCCAACTCTACGTTCCTTCACTGGAGGGTCCTCACTGGAATGTTGTCGACGCTGGTACTGGCGATCTGTTGACTCGGATTGAAACCAAAAGCGGCGCGCACAACACGATTTGCAGTCTAGACGGGGCGCGTGCTTACCTCGCCGGCCTGAGCTCCCCGTGGCTGACCGTCATCGACACGAAGACCCGACAAGTCGTCCAGAAGGTCGGTCCGTTCAGCGCCCCCATCCGGCCTTTCACAGTCAACGCCGCCCTGACCCGCTGTTACGTCAATGTCAACGGCCTGCTCGGGTTCGAAATCGGCGACCTGACGACCGGCAAGATGGTCGAGCGTGTAGAAGTCCAGGGCTTCCGCATGGGCTCGACCAAGCGCCACGGTTGTCCAAGCCACGGCGTCGGCCTGACGCCCGACGAGCACGAGGTCTGGGTGTGCGATGCCTTCAATCGCCGAGTCCACGTCTTTGATCTGACAACTGCGCCTCCGAAGCAGTTGTCCAGCGTTCCGCTCCGCGAGGAACCCGGCTGGGTTACGTTCAGCCTCGATGGTCGCTTCGCCTACCCGAGTACGGGAGAGGTCGTCGAGGTGAAGACCAAGAAAATCGTGGCTGCCTTGCAAGATGAAATGGGACGCCAGGTCCACAGCGAAAAACTGCTCGAAATCGACTTCCGAGACGGGGTGCCAATCCGCAATAGCAGCCAGTTCGGCCTGGGACGCGCTGGTCGTGCTGCCGATTGAGGCGGTGGGAAACGGAATGGTACGGGATTCGAACCCACCGGAGGTCTTTGTTACCCCCCTGGTTTTGAAGTCCCGTGCTACGTTTATCTGGCTAGAAACGGGCTCAAAGGTGGCGGTTTTTCCGCGTTCTTGGTGGGACAACCGAACTCTAACTGAGATTGAAACGGATTTCAACCGGGAAACGACGTAACAGTTAACGTAACAGATCGGGCCGGTTGCCTTCCTGGGCGCCGGCCCGAGTCATTGACCCCTAGCCTAATCGCCCCCAGCGCCTCGAGGCCGAACGCCCGCGGTCGTCCAGGTCAAGGTGGGCTCCGGTTAATAGCCCCTGGGTAGCCAGGATTTGCCCACGATTGCGGACGTCGCGTCATCCAGGCCCAGGTTGGCCAAAGGCCCGCCCCACGAAATGGCACCGCCGAGTGGCGTTTAGCGAACGAGCCGCCGTCTTCGCGAGGAGGACGGGACCGGCGCAATCGGCGGGGGAGGGCGCTTTGGTGTGGCAAATTGTAAGAATCAGCAGTTTTCGGAAATCAGAGCGCAAAAGACAGCTTGCTGTCTGGCCGCTCATTAAATCGTCGCCTTTTTACATATGCCTCGGGTCGCTGCCACGCCTCGCTCAATGCAGTATTCCCCATCGGCAATGTTCATTCTGCCAAGTGGTATTCGTAAAACGATTCCACATTTTCCTTGTCGCAGTTCATCTTCCCGACCAGAATGGAATGCCAAGCGTGAACTAGGACAACAGCTCTTCTAGCTCCCTCCCTGTGGCGAACGGCCGCAGATCGGTTCGTGCGCCCTACCAATCACGGTCCAACCATGAATTCCTTCCCCGAGTTTGAAGCCGCCTTCATTCCAAGTCTTCAGCAGGAGCGCTCCGATCTGCAAGGACTACAGGGGGCTTCTGAAGCACAGCTCTCAGCCTGGGTTCAGCCCTTGTTCCAACAGTATCTCGGCTATTCGCATTGGAAGGAGATCACGCGGGAAGCAAGCACCCCGATAGGGTCCAAGGGCAGCAAGCAACTCTTCCCGGATCTGCGCATTAATGTCCTCGATAATGGAGTCATCTTCGTGGAGTGTAAGCGCTCGGGGCGACTGGAGGGGCCAAAGGGCCAAGATGAGTTAAATGATGCCGTGAGCCAACTGCGAGCTTACATTCGCGCATACGTTGATCAAGCGAGCGTCAAGCCTAAGACGGTTCTTGGCATCGTCACGGATGGCAACCGATGGTTGCTCATGGGACTTAACAGAACGAATGAGTTTCACACGGTGGCCGAGTGGGCTTTCCTAACCGATGACCCGAAGCTTCTTGCGCAACGCCTCTGGCTGTTGGCGAAGCCGGCGCTCGCGCAACCCACATCTGCGCTGGTCGAGTTTCTTGCCCGCCGCACGCTTTTGGATGTTCTGAAAGAAAACACGCGATGGCTGACAAAGAAGGTTAACGAGAAGCTGCCGGAGGGAGCCGTCTCGGAGGATTCAATCGGTAAATGGCTGCGCGATGCATTCTCAGATCCCGTATCTACTCGGCTAATGCCCGTGGAGGCGCCGTCCATTAAGGATTCTCAGCGGCAGGAACCACTACTCGAGGTAACCGGTCCGATAGCCATCCCTCCACCGATAGAACCAGCCGGTCGGCGAGTTACGCTGAGTGATTTGCTTGGTGCTGGGCTGCTTGTTCCGCAGGACATTCTGTTCATTGAAGTCGATGGTCGGAAGCAGACAGCGAGCATCAGCCCCGATGGAAGTGTCGACGTCGCCGGCACGGTGTTCGAGTCCGTATCGCCCGCCGCATTGCGCGTTCTCGAGTTAGCCGGCAAAGCGCGCAGGGCCGTGAACGGATGGGCCGCTTTTCGCGTCCAGCGTGGAGGACAAGACATTGGTTCTCTTATCGAACTCCGCGCACAGTATGAAGATCGCCAACAGGTAGAGTCCCCAACTGCGGAGGCCCAAGGCCCTGAGGCCCCCGCCGAAGTAGATAACAACCCGGCAGTGACTCTTGCCGCTGAGCAGCTGAAGCCCTTGTTGGGGCTCTTGCCGGAATTAATGGTGAATCCGAGCAAGTCAGGGATCTCGCTGTATGCGGGAAAACTCGTGGTAGCCTATGCCTATCCTCGAAAGAAAGGGATGCCCAAACTACGCGTTTATGTTGGAGAGACTTTCCCGGATTGGACCACTCCCGATCCGACCTATGCCTTCTGGTGCTATGTCGACGACTGGATCGCAAATATTCCGCGAGTAGTCAACCTGCTTAAGGCGGCACCTCGCTGCCGTGCCGAAGACCTGGCGGCTGGGAAAGACGCATACGCTCGCAGGGAAGACCCGGGTAGAGGCACACTCACTTTCGCCGCGCAATGAATGGCGTTAGACCACGCAACGCCAGGAGTAGCAGAGTCGCCGGCACTGCAGACCCAAAAGGGAGCCAGTTGCATCCAAGTGAATCCCTTCTTGCCACGTTTTCGGAATAAACATCGGCCAAACGAAATCCTGCCCGGCGTTCAGCCAAATCAGGCCGGGCGTACGAACCGACCTTCTAAATCTGCAGCCTTGCGTGCGAATCGTAGAAGTTCAGGATTTGCGACCAGGCGGATGGTACACTCATCGACTGCGATTCTGGACCCCGCTTTAGGGGGTTGCGTGAGGTTGTTCCGCTGGGAGATTCGCCTCTCTGGTGTCGCCGATGAGCGATGTGACGCACATCCTGTCCGCCATCGAGCAAGGCGATCCGCACGCTGCGGAGCAATTATTGCCACTGGTCTACGACGAACTGCGCAAGCTAGCGGCACAGAAGCTGGCGCAGGAGAAACCTGGCAAGACGCTCCAGGCAACCGCGCTCGTTCATGAGGCGTACTTACGGCTGGTGGATGTGGAGGGTGCACAGCACTGGGATAGCCGTGGACACTTCTTCGCCGCCGCCGCCGAAGCCATGCGCCGCATCTTGATCGATCAGGCTCGGCGCAAGCGGCGGCCCAAGCACGGGGGCGATCGCAAACGCGTCGATCTGGATGAGGCCCTTTCCCTCAGCGAAGCCGCCGATGGCGACGACTTGCTGGCCCTCGATGAGGCACTGGCAAAGCTCGCCGTGGAGGAGCCGGCCAAGGCCGAGCTGGTCAAGCTGCATTTCTTCGCTGGCTTGACCCTGGAAGATGCCGGCCGGATTCTCGGCATCGCGCCCCGCACTGCCAAGCGGCACTGGGCATATGCCCGCGCCTGGCTGTACGCCGCCGTCCGCGATGCCGCGTTGGAGTGATGAGTACTAACTCATTACTCGTTACTCATCACTTTCTTGATTTTTCGTGGCCCCCAAACGGCCGCAAACTCGCATTGTTTCTCGAACGGGCATCAAGGAGCCGAAATCGTGGACCGATCTAAACTTGAACGGGACGATATTTTCTGTGCCGCCATCGAGTTGGCGTCGCCGGCGGAGCGTGCCGCCTACCTCGACCAGGTCTGCGGCGACGATCTCGACACCCGCCGGCGTGTCGAACGGCTCCTGGAGGCCCATTCTCAGGCCGGAAGCTTTCTCGGCGCCCGCCCTGCCATCGTGGCGACCACCACCGATTTGCCTGCTGAGTCCTCTGGGAGCCCGATCGGTCCGTACAAGCTGCTGCAGGAGATCGGCACGGGGGGAATGGGGGTCGTCTGGATGGCGGAGCAGACCCGGCCGGTGCAGCGCAAGGTGGCCCTGAAGATCATCAAGGCGGGCATGGATAGCAGGCAGGTGTTGGCCCGCTTTGAGGCCGAGCGCCAGGCACTGGCCTTGATGGACCACCCTAACATCGCCAAGGTTTTCGACGGCGGCGCGACGGCAGCGGGCCGGCCCTTCTTCGTCATGGAGCTGGTCAAGGGCCAGCCGATCACGCAGTATTGCGACGAGCACCGGCTGACGCCACGCCAACGCCTGGAACTGTTCGTACCCGTCTGCCAGGCGATCCAGCACGCGCACCAGAAGGGCATCATTCACCGCGACGTCAAGCCCTCGAATGTCCTGGTTGCACCCTACGACGGCAAACCGGTCGTCAAGGTCATCGACTTCGGCGTGGCCAAGGCGACGGGCCAACGGCTTACCGAGAAGACGTTGTTCACGGAATTGGGCGCGGTGGTCGGGACGCTCGAGTACATGAGCCCCGAGCAGGCCGAGCTGAACAACCAGGACATCGACACGCGCAGCGACATTTATGCGCTGGGCGTGCTGCTGTACGAGCTTCTCACCGGCAGCACGCCACTGACGCGCCAGCAGCTCAAGCAGGCCGCGTTCAACGAGATGTTGCGGATGATCCGCGAGGAGGAGCCGCCCAAGCCGAGCACGCGGCTGTCGGATTCGAAGGATTCCCTGCCGTCGATCTCGGCGCAGCGGCACACGGAACCCGCGAAGCTGACCAAGCTGGTCCGCGGCGAGCTGGACTGGATCGTGATGAAGGCCCTGGAGAAGGACCGCAACCGCCGCTATGAGACGGCCAACGGCTTCGCGCAGGATCTGCAGCGATACCTGGCGGATGAGCCGGTGCAGGCCTGCCCACCGTCGGCGTGGTATCGCTTCCACAAGTTCACGCAGCGGCACAAGGCGGGGCTACGCATTGCAGCGGCGGCAGCCCTGGTGTTGCTGTTGGCCATCGCCGGCGTCAGCTGGGCGCTCTGGGATCAGGCTGCGCGTCGCACCGAGCTGGCCGAGCGCATGGCCGAGACGGAATGGACGGTGAGCGCGGCGCTGGTCCAGACGGAGCAGTGGCGCAAGCAGGCCGGCGACGCGCCGATCGCAACGAGCCAGGAGGCGGATGCCGTCCTGGCGCTATGGCGACAGGCGGAAGCGTCGCTGGCCCAGGCGGAGACCGCCTTGCGGACCGGCACGGCCGACGACCGTTTGCGTCAGCAGGTCATGGACGAACGACAGCAGATCGAACAGGGACGCGCGCAGGCGCAGCGGACGGCAAAACTGTTCCGCGACCTCGATGACGCCCGCATGACGCAATCGATCTGGATCGAAACCCATTGGGACTATGCCAGTGCCTCCACGAAGTATGCCGCGGCGTTCGCGGCCTACGGTTTGGAAGTCAAGCCGGGACCAGCCGAAGAGCTGGCGCGGCGCATCCGCGCGGAGCAACCCGCCATCCGCGAGGCCCTGATCGTGGCACTCGAGAACTGGTGCTCCACCGCCGCGTCGGCAAAGACAGCGGAACTGGCGAACCTGGTGCTGGCGATCGCGGCCGCTGCAGATGACGATCCGTGGCGGCGGCAATTTCGCGCCGCGGCCAGTGCTGGGGACGTCACGTCACTGCGCGCCTTGAGCCGCCAAGCAAGGCGGCTGTGCCTGCCACCTTCCAGTCTCCTTTTGCTGGCCGCGAGGCTGAGTTCTCAAGGCGACCTCGACGAAGCCGTGACTCTGCTACGCTGGGCGCGCGGCCGGCACCTTACGGATTTTTGGATCCATTTTGACCTGGGAGCTCGCCTGAGACCGGACGACGATAAATCCGATAAATCCCCCAAGATCCTGGAAGAAGCAATCGGCTGTTACCGAACAGCCTTGGCGCTGCGTCCGGCTGCCGTCGCAGCCCACAATAACCTCGGCCTCGCTCTCCTGGCCGAGAAGCAGTTAGACGAAGCCATCGCCGAATGCAGGAAGGCCATCGAACTCAACCCCAAATTCGCAAGGGCCCACACAAGCCTCGGCCTCGCCCTCCAGGCTAACAACCTGTTGAATGAGGCCATGGTCGAATACCGCAAGGCCATCGACCTCGATCCCAAGTTCGCGCCGGCCCATAACGGCCTCGGCAACGCTCTAATGGCCAAGAACCAGTTAGACGAAGCCATGGGCGAATACCGCAAGGCCATCGCCCTCGATCCCAGGTTCGCGCCTGCCCACTCCAACCTCGGCAACGCTCTAATGGCCAAGAACCAGTTGGACGAAGCCATCGCTGAATGCAGGAGGGCCATCGAACTCAACCCCAAGCTCGCGAGGCCACACCACAACCTCGGGAACGCGCTCATGGCCAAGAACCAGTTGGGCGAAGCCATCGCCGAATACAGGAAAGCCATGGAACTCGATCCTGAGTTGGCGGTGGCCCACATTGGCCTGGGCAACGCCCTCGAGGCTAAGAACCTGTTGAATGAGGCCATGGCCGAATACCGCAAGGCCATCGACCTCGATCCCAAGTTGGCGCCGGCCCATAGCGGCCTCGGCGCGATCCTGTGTGATGTGAAGCACGATTACGACGGGGCCATCATCGAGTTCCGCCAGTGCATCGAGCTCGATCCCAAGGAAGCAATGTTCCACAACAACCTCGGCAATGCTCTCCGCAAAAAGAACCAGTTGGACGAGGCCAGCGCCGAATTCCGGAAGGCCATCGACCTCGATCCCAAGTTGGCGCTGGCCCCAGTGGCCTCGGCGACGTTCTGCAGGCGAAGAACCAGTTAGACGAAGCCATCGCCGCATTCAAGAAGGCCATCGAACTCAACCCCGAATATGCCCAGGCCCACAATAACCTCGGCAACGCGCTGAACACCAAGAAGCAGTGGGACGAAGCCATCGCCGAATACAGGAAGGCCATCGAACTCAACCCCAGGTACGCGGAGGCCCACAACAACCTCGGCGTCGCGCTGACGGCCAAGAACCAGTTCGACGAAGCCATCGCCGAATACAGGAAGGCCATCGAACTCAACCCCGAATATGCCCAGGCCCACAATAACCTCGGCAACGCGCTGAACACCAAGAAGCAGTGGGACGAAGCCATCGCCGAATACAGGAAGGCCATCGAACTCAACCCCAAGCTGGCGGAGGTCCACGACAACCTCGGCTGGACGCTCCGCGCCAAGAACCAGTTGGACGAAGCCATCGTCGAATACAAGAAAGCCATTGAACTCAACCCCCAATTCGCAAAGGCCCACATCAACCTCGGCGACGCGCTGCAGGCCAAGAGCCAGTTGGATGAAGCCATCGCCGAATACAGGAAGGTCATCGAACTCGACCCCAAATACGCGGAGGCCCACAACGAGCTCGGTCTCGTGCTGCAGGCCAAGAAGCAATTGGACGCAGCCATCGCCGAATTCAAGAACGCCATCGAACTCAACCCCAAGCTCGTGCCGCCCCACCTCAACCTCGGCTCCGCGCTGCTGGACAACAAGCAGTTGGACGAGGCCAGCCCCGAATACAAGAAGGCCATCGAGCTCGATCCCAAGTACGCGCCGGCCCACTTCGGCCTCGGCATGGTACTGGAGGCCAAAAACCAGTTGGACGAAGCCATCGCCGAATACCGCCAGGCCATCGATCTTCAACCGGATTATGCCGAGGCACACTGCAATCTGGCCAAAGTTCTTTATTTACAGGGGCAATTATCCGCCTGTCTCGATTTCTATAAACGAGGGCACTCGTTAGGCAGCAAGCGCAAGGACTGGCACTACCCGTCGGCGCAATGGGTAGCCAACGCCGAACGGCTCGTCCGGTTGGAGGCGAAGTTGGCCGACGTTCTGGCGGGGAAAGCCACGCCGGCGGACAACGGCGAACTCCTTGGCCTCCTGGAAGTGTGCCGGCTGCAACGCCGGTACGTCGCCGCCGCCCGGCTCTACGCCGACGGCTTCACCGCCGACCCAAAACTGCCTGACGACGTAAAGGGTTGCCATCGTTATAACGCCGCCTGCTTCGCCGCCTTGGCCGCTGCGGGTCAAGGGACGGACGCCGGCAAAATCGACGACCAGGAACATCGCCGGCTGCGCCAACAGGCCTTGGCCTGGCTCCGGGCCGACTTGGAGGCGTGGAGCAAACAACTCGACGGTGGCAAGGCAGACGAACGCCGATCCGCGCTGGCCGCGCTGGAGCATTGGCAAGGCGACACGGACCTGGCCAGTGTGCGTGACGTGGATGCGCTGCAAAAGCTGTCGGCCCAGGAGCAGGAGCCGTGGCGGAAACTGTGGGCCGACGCGGCGGAAGTGCTGAAGAAGGCCGGCAACGCCAAGTGAATGACGCTGCCGTGCCAACGCGAAACGGAGTTTCGCGGAGTGGGTTCCCAAACAGATTTTGGGAACCAGGCGAACACCAAAAAAGAAAAGCGGCCGGTGAGCAATTGGCGCTGCTTTGCAGCCCACAGTACGGAGGAACGAAGGGCGAGAGTAAGGAGGATCCTATGATGTCGTTGAGGGCCGCGGGTCGAGGTGACCGTAGAGACCTTGGTGCTTTGTGCCCGTCGGTGAGTATGGTCCCGGGAGCTGGTGACCACAACACTGGTGACACGCTGCGTCGTGATCCCGTTTGGGAGACTGCTCGTAACCCTGTCGCTCCCGCGCCCGCAGCCCCCTTGGACAATCGGTTCCCCCTTATTGTGGAGGCTGCCATGACACCACGCAAGGACCATTTCCCTCATCCCTCTGCGCGGCCGCGGCGCGTGAGCTTAGCAGTGACCAATCCCCACGCGGCCGGGATTGACGTTGGTGCCGATGAGCACTGGGTGTGTGTGCCCGCCGGCCGGGCCGCAGAGCCGGTGCGCCGCTTCGCCACGTACACCGCGGACCTGATGGCGCTGGCCGACTGGCTGCAGGCGTGCGGGGTGACGACGGTGGCGATGGAATCGACGGGAGTCTATTGGGTACCACTGTACGAGTTGTTGGAGGCGCGGGGCTTTGTAGTGCTTTTGGTTGATGCCCGCCAGGTGGCGCGGGCCCCGGGGAGACCGAAGAGTGATCGCAAGGACTGCCAGTGGATCCAGCGACTGCACAGCTACGGGCTGTTGTCGGCTGCCTTCCGGCCGCAGGACGAGGTGGTCGTGCTGCGCGGCTACTTGCGTCAGAGGGACATGTTGGTGACCTATGGCGGCCAGCACATTCAGCATATGCAGAAGGCGCTGGAGCAGATGAATGTGAAGCTGACGGAAGTGGTCAGCGACATTACGGGAGTGACGGGCATGGGCATTATCAAGGCCATCCTGCGCGGCGAGCGTGCGCTGCAGGAACTGGCGCGCTTGCGCGATCCGCGCTGTAAGGAGAGTGAGGCGACGATCGCCCGTGCCCTACAGGGCAACTGGCGGGAGGAGCACCTGTTCGCCCTGCAGCAGGCGGTGGCGCTGTACGAGTTTTACCACCAGCAGATCGATGCCTGCGATGCAGCCATCGAAGCTCACTTGCGGACGTTCGCAGACCGAAGCAGCGGCCAGCCACTCCCCCACCGGCCGCGGCGGCGCAAGCGCGAGGCGAACGAGCCCCGCTTTGATGCGCGGGCGCGGTTGTATTGTCTATGTGGGGTGGATCTGACCGCCATCGAAGGGATTGACGAGACCACGGCGCTGGTGCTGCTGAGCGAGATCGGCTCCCAGATGAGCCGTTGGCCTTCGCTGAAGCATTTTTGTAGCTGGCTGGGGTTATGTCCGCAGCACAAGATTTCGGGGGGTAAGATCCTGAGCCGGCGGGTGCGGCGGGGTGCGAGCCGGGCCAAGCGCGCCTTGCGGCTGGCCGCGCGGTCGCTGCACCACAGTAGGAGCGCCCTCGGGGCATTCTTCCGGCGCATGAAGTCGCGGCACGGGACTCCTGGGGCAATCACTGCGGCCGCGCACAAGATCGCTCGCCTAGTGTACGCGCTGCTCAAACATGGGAAGGACTATGTGGCCCAAGGGATGGCGGAGTACGAGGCGAAGTACCGAGAGCGCAAGCTGCAAGCGATGGCCCGACAGGCCCGCGCGTTGGGTTTCCAATTAGTACCCGCGGCGGCTGGCGCCGTAACGTAGCCGACCCATGAGCGCGACTGGCCCAGGTCGCAGCTACCGAACAGTCACAACCCAGCACTAGATGATCCAGTCGGGTAGAAGAATCCGCGCTGGGGAGGGGGAAGTTGTGCGCCCATAGGGCTAACTCCGCCTCTTGACCCTCTGAACATGAACTCTGTTGCCGGTGGGAGTTCCTTGGGAGCGTCGCCGCCAAGCAGAAGTCTCACCGACCCGGCCGGCCCCTGGCGCTCAGTCTGCGCGCCGGGGACATGTAGGACGGATTGGCAATCCGTCCCACGGCACCGGCATTATATCGCAAATCGCATCGAAAAAAGCCGGCCCGCCCTGTTCCGGCCCCTTGGAGCGCAGATGGAGAAAAACATGACTATGCAAACTGCCCCCGCCCGCCTGACGCCGGACCCGACCGAGCAGAACGGTCGCAATGATTCTCTCATGAGCATGCCAGGTGCCCCCGACACCCTGACGCCGGACCCGGCCCTCCCCAAGTCGGCGGATCCGGGGCCGCTACGGGCCGCCCACACGCCGAACTTCCCCGCGCTGTTGCGGCGGCTCGGCGCGTCGCTGCTGGTCACCACTTACCAGGCCGGTAAGCTCGTGATGCTCCGCGACGAGGGGGACCACCTCAACACCCACTACCGCACGTTCAAGGCCCCGATGGGCCTGGCCCTGGCCGACGGTGGCGCCAAGCTCGCCATCGGCACCACCATCCAGGTCTGGGAGTTCCGCGACGTTCCGGACGTCGCCCGCCGCCTGGAACCCGCCGGCACGCGCGACGGCTGCTACCTGCCGCGCGCCAGCCACGTCACCGGCAACGTCCTGATCCACGAGATGGCCTACGGCGCCGGCGGCCAGCTCTGGTTCGTCAACACGCGCTTCTCCTGCCTGGCCACCCTCGACGCCGAGGCGAGCTTCACCCCGCGCTGGCGGCCGCCGTTCGTGACCGAGCTGGAGCCTTCGGATCGCTGCCACCTCAATGGCCTGGCCATGGTGGACGGCAAGCCGAAGTACGTCACTGCCCTGGGCGAAACGAACGAGATGGGCGGCTGGCGGCCGAACAAGGCGCGCGGCGGCCTGCTGATGGACGTGGATTCCGGGGCGATCCTCTGCCGGGGCCTGTCGATGCCCCACTCGCCGCGCTGGCATGCCGGCCGCCTGTGGGTCTGCGAGTCGGGCTCGGGGACGCTCGGCTATGTCGATCTGAACACCGGCCGCTATGAGGCGGTCGCCGCCGTGCCGGGGTTCACGCGCGGGCTCGACTTCGCGGGGGATCTCGCCTTCGTCGGCCTGTCTCAGGTCCGCGAGTCGGCCGTCTTCAGCGGCATCCCGATCACCGAGCGGCTCGCTCCCGAGCAGCGGACGTGCGGCGTCTGCGTCGTGGACCTGCGCCGCGGCGAGACGATCGCCCTGCTCAAGTTCGAGAGCGGCGTCCAAGAGGTCTTCGCCGTGGCGGTGCTACCGCGGCGGTTCCCCGATTTGATCAACGACGACGAGAAGCTACTGGAGAGTTCCTTCGTGGTCCCCACCGAGTATCTCGGTGAGGTCGCGGCGACGGTCCGCGCTGCGGGACCTGCGTGAGGCAATAACGTAGCCGCGTTCGCCAGAACGCGGGTTTCGCAGTGCAGACCCCTCACACCCGCGTTCTGGCGAACGCGGCTACCTAACCGGGGCGGTCTGTTTTCCTTCCTGTTTTAGGAGTTTCTCATGATGAAGCGTTCCTGGATCCGCAACTTGTTTGCCCGCTCGGGCACGCGCACGGTTCGCAAGGCGCCACACCGGGCCCGCCCGGCCCTGGAGGCGCTGGAGGACCGCTGGGTTCCGTCCACGATCGTCGTCAACAACCCCACCGACACGCCCGTCGTTGGCGAGATCGACCTGCGTCAGGCGATCGTCCAGGCGAATATGAACGGGGGGAACGAGACGATCACCTTTGACAAAACGGTGTTCAAGACGCCGCAGACGATCCCCTTGAACGGCACCCAGCTCGAGCTGAGCGACACGACCGGGACGGAGACGATCACGGGCCCGAAGGCGGGCGTGACGGTCAACGGCGGCGGGCATAGCCGGGTGTTTCAGGTCGATGGGCTGGTCACGGCGTCAATCTCGGGACTGAAGATCACCGGCGCCGGCGGCACCGCCTTCCACGGCGGCGGCGTACTGAACGAGGGCGCGCTGACCCTGACCAACTGCACCGTCAGCGGCAACTCCACAAACTTCGGCTTCGGCGGCGGCCTGTACAACGCCCTTGGGGGCACGGCCACGCTGACCAACTGTACCGTCAGCGGCAACACCGCCTTATTCTTTGGCGGTGGCGTGTTGAACGGCGGCACGGCCACGCTGACCAACTGTACCGTCAGCGGCAACACCTCCCTTGTCCGTTCCGGTGGCGGCATGGCCAACTACGGCGCGCTGGCGCTGGCCAACTGCACCGTCAGCAGCAACTCCGCTGAATACGGCGGTGGCCTGGAGAACGTCTCCGGCGCGGCCACGTTGACCAGCTGCACCGTCAGCGGCAACTCCGCCTGGAAGGGCGGCGGCCTGAGCAACTACGGCACGGCCACGCTGACGAACTGCACCGTCAGCGGCAACACCGCCGCTGTTCGCGGCGGCGGCCTGGAGAACGCAGGCGCGGCCACGCTGACGAACTGTACCGTCAGCGGCAACACCGCCAGTTACGGGGCCGGTGGCGTGTACAACACTGGCACGGCCACGCTGACCAACTGCACCGTCAGCGGCAACTCCGCCTTCTCCGGCAACGGGGGCGGCATCTTCAACGGGACTGCGTACTATTACGCCAATTCCAACAGCGCTACCCTGAACCTGACCAACTGCACCGTCAGCGGCAACTCCGCCATCGCCGGCAACGGGGGCGGCATCCTCAACAACGCGAGTGCGTACTTTGGCTTTGCCTCTACCCTGAGCCTCGACCACGTCCTCGTGGCCGACAACAGCGCCTCCGCCGACGCCTCGGGCAACTACGGCAACGGCGGCGGCGTCGAGAATGACGGCACCCTCACCGTCACGCACTCCACCTTCAAGAACAACCTGGCCTCCGGCGGCGACTACGCCGCCCCCATCACCGGCCCCATCACCGAAGGCTCTGCCGGCGGCGCCATCGACAGCCAGGGGCCTTCCCTGACGGTGACCGACAGTGCGTTCACCGACAACCAGGCGGTCGGCCCCGCGACGGGGACCGGGGAAGGCAATGGCGGCGCCATCAACAACAGCTCGCCCGCGACCATCACCGACTGCACGTTCAACGGCAATGAGGCGCTCGGCCGCCTCAGCAACGCCGGCGCCATCAGCGCTGGCGAGAACACAACCACCAACTCGGCCACGGACCCGCTGGCCATCAGCAACTGCAGGTTCACCGGTAACGAGGCTGTTGGCGCCAACGGCACCAACAACTCCGCCGCGCTGTTTGGCGGTGAGGCCCTGGGCGGCGCCATCGCCAGTGCTTCCCCGCTCACCATCGCCAACAGCACGTTTACCGGCAACCTGGCCAAGGGCGGCGACCAGGGCGACAACGTCGGCGGCCTTGACCCCAACCCCGTCGTCGGCGAGGCCTGGGGCGGCGGCCTTGTCGATTTCGCCGCCTCGCTCACCGTCACTAACAGCACCTTCACGGACAACCAGGCCATCGGCGGCAACTCCGCCGAGGGCCCCGGCGCTCCGGCCGCGGGCGGCGGCATCGCTGCGGAAATCTTTGCTACCCCGACCCTCACCAACGTGACGTTCGTCGGCAACCAGGCGATTGGCGGTAGCGGCGGCACCAGCCGCCCCGGGTATCCGGGCACGGGCGGCAGCGGGTTCGGCGGCGGCTTCTACAATGGCGTTGACTCGACCGCCACCGTCTCGGACAGCCTCTTTTCCGATAACCAGGCCGTCGGCGGCGCCGGCGGGAAGGGCGCCGCGGGCGGTGTCGGCGCTGGCGGCGCCATCGCGAATGGCGGGGGCATTGGCACATTCGAGGTGAATTTCCTGGGTCTCGGTACTGACACGTCGACCCTCTCCGTCGACCACAGCACGCTCATCTTCAACGTGGCCCAGGGAGGCGCCGGCGCGGCCGGGGGCAACGGCGGCAACGGCCTGGGCGGAGGCGCCTACAACGGCGCCACCACGACCCTGGCGCTGACGTACTCCTGGGTGACCCTGAACGATGCTAATGGCGGCCAGGGGAAGCACGGCGGCGCCGACGGCGAGGGCATCGGCGGCGGCGTCTACGACACTCCGGGGGGGACGTTCACCTTCGATGTCGCTACCTCTATCATCTTCAACTTCGCCTCCACGAGCGGCGCCAACATTGGCCCATGACGCCTCTCTGAGCAGGAAGCGGGCTTGGAAAGGAGAGCAGAATCCAGAAAAGCATGACGTTCAAATCCATTTATGGTGTCCGGAACTGTGGTAATCGAGTTCCGGACACCTTTTTTTTCGGGCTCGCGAACCGCTGCAAAGAATAGAGTGGCAAACGCCCAGAGGGGAACATTCATAACGCCGCCCGCACCGCTCGCCACGCCCGTCGACAGGTTGACGTACACGCCGGTGAGGTACACAAAGTAATCAAGCCGGGGATTGCAGAGGTGTGCAGGCACAGGGAGAACGGACCCATTTCAACAAAACTGGAGCCATCATTCCGCTTGCATTCCGGCACGGGTGAGGTACTCATGTGACCGCGTTGCATGAACCGATCCTCATCCCCCGGAGAGCACCATGCCTGCATTATCCACCTGGAACCTCGACCCAACCCGCATTCTGACCCGACGTGAACTGACCACCGTCTTAGCCGACCTAACCGCCCGAACCACGCGAGCCAATACGCAACGCAACTTGATCATCGTTCGCCTGGCGTGCTGCTGCGGACTGCGCGTGTCCGAGATCGCCGGGCTGCAGCTAGACGACGTAGTGGCCGACGTTCAGCGCCCGCACCTGCGTTTGCGGAGGCAGATCACGAAAGGGAAGCGAGCGCGGTGTGTGCCGGTGTGGTGGGATGGAGGGACGCTGACTGACCTTGTCGCATGGAAGGCTCGTCGCATTGCGGACGGCGCCCGCGGCACGGACCCGTTCGTCTGCTCGGTGCAGGCCAATCGTCGCGGCTTGCCACTTCAACGAGCGGCACTGCGGCGGCGGTTTCTCTCGGCCTGCAAGGTGCTTGGCTTGGCCCGGCTACGGACGCTGACCATCCACCACGGGCGACATACGTTTATTAGTCACGCCCTTGCCGGGAAACGCAGGCTGGCCGAAGTAAGAGCAGCTGCCGGCCATGCCTGCTTGCTGACGACGAGCGTGTATCTCCACGTGGCGGTTGATGATGATGGAGAGGTTGGCACGCTGTTCGCGTTCGGCGGATAGCATTTCATTTGCGTTCCTCTCCCGAAACCGAGTAGACTTGAAGCATCCTGCCGTGCAACCCATCAGGTGACTGGGCGACGCCTGGTGAGTGGCATAGGCAGGATTTTTGTTGCGCTGGCGGGAACACTTGCCTATCTCTTTGCCCACGTTTGTTCACGTCGCGTCCGGCATGCCCAGGTTGGCCAGAAACGCCAACGAGAAAACCCCGCCTAGTGCGGGGCCTCGTGGGCGATCCTGGGAAAGCGTAGGCAAGCCTACGTTAGGCTGAACTTCCCCCGATCTGCCTTCTTGAACCGTGCCTCCTTCCCCTTCGCCTTGATCTCCCTGAGCAGGGCAGAGTAAAGCGTCGCATGCGGGGTCAGCCCGCCCGGCGAAGACCAGTAGCCCTTGTCTGACGTAGCCTTGATCATCTCCTGGCAGTTCATCGGCTCGGCGTTCTCGCCCAGCACCTTGGCGGCAGCGTCCAGGGCGCTGGTCTTCTTCTCCTTGGGCGGCTTCGGCTCCTTCTTCGCCTTCTTGGCGCCTTCGGGCTTGGGTGCCTTGTTCCCTTTGCCCTTCGACGTGGTCTTCCGCGCCGCCGACTCCGCGGGCACGGGCCTGTCCTTGGCCCCCTTGGGCGCTTTCCCGACGACCTGCACCTCCTCGTCGGGGCAAAAGCGGACGTGCTCAATCTCGCCGGCTTCATCTCGCAAGCCGACTTCGAACTTACGCGCGTCCGCGCCATCCCCGACCTTGGTTGCGTCGCAGATAGTTCTCGGGCCGTCGAACCCAGGAATCAGGACGATGTCGCCCAAGCTCAGGTCCGTAATCTTCCTCGGGGTGCCCGGCGTCTGCTCGGCCTCGGTGCTCTTGGCCTTTTCGGTGCGGGCCGAATCCTTCGCTGTCTTCTTGCTTGCCATGATGCGTTGTCCTTTCTCGGTGGCTGTCGTGTGCGGCACCGCGCCAATCGCGATGCAACAGGGACAGTCAGTTACCTCGCGTGGGGAAGGACAGCAAGCGCAGTAAGCGTGAATTCCTGGGATTATTCTCAGCGGGCATTCGGAGACGCCTGGCTTTGCTCAGCAGCGGCGAAGAGCACACAGGTGCGCTCGCCCGCTAAGAACCAAGGCAGATGTCTTCTTGCCCGAGTGCTTACGAGAATGGAGAATTCGGTAACTGAATTTGTGCCCATTGATGGCGGGGGTAGCTTCGAATTGCTTTTCTTCAATGCCCCGGTCTTGAGAAGCTCAAGGCCGGGGCATACATGTGACGGTGGAAGTGGCCAGGGCCGCGAATGGAACGCAGTGTGACCTTCTTCCCAGGGCAGGCCGGGGCACGGATGATTGGGGCGAGGGCCGAAAGTGTCTTCCGCTGCCAGTGTTGCAAATGCGCGGATTTCGGGCTGCTGCGGTCATTGTTTGCGAGGGTCGTCCGCGTCGTTCACATAATTGATTTGAAATGGGCCGATGCAATGAACCTGGACGATGGTCTCGCCCTTCGCCAAGGCGAAGTGGCGCACCTCTTTGGGCATGCGCACGAACGAGCCCGTCGGCATGGCTTCGCTTGCGTCGGCATCGAACTTGTCACCTTTGCCCATCAAGAACGTGCCTTTGATTACAGTGACGTTTTCGTCAGTCGGGTGCCAATGTGGCGGTACTTTGTAGCCATCGGGTACCTTGATGCGGATCACGAACGGCTCCGCCTTGCCCGGATTTCCCGCGAGCACGGCGACTAGCGCGCCGGAAGGCAGACCGGGCGGCGCCGGACCCCATTTCACGTCGTCGGGTCGCACCATTACATGATCTTTGTCAGAGCCGTGGCCTTTCTCGTCGCAAGCCTGTGCCCCGGCCAAGATGGCCAAGGCCGCGGTTGCTACCATCCCCAGTCGCAGAAGTTTCAACATGGCTGTCCTCCTTGGATATTTGGCAAGAACGCCGAATGTGCTTCTAGTTCTGAGCTAGGCAGCAGCCACGGCAAAGGCAAGGGCTGCGTCCGTACCTTTAATCTGTTCAACATATCCGACTGGCATAAGTAATCCCTTCGCTCTCGCGATCCCCGGCCAGCGCGCATCTCGCGCAGGTCGTTCTGGCCCATCGCCCATGCCGTCGGTCCAAACACGGGCCCAAGCCAGATAAAACCCATTATGGAGCTGATTGCGGGAGGCGACTGTAGCGAGCACAGCCGCTTAGGTTTCCGAGGCGTGAAGGGATCCACTCGTGGCAAAGTGTGTCCATCTTAACGACTTTCGAATACGTTGCGGGCTCAGCACGTTGCGCCGCGCCGCCTTCCTCATCACTTCCTCCGCAATTGCATCGGCTGAGTTGACGAGCTGCCCTGGCTCCTAAGCAATGTCCAGCACATTACGGGCGATGAGCAAATGCAGCTGCGCGCCCGGCAAGCCGCTCTCGTCCTTGATCGTCAGGAATGTGTGTTTGCATTCCCACACCTGCTGACCTTTTTCCCCATCCTTGACCCGCCAGCGTTGCCAGGGCTGATCCCGCAGCGCCGCATCATTCAGCAGTTCATCGACCCGTCGCGCCGGCCGGCTGCCGCTGGCCAGGCGCGGTACATTGCGGCCACGTCCCCGCCCGTGGCGATGGTACGGCCGCGTTACCACGCGCGGCGGCTTCAACCAACCCGTCAAGCTGCGTGGCACCTCGGCCACGTAGCTTTGGTGACGCGCCGACAATTCACGCAGAAACTCCGGTTTGCCCCCGTAGCCCTCATCAAATGTCAGCCAGTCAAAATGCACGCCGTTGGCGACGGCCCGGTCGTACAGTTCCAGGGCGATCCGCCACTTGGGCCGGTAGACCACGTCATCGGGAATGCCCGCTTCCCGGCAGCGCTCGCGGTCCTGGTCCCAGCTCTCCGGCAAGAACAGTTCCCCTTCGAGTAGACAATGAAAGTCACCTTGGGCAAAACCCAGATGCACGGTGACCATGCAGTTCTCGTTCTTCCCCAGGCGGCCACACCATTGCTTTTGCACTCCGGGTGTCTTGTCGCCTTTTTTGGGGTCGCTGGTCTCATCGATAATTCCCACGACGTTCGGACCCGCCTGCTCGGCCACGACGATTTGCTGAAGCCGGTCCCGCAGGCGGTCTTCGTCCCACTTCAGTTGACTCAAGAATTCTTGCAGCGTCCGAGGTGCCACGTCGGCGGCCAGAGCGATCGGTTCGACACTCTTCTCCTGGAGGTCGGACAACTGACCGCCGACGTAAACCCCCAGGTGGGCGCGCGTGTCCTTCCGTTCAAAACAATTGTCGAAGCGCTTGAGATAGCGAGTCAGTTTCGACCTCAGTCGCCGAATTTGCTGGGCATCCAGGCCATGTCCTCCCTAAAACCAATTGGAGAGGACAGTTTCGTCAAAACGCCAGCTGCGCACAAGGCTAAGTTAGCGCTGTAGAATTAGGCCGGCGGGCGGTTCCTGCCGCGAAATCCGAAAATAAAAAACCATTCGTCGCGCCCGCCGCACTATTAAGATGGATACGACATTCGTTGCGGAGGGCGACCTTCATGGCCGACACATATCTGGCCACGGTGCTGGGCCAACTGGCTAAGTCACCTGGGATCGACGGCGTGAGCGACGGGCAATTGTTGGAGCAAGTCGTCGCCGGACGCGGCTCGGAGGCGTTAGAGGTGTTGGTGCGGCGTCACGGGCCGCTCGTGTGGCGCGTGTGCCGGCGTGTGTTGCCGCGACTTCATGCGGCTGAAGATGCCTTCCAAGCAACGTTTCTGGCTCTGGCCCAGCAATCGGCGACGATCCGGCGGCCCGGATCGCTGGCCGGGTGGTTGCATCGGGTCGCGTACCGCAACAGTTGCCGGCTCCGTGCGGATCTCAAGAGACTCGAACCGTGGAAAGATGACCGCGCCAGCGCGGTTATGCCCGATCCCTGCACCCAGGCCGCCTGGCGTGAGTTGGGCCGGATCATCGAAGAAGAAGTCCAGCATTTGCCGGAGAAATATCGCCTACCGTTGCTGCTCTGTTACTGGGAGGGCCAGACCCACGAGCAGGCAGCCCGCACACTCGCCTGGCCAACCGGAACGGTGAAGACCCGGCTGACCAAGGCGCGAAAACTGTTGCACGCCTGGCTGGTCCGCCGCGGGGTAACATTGGCCGAAGGGGCGATTGCCACGTTGGTGGGTGTTCGCACAGCGGAGGCGGTGCCGCCGCTATTGCTGTCACGGACCGCGGCGGCGGCAAAGGCAGGCACTTTGTCTGCGCGCGTGGCAGCATTGGCCCGGGCAGCTTGGCCAAGCGCGCTCGTGGCACGGGCAAGGGCAGCACTGATTCTCACACTGGCCGCGATATTGGTTACTGCCGGGTTCGGCCGATTCGCCATGCGTTTCGACGCCACGGCCGGCGCATCCGCAAAGAGCGTGAAAGTCTCGTCCCTCGAAGACGCCGTGACCGTTCTGATCCAGGGCACCGTCGTCGATGGCGCCGGCGCACCGATAGCTAACGCGGATGTCGTCCTGATCAACTTCGGGCTTGACCGCGCGACCCAGTCGAAGGCAGACGGCACCTTCAGCGCGACGGTGCCCAAGCAGTTCGTGCGCGGCCTCTATGTGCTCGCCAAAGCCGACAATGGCGATTTGCAAGCATTCTTCGCAAATAGTTATGACACCGAAACAGCACCGGCGCCCATTCGGCTGGCGGTGCGCAAGGCGCGCGCAATCCCGGTGACCGTAATCGATGGTCAGGGAAAACCCGTCGCCGGAGCGAGCATCGCGGCAACGGTGATGACTCGTCGCATCAGGGGAGAGAACTCAGACGCCGGCGGTCACGCACTCCTCCGCGTGCCGGCAGACGCTCCTCTGGAAAATGTCTACGCCTGCAAACCCGGCGTCGGGCTCAACTACGTCATCTACCGCCGCGCGAATGAACCGGCCAGCGATCCATATAAGCTGGCCCCCGACCACACACAACCCCTCCGGTTTGCCCTGGATGGGACGCGCGAGGTACGCGTGCGCGTCGTGGACAATCAGCAGAAGCCGCTGCCGGGGGTAAGTGTTTACCCCTGGTACGTCGAGCGGCCGAGGAAGGGAGGCCACTTCAACCTTTCGGGAATCGATGAATTCAGAGCGACTACTGATGAAGCCGGCACAGCAACCTTCCGCATCATCCCTACGGACAATGTCGGCAGGGTTTCGTTCTGGGCGAAGACGGACAACTACTTTCTGCCCGACCAACCGTCGTTTGATCCCAAGGCGCAGTCAAACGAAGTCGCGATCGCGTTGGAGCCATTGCAGCTAGTACGCGGCAAGGCAACGTTTGCCGATGGCCGGCCTGCCGCAGGTGCCGAGGTGCAAGTCGCGGGGTGCGGCCTACAATTGAGAGACTTTCGAGGCACGGCGCAATGCGACCGGGACGGCGCCTTCGAGATCCGGGTGTATTCGAATCAGTATTGTCTGTTCGTCGCCGAGAAAGAGCATTTTGCATCCCCTGCCGAGATGCGCATCGTGCGCGCGGGCCAGGTGGTCGATCCGGTCCAACTTGTCTTGCAGCCGGCCACGCGCATCCACGGTATGGTCGGGATCGGCAAGGACCGAAGCCCGCTCGCCGGCCGCCGGCTCACCCTCTATCGACGGGCGGAGAAAGACTACTTCAGACTCCCAAAGGAGCTACAGTTGCCCAACCCCAAAGATAGCCACAAGGGGGTCAATCCACTGATACTCCGCCATGCGGTCACCGACCAGCAGGGCCGTTTTGAATTCTTCGCCGGGCCCGGGCGCTACTACATCATCGGGCCGGAGGGTGCGCCGCCGCCGCAATTCGAGATCACCGACCAAAAGGACGTGGAGGCCAACCTGTACACGGAGCGGCCGGACCGCGGCGTTCTCGCCGGCCGGGTTGTGTTAAAGTCCGCGCCCGGCCGCAGCGTGTCCGAGGCCCAGGTTTTGGGTATCGCCACGAGGGTCCGCGGCGGCCGCCTGCGGGCCGTAACCGATTCGGACGGCAGGTTCGGCGCTAACCGCAGTCGGTCGCCGATGGTCATCCAGGCCCGGACCGACGACGGCGTTCTCTCGGGAATAGTCCGCCTCGGACCCGACGACCCCGAAGTGACGATCCCAGTCGGCCCAACCGCGTCCGCGCGTGGCTGGCTGCTGGACGCCGCTTCCGGCGCGCCGCTGGCCGACCGACAAGTCGAGTTCGGCGTCAGGGTCGAAATGGAAGGCGGCGGCTCGATGCCGATTTTCGGCGGCAGTGCCCGCACCAATGCTAGCGGCGAGTTCGTCCTAACCGGCCTGACCACAGGCTGGAAGTTCGACTTGATGCTTGCCATCGAGCGCGACGTGAATGGCAGCAGGATGCGGGGCTGGCGCCGGGTCGCCGACATCACCCCGGCCAAGGCAGATCTGATCGATTTGGGTGAAGTGAAGGTCACAATCCCGGAGGGCCCTCCGACGCTCCTACAGCTGATCGACCGGGCCTTCGCCGCCGGGGAACAGCCACCAGCGCGTCTGCAAACGAAGCTCCACGACGCCCGCTTGGCCGAGCAGCGGGTGCTCCTCTTCGCCGCTGCCAAAAGTAGCGAGGCCTGCCAGCGATTTTTCGCGCTGCGCTACAGCCGAAACAGGACTGAGGTGGAGCGAGCTGCGATCCACGCGCTCGCCAATTACACCATGCTGGCCCTCGATGCGACCGAAGGCCCAGCCGGCGCACCAGTGCGCACCCTACTGGAACGGCTGAAATTGCAACCACCTGTCGCTGAGGGAGGCACATTCGCTATCCTTGGCACCGATGGCCGAGTGGTTGCGAGCACGACGGCCCTGGCGTTAATGACCGGGAAGCAGCTCGATAGCAAGAAGCTGGTGGGCTTCCTAGAGAGGTATGCTCAGCCCGTACCCGACGCAGAAAAGCTGCTGGCCGACGCCATGATACAGGCGAAGCGGGAGGACAAGCGCGTACTCGTCCAACACAGCGGTGCCTTCTGTTCCCCCTGCGTGCTCTTGTCCCGTTTCCTGGAAAAGCACCAGAATCTTCTGGCGAAGGACTATGTCACCGTGAAGCTCGATACGCGCTTCACCAACGGCGCCGCAGTCATCAGCCGTATTCGCAAGGAAGAAGGTGGAATTCCGTGGATGGTAATCCTCGATGCGAACGGCAAATCGTTGATCACGAGCGGTGGCGTAGACGGAAACATCGGCTTTCCCAGCACCGCTGCCGGCATAGCCCATTTTGAGAAGATGTTGCGCGCGACCGCACGACATTTGACCGATGTCGAGATCAAATCGCTGACGCAATCCCTGTCCGGGCCGAACTCATAGGATTTGAAACCAAGTGGGAGCGGATCGGCCCTGCGGGCTTATACCCCCCGGCAGCCGGGGATTCACCCGCTGTCATCCACCTCCCGAAATCTGTGGCCAATGAACTTGCCGTAGCTCTGCAGGCGAGAACTGGATCCTTCTGGTAGTCCCGCGCTACTTGCGCACACGGACCCCTTTCTTCTAAAGGGTGTCCGTTAACTCACTGAAAAGCCGATCGAAAATGCCTACCCAGGAGCACGGAAGCTGCCATTACTGGGGCGCGAACACACGTTCGCTTCGATACACCGGTCGATGGGATTGCGCCAAGCAAAGCTCGGGAAAGGGGGAGGAGATGTAAGCAAGCACTCTGAAACCTTTCGTCGAAACCCTCCGGGAGAAAAGCCCGTCCAGTAGCGTCTGACCAACGGCTGGAAGCGAGCCTTGCGTCGTGGTGGGGTAACCCACCCGGCGAAGCGTAGACAGCGAGTCCGAAAGCCATGCTATTGAGCGTCGAAAGACCTTTCGTGGGAGCCTCTGCTTTTCCCACACCAGGGGCCATGCTGTTGCACCATAGCGGTCTGGTGACAACGGTCCTGCCGGCGTCGACTGAACATGGCAAACGGACAATCGGGGTTTCTCGGGAACCTGGGAGATCCTGTCGTCTCCTCAGTGATAATCCCGGCCGGAGATACCGGGTGACCAACTCCGGGCCACGGCGGCGCACTCGTCCGCTGGGGAGCGAACCAAACGAGTGAGCGCTGAGGTACCGCCAAACGAAGGCAACGAAGTGCGGCGGGATGGGCGGCAGGAAGTCGTAGCGCTTTGGTAGTACCGTTGAAGCAGGGGAACTCGCCCCGGAGGACCCTGTGGAGGGAAGCGAAGCGTCGGCCGGCAGACCCAAGCGAGGGCAACAGGTGGAGCACATCGAGGCTCCGGAGCCTGTCCACGTAACTCGTTTGGATAGCCTCGGGGACCCTTACTGGATGGCAAACCTGTCGGTCGAAGAACCGGATGCGTTAATGCACGCACGTCCGGGTCCGTGGGAGCCCTGGCGGGTAACCGCCAGGGCCACCCAGCCCGCCGCAGGCAACGCACCCGGCCGAGGTCTTCGTTAGCCGGAACGCAATCTGTTTGTTCCGTTTTGTGCTTGGTTGATGCGTTTCTTTCAAACGCCCTCATACTTCTCCGGGTGGAGAGAGTATGCATGAATTACATCATAAAACAAGGTTTTGGGGCGAGGCGCCGACGAGAATCCAATTAGAGGAGTAGCAACATGGAATTCAGTCTCGATGGGACCGGCACGCTCCTCGCTAGCACTCCGCGTGTTCTTCGGACATTGTTAGCAGGGTTGCCTAGAGGACTTGTGCAAGCAAACTACGGCCCGGAAACGTGGTCCCCA
>Ga0310039_10000226_pt1 | contig 53248 bp, 49 predicted proteins | sample Sb_taG_4_FD_200460 | JGI IMG/M metagenome (GOLD analysis project Ga0310039, IMG submission 200460) | Peat soil microbial communities from Weissenstadt, Germany - Sb_50d_6_BS metaG (v2) (version 2) | ecosystem: Environmental > Terrestrial > Soil > Wetlands > Peat | place: Germany: Weissenstadt...
GATGGCGCTGGGGAACGGAGCCGCATTCCTCGCTTGGCCGAATTTAAGGCGTCCGCGCAGAAACCAGACCTGGCCGCGCCTGGCAAATTCCTGCCACCAGCGCGTATCGGTGCGCGCGGGCAGCAGGCAGACCACGAGCGCTCCTTCGAGAGATTCCTCGAAGGCTTTACGGACCCACCTGCCGATGTCGCGGCCATAGGGAGGATTGAGAAAGACCTTCCCCTCCCATCGCTGGGCCAGGCCGTCTTCGACCCGCGTGAAGAAGTGCGCGCATTTGGCATTCATCCTCGTCGCGCACGGATCGAGGGTGAAGCCGCCGAATATCCAGGAAAGCTCGTCAAAGAGCGCCTGAGGCGTTTCCCACTCATCCGAGGCGCTGGAGAAGTGAACGCTTGCCAGCCTTTCACTCGGTAGTCCCTGTTGCGTCACCATGCTCCAAAACTAACCGCCATAGCCGTTCGCGATCTAGGATAAAAGTCGTGAAATCAGCGACTTGGGTTAAAGCAGGTTAAACCGCAAATGGGTTAAATTAGGTGAAATGGAGCGCAAGGACAAAGAGCGGGAACTGGAGGAGGTTCTTGCGAGTAGGCCTTTTAGCGGCAGCGAGCGAACGGAACCCGGTGGCAAGCAATACAGGGCTTCCAGGCAATCCTCCGCCTTCCTCAAATACCTGGTTACCGAGACGCTAGAAGGCAGGCCAGTTACCGACGAGATTGCCACGCAGGACTTTTTCAGGCGCAAGCCTCAAACGGTGGCGCAAGGACAATCGATTGCACGGGTCAATCTGCGAATCCTGCGCAAGAAGCTCGAAGAATATTACCTCACCGAGGGCATAGAAGACCCGATACGCATTGCCATCCCCCTCGGGACGTTCGTTCCGACGTTTAGCGATAATGAAGCCCCGCCGGACAAAGACCTAGCGCGCGGGCTGTACCAAATCAACCTCGAAGCGCCGGAGAATATCGCGCGGGCGCTGGCGCATTTCGAGGACGCGATTCGCAAGAACGACAAGAATGCCGAGGCGCACGCTGGCAAGGCGATGGCCTTATGCACGCTTACGCTGCATGACCTCGCCGCCTCCCCCGCCGAGCTGCTGCCTCAGGCGGAAGTGGAGGCAAGATGGGCGCTCGAACTTAATCCCTATTCCTGGCGCGCACACGCCGCCTTGGGCGGCATCCATGTGTTCCGGCGCGAATGGGCGCAAGCCGACGAGGAGTTCCGCAGGGCGCTGGATATCAATCCTGAAGGAGTGTTCGATCACGGCGCGTACGGGCCTTACCTGCTCGGGCGCGGAGAGTATAGGCGCGCACAGGATCTTGCCCGTCGCAACGAGCAGGAACATCCCGCTGACATGACGTTCCTGAAAAGATCGGCGCTGTTTCTCTATGCCATGCGCGATTATGCGGAAGCGGAGCGCATCCTGAAGGACCTGTTTGCGCTGGACGAGGCGCTTTGGCACGCCCATACTCTGGCCGCGCTCATATGCCTGGAAACGAGCCGGCCGGAGAAAGCGCTAGCCCACATGCGCGAGAGCGCCGCGCGAAAGGACCCAGACCTATGGCCGGGTTTGTACGTGCTGTGTTTGGAGCGCAACGGATTGCACGATGAAGCGCACCAGCGATTCGCGGAACTTCGGGAGAAAAGCGCGTTGGGGTATATCGAGCCCCTCCAGCTCGTCTTGGGGCATATGGCGTTCGGGGAGCACTCCTTGGCCATCGAATGGCTTTCGAGGGCAACGGACACGGGCAATATCCACATGCTCTGGTTGCATCTGTGGCCCTTTCTCGATCCCTTACGGGAAAATCCGGAATTCAAAAACCTGCTTCAACGCACCGGACTGCCGTGCCCGCCGGTTCCATAAAAAATCTAACCAGTGTGTTGCCGCGAATCGATGATGGCTGACACTTTTTTGGGTGCGCCTTAAAGCGATAGTCGCCAGCCAAACCCGAGACGGCAGGAGATGTGGTTTCGTTACCGCTGGCGCACTTTACCGGCTAACGTGAAGGGCCGCTCCTGGACCATTTGATTGGAAAACTCCTTCCATGCGTGCGCCGCATTCTGGTCTCCTGTGGCCTGAATGTGACCGAAGGTTTCCTGGGCTAGTACGGGCAAGGTGATAAGCACGCTTTCGAGCGTCGGAGTCACTGTCGTTGCCCATTCATGAAGGACCGAGCGGATATCTGCATCAAAATGCGGGCTGGCCTTGACGGCTTCGTGCAGCTCACCGAGAATCTCTTTCACTGTCGGGGAGAAATGCACTGTGATGTCGTAGGGGTTCACTTCAGCCGCCTTACGCCTGTGACTAACCGCCATTGCCTGTCTCCATTGGTTCATCTGAAATGCCCGGAACATACCGTCTCCGGGGCCTGGCTTCAAGTTCAAATTCGACGTGGTTCTCAGCCGGTCAAGCCCACATATACGGTGCGCCCTAACGACAATTAACCTTTCGGGCGCGGCGCGTTTCCTCTGACAATCGCCATAGGTGGCGAGGCCATGAACGGGCAGCAATCCTCAACACGCGTCCGTAAAACGGATAGTCCTTTGATTGACGGGCCTGTTCTGGCCTCCCCCTCTCCTACGAGCCGCATCCTCACCGTCGCGGAAATTGCGCGCGAGCTTCGCTGCTCGAAGGCCCATGTTCACCATCTGATTGCAGGCAAGGTAGCAGGCGTGCGGCCCCTGCCCTCTTTATGGCTGGGGCGCCGCCGTCTCATTCTCCTCGCAAGCTTCGAGGAATGGCTCCGCGAGAGCGAAAAACACTCAGGAACAATGCTATGATCCGATCGAACCTGGATGACCGCCGTAGGCGCACGGAAAGGACAAACGTGCATCGACAGCGTCATCAGAAAGGCAGTTTGCAGGTAAGAAAGCACGGGAAGCGCAAGATGTGGGTCCTGCTCTATCGCGACGGAGACACAAGGAAATACGCAACACTGGGGCTCCACGCGCAGATGAGCAAGAGCGAGGCGGAAGCCAGGCGGGACGAGCTGATAGCGGAAGCGAACGCCCGCAATGCTACAGCGCCTGACCCTCACATCACCTTCGGGGAATTTCTCGAAGGGGTCGCCCTTCCCTTTCTGCGGTCCAAGTGGAAGCGGTCTACCGCCGCAACCACGGAAAACCGCATTCAACATCACTTGGGACGCGAGTTCGGGGAAAGACAGCTAACCGATCTGGGCTTGAAGGAACTCCAGGCGTTCCTGAGAGTCAAGGCGGAGACGTTATCGCGCAGCGTCGTGGCGCATCTGCGCTGGGATCTGCGGAGCGTATTCCGTCTGGCGCTCGCGGAAGGCTACGCCGACCGCGATCCGACAGCGGCGCTATTCACGCCGAAGGAGGCAGCCCCCTCCCCGTCCCCATCGATGAGCAAAGAGGAGGTGGAACACTACATCAATTCATTAGACCTGCGAGAGTGCGTTATCGCTCTGCTTGCGATATTCGTAGGCATGCGCCCCGGCGAGATTCTGGCGCTCAAGCGCCGCCACGTGAGCGGCGACTGCACCAAGGCAAGGATCGAGCAGCGCATCTACCGCGGAGACATCGATACTCCGAAGACCCCGACTTCCACACGCACCGTCGCCATTCCGCCCAAGACGGCCAGCCGTTTGAAGGAATGGATGGAACTGGTGCCGGAGAACCCGGAGGCGTGGGTATTCGCTTCGGAAAACCCCGCCACCCCGATGTGGAGAGACAACCTATGGCGCCGTCACATGCAGCCCAAGCTGGAAACAGTCGGACTTCAGTGGGCCACGTTTCAGGTGCTGCGCAGAACACATGCCAGCCTCGGACACGATGCGGGAATTGATCCTAAAGTCGCGGCCGACCAGCGCGGGCATGGCATCGGCGTAGCGATTGAAGTTTACACCAAGGCGGCCCTGTCCAGGCGCGCCGAAGCGGCTGAACAGCTCGAAAAAGCAGTTCTCACCGCTTAACTGAGTGAAATGGAGTGAGGGAAGTTGCTGGTGAACCCCAAGTTGCTGAAAAGATGGAGCGGGAGACCGGATTCGAACCGGCGACGTCCAGCTTGGGAAGCTGGCATTCTACCACTGAATTACTCCCGCGCTCCTGCGCTTACCGCCGCTCTCTCCGCCAGACCCCGGTTCCCTGCCACCCACCCGAACCATGCGGTCTCATCGCAGAACGGACTCTCGTTCCCCGACATCCATCAACATATCACAAAGGACAAACCCCTGGCGCTGGGAAGAGACGCCGCTCACGCGCCCCTACGCGCTCACCGGCGGCACCAGCGTCTTCAGAAACTCGTGGGCCGTGTGAAAACCCCGCTTGTACTGCTCCGTGAAGTTCCCCTGGACGTATGAGGGATAGTAGAACTCGTCTTCGTTCTCGATGTTCATGGCGCCCGTGTACCCAGCCTCGGCCAGCACCGAGAAGAAGCCCTTCCAGTCCACCGATCCGTAGCCCGGGATGCGGAATCGCCACCAGCGCGCATTATTCACCGGTTGGATGCCCGCGCGGCGCACCACGTGCCACAGGATCTCGGTGTCCTTCAGGTGCACGTCGTAGATCTTGTCCACGAATTCCCGCGCCGCAGCCACCGGATCCATGAACTGCCACACCAGATGCGAGGGGTCGAATTGCAAGCCCACGTGGGGACTGTTATTGAACGCCTTGAACAGCGCCTCCCAGCCCACCGGGCCCGTGGCGATGTTGGGCCCGCCGGCATAGGGCTCCCACAGAATCCGCACGTCGTGCTTCTCGCACAGCGGGAAGTATTTTTCGGTGTACACGCGGACGATCTCGTCCACCTGCTGCTCCAGGCGCTGGCCGCGGATGGTGCCGGACTGCCCGCCGATGGCCGGAATTCCCATCTTGCCGCACAGCTCGATGCACTTGGCGGTGTGGGTGTTCTGCCGCTGGCGGGCGGCGGGATCGGGATCGATGTGGTTGCCGTCCACCGCCATCGACGATACGTAGATGCCGGCCCGCTGGATCTTGTCTTTGATCTCGGCGGCGGTGGCGTCATCCGTTCGGTCGGGGTCCAGACGGAGTTGCATGCTGGTGAAGCCTTCGGACTTGACGAACTCCAGGTTGGCGTCGGAGTAGTTGCACAATACGCCGAGCTTCGGTTTCCAGTTGGCGTAACGGCGTTGCTGCCCCTGTGCGGCAGCCAACGCCGAGAATGCCGTGAGAACGGTGCGTCGCGTATGGGTCACGACATGAAGATATCAGATTGCCCGCCCGGCAGCCAGGATCACTCGAAGAGGGAAAGCTGCTTCGACCTCATGGCCGGCCGGTCGTCGAACACGCTCGGTCCGCCCAGCGCCGCCGAGATGCGATTCTCATGCTCGATCAGCGCGGGAAGATCGGCCGCCGCCGCGCATTGCCGCTCGACCGCCCGCACGAAACGATCGAGCCTCCGGACGCCGGCGATCTTCTCGGTGTCGCCCACTTTCACGGCGTCCAGCGACCGCCCCAGCACGGTGATGGACTCGTCGTACGTCTTGAGCGGAACGGGGAACGGGTGGCGGTCCTTCCCGCCGAGTGCAAATGAAAATCGCGCGGGGTCCGAAAAGCGCACCGGCGTCCCGTACACCACTTCGGCAATCAGCGCCAGCGACTGGAGCGTATGGGGCCCCAGGTTCTCCAGCAGCAGCAGGGAAGCGAATCGCGGAACTCGCGCTCGTAGGCCACCGCCAGCACCGCTCCGAGCCGCTTCAGGTCCACGTTTTCGGTGCGGACGTCGTGATGGCGCGGGCCGCTCCACTGCCGCAGTTCGGCGAAGGCGCCGGGCGGCTGGCGGACAATCTCGAGCAGCGCGCTCTGCCCCGGTTTGGCCTGGCGGTCCACCAGGTTCAGGATGACCCTCGGCGCTCCCCGGCAATCCCGGTGTGCGGCTCCGAGGTGAAGTCGCCGACCAAGCTGGAATGCCAGTGATAGCGCCGCGCGAGGCCGCTTTGCTCGTTCATGCCTTGCTGCACCACGGTCCACTCGCCCGCCGCGCTCACGATGAAGGTGTGCAGGTAAATCTGGAACCCGTCGGCGATGTCGACCCGGGCGGTGAGGCGGCTCGTCCGGACCAGCGATTCGCCATCCAGGCCGTTGCGCTCGGACACGGCGCGCAGCTCATCGGGAGTGCGGCGGGAGTGGCGCCCGCGCCCTCCGCAGATGTACAGCCCCAGCTCTCCTTCTCGCCGATTGAGGCCGCGCTTCAGGGCGCCGAGCACCGATGTGGTGATGCCGGAGGAGTGCCAGTCCATGCCCATTACGCAGCCCAGCGCCTGGAACCAAAAGGGATCGCTGAGCCGCGAGAGTAGCTCCGTATGGCCGTAGTGGTCAAGGATGCTCTCGACGATGGCGGTCCCGAGCCTCGTCATGCGTTCCGCCAGCCACGCAGGCACGTGCCCGCCGTGAAGCGGTAGATCGGCGTATCCGGAGCGCTTCATCCCTGCCTCTCGAGTGGCTCGGGCCTCCTCGCCCGTGCCGCTTCCAGAGTGGCACAGGGATCGTGTTGGTGATCGGCGGAGCAGCGGGGCCGTTTCTGGTAGTAAAATAGAAGTTAGCCTCCCCTAAAACATAAACCATGAAATTTGGCGTCATTGTTTTTCCCGGAAGCAATTGCGATCACGACGCGCTTTACGCGGTCTCCGCCAATCTCCGGCAAAAAGCGGAGTTCATCTGGCACGATTCCCGCGACCTGGGCGGTGTCGATGCTGTGATTCTGCCCGGCGGGTTTGCCTACGGCGACTATCTGCGGTGCGGCGCCATCGCCAAGTTCTCGCCCGTGATGAAGGCGGTCCGCGAGTTCGCCGCCGCCGGCGGGCTGGTGCTGGGCATCTGCAACGGGTTCCAGATTCTGGTGGAGGCCGGGCTCCTTCCCGGCGCGCTGATCCGCAATCGCAGCCTCCGATTCGTCTGCCGCGATGTCCACGTGCGCACCGAAACGGTCAACTCCCCGTTCACCTGCGCCGCCCACAAGGGCGAGATTCTGCGCCTGACCGTGGCGCACGGCGAGGGGTGCTATTTCGCCGACGAGCGCACGCTCGACGAGCTGGATGCCGAGGACCGCGTCCTGTTCCGCTACCTCGACAATCCCAACGGCTCCCTGCGCGATATCGCCGGCATCCTGAACCGCGAGCGCAATGTGATGGGGATGATGCCGCATCCCGAGCGCGCCACCGAGCCGCTCATGGGGTCCAACGACGGCTTGGTGATCCTGGAATCCGTGGCGCGGGCGGCGGTGAGGGCATGAGCACGGCGGTGATCACGCCGGAGCTGATTTCGCAGCACCAGCTGACCCCCGGCGAGTACCAGAAGATCGTGGCCATCCTGGGCCGCGAGCCCACCTATACCGAGCTGGGTATCTTCAGTGTGATGTGGAGCGAGCACTGCTCGTACAAGAGTTCGCGGCTGCACCTGAAGAAGTTGCCCACGCGCGGCAAGCTGGTGGTGCAAGGGCCGGGCGAAAACGCCGGCATTATCGATATCGGCGACGGCTACGTCATCGCCTTCAAGATCGAATCGCACAACCATCCGAGTTTCATCGAGCCGTTTCAAGGCGCGGCCACGGGTGTTGGCGGCATTCTGCGCGACATCTTCACCATGGGCGCGCGCCCCGTCGCGGTGCTCGATTCGCTGCGTTTCGGCCGGCTCGACGAGGCCCGCAACCGGCGCATTCTGGACGGCGTGGTCTGCGGAATCGCGCATTACGGCAACTGCTTCGGCGTGCCCACCGTGGGGGGCGAGTGCGTCTTCGAGCCTTGCTACGATGGCAATCCGCTGGTAAACGTCTTCGCCTTGGGCGTGTGCCGAAGAGAGGACATCTTCTACGCCAGGGCGGCGGGCGTCGGGAACCCCGTCATCTACGTGGGTGCGCGCACCGGACGCGACGGCATCCACGGCGCCTCCATGGCCAGCGCGGAGTTCACCGAAGAGTCCAAGCAGAAGCGGCCCAACGTGCAGGTGGGCGATCCGTTCATGGAAAAGCTCCTGCTCGAAGCCTGCCTGGAAGCCATGCGGACCGGCGCCATCGTGGGCATCCAGGACATGGGCGCGGCGGGGCTCACCTGCTCCACCTGCGAGATGGGCAGCCGCGGCGAAGTTGGAATCGAGATCGAGCTGGACCGTGTGCCGCAGCGTGAAACCGGCATGACCGGCTACGAGATTATGCTCTCGGAATCGCAGGAGCGCATGCTGCTGGTGGCCGCCAAGGGCAGGGAAGAGGAGGTCTACAGCGTCTTTCGCAAATGGGGTCTGGAGGCGGTCGAGATCGGCTCCGTCACCAGCGACGGCAAGCTGCGCGTGAAGCAGCACGGCGTGACCATCGCGGAGATCCCCAACCGTGAGCTGGCCGACGAAGCGCCGCTCTACAACCGGCCGCGCGTCGCGCCGCCCCCCGCAGCCCCCGCTCCCCAGTACTACCGGGCGCAGGATGTGCAGAGCGCGCTGCCGGCGCTGTTGGCCGCTCCCGACATCTGCTCCAAGCGGTGGATCTGGCAGCAGTACGATTTCCAGGTCCGCACCAATACCGTGGCGGGCCCCGGCGCCGAAGCGGCTATCATCCGCCTCAAAGAGACCGGCACGTCGATCGCGATGACGTTGGATGGCAACGGGCGCTACTGTTTTCTCTCGCCGCGCGAGGGCGCCCGGCTGGCGGTGGCCGAGGCCTGCCGGAATCTCTCGACGGTGGGCGCGCGTCCGGTGGCCGCCACCAACTGCCTCAATTTCGGCAACCCCGAGCGGCCGGAGATCATGGGCCAGCTCGTGGATGCCATCGAAGGCATGGCGGAGGCCTGCCGCTTCTTCGACACGCCGATTACCGGAGGCAACGTGAGCTTGTACAACGAGACGCTGGGCCAAGGCATTTATCCCACCCCGGTGCTGGGCGTGGTGGGGCTGATGAAGACCGCGGCGCCGGTGGCCATTCCGTTTCAGACCGCCGGCCGTTCCATCATCCTCCTGGGCGGCATCGGAACCTGTGACGATACGCGCTTCGGCTGCACCGAGTACGCTAAGGAGATCGTCAAGCAGTTGTGGGGCCTGCCGCCGGCGCTCGACTTGGAATACGAGCAGCGCGTCCACTACGCCATCCGCAGAATCATCGAGGACGGCCTGGCGGAATCGGCGCACGACCTCAGCGACGGCGGCTTTGCCGTGGCGCTGGCCGAGTGTTCGTTCGGCCCCGCCGAAATCGGGGCGCAGGTCGATCTGCACTCCCACCTGCGGCCTGAAGTGCTTGCCTTTCACGAAGCCCCCTCGCGCATTCTGATTTCCACCGCATTTCCCAAGAAAGTCGCCGCCATCGCCGAAAAGTTCGAGATCGACGCTCCCGTGGTGGGCGTTACAATTGAGAAGGGAATCGAGATCCGGCAGCGCAAGATGACGCTGGGCTCGTGGGAAATCGCTGTTCTGAGATCCGCCTTTGAGGGGGCGCTCGAATCGTATGTCCGATAACCGGCAACCGTTGTCGCCCCAGGCCCACATGGCGCCCCTCGCGGACAAGTTTCATGACGAGTGCGGCGTGGTGGCCATTTACGGCCATCCGGAGGCGGCCAAACTTGCGTACCTGGGCCTGTACGCTTTGCAGCACCGCGGCCAGGAGAGCGCCGGTATCTGCACCACCGACGGCCACGAGATCTACACTCACAAATCCATGGGGCACGTGGCCGATATTTTTACCCAACCGGTGCTCGAGACGCTGCCCGGTTCGCTCGCCATCGGCCACACCCGCTACTCCACCGCCGGCGATACCGTGCTGCTGAACGCGCAACCCTTTTCGGTGTCGTGCAACAAAGGGCGCGTGGCGGTCGCGCACAACGGCAACATCACCAACGCCGCGGAGCTGCGCGCCCACCTCGAGCGGCGCGGCGCCATCTTCCAGGCCTCCAGCGACACCGAGGTCATTCTCCACCTGGTGGCGCATTCCTCCGAGCGGACCCTGGCCGGCGCGCTGCGCGAGGCCCTGCTGCAGCTGGAAGGCGCATTTTCGCTGGTGTTCATGGCGCAGGACCGCATCATCGTGGTGCGCGACCCGCACGGCTTCCGCCCGCTGGCCATGGGCTACATGGAGTTTTCCGGCGGCCGCAAGTGCCACGTGTTCGCCTCGGAAACCTGCGCGTTCGATCTCATCGGCGCGGTCTACCTGCACGAAGTCGATCCCGGCGAAATGGTGATCGTGGGACCCGAAGGCATCACCCGCGAGCGGTACGCGCCCGAGCAGGCGCGCTCCCAGTGCGTCTTCGAGCACGTCTACTTTTCGCGCCCCGATTCCATGGTGTTCGGCCGCGCCGTGGAGGAATCGCGCGAGAACCTCGGCCGCTTGCTGGCCCGCGAGTGCCCGGCCGACGCGGATATCGTGGTCCCGGTGCCCGATTCCGGCGTGGCCGCGGCCATCGGGTACTCCGAGGAATCGGGACTGCCGTTCCGCCATGCCCTCATCCGCAACCATTATGTGGGCCGCACGTTCATCGAACCGTCCCAGGCCATTCGCGATTTCGGAGTCAAGCTGAAACTCAACCCCGTGCGCTTCCTGTTGCAGGGCAAGCGCGTGGTGCTGGTGGACGACTCTATCGTGCGCGGCACCACCAGCCGGAAGATCGTGCGCATGGTCCGCCAGGCGGGCGCCCGCGAGATCCACCTGCGCATCTCGTGCCCGCCCACCATTTCGCCGTGCTTCTACGGCGTCGATACTCCCACGCGCAGCGAGCTGATCGCCTCCAATCACAACGTGGAGGAGATCCGCCGGTTCGTGGAGGCCGATTCGCTGGGATATCTTTCAGCCGCGTCCCTGCGCGAAGCCGTCGGAGACACCCGTCACGAATACTGCTACGCCTGCTATACGGGCGACTATCCGACGGAGCTGGTCAACATCGAAGAGCTGATCTCGGCCCGCCAGAAGCGTCATTGATGCCACTCGAACTCGACGGCAACCGGCTCACCGTAGCCGATGTGTGTTCCTCTGCCCGGGCTCGCACCTGCGACGTCCGCCTGGAGCCCGCGGCCGTTCGGAAAATGGAGGCCTCGCGCGAGCTGATCGAACGCCTAGCCGCCGGCGCCGAGCCGATCTACGCGGTCAACACCGGCGTCGGGCTGCTGGCCAATGTGCGGATCGCGCGCGAAGAGCTGGACCAGCTCCAGCGCAATGTAATCCGCTCCCACGCGGCGGGCGTGGGCGAGCCGCTGGCGCGCGAAGTGGTGCGCGCCATGATCCTGATCCGCGCCAACGTGCTGGCCAAGGGCCTCTCCGGAATCCGCCCGCTGGTGGCGGAGCGGCTGTGCGATCTGCTGCGCGCCGGGGTGACGCCCGTGGTTCCGTCGCAGGGCAGCGTGGGAGCCTCGGGTGACCTCGCGCCGCTGGCCCACATGGCGCTGGTCCTGATCGGCGAGGGCGAGGCCGAATTCGAAGGCGTGGTGTACCCGGGCGGGGCGGCTCTCTCGCAGGCCGGCATCGCCCCCATCGAGCTGCATCCCAAGGAAGGCATCAGTTTGATCAACGGCACGCAGGCCATGCTGGCGATCGGCTGCCTGGAGTTGGACGCGGCCGAGTCGCTCGCCGACGCGGCCGATGTGGTGTGCGCCATGACGCTCGACGCCCTGCGCGGCACGCCGCGGGCGTTCGACCAGCGCATTCACGATGCCCGCCCGCATCCCGGCCAGTCGGAAAGCGCGGCGCGGCTGCGGAGCCTGCTCGAGGGCAGCGAGATCCGCCAGTCGCACATCGCCTGCCGCCGCGTGCAGGATGCCTATTCGCTGCGCTGCGCCCCGCAGGTTCACGGCGCCGTGCGCGACGCGCTGGCCGAGGCGCGCCGCGTCTTCTCCATCGAACTGAATTCCGCCACCGACAACCCGCTGGTGTTTGGCGGCGATGTGCTCTCGGGCGGCAACTTCCATGGCGAGCCGCTGGCGCTGCAACTGGATTTCCTGGCCGTGGCCTTAAGCGCGCTCGCGGGCATCTCCGAGCGCCGCGTGGATCGGCTGGTGAATCCGGCTCTCAACGAGGAACTGCCGCCATTCCTGGCCGGCCGCCCTGGCCTGGAATCGGGCCTCATGATGGCCCAAGTGACCGCCGCCAGCCTGGTGGCCGAGAACCGCGTGCTGGCCCATCCCGCCTCGACCGGCTCCATCACCACCAGCGGGAACAAGGAGGATTTCGTGAGCATGGGGATGACCTCGGCCACCAAGCTCCAGCGCGTGGTAAAGAATACCCGGACGGTGCTGGCCATCGAAGCGCTTGCCGCCGCGCGGGCCCTCGATCTGCTCGCGCCTTTGAAAACCAGCGAGGTGCTGGAGGCGGTGCGCGCGGAGATTCGCAAGGTCTCCCCGCCGATCGAAGGCGACCGTGCTTTTTACAGCGACATCGCTGCCCTCGAGCGCCTCCTCCCCGAAATCGGAGGCCGCGCTACGTCGAATACACCGCCACTTTCGTGATGGTGCGGTAGCCCATCCGTTCGTACAGCCGGTACCCGGCGGGCGTCGATTGCAAAATAGTGCGCTCGATGCCGTGCGTGCGCTGGACGTCGGCCAGCGCGTGCCGCATCACGGTTTCACCGTAGCCCAGCCGTTGATAGCCGGGCAGGGTGGCGACGTTGTAGACTCCCAGGGCGCCCCCTCCGATCACCACCGCTGCGCTGGTGACGGGCTCGTAATCGGTGTAGCCGACATAAGCGGCGAAGCGCTCCCAGACGGTGTCGCTTCCAAAAACTTCGCGAAACCACGAGAGTGGCACGTGGAAGCAAACCGATCCGATGGAGCAGAAAGCTTCGCGGGTGGCCGCGTCCCCGACCCGCCGCACTTCCAGGTACGGCAGCGGTCTCACCGGCGGCAGGATGCGCTCCGCAATCATGCCCGGCAGATCCACCGAGTGCCGCAGTCCGTGGCGTTCGAACACCTGCCGCGAACGCCGGCGTGCGCGCGGCTCCATGAAGTCTTCGCAGACCCAGTATGCCCACTCCAGCCCGCGCGCGTTGAAGTGGACGAAGGGCAGCAGGATACGTCGTTTCAGCTCGGCTTCGGTCGGCACGGGCGCCGAGAGAAAGGCCGCGTTGAACATCTGGAAGGTGACGCCCGCGGACGCGATGCTGACGCCGGGCAGTTCCCGAATCTCGCCCGGCGCGCGGCTGGCCGCGATGACGCGGAACGATTCGCGGAGATTGTCAGCCACGGTTTCGAAGGTCACCGTTTCAGTATCGCGCGAGGCAACCTTCACCTTAACACGCTCGCGCTCCGTCGCCTCTTGTGGCGCAGGCACTTTGCCTGCCGGGTCGACACCGTGCGGTTCCCTACTCGGCGCAGCCACCCTTGGCTGCCGCGTCCCGCGCTGGCCGGCGTATAAGGCGGTGGGCTTAGACCTGGAGGCCTTGAACTAAAATGGAATTCGGTGCACACCGCGGGCTATACCATCGAAGACCAGGAACGCATGGCGAAGGCGGAGAACTACTTCGCCTGGCAGGGCCGCGTGGTGCGAAAGGAACTCGGGCGCCGGGTCCTCGAAGTGGGATGTGGCCTGGGGAACTTCACTCGGATGCTCCTTGATCGCGAGGCGGTCATCGCCGTGGATCTCGAACCCGAATGCATCGAGCGCCTGCGCCGGCGATATGCGGATCGCGGCAACCTGCACGCCTTTGTGTACGACTTGCGCGATCCGGAGTTCCGGGATCTGGCCCGGTTTCACCCGGACTCCTGCGTCTGCCTGAACGTGCTCGAACACGTGGAGGACGACGCGGCGGCCCTCGACTCCATGGCCTCCGTCCTGTCCCCCGGTGGCGTCATCGTGCTGCTGGTCCCCGCTTTTCAGACGCTCTACGGGCCCATCGATCGAAACCTCGGCCACTACCGGCGCTACAGCCGGGGAGCCATGGTTCGGTTGGCCCAGCGCACCGGTCTGCGCGTCCGCAAGGTGCACTACTCGAACCTCGTGGGCTTCTTCGGATGGTGGGCGAACTCCCACATCTTCAAACGGGAAGCCCAATCGGAGGGGCAAATCGAAGTCTTTGACCGCTATCTGGTGCCGCTGATGTCGGCGGCCGAGCGGCTGGTGCGGCCGCCCTTCGGGCAGTCGCTGATAGCGGTTTTGGAAAAGCCTTGACCGCCTGAACGCACGGAACGAAACGGAGGCGACATGAATGAGCCTTTTACGCGGCGCAGCCTGTTAGGGCAGGCGCTGGGCGCGGCGAGTGTGATCTCGATGATCGACGTGGCCGAGGCGCAGACCGCGGCCCCACGCCTCCGCGATAGCTTCGATTTCGGTTGGAAGTTTTTCAAGGGCGATGCGCCGGGAGCGCAGCAGCCCGAGTTTGCCGACTCCGCCTGGAGAAGCCTCGATCTGCCGCACGACTGGGGGATCGAAGGTCCCTTTGACGAGAAGGCTCCCGCTTCCGGTCAGGGCGCCTACCTTCCCGCCGGCGTCGGCTGGTACCGGAAACGCTTTCGTCTTCCGGAGTCCTACGTGGACCGCAAGGTGTCGCTGGAATTCGACGGCGTCTACCAGAACAGCGAAGTGTGGTTCAACGGGCAGTACCTCGGCAAGCGTCCTTTCGGATATGCCAGCTTCGCGTACGATCTGACGCCGCACCTGGGAGCGCGCGAAAACGTGGTCGCCGTGAAGGTGGACAATTCCCGCCAGCCCAATTCGCGCTGGTATTCGGGCTCGGGCATCTATCGTCACACCTGGCTGACAGTCACCGGCCAGGTTCACGTCACCCACTGGGGCACCTTCGTCACCACGCCTCAAGTGTCGGCGCAGACCGCCACCATACAGGTCAAAACCAGAATTGCCAACGACGGCAAAACCGCGGCCAACTGCACGCTCTCCACCGCCATTCTGGATCGCGATGGGAAGACCGTCCAGACCGCGGAATCCGGCCAGGCGATCGGCGCCGGCGGTGCATACGAGTTCGTGCAGCAGGTGCGGGTCGACAAGCCGAGCCTGTGGTCGGCGGAAGATCCGTACCTGTACAAGGTCCGAAGCACCGTGCGCGAAGGCGGCCGCGTGGCCGACGAATACGACACCCCCATGGGAATCCGCGAGGCCGTCTTCGATGCCGGCAAGGGGTTCCTGCTGAACGGCGTTCGCGTGAAGATCAACGGCGTCTGCGTGCATCACGAAGCCGGGCCCGTCGGCGCCGCCGTGCCGGAGCGCGTGTGGACGCGCCGCCTCGAAACCCTGAAGGCCATGGGCTGCAATGGAATTCGCACCAGCCACAATCCTCCCGCGCCGGAGTTTCTGGACCTCTGCGATCGGATCGGCTTCCTGGTGATGAACGAGGCCTTCGACGAGTGGAAAGCGCCCAAGAACGGCAGCCCCGGCTGGGGCGGTTATTCCCTTTACTTCGACGAGTGGCACGAGCGCGACGTCGCCGATTTCGTGCATCGAGACCGCAACCATCCCTCCGTCGTGCTGTGGAGCGCGGGCAATGAAATCGGCGATCAGTCGGCTGCCAACGGCGCCGAAACCTTGCGCAAGCTGCTCACCATTTTCCATCGCGAAGACCCCACCCGCCTCGTGACCGCGGGGTGCGACCGCATCGAATCGGAGCCGCTCTCCAACCGGGCGCGCCCCGAGTTCCTGGGGCTGCTCGACGTGGTGGGCTACAACTACGTGGACCGCTGGCGCGACCGCATCGAGAAGTATTACAGCCTCGACCACGCGGCTTATCCCCAGCGGCGCATGATCGGGACCGAGAGCAGCGGCATGGGCGGAACGCGCGGCGATTATCGCAGCCTGCTTCCGCAACCGGCGCCCCCGCAGGCCGCGGCCGGTCCCGCCGGCGGCATGATGATGATGGGCGGACGCGGCGGCGGGCGCCCCAACGTCAATACCGAGCTGCTGTGGAAGTTCGTCTCGACTTACGACTACGTCGCCGGCGACCACATGTGGACCGGGATCGACTACCTGGGCGAGGCCCGGTGGCCGGGCAAGGGCGCGTCTTCGGGAGTCATCGACACGTGCGGTTTCGAGAAGGACGGCTACTACTTCTATCAGAGCCAGTGGACGACAACGCCCATGCTGCACCTGTTCCCGCACTGGAACTGGAAAGGCCACGAGGGCGAGTTCATCCCCGTGACCTGCTACACCAACTGCGACTCGGTCGAGCTGTTCGTCAACGGCAAGTCCGCCGGAGTGCAAGCCTACTCATTCCCGCGCTACGGGATGACCGAGCGGTACGGCAACTACCCGCCTGCCGGCCGGCGCATGCGCACCACCTCTGACGTGCACCTGTCGTGGACCATCCCCTATCAGCCGGGGACCCTGAAGGCGGTCGGCGTCCGGGACGGCAAGCCGGTGGTCACCGTGGAAGTGAGCACCACCGGCGATGCGGCCGCAATCGCCCTGGCCGTGGACCGCGCCGCCATCGCCGCCGATCGCCGCGACGTGACCCATGTGACCGTGAAAATCGTGGACGCGCAGGGACGGATGGTGCCGGACGCGGCCCACGAAGTGGCCTTCGAGATACACGGCGAAGGCAAGCTTATCGGCGTGGACAACGGCGACCAGGGCAGCCACGACGACTACAAGGCCAGCCGCCGCAAGGCATTCAACGGGATGTGCCTGGCCATCGTGCAGTCCACTGCGAAGACCGGCCAAGTGGTGGTGACGGCGGCTTCGCCCGGATTGAAATCGGGCACGGTCACGGTCCGGGCGACATGAATCGGCGGCGGGCGCCAGCCTCGCCGACGCCCGCCATCCTTTACGAATCGCTTAGAACGTCAGCTTGGCGCCGAGCTGCAGGTAACGCCCGAATGCGCCGATGCCGTTCACGCCGGTGCCGCTGCCGACAGTGCCTGTGATAACGCCGAAGTTGGCGTTGTTGCTCGAGCAGCACGAGTTGTTCGGATTGTTGAACGCCGGCGTGTTGGTCAAATCGAAGCTCTCGGCGCGGACTTCCATCTTGAATCGCTCGGTAACCTGGAACGTCTTGAACATCGACAGGTCGATGCGGAACATGCCGGGTCCGCTGAGAATGTTGCGGCCACTGGTGCCGAACACCCCCGCCCCAACGGGCTGCGTGAAGCTGGCCGTGCTGAACCACGGATTGCCCGGGCCGATGCCGTGGAGAATCTGCACCGGGGCCACCTGGTTGGCGGTCTGGGTTTCACCCGGCGTATTCAGGGCGCCGCCGTTGGCGGTGATGTAGAAGGGGAAGCCGGTGCGCATCGTCCAGATGCCCGAAACCTGCCAGCCTCCGATGGTTTTGGAAGCGATACCGCTATGGAGCCATTTCCGGCCCGGGCCCAACGGCAACGCATAGACGTAGCTCTGAGTGAAGCTTAGCGTAATATCGTCGTCAAAACGCGCCCAGTTCCGGGTCGGGTTGATGAACCACAGCAGGTTGCCATCGTCATCGGTCTGCATGCTCATGGCCTTCTGCCAGGTGAACGAGGTGGTGATGCTCAGGCCGGCGAAGAAGCGCCGGTCGAGCTTCGCCTGCAACGCATTGTAGCTGGAGGAGAAACCTCGCCAGCGCTGGGTGTAGCTCTGGGTGTGCGGGGCGAAAACGTCGCCCGCGTTGCCCGAGTTCAGGGTGTAACTCACGTTCAGATTGACGTTGGTGGGCGTACGCACGCCGTGGTTGCCCACATAGGCCACGTCGAGCGTGAAGTGCCCCGGCAGCGCGCGCTGAATGGCGAAGTTCCAGGACTCCACGTAGGTGTTCTTGAAGTCCTTCGAAATCACGTCGAAATTCGAGCTGGCCAGCGTGCCGGTGGGCGTGATGATTCCGTTGGACGGAATCACGATCGGTACGGGCGCCGGGAAGCCGGCCTGGAAGGACGCCGGGGTCACACCGTCGCCCAGCACTGCCGGGCCGTAGCCGTTGGCGCCCGGAGCGGCGCTTGTGTTGTACGCATTGTTGGCGCGGACCGGGAAGTTATAAGCGTAGGTATTGTCCTGAAACGGCGTGTAACTGATGCCGAAACCGGCGCGAATGACCGTCTTCTCGGTCAAGCGGTAAGCCACGCCGAGGCGTGGCGCGAAGTACTTGTACTGTGTCTGCATTCCCAGGTTGCTGGGATTGCCGCCGATCCCAGCGATGACCAACTGGTTGGCGTAGGGGTCGTAGTTGGAAAAGCCGCCTGGGAAGTGCGGCGTTCCTGGCGGGTAGAATTCCCAGCGCAGGCCCAGGTCGAGGGTCAGTTTCGGCGACACCTGCCACTTGTCGCCGGCAAACGCGAAGAACCAGGTATCGCGGTAGGCCGGGAAGTAGGTGTCCAGGTCGCGGCCTGAGTAGCTGGGTAGGTCCAGCAGCAGGCTGCCCATCGTGTTACCCCAGCTCGTAGCGGCGCTTACAATCGACGTTTGACTGGAGGCGAAATTGTAGATCCCGCGCGGGCTATAGGTCTGGTCTTGCAGTAAGTCGTCGCGCACGCGCCGGACATCCACACCCCACTTGATGGTGTGGTTGCCCTTGATCTTGGTCCACGTGTTGACCATGTCGATATTGGCCTCGGCGCGGTCCCAAGGCAGGCTGGCGGTGTATCCGACCATCGGGTTGGAGAAGGGACCGTTGATGCCCACCAGGCCGCTGGTGAACGGATCGGACGCCAGATTGACACCCGGAATCCCGATGTTGGTGGAATCGTTGGTGCCGAAATCGCTGGGGTAAGCAGCGTTATGATAGTGGGCCACACCGACTCGGACTTCCGCCAGCAGGGTGGCGCTGAAGGTCCGGTTGTAATTGATACCCGTGCTATAGGTTTTTTGCGTGCCGGTTCCCATGAAGGCGCTGTTCGGTCCAGGGCCGCCGGCGGTGCCGAAGAGGGGCGCCTGGAACTCCACCGGCCGCTGGAAGCTGAAGCGGCCGCTGAGGCGGTCCTTATCCGTGATGTCGTAGTCGATCTTGGCGTCCACCGAATCCTGATTCTTGGTGAACGGCAGAACGGCGTAGTAGTTGTTGGTCGGGGCCGCCACATTGAAATTCTCGTTGGGTAGCGGGACCAGCGCCACGAGTTTCGCTGAAACCGCGTTGATCCGGCTCGACGGGATGATATTGCCGGGGAACGGTTGGCGTCCGGCATCGTTGATTAGGGGGTTGCTGCCGGTCGCCGGGTCGTAAACGATCGTGGGAGACTCGCTCAAGTTACCGGTGCGGCTGAGCGCCGACGGGACGGTTACCAGGTTGGTATTCGCCTCGTGGTCTTCGATCCTCAAGTAATCGGAGAAGAAGAAAAGCTTGTTCTTCTTGATCGGGCCGCCGATGTTCCCGCCGAAGTAGTTGTACGCTACATGCCCCACCGTAGCGTTGAAAAAGCTGCGGGCGTCGAGATCGTTGTTCTGGAAGAATTCGTAGCCCGCGCCATGAAAATTGTTGGTGCCCGATTTGAGTACCACGTTGGTGACGGCGCCCGCGGCGCGGCCCAGTTCGGCCTCGAAGTTGTTGGTCGAGACATCCACGGTCTGAATGGACTCCGCCGGGGGAACCAGGATCTGGAGCAGGCCGGTTCGCTCGTTATCGTCGATACCCTCGATCTGGTAGCTGTTTCCCTGGCGCCCCTGGCCGTTGACTTGGGTTTGCAGCGAGCCTCCCGAGTTGAAGAACTGGGAGTGCTGCCAGGTGGCCGGCGAGGTGCCCGGAACCAGGTTCAGCAGCGCCTGGAAATTGCGATTGGTGCCCAGCGGCAGATTCGCCACTGACACCGTGTCGATGGAACGGCCGACATCCGAGCGGTCCGTCTGTAGGACCGGCGCGGCGCCCGTCACCTCGATGGTTTCACTGACGTTTCCGGGTTGCAGCCGCAGGTCGATGCGGACGCTGCTGTCCACCACGACTTCGACGTCTTTGCGGACCTCTTTCTTGAAGCCTTGCGACTCCGCGGAAACGGTATAGCGTCCCGGCGGAAGGTCGGGGAACGTGAAGTTTCCGCTATCGTTGGTTTGAGCGGTGTGGGAGACTCCCGTGTTCTGCTCGGTGAGTGTCACTTTGGCATTCGGAACGACCGCGCCGGTGGCATCGGTCACCGTTCCGAGCAACGTAGCATTGACCGCCTGGGAGTACGCCATGCCGGCGCACACCAGGGCCAAAGCAAGTAGAACGCACATGGTTCTGATTTTCAGCATAAGACTCCTTTCTCAACTCCAGAGAAGCGTGGACCTGGCGAGACCAGGGCCAGATCGGGTACAGATCATTATATGCTCAATTCAGGTCCGAATGCGCCGTTGAGTCGGAAGTTTGTATCTGAAAACAAGGAAGCCCGGGCTCGGCCGGCGTGGTCCGAAGTGCCCGCCTGGCCCCTGGCATTGGACGAAAACATCCCATACTATGGCGCTAAATTTACAAGTTCTCTCGCCACGTGGAATTGTTCTTAAGTCAAAATGACCAATTGAGACACCGTAGTACGAATAGTACTCTCTTGTGTGCTTGCCGTGCGGGAGTCAGCGTGAAGTATGGTGAAAGCGCTTGCACACGGCGGACAGGTCAGTTCGCCCCGCGACGGCCACCCTGGGCATCGATGCTGTCCACTCTCCGGCTGCTGTCCCGCGAAACTCCTACAATCAGAAATTCCAAAGGTTGGCTCCCAGTGTTCTCCACCGAATGAACGTCGTTGAGTTGGATGGGGATCGCATCGCCCGTGTGGATCGGCGCAGTTTCAGAACCCGGCCCCTGCGCCGATACCGTGACCGTGCCATCGCCGTTCATCACGTAGTAGAACTCCGCCACCTCCCTGTGGAAGTGCGGGCCGGTCGAGGCCCCTGGCGGAAGCACCAGGTGATCCACATAGGCCCACGGGCTGGTGAATACCGGCGTGTCCAGTGCGCGCCTGTACTGAGCGGTCCCCTTCCCGCCGCTCATGCCGTTCACCGGACGAAGCAGCACGCGATCCAGCCGCATGGTCATGAACGCCGGGATAGGATCGAGCGGCACGCCCACACGCGCATCGCCCAAGTTGAACGCGTCGTAAGTCCCTTTCATCGCCGACACGTTGATGTTCATCCATTGAATCGGCTTGTCGGTCGCATTGTAGATGGCATGCGAATGCCCCATCCGGCACGGGGCGCCGGCCGGTCCCTTCAGCAGCGAAGTCCGCCCGTCGATCGTAAACTGCGCCTCCCCGTCGAAGATCACGAACATCTCCTCGCACTGATTATGAAAATGGGCGCCGATCCCGCTCTTCGGCTCGATGATACCCCGGTGCAGAAAGTAGAGGTTGGTGTCGAGCGAGTGAGCGTCGAACAAGGCCATGTAATCCAGTTGGCCGGCCCCGTCGTGGACCGCTTTGGAGGGCCGATATTTGGACGGGTCCGTGTGAACGATGCGCTGGGCCAATGGCTCGCGCGCCGCCAGTGGAACCATCAGGAGAACTGCGAGACAGAGTGTCTTCATGTGTTACCTCACCGCCCCGCGACCGGGTGCCCTGCGCTTCCGAGCCGCGCGCATAAGCAAGCGGTACGCCGGACGACATGATAACATGCTACATTGTTCGCCCAGAGGCCTCACTATGAAACGCACCTTAGCTGTCTTCCTCACCGCGGTACTGCCGGCGCTGGCCGCCACCCCGCTGGCGCAGCGCATCGGACACACCGATCCGAGTAAGTACCGGAAGAGCCGTTCCCACGGGAGCGTCGGTGACATGGCCTGCATGACTCTCATCCCCGGCAACACCATGACCGCCAATCTCAACTTCGTGCATCGCTGCCAGATGATGCCCGGCGGCGGCGGCGTGGGCCATCACTTTCACAACCAGAATGAGGAGATGTTTGTCGTCTTCGATGGCGAGGCCGAATTCACCATCGACGGCCGCACGTCTCTGCTCAAGGGTACCGTCGGCGCCCCCTGCCGCATGGGACATTCCCACGCCATCTACAATCCCACTGACAAGCCCATCGAGTTCATGAACATCAACGTCGCTTCGGTGAAAGGACAATATGACGCTTTCAACCTCGAGGATCCCCGCGTCGGCGCGCCCAAGGACCCCATTCCCGTTTTCATGACCATGCGCCTCGATAAAGCTTTGCTCCGCGCGCGCGAGAATTACCACGGCGGCTCGGGCACCGTGCGCTATCGCCGCGCCCTCGATCCCACGGTCTTCCTCACCAACTGGTCCTACATGGACCACCTGTTGATCACTCCCGGCGCCACCGAAGGTCTGCACCGGCATCCGCTCCTGGAGGAGATTTACTACGTCATCGGCGGCGATGGCGAGGCCAGGGTCAACGGCGAGACTGCCGCGATTCACAAGGGCGATGCCGTCCCGGTATTCCTCAACGAAGCGCATGCGTTCGCCAATACCGGTACGCAGGATCTCGAGCTGATGATCATCGGCATCGCCATGCAGAAGGGCGCGCTGGATACCGTCGAGGTGAAGTGAACCGCATGCGATTTCTGATCGTGCTGGCCGGGGCCGCCACAGCCTCAGCCCTCGCCGCCCCCGCCGCCCGGCAGCGGGTCACCGAAGGGGAACTGAAACTGGTCTTCGACACGCCTCCCGGCGTGGCCCGCGAGGGACCATCCTGGGACCCGGCCGGTTATCTCTACTTCGTAGGCAACAACAAAGTGTCGCGCATGAATTCCGAAGGGAAGGTGGAAGCCTTCAAAGACCCTTCTCCCGGCGCCAACGGAACCCTGCTCGACCCGCAAAAGCGGCTGGTGGTGTGCGAGTCCCAGAGCCGCCGCGTGATTCGCATCGAGCGCAACGGATCGGTCACGGTGCTTGCCGACAGCTATGAGGGCAAGAAGTTCAATTCGCCCAACGACGCTTCCATCGATTCGAAAGGCCGCATCTACTTCAGCGATCCCCGTTACGGAAGGCGGGATACGATGGAGATCCTGGATGCCGGCGGGAAGCAGGTGGAAGGCGTGTATCGCGTCGATGCTCCGGGAAAGGTCGCGCGCGTCACCACGCACGAAGTGGACCGGCCCAACGGGCTCCTGGTGTCGCCCGGGGACCGCTATCTGTACGTTGCCGACAACAATAACAATACCCAGGGCGGCGCGCGCAAGATCTGGCGGTTCGACCTTAAGAAGGCTGGGACCATCGACCCTGCCAGCCGCAAGCTGATCTTCGACTGGCACACCGCGCGCGGTCCCGACGGATTCAAGATGGACCGGCAGGGCCGGTTGTTCGTCGCCGCGGGCCTCAACCGCGCTTCGCGCTTCGAGACCATCGACGAGTACAAGGGTGGAGTCTTCATCATTTCGCCGGAAGGCAAGCTGATCGAGTTTGTTCCGCTCCCCAAGGATGAGACCACCAATCTCGCTTTCGGCGGTCCCGACTTGAAGACGCTGTATATCACGTGCGGCGGATCGCTTTACAGCATTCGCGTCAAGACGGCTGGCCTGATCACCGCCAGGTGATTCCGAGCGGTCCCCCCTACCGTCCCCGGAACGCGCCGCCCAGCGATTCCCTCGAATAACCCGCCGGCGCCTCGCCGGTCACCGCATACCGGTACAGCGCCACCACAAGAATTTCCCGGGCCGCTGTCATCGCCGCCACCATCAGGACGAAGTACAGAATTCCCGCCGGCAGCACCAGTACGCCAAGCACGATCCCCGGGATGGCAAACAGCAGCATCAACCACATGAAATGCAGTCCGGCCACCAGTTGCTCACCCCAGGTCTTCTTGAAAAGCTCGCTCGACCGCCGGATGGAGTCCATCACGTTCCGGTCCTCCAGGACCAGCACGGGGACGATCAAATAGGTCGCCAGCGACCAGGCCAGGCCGGACATCGCGGCCACGATCCGTACCACCCAGCCGGCGCGCTGCTCGATCGCCCGGATGATCACGCCTACGGTGCTGGTGACCACCGCCCACAACAGGATGCTCCCCGCCCGTTGGCCTGCCTGCCGCATTCCGTCCCCGATCGCCGGTTCCCCGCCGGAGAACCGGATCTGCGCGCAAGCCGCCATCGCGCAATTGAAGAAGATCATCACGAAAGAACAGGTGCAGTACCACAGAAACATCCACAGCCAGGTCACCGGGCCCGCCCAATGCGCGTCCGAGGGACGCCACGGCGCCGCGCCGGTCAGCGCCCAAAAATAAGGAACCGTTACCGCGATTGCGCCCAGCCCGCTCAGGATCGGAAACAACACCAGCTTCTTGTCTTTGCGGAGCACCGCAAAACTCTGTGCGATCAAGGTCCACGTCATCGGGTCCTCTTTTCCTGGTTTAGTATACGGCCGCCTTCGCGAAAAAACCGTCGGCTGTCCGCAAATGACTCAAAATACGGGAAATTTTTCTCTTGACCGGTAATCGCAAATCGCAATATTAATATTGCGATTTGCGATATTCCGGTGCCGCGTCCCGTTTACATCCGTCGCCGGGCGATCTATAGTAGCTTTGATGCACGCTCAGTTGAAAAGGAGATGGCTCATGCACCGAACGTTCCTCAAAGTGATCGGGTTGTCATTGATTTCGCTGGCCCTGGTATTTCAAGCGGCGGCGGCTCCCCAGGCGAAGAATCCGCCCAAGATGGGGCAGTTGAGCGGAAATGTCCAGGGGATTGCCAAGGCCAGTTCCGAGATTACCCTTCAAAAGGGCAATACCAAAAGAATCGTGATCTATAGCGCCGATACCAAATTCAACATGGGATCGAGCAAGAAGAGCACGCCCAGCTCGATCGATCAGGTGAAGGAAGGCAATTACATGTATTGCGGCGGCCCGTGGAATGGAGTAAAGCTGGCCGCCACCACTTGCACGTTCCGCGCGACGAAGTAAAGGCGCTGTCAGATCGACGGCTTAAAATACCGCTCGGCGAACGTGAGAAATACCGGCCAGTTGGGGCCGGGAGTGTGTCCGCTGCTGTGCTGCCGGAAGGCCACGTCGCCGTCGATTAGCGGGGTCTCTATCGGCGGAAACTCGGTGGTCCCCATATCTTTCTTGCCCAGCAGCTTGTACACCGGCCCGGCGCCCGCCGCTGCCAGGAACATGCCCTTGGCGTCTACCCATCCGTCCCCTTGGGTCGCTCCGCCGCTGATGAACACGGGGCGTGGGGCGCACAAGGCCACCAGTTCGTGTGAGTCCACCGGCAGGTCGTTCCAGTGCAGCGGGCCGGCGTATTTCAGGAAGTTGCCGGCCATCCAGTGGTATTCGCTCGTGCCTGCGACGTTTTCCACCAGCTCGCCCCAATTGCGGCGGTGGATCTTGGCGCCGCCTTCGCCCGACGAGCTGACAAACGCGATGGCGAATCGCTGGTCGTACGCCACGGCCACTACCGTTGCCTTGCCGTACCGCGAGTGGCCCTCCAGCCCGACGCGCTTGGCGTCCACTGACTTGTCGGTCTCGAAATAATCCAATGCGCGGCTGGCGCCCCAAGCCCACGCACGCAGCGCGCCCCAATCGTCCAGCTTGCGCGGCTGTCCCTTGTTGACCAGCCCGATGATGCCCTGCGTCAGGCCCGCGCCGTTGTCCGCCTGGACGCTGTTCGGGCTGATGACGGCATAGCCCCATCCCTTGGCCAGAACCTGTTGCTGCCACGTCGGCCCGCTGGCAACAGGCATGCCGCGGCCCGGAACGCCCCCGCCAGGAGCGCCGCGCCCAGGGGGTGCGCCTGCGCCCGCCGGTCCGCGCGCCGCTCCCGGACCGCCGCCAGGCCCGCCTCGCCCAAATCCCGTGAAGCCGAACTCCATGATTACCGGTACGGGACCCGTCGCGTTGGCCGGCGTGCTCAACGTCACCTGGATGTCCACGGTGACTTGCGGGTACGACGAGTTGTCCAGGACGAATTGTACGAGGCCGCCATCCGCGAATTCGGCCGCCCCCTCGATCGTCTGGCCGCCGGATACGAAGCCGACCCCGAAAAGCGCCACGACCTCCGGCAGGACATCCACTTTCAGCTCTGGCGAAGCTTCGAGCTTTTTGACGGCCGCTGCTCTCTGAAGACGTGGACGTTTCGCGTCGCTCACAACACCGCTGTTTCCTACGTGAACCGCGAGCGCCGGAAAAACGTGCGATTCGTGAGCCTCGAAGAGATCGAGCAGACCGCTCCCAGCCAGGCTCGCGAGCCGGACATCGATCGCGAGAGGGCGCTCCGGCAGCTCTCCGACTTCATCCGGCAGCTCAAGCCCTTGGACCGGCAGATCATCATTTCGTATCTCGAAGAGATGGACACGGCCGCCATCGCCGAGATTACGGGGCTCTCGGCGGCCAATGTCGGAATGAAGATTCACCGTATCAAGAACATCCTTTCCAGCCGCTTGCTCGAGGAGAAACGCTATGTCTGATGAGACCAGAGCCAAAGACCCGGCAGCCCTTTGGAAGGGCCAGCCGGAGGAGAAGCTTGCCGTGAACCTGGAGCACATTGTAAACCGCCGAACGGTGGAGTTGTATTCCAGCAACCGTTCCGAGATCCTCATGAGCATCGGCGCTGCCCTGCTCTTCGTTGGGGTAATGGCCTGGCGATTCGCGCCGGTTTACGACCCTCTTCAAGAGGTCGGGTTCGCCGCCGTCATCGCCTGGGTCGCCATCTCCCTGTACCGGTCTCGCCGCCGGATCTGGCGGCGGGACCCTCCGCGCCCGGACGCGGTCGCCGCGACCGGCCTGGATTACTACCGCAAAGAGTTGGAACAGCGCCGCGACCACCTGCGGAACGCATGGATCTGGCACGGGCCTCTGTTTCTGGCGTGCGCAATTCTCGTTGCGACCGCGACGGGGAGGACGTACTCCGGCTTCCGGCCCCTGCGAAACGTGCTGCCTCTCATCCTCCTGCTCGCGGTTTGGACGGGATTCGGCCTCGCGCGCCGCCGCCGTCAGGCGAGGGAACTGCAGCGGGAGATCGACGAAATCGAGTCCCGGCCCATCACGGAGGAACGGAGATGAAAGTCATGAGGCACGCGTGTGCCGCCTTCGCCGCCGCCACGCTCTTGGCGGCTTCGTGGCAAGACCCATCCAAACACGAGGTGCATTTCGTCGCCGTCGAAGAGGGCGTGCAACTGGAGGTTCTCGATTGGGGCGGCTCCGGAAGGCCGGTAGTGCTGCTGACCGGCTCGGGGAACACGGCGCATGTCTACGACGACTTCGCGCTTCAGCTATCGGACTGCTGTCATGTCTACGCCATTACGCGCCGCGGATTCGGGCATTCCAGCCACCCCGAGTCTGGCTACGGCGATCAGCGCCTGGCGGATGATGTCCTCCAGGTTCTCGACTCGCTCCAGATCCAGACTCCGGTTCTGGTGGGGCACTCCATGGCTGGTGGAGAGCTGACGACTCTGGGCGCCCAACACTCGGATCGGTTGTCCGGCCTGGTTTACCTGGACGCCGGCGCTGACCCGGCGGATTTCCCGTGGAGCGATCCTGCCTATCGTGCAGCCGTCCAGAAGACCTCGTCATTGGCTCCGGCCAAGCCCTCGCGCACCGAAGCAGACCGGAAGAAATCGTATCCCGCATACCGCGCCTGGCAAATGGAGACGGCCGGATTCGCATTTTGTGAAGCCGAAGTCCGCAACATGTACGACTTCAACCCGGATGGCTCGATCGGCCCGTACCGGACTCCCGATCGGGTCCGGCAAGCCATCGATGCGGGCACCAGGAAGCGAGATTACTCGAAAATAAGGGTGCCCGTGCTTTCCATTTTTGCCACGCCGGCCCCGCCCGCTGATCGGTCAAAAGACCAGGACCCCGAATACCGCGCCGCGGCGGAGGCTGAATACTCGATCCTGATTAACTTCATCGGCCGGTATAAGAGAAGCCTGCTGAGTGCCGTGCCCGATGCGCGAGTGTTGGAGTGGCCGGGCGCAGAGCATTACCTGTTCATCACCCGGCAGCCGGAAGTGTTGCGTGAGTTACGCGCGTTTGTGACTGGTTTACGCTAGGTCCGAATTGCGCCTGGTAACCTAATCCGGACGGGGCACGGTTTCCAGGTTAGAGAGTCATCAAATACGCGATTAGATCCGTCTTCTCGTCGCCGGTCAGCCCGGTCTTCAAGTTGCTGTCGTAGTGGTCGGCGACCGAACGCAAGTCGGGAAACCGCCCGTCATGAAAGAGGCCGCCCTTCAGGTGGCTGAAGAGCCCCTTGAGAGGCGCGGTTCGATACATCTTGGCGGGCGATCGGTTGGCCTGAAAGTTGTCGATCCCCATCTCCTCCGGAGTGTGCATATTGAACCCTGGCTCGGTAAAAAGCGGGGGAACGTGGCAGCGGGCGCACTGTGCCTTGCCATTGAAAAGGGCTTGACCCCTGCCGGCCGCGAAATTGAATGCGCTATCGGCCCCAGGCGCCTTCGGCGCTGGAATGGCGAGTTGGTAGAAGTGAAGAGCAGCCAGCTTCGAAGTGATCGAATCGGAGTCGGCGCGAACGTTCGCAAACCCGGCTTTGGCCGCGACTGGAAACTGCGTCGAATCATTCAGCCGCGGATCATAGAATGTTCCTTTGCCGTGCATCTCCAGGTTCGCGACGAACGCATTCCAATAAGTGGTCGAACCGAATCCGGTCCAGGTGCCAAGGTTCACTCCGGCAAGGCCGAAGGCCGGTGGAATCAGTACAGCTCCGGATTGTCCGTCTGGACGGAAGGCCTTGCCATCCAAGGAAAGCTCCGCATCGAATTTCCCTGGTCCCCAACTATTCAGGACGGCCCGCACGGTTGCATCGTCGACGCCAAGAAGATCCGTGAGGACGCTCAGGTCGGGGGCCAGAGCGATGATGGCTCCAACATTGAGGTCCCGATTGGCCCAGCCGTCCAGGCGGTGACCGATACCCGCGGCGAACGAATCATCCACCGTCGAGTGGCACAAAGCACATTGAATGCCCATGGACCGCAGGTTTCCATCAGTCCCCGAAATTCCGGTGACGCCCACCACCGCGTTCAAGTTCAGCAATGCAACGGTGGTTGCGGGATTGGTCAGGTCGACGGTGCCGTTCTTCAAGCCATCCACGACAGACTGGGGGAGTGCGTCGATATCGACCTTCAAGCCAACAGCTAACGCTGTCTTCGGGCTTACGCCTGGCCCGACACCTCCCTGCTTGGCGCCGGCGACCGCCTGGTGAAGCTTGAGGGTGTCGCCCCAAAAGGCTTCATCGCCAAAGGTGTCGAAGCGGAAGGTCTTTCTGCCCTGCTCCAACATCGTTTGGGCGTTGTCTGCGATCGGGTCCGTCTGCTGTGCCTGTGCGGTGGCTTTGCGGACCAATGAGGCGCCGGCTACTCCGAGGGCGGTTAGCAGCGCAAGTGCCGCAGTAAGTTTACTATTGTTTCGCATGATTGGATCTCCTTACCCGGCGTTTATGTCCGGCAACATACGGAGTAGCGAGTGCGGATTTGGTTACATGAGATTCGCCTCCAAACAGCCCGTAATAGTCGCTCACTTTCGCTCGCTCATTCACCCTCCGGCACTGGTCATTCCCTTGATCCGGCGCTTCCGGACGATGGCGCGCCTTTTGCGAATTAACTCGCTCCGTACCTGGAATCTCTTAGGTGTAGACTGTTGAAGAGGGGAGAGGAGGATTTGCGTCCCGTCAATGGTACCTGTACTGGGGTTGAATCTTGCAGCCTGGGCTGGCACTCCCGACGAAGAAGTGGTTGAGCGGGTTCGCGCCGGGGAAACCGCCCTTTACGAGATCCTCATGCGCCGCTACAATCAACGGCTGTATCGTGTTGCACGGTCGATTCTACGGAATGACGCGGATGCGGAAGACGTGATGCAAGAGGCATACGTCCGTGCCTATGAGCATCTCAACCAATTTGCGGGTGAGGCTGGGTTCTCGACCTGGCTGACGAAAATTGCCGTATACGAAGCCTTGGGGCGTCTGCGCTGCAGTGGGCGGACTGAGCGCCTTGATTCGGTCCTAGACGCGGATTTGTACATTAGAGCCAAAGTGTCATCACGTACACGGGATCCCGAGCGGCAGGCATACGACCACGAACTCAGATTAGTACTGGAACGTGCGATCGGTGCGCTTCCCGAGATTTATCGATTAGTCTTTGTGCTCCGAACTGTCGAAGGCCTTGCGGTGGCAGAGACCGCTGCGTGTCTGGGTATCGGAGCGGAAGCTGTCAAAATCAGACTTCACCGGGCGCGGTCTTTGTTGCGGAAGGATCTCCGGCATCGTGCGGGTGTCGTGACCGCCGAGGCCTTTCCGTTTCACCTGTCCCGCTGTGATCGCGTCGTGGAAGCGGTCTTTCAGAGAATCGCTTCTGCCGTGTGACAACCTGCTTCTTCGCGAGGGCGGATGATCCGGTTCTCCCTGTCACCCCGGGCCTCGGAATCGAACTGGCTGAGCCTGTCGTGAAGGAACATCTTCGCTATCCTGGTACTTCGGGCCGACTACCGGTAAAGGAGGAACGATGCGCAGCGTGATCAGTTTCAGAAGGCTGGCAATCCTTGTCATTGCCGTCTCGGCCAGCCTGTCGGCGGCGGATCCTGTCTTCCTGCGGCGGCAGGTGGCCGACGTCAAGCCGCAGCCGGACGATCTGACAGCCAACGCCAGTGGGGCATCCTACAAGCCCCTGTTCGGCATCGGCGACAACGACGCTGATCAGCTCAAGGGCGTCGCCCGCTATGGCGAGCTTACCGTGGCGCCCGCCGGGTCCACGGCCCTCGTGAGCTATCCAGCCGAGGAGCAGATCTATTTCATCGAGGAAGGCGGCGGCACGGTGTTGTACGGCGACGAGAAGGCGCCCGTAAAAAAGAACGATTTCCTGTACCTCCCCGTGGGCGTAAGGCACGGGATGGCAAACCCGTCGGGCGCGCCCCTGAGGGTGATCGTGATGGGTTACAAGATTTCCGCCGGCACGAAGGTCGAGCCCACGCCCAAACTCATGCTGGCGAACTCCGCTGACGTACAGCTCCAGGTCCTCGGCCAGCATGGACCCACCACGCAGTTCAAGCTGCTGATGGGCCTCACTTCCAGCACCCGCGACAAGCTCTCCTCAGCCTACCTGATGGACAGCCTGTTCATCATGGAGTTCGCTCCGGGCGGCACCAACATTCCGCACAATCACCCCATGGAGGAGGAAATCTATCTGCTCCTGCGGGGCAGCGGCGATATGGTGGCGGGAGTCGACTCCAGCGGCAAAGAAGTGCGCTACCCCGTCACCGCGGGAGCCGCCTTCTTTTTCAAGCCGCGCACCCAGGTCGGCTATTACAGCAACGCCAGGGAAGGCCAGGAGCACGATATCATGCTGGCCGTCCGATCGCGCATGCCACGCTGACGGCTTCCCCGTCAGCCGCGTCCGATGAACGGCATGGTGGTGGCCATCACGGTCATGAACTGGACGTTGGCGCTCAGCGGCAGATTCGCCATATAGAGGACGGCGTCGGCGATGTGCTGCACGTCCATGCGCGGCTCGGCCTTGAACGAGCCATCGGCTTGCGGAACACCCGACTCCATGCGCTTGGTCATCTCGGTGGCGGCATTGCCGATATCGATCTGGCCGCAGGCGATATCGTAGCGGCGTCCGTCGAGCGAGATCGACCGCGTCAGCCCCGTGATGGCGTGCTTGGTGGCCGTATAGGGCGCCGAATTCGGGCGCGGCACGTGGGCCGATATCGATCCGTTATTAATGATGCGGCCGCCCCGCGGGTTTTGCGCCTTCATCAGCCGGATGGCTTCCTGCGCGCACAGGAATGCTCCCGTCAGGTTGACCGCCACCACCGCGCTCCACTGCTCGTAGGTGATGTCTTCCATGGCGATCCCCGGAGCGCCGGCGCCCGCGTTGTTGAACAGAACGTCCAGACGGCCGTACGCTTCCCTGGTGCGGTCGAAGAGCGCCCGCACGGAATCGGGTCGGCCGATGTCGGTGGGAACCGCGAGCATGGCGCCGCCGGTGGAAATAGCGGACGCCGCAGTCTGCTCCAGTGCCGCGGCGCGGCGCCCGGCCAGGACGACGGAATACCCCGCGGATTGCAGGGCCAGGCTGGCCGCGCGGCCAATGCCGCTGCCGGCGCCGGTGACGAGCGCGATTTTGCCGTTGATCATAGTCCTTATTATTGTGCCCTGGTTGCCGGGCCGCGAGCTTATCCCGTTTTTCCGCCACGCCCGCGCTGCTGGTATCATTTCCTCGATGCGGAAACTTCTTGTCCCCTTCGCCTTTGCGGTCCTGTTTCTCCAGGCGCAACCCGCCGGCAAGTTCGCGCTGACCATCGACAACATCATGCGCGGCCCAGGCTTGGTGGGCTACGAGCCGAGCCAGGTGCGGTGGTCCGGAGACGGCCAGCACATCTACTTCCAGTGGAAGCAGGCCAGCCAGAAGGAAGAGGACCCGGCCGACACTTACGTCGTGGGCCGCGACGGCTCCGGCCTGCGCAAGCTCTCCGACGAGGAGACCAAGCTCGCGCCCCCGCCATTCGGCGACTCTACCAGGGACAAGCGCCTCGTCACCTACATGCGCGACGGCGATCTCTTCATCTACGACAACACGACGGGTAAGACTCAGCAGATCACCAAGACCACGGACCTCGAGGCGAACCCGCGCTTCCTCCCCGATGGCAAGCGCATCACCTTCACGCGGAACGGCAACCTCTACGCCATGTCGCTCGATACCGGCCTGCTGGTGCAGTTGACCGATATCCGCACGCCCGGCGCCGTGGCGGCTCCTGCGGCGCCGGCGGGATTCGGAGGCGGCCGCGGACAGGGCGGGCGCGGCGCAATGACATTGCCGCCGGCGGCAACCGGCGAGCCGCAGCGCGGCACCGACAGCCAGGAGTATCTCAAGAAGGAACAGAAGGAGCTGATCGAAGTCATCCGCGAGCGCGCGGCCCGGCGCGAAGAAGAGGATGCCAAACGCAAGAAGGACAACCCGCGCAAGCCGTTCACCCTCCAGGCGCGCCAGAGCGCCGGCGGCCTCCAGTTGTCGCCCGACGAGAAATACGTCATCGCCACAGTGATCGAAGCGGGCAACGCCAAGAACACCATCGTTCCGAACTACGTGACCGAGTCGGCCTACACGGAAGACATCTCCGGGCGGTCCAATGTCGGCGACACGCAGTCGCGCACGCGGCTCGCGGTGATCCAGGTGGAGACCGGCGAAGTCACCTGGGTGGACCCGGTTCCCAATCGCGACGTGCAGTTCTTCCAGCCCGTTTGGTCCGACGACGGGACCAAGGCCGTCATCATGGCGTGGGCCGCGGACAACAAGGACCGCTGGATCCTGGCGCTCGACCCCGCCACCGGAAAAACGCGCATCCTCGCCACCGACCACGACAACGCCTGGGTGGACGGACCGGGCGCCAACACTCTCGGCTGGATGCAGAACGATCGCGAGGTCTTCTTCCAATCCGAGCGCACGGGCTATTCGCACCTGTACGCCGTGCCGTTCGCGAGCGGCGAGCCGCGCGCCCTTACTTCGGGGAATTGGGAGGTGCTCAGCGTGCGCCAGTCGAAGGACAAGTCGCGTTTCTTCCTGACCGCCAGCAAAGACTCCCCCTACGAGCAGCACCTCTATGAGATGCCCGCGGAGGGCGGCGCGCTCACCCGCCTGACCACCGCGCCGGGCAAGCACGCCGCCACGCTGTCGCCCGACGACCGCTGGCTGGCCGACATCTACTCCTACACCAACAAGCCGCCGGAGCTGTACGTCCAGGAGGCCCAGCCGCGTGCCGAGGCTCGCAAGCTGACCTCCTCGCCCGCGCCCGAATTCTGGCAATACCCCTGGCGCGACGTGCCCATCGTGACCTTCACCGCGCGCGACGGCGTCAAGGTGCCGGCGCGCCTGTTCAAGCCCGCCAACGTCGGACGCGGCGGCCCGGGTGTGGTCTTCGTGCACGGCTCGGGCTACCTGCAAAACGTCGACCACAAGTGGTCCACGTACTATCACGAGTACCTGTTCCACCACATCCTGATGGAGCGCGGCTTCGTCGTGATCGATGTGGACTACCGCGGCTCGGCGGGATACGGGCGCGACTGGCGCACCGCGGTCTACGAGCACATGGGCGGCAAGGACCTCGACGATATCGTGGACGCTGCCAAATACCTGGCGGCCGAGCAGGGCGTGAATCCCCAAAAGATCGGCCTCTACGGCGGCAGCTACGGCGGATTCATCACCCTGATGGCCATGTTCACGCAGCCCGACGTGTTCGCGGCGGGCGCGGCCCTGCGGCCGGTGTCGGACTGGGCGCTCTACAACCACGGCTACACTTCGGCTATCCTCAACGTTCCGCAGAGCGATCCCGAGGCCTACCGCAAGTCGTCGCCCATTTATTTCGCGCAGGGCCTGAAGGGCGCGCTGCTGATCTGCCACGGGATGGTGGACACCAACGTCGAGTTCGAGGACACCGTGCGGCTGGTCGAGAGGTTGATCGAGCTGCGCAAGGAGAACTGGCAACTGGCGGTGTTCCCCGTGGAGAACCACAGTTTCGTGCACCCGGCAAGCTGGGCCGACGAGTACAAGCGCATCCTGGCGCTGTTCGAAAAAAACCTGAAGGGGTAACCGGCCGGCAACTTTCGCTTACGGTAGTGTGACAAATACCGGACAAACCTAAGCAGAATCGTGTGAGTCAGGCTTGAGCGCGTCTTTGAATCCCCGAATCCCTTCGGCCAGGCCTTTTCCAAGCTCGGGCAGCTTCTTCGGGCCGAACAGAATGAGTGCGACTGCCAGAATGACCAGCAGGTGGCGGGGTTGGAGCAAGTCTTCGATCATAAATCACCTGGAATCAGCATAACATGTGGCGGCCCGCGTGAAGGGATTCCTTTGGCCGGTCTTTTGATGCGGTATCCGGAATCCTCTTTTTTCGGCTCACCGGGCATCGACGCGCTGGTCAATCGCTCGACCGCCATTTGATTGACGATTTCTGGATGTCAAAGGTTCACGATTCCCGCGCAATGAAGGTGGCAGGCGTTTAGCTGCTGAGGAAGAGCGGCAGTCAATCCGGCGATCAGTCGAAGTCAATCAACCAGGCGGCCATTTCATTTCTGGCACTCGCAGGCGGCCCCGCGCATAATGCTGATCTGAGGGACATCATGAGGTTGCCGTAGAAAAATGTGGTTGCCTGTAGAAAAGGTCTTCGCTCGGCCAAACCGGCTCCTCGTCCTGATGGTGAGCGGTGGGATGATTGCGGTGATCGCTCTGCTCGACTGGTGGACGCTGCCCTATGTGTCGCTTGGCTTCCTCTACTTGTTCCCCATCATGCTCGCGGCTGGCTTCCTGCCCCGTCCAGCCCTTTTGGCGCTGGGCGTTCTTTGTGCCGTATTGAGCGAGAGTTTTAGCTCGCTTGACCCGGCGGGGAGAGTCAGTCGCTTGAGTTTTGAGACGCTGGCGCTTGCGGGCTGTGGGCTGTTCGTCTCGGAACTGCTTCGCAACCGTCGGCTCAGCATGGAAACGGAGGCGCGGCTGCGGGCTCTCGTCGAGACCAGTCCGGCGGCCATTATCACGGTCGACCAGTCCGGCGTCGTCGAGTTGGCGAACCAAGCCGCGGCCGAACTGCTGGTTCCACCCGACACAAATCTCACGGGACAGCCGATTGCCACGTTTGTGCCAGAGCTGTGCAATGCGTTACTGCCTGATGGCGGAGCACAGTTCCGGGCGTCGATGCAATGTCAGGTGCACCGGGGCAACGGCGAAACCTTCGTCGGGGAAGTATGGTTTTCTACTTTCAAGGAAAATGGTAGCGTCAGGCTGGCCGCGATCATCGCCGACGTGACTGAAGAGCAGCCCGCCGGCGCTCGGTCCGATCCGGTAGAGCCGGACGGAATGGAGCGACCCAGCTTGAACAGCCGTCAACTGACTGTGTTGCGGCTTGTCCTCGAGGGCTTAACGAATAACGAAATTGCGTCAAGCCTCGAGATGACGACGAGCGCGGTCAAGAACACGCTTCAGCAGCTCTTCTCAAAAGCCGGAGTGAATAACCGCAGCCAGATGGTCCGCGTCGCCTTGGAACGCTACCGGAATCTATTGTAAGTGAGATTGCGAGAGCCGTCCGATTCCCGTGCGCGAATCCTGAACGATTAATCGAATGCCTGGGCAGGCAGTTGGATATTCGGAATAGTTGCGGCTGAAGCCATTCACCTGCCTTTCCCGAGCGCCGCCTTTCCGCTATAACATGCCCCATGCACTCGAAAACTTTGATTACGTCGATCGTATGTGTCATCACCGGCGCTCTCTTCGCGCAGGTTGGCGGAAGAATCACGGGGACGGTAAAAGACCCAAGCGGGGCGGCCGTAGCCGGGGCGGCCATAGCCGCCATAAACTCGGCGACTGGCGTAAGACAGGCGACGAAAGCCGACGATCAAGGCGTGTATTCCTTCCCGGCACTCGCTGTTGGCCAGTACAACCTCGAAGTCGCCGCTCCCGGCTTTCAGCCATACCGCCGCACCGGACTGGCAGTTGATGTGAACAGCGCTCTGCAAGCGGATGTGATGCTGCAACTGGCGGGACAAACGTCGACCGTGGAGGTGAATGAGGAGGCGGCCCAAATTCAGGTGGAAAAATCTGACACCCAGATGGGCGAGACCATTACCAGCAAACGGATCACCGAAGTGCCGCTCAATGGCCGGAGCTATACCGACTTGCTGGCGCTGCAGGCCGGAGTGAACCCCGCGACCACCAACGTCAACGTGAGCGCCGGCGGAGCCTTGGGATTTGGATCCATCGCTCCTTCGGGAGGCCTGAGCGCCGGCAATTTCTCCATCAACGGCCAGCGCGAGTCCGCCAATGGCTTCATCCTGAATGGAGCGAATGTCGTGGAAACCATAGCCGGAGCTGCGGCGGTTGTGCCCAACCTCGATTCCATCGCCGAGTTCCGTGTCCTGACGAGCAACTTCGACGCCGAATATGGCGAATATGCCGGCGGTCTCGTGAGCACCGTCACCAAGTCAGGCAGCAATCAGCTCCATGGCTCCGTGTTCGAGTTCCTCCGCAACACGGACCTGGATGCTCGCGGCTTCTTCGATCCGTCCCGGCCCCAGTTCAACCAGAACCAGTACGGTGGAACTTTTGGCGGCCCAATCAAGAAGGATAAAGTGTTCTTCTTCGGCGACTTTCAGGGAAGCCGCACCGTGCAGGGACAGGAGACCGGCCAGATTCCAGTCCCTTCGCTTCTGGACAGGACCGGCAATCTGTCGGATCAGACCAATCTCTTTGGCCAATGTTCTGGGGGACCGTGCACGGTCAGCGCGTCGTATTTCGCGAACGTTCTCTCCCAGCGGCTGGGATATCAGGTCGCATCCGGAGAACCTTACTACATGCCCGCCTGCACGAGCTCGGCTGACTGCGTGTTTCCGAATGCCATCATCCCGCAGAGGGCTTGGTCGGCGTCGGCCCGGAACCTGTTGCAGTACCTCCCGGCCCCGAACGTCGGCGACGGTACGTTTTCTACGGCCGCATTCGCCAACCGGCTGAATGACGCCAAGGGCGCCGCGCGCCTCGACGCGAATACCCGCTTCGGCACTCTCTCCGGGTACTATCATGTCGATAATTACAACCTGAACAGTCCTTTCCCAACTCAGCAAGGCGGAGCCAATGTGCCCGGATTCAACGCGCTTTCAAACGGTCAGACGCAATTGGCGACTCTCGGAGACACCAAGACGTTCGGACCCACCGTGGTAAACGAGTTCCGCCTCAGCTATATGCGTGCCGCCAACAATTTCGGGCAGGCGAGTGGGGGCGTGGGCGTGAGCCTCGATTCTCAGGGATTCGCCCCTGCATCTCGAGGAGGGATCGTTCCGGGCGCGCCCAAGTCGCTAGGCGTCGAGACCGTCGTCTTCAACTCGTTGACCTTCGGGACGACCCCGTTTGCCATGAACCAGGTCAATCAGAATTACCAGGTTCAAGACAGCTTCTCCAAAGTGACCGGCAATCATACGGCGAAGTTCGGTTTCCAGGGACGCATCGATCACGTCAAGCAGAATGTGAACCTGATCGGAAACGGCGAGTTCCAGTTCACCGGCACGGAGACCGGTCTGGATTTTGCCGACTTTCTAATCGGACTGCCGAACGCCTACCTTCAATCGTTTACGCCGCAGTTCGACAACCGCTCCCGCTATGCTGGGGTTTTCGCCCAGGATAGCTGGCGCATCCGGCCGAATCTCACGCTCAACTACGGCGTCCGCTGGGAGTACATACCGGCGTGGTCGCTGCAACTGAATCAGACCGCGACCTTCATCCCCGGCGACCAGTCCGTGCTCTTTCCGGGCGCCCCCAACGGATACGTGTTCCCGGGTGACAAGGCGCCCGATGGTTCGACGATTCCGCCCACCATTGCGGCCACTCCCAAGAACGACTTTTCCCCGCGAATCGGAATCGCCTACTCTCCCTCCCCCAAGAACGGCTTCCTCCGCCAGCTCGCGGGAGGTACGGGAAATAGCAGCATTCGCGCCGGTTAGGGCCGCTTCTTCACCGCCATCGAAGGATTGACGACGTCGTATCAGACAGGGAACCCGCCGTACGGCCTCCAATATGGCAGCTCCGAACGCCCCCTCTTTGAGGCGCCTTTCATAGGCGCCCTGACTGGAACCGCCGCCTCGCAGCCGTTCCCCTTGAATGTACCGCCAGCGAATGTCAGCCGGACCAACCCAGCGGCGAATTTGGACTGGTCGCTATTCACTCCTCTGAACAGCGCGGTGGGATACTACTACAAGAATCCGACGCCCTACTCGGAGAACTACTTCTTTTCCCTTGAAAGACAGATCGGCGCCAACACGGTCGTCGGCGCAAGCTACATCGGTAGCCAGGGCCACCACCTGATCACGCTTCTTTCTGCGAATCCCGGCGATCCGGCGCTCTGTCTGAGCGTGAGCAAGCCAAGTCAGGTAGCCCCGGGATCGCCGCTTTGCGGCCCGTTCGGCGAGAACGGTGTCTACACGAGGGCGGACGGCACCGTCATCAACGGGACGCGAGGCCCGCTCGGCAACAATTTCGGAAGCGACTCTCACTTCTATAACTACGGAAACTCCGTGTACCATTCGCTTCAGATAACCGCGAAACACAACACCAACCGTATGTCCCTGCTGGCGACTTACACCTACGGTAAGTCCCTGGACATGGCGTCGAATATGCAGGAACAGTTGTATCCCTATGACTACACACTCCGGCGAGCACCCTCGGCTTTCGATCTGCGGCACAACTTGGTCGCCAGCTACCGCTACGAGCTTCCGTTCGAGAAGCTGCTCGGGAAAAGCCGGATCGCAACAGGCTGGGCCTTAACTGGGATCACCCGTTACAGTACCGGCGTGCCTGTGACGCTGGTGGACCTCAACGACAACTCTCTGACGGGCACCAACAACCAAGGCGTGAACGGGGGTGGTTCCGACCTGCCCGACTTTGCACCCGGGAACCTCGCGATCAACCGGAACCCGAGAAACGGCCGGCCATATTTCAACACTTCGCTATTCAGCGTGGCTCCCCTCGGATCACCGGGAACCTCGCCGCGCCGTTTCTTCTACGGGCCGGGCCTCGACAACTGGGACATTGCCCTGCTGAAGGTGACACGCTTTACCGAATCGAAAGTGCTCGAATTGCGCTGGGAGACTTTCAACACCTTTAACCACGCCCAGTTCTTCGGCGCGACGTCCGTCAACGCCAATATCAGCAGCACGTCCTTCGGGCAGGTAGTCAGCGCGATGCCCGGCCGCGTCATGCAAGTGGCGGCCAAAATCAATTTCTGATATCGCGCTTTGGCGCACCTGCCCCGCCGCCCGGCATTCGCGGTTACCATAGGAGTCCGTGTTCTCTTCCCGATTTTCTTGGGACCTGCCGCCAAACCGCCTGACCCGCGCGCTGGAAGATCGCCGCCGCGCCGGTGCGGCCGTCCTCGACCTGACCGAATCCAACCCCACGCGCGCGGGATTCGACTACCCGGACGACATCGTGCGCGCGTTCGCCGGCCCGCGGATGCTGCTCTACCAGCCCGCGCCCGCCGGGTTGGAGGAGGCGCGCGAGGCCGTGGCGGCTTACTACGCCGCGCGCGGCCAGCCCGTGGACCCGCGCCGCATTCTGCTCACCGCCAGCACCAGCGAAGCCTACGCCTACCTTTTCAAGCTGCTGTGCAATCCCGGCGACCAGGTCCTGGTTCCGCGGCCCTCCTACCCGCTGTTCGAATTCCTCGCGGACCTCGAAGCGGTCGAGATCCGGCAGTACCCGCTCGTCTATCACGGCGGATGGTCCATCGATATCCAAGCGCTGGCCGCCGCGATCACCGATCGGACCCGCGCCGTCGTGCTGGTGAACCCCAACAACCCGACCGGCTCTTACGTGAAGCGCGCGGAGCTGGATGCCCTGTCGCGAATGGGCCTGCCGCTGATCTCCGACGAGGTGTTCTCGGACTACTGCTTCGCCCCGGACGACTCCCGCGTGACCACCGTTGCCGGCGCGGTCGAAGATCAACTCGCCTTTTCCATGAGCGGGCTTTCGAAAATCGCGGGCCTGCCGCAGATGAAGCTGGGCTGGATTGTCGTGGGCGGGCCGGAGCCATTGCTCCGCGAAGCCATGGAAAAGCTGGAGTGGATCGCCGACACGTATCTTTCGGTGAGCACTCCGGTACAGTGCGCGGCGGCCAACCTGCTCGATGCCGGATCGCGCGTGCGGGAACAGATCCGCGCGCGAACGGCCGCCAACCTTGCCTTGGCGCGGGATGCGCTCGGCGGATCCGCGGCCAATATCCTCGCTATGGAGGGCGGCTGGTACATCACCGTCCAGGTGCCCCGCATCCGCGGCGAGGAGGAATGGGCCCTGGAACTGCTTTCCCGCGAGGACGTCCTGGTCCAGCCGGGCTTTTTCTTCGACTTCGAATCCGAGGCGTTCCTGGTTGCCAGCCTGTTGACCGCCCCCGCGATCTTCCGCGAGGGAACCCTGCGGCTCAGACGCCTGGTAGATCGGGATTAGCGGCCTAACACACGTAAATTCAGCGGCAAAACGCGTCAATCGGCGGAAAGATCCCGTACAATCGAATCGGGAGATACGATGAGATCTGTTTCGGTGCCGGCATTCCTTCTACTCGCCGGGGCAATTGCCGCCTCGGGCCAGACGAATCCGCCCGCCGTGACCGGCGTAACCAATACCGCCGGCTCTCCGTCGGTGCAGGCCGTGGCGCCCGGCTCGCTGGTCTCCATCTTCGGAACCAATCTGGCCTCTACCATGGCGTCTTCCGACACCGTCCCGTTGTCCGTTTCCTTGAGCGGTGTCAGCGTCACGTTCAACAATATCCCCGCGCCCATCCAGTTCGTGAGCGGCGGCCAGATCAACCTGCAAGTGCCGTGGGGCGTGCCGCCCTCCGACTCAAACAGCGGTCCGGTACAGGTCGTCGTCACGAGCAGTGGCGCCGCCTCCGCTCCCGCCGGCATCCAGGTGGTCGCGAGCGCCCCGGCGATCTTCAACATCGGTGGACAGGCAATCGCCATCAACGCCGATGGAAGTCTCGCGGCTCCCGCGGGCTCCATCCCGGGCATCGCCACGCGCCCGGCCACCATCGGCGATCCCAATGGCCTGGTGATCCTGGCAACCGGCCTCGGTGCGGTAGACACGTCTTTAGGCGATGGCGCGAATTCCATGGATCAGCAGCGGAACACGCTGGTCAAGCCCACCGTGATGATTGGCGGAGTCGCCGCCCAGTTGGTGTTCTCCGGCCTGTCGCCGCAGTTCGTCGGCATCGACCAGATCAACGTGGTAATCCCCAGCGGCACGCCGACCGGCAACGCCGTCCCCCTGCAAATCCAGGTGAACGGCACGGTAACTTCCAACCAGGTCTGGATCGCGGTCAGCCAGTAAGTCGCGCGTTACCGACCCGCGCGCGCCGCCACTCCCGCTCCGTTACCGAGCCGCGCGTCAGCAAGCGGTCAGTTTCCGCCACCGCCGCGTCCGCCCCGCCCGCCGCGTCCGCCACGGCCGGCATCCGGCGGCGTGGGAGCAGGCAGGTCCTTGCGCGGCAGCTTTTCGGGCCGCGTGGCCGCCTGGTACACGAATACGGCTTCGACGATCGCCATCTGCTCCATGTCGTCCTGCTGAATGCGGTCGTACACGTCCATGTTCGAATGGTGCGTGCGCGTGTCGTAGTCCATCGGGTCCTGGATGAACTGGAAGCCCGGCAGCCCCACGCGGTCGTACGACTGGTGATCCGTGCCGCCCGTATTGCGAACGGTGATCACGCCGGGGGTCAGGTCCTTCAGCCCGGCGAACCACTGCTCGAAAATCGGCCGCACCATTTCATTCCCCTGGAGATAGATGCCGCGAATGCGACCGGTGCCGTTGTCCACGTTGAAGTACCCGGCGAAGTTGTCGTGCTCGGGTGTGGGCTTCATGACCGCCGGATCGGCGAAATGATCCTTCACGTACGCCGCCGAGCCGAGCAGCCCCTCTTCTTCCCCACCCCACAAGGCCATCCGCACGGTGCGGTCCATCTTGAGGTTGAGCGATTTGAGAATGCGCATCACCTCCATCGAGACGGCGCTGCCGGCGCCGTTGTCGGTTGCGCCCGTTCCCATGTGCCAGGAATCGAAGTGCCCGCCCACCATCACCAGCTCGTTCGGCTTGGTGGCGCCCGGGATCTCGGCGATCACGTTGAAGGAATCCGTGTTGCTCATGTCGAACTTGGTCTTGATATCGAACGAGAGCTTCACCGGAACCTCGTGCGCCACCAGACGCGCGATGCGGTTGTAGTTCTCGGCCGTGATGGCAATCGACGGCAGGTTCTTCGTGGGATCTCCGGTGCGCGAGGAGCCGTTGCTGGCGAAAACCGTGCCGCTTTCGCCGCGGCCGCTGGCCGTAATCGTCAATAGGACGCCTTCATCGTTAAAGAAGTTCCGTTGCCGGTCCGTGAAAGCCTGGCGCTCCTCCGGGGTCATAGCGGCCAAAGCAGCCGCCCCCGCTCGCCCAGCCCGCCCGCCGCCGCCCGTCGGAAGGATCTCCGGAACCAGCGCCTGCAACTCGTCGTCGGTGTAACGGTGAGCCAGCGGCGTGGTGGGGAAGGCGAGGTCCGAGGCAGCCGCGGTCATGACGATCTTCCCCTTGAGCTTTCCATGGAACTTGTCCAGGTCGGCCGGGACCTGGATCTGCGCCAGCACGACCTCGCCGGTCACGGCGCCGTTCGTGCTCCCGCTCCACGCCTGCGGATAGCCGATGATGGGCATGTAGGTGGGCTCCACCATGGCGCCGGTGTACCCGGTGATCTCCCAACTGGGGATCGCGCCGCCGCGGCCGCCGCTGGTGGACCACTTTTCCAGGTGGACGTTGCTCATGCCCCATTCCTTGAGCTGCCCCACCGCCCAGTCGCCCGCGCGGCGGAACTGCGGAGAATTCGTGAGGCGCGGCCCGTAGCGGTCCGTCAGGTTGTACATGATGTTCATCACCTGCGAGGCGCCGCGCCCGCCGCCCCCGCCGAAGCCGCCGCCGCCAAAGCCACCGCCGCCGCCCAGTTCCGCGGTCTTGATCTTGTGAATGACGTTCAGATCCACCCGCTCCATGGCCTGCTGACCGACAATCAGCAGCGGAACGAGCATGAGAATCGCGATCGTGAAATAGGTTTTTCTCGCCATATGTTTGGATACCCGACTATATCAAACTAACGACGCCGTCTGTCGGGTTTGAGGTTACCGGCCTGAGCAGTCCGTGGGCGGGCTGGATTCCACCGCCGGCGGAAGCGTCCGGCGGCAGCCTCCCCGGGACGAGCTATCGCCCCATTTGCGCGCCCTCCGGCTCTCCGTTTACCCTGGCGAAATGGAACTCGTGAGATGAACACCGCGGCCGTACCCGCGCGTCTGGCGCGTCTGCTGATGATCGGGGTCTGCTGTGCGTGGAAGGCTTTGGCGCAGGACCCCTTCGAGATTCACATCTACGAATATGAACCCATGTCGCGCGGTGAGTATAGCCTGGAAGCGCATCTGAACTTCGAGACTCAGGGGAGTGCCCTGCGGGACGGGACGCTCCTTCCCACTCAACACCAGGCGCATCTCACATTGGAGCCGACCGTAGGGTTGTCGGAAAACTTCGCCATCGGCTTCATGTTCCTGAATGCCTGGGAGCCGGGTTACTCTCCCCAATTCGCCGGTTGGCGCGTGCTGCCGCACATCTACGCTCCGGAATCGTGGCGCTTGCCCGTGCGCCTTGGCTTTGTTGCCGAATTCTCATTCCAAAATGACCGGTACGAAGAAAATTCGAGGAGAGCCGAACTGCGTCCTGTCATCGACCGCGAATTTGCGCGCTGGCAGATTGTGTTCAATCCCGTTTTCGAGCGTGCCTTGCATGGGCCCGGCACCCGCCGCGGATGGAACCTCGAGCCCGCCATGCTCGTTCGGTGGAAGCGCAGGAGCTTTGCGCCCTCCATCGAATACTACGGAGAAATCGAGAGCATCAACACCGGCCCGCGCGCTCAACCCGAGGTGCACCAACTTTTCGCCGGAGGCGATTGGCAGGTAAAGCCGGCATTCAGTGTCAACCTGGGAGCGGGCTTCGACCTCGGCGCCCGCGGTCCCGGCGTGGTCCTGAAAAGCCGCTTCGAATGGCACTGGGGCACGGCGCGGAATCCCTGAATCTCTCGGGTTCACGAATCCCCCGGCTCCCGCGCCTCCGCCATGCGCCGCGCCCAACGTTGCTGGTTGCTCGTTCGGGCCGCCGCACTCTTCCCCGTCGACGTGGCCCCGTAGGACGCCCGGCGGTCACGGTCAACCGCCGGGAGCGTGCGGCTCCGCCCGGCCGGGTTGCGCGCCCTGGGACGGCTGCTTCGAATCGATTTGTTCAGTGGCGGTCGTGGTCTCGCCGAAAATCTCGATCATGGTCGCGGTCCGAGTGATGATCGTGTTCGCGCCGCCCGGCATTGCCGTCCCAATAACCATTGAAGAAGCGCTCGCCATCGTGGTGAGGTGGAACCCACCGTGCGCCGGGATAAACGGGGCGCGTCCAGTATCCAGCGTGCCACCTGTAATGGTTCCCGACAGGATACCAGTAGCCGTCCACCCAGACAAATTCCGGCCCCGGACGTGGTGGCAGAACCCGAACTACTCTCGGCGGTGGTGGCGGGCCGATGCGGATTCCGATGGAAATCTGACCGAACGCAAGTCCTCCAATCATGAACATCAATGTCAGCAGTCCCGTTTTCACTGTTACCTTCCTCCTCGACTAAGCATATGGCCTGCGGGCTTGGTGTGTGGCTGTTGTAACCGATGAAGCTGTTTACAACAGTACAGAAACGGATGACGTAGACGCTCACCTTGCCGCCACACGGGGTGGGAAGCCACCCCGGCGGCAAAAGCAACGGGTCTCCACAGGCCTCCCCAAGCGGCCGGACTCGATCTCCGGCAGCGTGATGTACCGCACCCTTGGACCGCACCGACATTGCCGCACCCGCCCGGTCATGAAATCATTGTGATGAGTGGCTGAAGAGCCTGCGACAATTTCGCGAATCAAGGCGTGGCTGGTTGCACGTTCGGGTCCGCTGGGGGGAACCCGCTACCTGCTTCGCGATGGCGGCACGCGGATCGGGAGGAGCCCGGAGAATGATATTGTCCTTCACGGTCCGAACACGGCGACGGTTTCGGCGCAGCATGCGGAGATCGGGAGAGAGAACGGCGTCTGGCGGATTCACGACACCGGCAGCACCAATGGAACCTACCTCAACGGACAGCGGATCGCGGAAGCCGAATTGACCGGAGAGGCCATCATCCGGCTCGGCAACGATGGCCCGGACTTTTCCTTCGTGATGGAGGAAATCGTTCCTTCCGAACTGGACGGTACGCTCGTGATTCCCGAAGGCATCCTGTTGACGCAAGCGCGCCCCGCGTCCGCGCCGGGGACGGATGGGCATGAGGGTTTGCTGTCGGACGCCGTCAGCCGGGCCCGGCGCGCTCGCATCGAGGGCCGGGGCGGCCAGACCATGAGTCTCATGCGCGACGTGCTGCAGCGCGTGTTGCAGCGCAGCAGCCGCCGTTTCCGCATCGCGATCTGGGTGCTGGCGGCCGCGCTGGCGCTCATCTCTTCGCTCGGCTACTGGAAGATCATGCGTCTGAAAAGCGACAAGAAGGGGATCGACCAGCGCATACAGGAGATTGAAACGCGCCTCGATATGACGCAGGATACGCCCGAGCAGACCGACAGCTTGATCTCTCGGCTCGACGCCTACGAGGACGAGGCCCAGGCTCTCCAGCGCAGTCTGCTGTACCGCGTGGGCGTCGGCCAGAGGGAGACGTTCGTAACGCAGCAGGTCCGGGCCGTGATGGCGGAATTCGGCGCTGAGGTCTACCGCATACCGCCCGAGTTTATCGAGCGCGTCAATGCCCACATCGAGGCGTACCAGGGGCCGGATCGCCCGCATATGGAATATGCGCTCACCGGGGCCAAAGCGCAGATCGCGACCATGCAGAGGATACTCGAAGAGGAAAAGCTCCCGCCCGATTTCGCTTACGTCCCGCTGGTGGAGAGCGCGCTGTCGGCCAGCCAGAACAGCGCTGCCGGCGCGGCTGGCCCATGGCAGTTCACGCCCGGCACGGCGCGGGCCTTCGGCTTGCGGGTGGACAGCGCGGTCGATGAGCGCAAAGACCTCCGGAAATCGACGCGCGCAGCCTGTGGTTTCCTCCGCCAGCTGCTCCTCGATTTCGGCACCGGCAGCTCCGTGATGCTTGCGCTGGCAGCCTACAACCTGGGTCCCGCGAAAGTGAAGCAGGCGGTCATTAAATCGGTGAAGGATCCGATCAAACAGCGCAATTTCTGGTATCTCTACCGCGCCCGCGCGCTGCCCGCCGAGACGCGCGAGTATGTCCCCAAGGTTTTCGCGGCGATTATCATCGGGCGGAATCCGGAGCGGTTCGGATTTTGACGGAATGCCATGTCCGAACTCCGATCGCGGCGCCAGCGGCGCAGAGCGGTAACGGCGGCCACGTGAGTCGCGACGGATACCTCGCCAATCCGGCTGGAACCCTTCGGCTGCCTGTCCCGTTCATTATAATGTGCGGTTGGTTTTGCCATTAGCCGCGTGCCTCGCGGTTTCCGCCTTTTCCCAAGATGCGCGTGAGATCGTGCGTCGATCCGTCGAACTGGATCAGGCCAACTGGCTCCGTATGGCTGATTACACTTGGGTCGGGCGCTCGCGAGAGCGCCATTTTGATTCGCATAGCCACGTCACTTCCGAACACCAGGAAGCCTGGGAAACCATAGTTCTGGATGGCGAGCCTTTTCGGCGAACGCTGGAGCGGGATGGCCAGCCGCTGGCGGCTGAAGATCAGCGAAAGCAACAGCAGAAACTGGACAAGGCCACCGCGAAGCTCGAAAGCGAAACTCCCGAACAAAAACTGCGCCACGCCGCCGATTTCCAGAAGGCGCGCCGCCGGGAGCGCCGATTCCTGCTCGAGATACCCGACGCCTACGACTTCCGGGTGGAAGGAAGCGACAAGATTGACGGTCACGATGTCTGGGTCGTCTCCGGCGTGCCAAAGCCGGGATATCACGCCAGGAGCCGTGACGGCGCGGCGTTGCTGAAGATCCGCGGCAAAATGTGGATTGAAAAAACCGGGTACCAGTGGGTTCGGCTGGAAGCCGAAACCACGGAAACCATCTCGTTCGGGTTGTTTCTCGCGCGCCTGAACCCCGGTGCGAAGCTGGTCCTGGAACAGACCCGGATCAACGATGAAGTCTGGTTGCCCAAGCGCGAGTATATGAGCGGTACCGGGCGGATCGGACTGGTCAAGAGGGTGGCGGAGGATCAGGAAATCACATGGAGCGGCTATAAGAAGTTCCGCGTCGATTCCAAGTTGGTGCCAAGCGGGCCCTAGCAGGCGGCGGCGCTCCGCTTCCGCACGAGCGCCCCTGCACTCGCCACGCCGCTGCTCGATTGGTACCCTCTGCCGCCCCCGGCCAGGCGCGCGATGCTAAAAGAGTATTCGAGCGAGAAGGGCCACCCTCCCGCGGAGCCTGATATACGCTGTGCCGGACAACGCCGGCCGGCCTCGACCTGACTGAGAGGAGCTGCGATGAAACCGACCAGACGCACCTTCTTGGGAGCCGCCGGCTTGGCCGCCGTGGCGCCCGAAGGGCGAGGCGGCGTCATTCCGCTGGACGCTGTCGCTATCGCCCGCCGGCATCCTTTGATTCGCACCCAGCCAACCTCGGATTTCTTCGAGGGGCTTTTGCTGGGCAACGGTGACATCGGGGTCTGCGTCACCGTGCGGCCCGATGCGATGGGCATCCACATCGGCAAAAGCGACGCTTGGGATATCCGCGTCAGCGAAGAGCACGTCGCCCACATCAAGCCTTTCCGGGAGGTCCTCGAACTCTGGAAAAGAGCGGGCGAGGAGGCTAAGCGTCAAGGCAAACCGGAGATGACCTTCCTGGAATCCAATATCGACTTCTTCCGGGAATATGGCCAACTGATGCAGTCCTCCTACCGCAAGCCTTGGCCGCGCCCCTGGCCTTGCGGGACGGTGTGGCTGCACTGGGATTCGCGCATGGTTCAAGCCGTGCGCCAGGAGCTCGATATCGCCTCCGGCGTGCTTACCCTGAAGCTCGAACTGAGCGATCTTCGCGGAGCAGTGCGCCCTGTCGCGCTGACGTGTTTTGTCAGCCGCGAGAACGGGCACATCTCGGTCAGCAGCGATTCCATCGCACCCGTCATCTCCGTCGCCTATCAGCCCAATTGGGACGATCAGGCGCGGTTGCCCGAGCCGGAACTTTGGGCCGGAAACGGCCGTTTCTCCGGCTATCAGCATTTCCCCGCCACGGCGCCGACCGAGGCGCAGCCGAATCCGCCAACAACCAAAGACGACCGCAACTTCGCCCTTCACGGCGTCCTTGCCGGACAGTGGATCGCGGAGCCGGTCGATTCCCTGCGCCGCCGCGTCTTCCTGCGCAGCGCCACAGCTCAACCTTTGCGGCTCGATATCACCCTCTTCACGCCTCGCGATGCCGCCGACACGGTCGCCTACACCCGCGACGAAGCCACGCGCCTTAGCTCCATCTCCGTCGCGGAGCTCCGCCGCAAGTCCGCCTCGGAGTGGGCCGCGTTCTGGTCCGCATCGGCTGTCGAGCTGGCCGACAAGGAACTCGAGGAGATCTGGTATCGCAATCAGTACTTCCTGGCCTGCTGCCTGAAACCCGGCAAGGTCGCCCCCGGTCTGTTCGGCAACTGGAGCAGCGGCAAGATCGGCACTGCCTGGCACGGCGACTACCACATGAACTACAACACCCAGCAGGTGTGGTGGGGCGTGTTTTCCAGCAATCACGTCGAGCAACATGAGCCCTACACCCGCCTGGTCGAGAACCTGATGCCCATGGCCGAGTGGAACGCGCGCGTGCAGTTCGGCCTGCCCGGCGCCTACTTCCCGCATTCGGCGTACCCGGTGCCGGGCAACGTGAATCCGTATCCCGCACCGCCGTGGGGCTACGAAATTTGTGAAACGCCTTGGACTGTCCAGAGCCTCTGGTGGCAGTACAAGTACACGCTCGATGAGACGTATCTCCGTCGGGTCTATCCCATGCTGCGTGCCGCGGCCGCCTTCCTCATCGCCTATCTCCAGAAGGGTGACGAAGGAAAGTATCACATCATCCCCACTGTCTCGCCGGAAAACTGGGGTGCTACGGTCGACTTTCGCCTGAACAAAGACTGTATCATCGACCTCGCCCTAACGGAATTTCTGCTCGACGCGATGATCGAAGGCTCGAAAGTCTTGGGACTCGATTCCAGCCGCCGCGGCGAGTGGGAACAGGTGCGGCGGAACCTTGCGCCGTACCCCGGCGGCGACGGGCCATTCGGCCGCGTGTGGCTCGATGTGCGCGACGCGCCGCACGAGTATGTCTATAACGTGCCTGTCACCTTGGCGCCCGTTTTCCCTGGCGAACAGGTCGGTCTCGGCTTGCGTCCCGAATTGCTCGAGCTGGCTCGGCGTACCGCCCGCACCGTGCGGCTGGAAGGCGGCAACGACCTGGTATGGCAACCCCTCGTCCGGGCGCGGCTCGGCATGTTGGACCTTGACTGGTTCAAGCGCGAGGTGCGGTACTGCCTGGCACCGCTCGGAACGGCCAACGACCGGCTCCGGCAGACCGGCGGCCGCTATCGCGACGAGACCGACTATGACTACATGATGCGGATGGGCGTCTGGACGGAGAACCTCTCTCTCCCCGCGGTCATCAATGAGTGCCTGATGCAAAGCTATGATGGCGTAATCCGGCTGTTTCCGAATACGATAAAGCTCGGAAGAGCCGGCTTCCGGGACCTGCGTGCGGCGGGAGCATTCCTCGTTTCCGCCGCGTGGAACGGGAAGGCGGTCTCCGAAGTCACGCTGAAGAGTGAGAAAGGTTCGCTTGCGCGCATCGCTAACCCTTGGGGCCCGGCCGGAGCGGAAGTTCGTGCGCTGTTATCGGGGATCGCGGTCAGCCACAGACAGCGGGATGGCCTGCTGGAGTTCTCCACGAAAGCTGGCGAGTCTTACATTCTCCGAGCCGCCCGGGCGGGGAGATCCGCCAGGCCGTGATGAAGGTTTATTCTGGAGAGTTCGATCAGCCGGCAGGCAGTTATGGAGCGGTCATGAAGCGATTCGGAATGGTGATTGGCGTGAAGCCCCAAGCGGAGAAGGATTATTGCGGATACCATGCGGCCGTCTGGCCGGAGGTGCTTGAAATGATCCGGCAATGCAATATCCGGAACTACTCGATCTATCTGAAGGACGGCATGCTGTACAGCTACTTCGAGTATCACGGCACGGACTTTGCCGCCGACATGGCGAAGATGGCGGCCGATCCGGCGACCCGGCGATGGTGGGCCATCGTCGGGCCCATGCAGGAGCCCGTCGCGACACGCAAGGAAGGCGAGTGGTGGGCCTCCATGGAAGAGGTCTTCCACATGGATTAGGAATCCTCGGATGCTGGAAAATCTATACCTCGAGATGGCCCGGCGGGGCCTGCGGATGCCGATTGGCGCTGATCTCGTGCTCCACGAGTCGTCCGATCCGGAGGCGTGCAAGTACGATGCGAAGTTGCTGGGCGGCGTTGTAGAGGCGGCTGCTCGTCGTTACCGTACGCCTTTCGCGTTCCCCTTGATGGACCTCACGTTGGAGAAACTGGATCTGCTGCACTTCCTGGGCGTTCCCGACGCGCAGGTGGGCCTGTTCCATTTTTCGGAGGCGCCGTCGTTGAAGGTTGTTTCGGAAGTGGTTGCGGCTTCGAGGCGGCCGTTTCCGCTTCGGATTGAGGCAAATCAGAACGCCGTCCGATACATCGCGGAGGGGACCGATCTGTTGCCGGTCGGAATGCTGATCGGCCCGTTCTCCCTGATGACGAAACTGGTGGCTGATCCGATTGCGCCGGTGGCCATGGCCGGCCGCGGCGTGACCGCGGAGGAAGAGCCTTCGGTGGGCGTGGTGGAGCGCTGCCTCGCGCTCGCCGAGGCAACCGTGCAGCGGTCCGCCGAAGCGCAGATCGCGGCTGGCGCGCGCGCGATGATCGTCTGCGAGCCGGCCGCCAACATCGTATATCTTTCGCCGCGGCAGTTGCGGGCGGGCTCGGATATTCTGGAGCGCTTCGTGCTGGGGCCGAACCGCCGATTGCGCAGCCTCTTGGCGCGGCATGCCGTGGACCTGATTTTCCATGACTGCGGCGAGTTGACCACGGACATGGTGCGGCAGTTTGCGCTTCAGTTGCGGCCGGCGGTCTTGAGCCTCGGCAGCAGCCGGAAGTTGTGGGAAGACGCGGACGTGGTGCCCGAAGAAGTGGTGCTGTTCGGCAACCTGCCGACGAAAGCCTTCTACTCCGATGCGACGATGCCGATCGAGGAGGTCAGGAGGCTGACAATCGAAACCGTCCAGCGCATGGCCGCTTATGGCCACGCGCACATCCTGGGCTCGGAGTGTGACGTGTTGCATGTGCCGGACGCCGCGGAAACCATCCGCCGCAAAGTGGACGCGATGCTGACGTGCGAGTGTTGAACCCGATCGCCCGGCGTCAAGCGACCTTGACTTCTCTCTCGACCGCGTCGGCGAACACGTCGATCTCTTTCAGAGTCGTGTAGATGTTGGGAGTAATGCGCAGGCCGGTGTATTCTTCGTGCGGTATGGTGGAGGTGTAGATGCCGTACTTATTGACCAGCGCGGAGCCGATCTTGCCGGGATCGATGCCGTTGAAGGCCAGGAAACCGATGCCGCAGGATTGCGACGGGTCCGGACTGTGCAGGATCTTGCACCTGGGATTCTGCGCGAGGCGCAAGGCCCAACGGTCGCGGATGTAGCGGAGACGCGCCGCTTTGCGATCGATGCCGATGTTGTCGTTGAAGACCAGGGCTTCGGCAATGGCGTTGTAGTTGGCGGCGGGATGCGTGCCGATCTCCTCGAACTTTCGGATGTCGTCTTTCTGCGTCGCGCCGGAAGCCATCAGCGACCAGGTCGAGCCGATGCGCGACTTCTTCACATAGAGGAAACCCGTGCCGACCGGTGCATAAGTCCACTTATGGAGACTTACTCCGTAGTAATCGCAATCCAGGTCGGAGATCTTGTAAGGAAAGTGGCTGAAGGCGTGGGCGCCATCGACGATCACGGGAATGCTGCGCGCGTGGGCCATATCGCAGATGCGGCGGACGGGAAAGATCTGGCCGGTGCGGTTGGTGATGTGGCAGAAGAGGATCAGCTTGGTCTTGGGCGTGATGGCCTGCTCGAAGAGTCGAACCAGAAGGTCCATGCCGGGGCTGGGGACGGGGAAGGAAATCATCTTGAGGACGATGCCTTCGCGGCGCTCGCGCTGCTTGAAGGTCTCGATCATGCGGGGGTAATCCTGGTTGGTGGTGAGGACTTCGTCGCCGGGCTTGAGGTCGATTCCATACTGGACGTTTTCGAGCGATTCGGAGGCGTTCCGGGTGATGGCGATTTCCTCTGGGTCGCAGCCGGCGTATTGGGCGAGGCGCCGGCGGACCGGTTCGGCCTGCCGGTACAGCACATTGACCATGGTGGGATAGGGGCCCATGTCGCTGTAGTCGAGGTAGCGGCGCATGGCGTCCTGGACGGTGCGCGGTGAAGGGCTCACGTAGCCGTTATTGAGATTGATGAAATTGCGGTCGATGGAGAAGGCGCCGCGGATTTCAGACCAGTAGTCCTCGTCGGTGGCGACGTCCTCGGGGGTGCGGCCACTGACCGCGGCGGAAGCGCTGGCGACAGCGGTTGCGCCCAACGCGAGTTGGAAAAAGTTGCGGCGGTGCATGCGAAGCGGCCTCCTGACTACCGGCTTTCCGATGCTATAGCAGCGGATGGGAGTAACGCAAGCAGCGTCCAAGGAGCATGGGGCGTTCAACAGATCAATGTCGTAGAATGGCAATCAACCCGATGATCGCGGCCCAAAGGCCGGCGCTAAGGGCAATGCCCACAAGAGCGCCTTTGGCAGCATACAGCCGGTCCGCGGGAGCTACGGCCGCCAAATGGGATGTGGCGCTCCCGTTAACGAGAACGAGGCCGTGGCACTCGTAGGTGCGGGCGGTTCGAATCAGTGTCGGCAAAGGCGCACTTTGCATATTAGTATCCTAGGAGCGCTTGTCGCCGAGCTTCCATAC